>Ga0075163_10000611_pt1 | contig 46410 bp, 35 predicted proteins | sample JI1023141ADNA_FD_71478 | JGI IMG/M metagenome (GOLD analysis project Ga0075163, IMG submission 71478) | Wastewater effluent complex algal communities from Wisconsin, to seasonally profile nutrient transformation and Carbon sequestration -... | ecosystem: Engineered > WWTP > Effluent > Algae...
TTGCCGTCGTCGCACTCCTCGACGCCGGCCTGCAGCGCCATGTCGCCGCAGCTCGCCTTCTTGCAGGTGCTGAGGCAGGCGTCGGTGTCGTCCTTGTTGCCGTCGTCGCAGTCCTCGCCGGGCTGCACGAGCTTGTCGCCGCAGGAGGCCGCCGCGCAGGCGTTGCTGCACTCGTCGGCGTCCTCCATGTTGCCGTCGTCGCACATCTCGCCCGGGCCGACGATGCCGTCGCCGCAGACCGCGTTCTTGCACGCGTTGGTGCAGGCGTCGGCGTCCTCCTGGTTGCCGTCGTCACACTCCTCGACGCCGGCCTGGACGAGCGTGTCGCCGCAGATCGCGGTCTTGCACGCGTTGGTGCAGTCGTCGGTGTCGTCCTGGTTGCCGTCGTCACACTCCTCGTCGGCGTCCACGGTCCCGTCGCCGCACACCGGCGCCGGGCCCGTGCTCGTCGAGCCGTCGGAGGTCGTCGCGTCGGTCGTCGTGCCGTCCGTCGTCGTCGTCGGGTCCGTCGTCGTCGGATCCGTCGTCGGCGCGTCGGTCGTCGTCCCGTCCGCGGTCTTGCCCGAGCTCGTCGGCGCGTCGGTCGTCGACGTGTCCGTCGTCGGCGTCCCGGTCGTCGAGCCATCGGCGGTCGTGCTGACGTCCGTCCCGGTCTGGCTCGCGCTCACGCTCGTCGAGCCGCCGCCGTCGTCGCCGCAACCGACGCCGAGACCCACCAGAGTAGCCACCCCCACACACCCAATCCATCCACGAATCTGCATGGCCGCATTAGATGCGATGTTCGAAGCGCTGTCAAATCACCAGACGCCGACGTCGGGCGAGGCCGCCGCCGTCTCGCGGCCGCGCCGGCGTCGGCCGCGATCGAAGAGCGTCGGGTCCACGCGTCGGGTCCACGCGTCGGGTCCACGCGTCGGGTCCACGCGTCGGGTCCACGCGGCGGCTGCGGGGCCGGCTCCGATTCGCCGTCACGTCCGGCGTGCATTGTCGAGCGCGGCGGACAAACGTATGCTCCCGGCCGACCCGGGGCGCATGCTTGCCGACATCCTCTACTTCGATCACAACGCGACGACACCTCTACTGCCGGAGGTCGTCGACGCGATGCTGCCGTGCCTGTCTGTGGACTTCGGCAACCCGTCGAGCGGGCACGCGTTCGGGGCGCGCGCGCGTGAGGTGGTCGCGCGGGCCCGCGGGCAGGTGGCGGGGCTGCTCGGCTGCGACGACGACGAGGTGCTGTTCACGTCGGGCGGGACCGAGGCGAACAACCTGGCGATCCGCGGGGTCGCGGAGGCGAACGGGCGGCCGGGTCACATCATCACGACGGTCGTCGAGCACCCCGCGTGCGAGCAGCCGTGCGTATGGCTCGAGCGGCGCGGCTGGCGGGTGACCCGCGTCGGCGTCGACGCGGCCGGGCGCGCCCGCGTCGACGAGGCCCGCGCGGCGATCGGCGAGGACACGGTCCTCGTCTCCGTCATGCACGCGAACAACGAGACCGGCGCGCTGCAGCCCGTCGCGGAGCTGGCGGCGCTCGCCCGCGCGGCCGGGGCCGTGATCCACAGCGACGCGGCGCAGTCGGTCGGCAAGGTCCCGGTCCGGGTGCGCGAGCTCGGCGTCGACCTGCTGGCGGTCGCCGGGCACAAGCTGTACGCCCCGAAAGGCGTCGGGGCGCTGTACCTCCGGCGCGGCACCCTCCTCGCGCCGCTGCTGCTCGGCGCCGGCCACGAGCGCGGCCTGCGGCCGGGCACCGAGAACGTCGCGGGCATCGCCGGTCTCGGCGCGGCGTGTGCGGCCGCCGGGCGCGAGCTCGAGGGCGAGATGGCGCGCATGTGCGCGCTGCGTGACGCGCTGTGGCGGCGGCTCGCGGACGCGGTGCCGGGGCTCGAGCTCAACGGGCACCCCGCGCTGCGGCTGCCGAACACGCTCAACGTGCGGTTCCCGGGGGCGACCGGGAGCGCGGTGCTGGCGGCCGCGCCCGGGCTGGCGGCGTCGACCGGCTCGGCGTGCCACGCGGGGCACGAGCAGGCGTCGGCGGTCATTTTGGCGATGGGCGTCCCGGCGGACCGGGCGATCGGCTCGGTGCGCCTGTCGCTCGGTCGCGGCACGTCGGAGGCCGACGTCGCCCGCGCGGCCGAATTGTTGATCGCGGCGTGGCGCCGGGTGATGACACCGACGCCGGCGTCGCGCCGCGGCTCGGAGGGTTTGCGATCATGAGCGGAGCTCGCAGCATCCTGGATTGCATCGGTCGCACGCCGCTCGTCGCGTTGCAGCGGATGTCCGTCGGTCTGCCGGTGCCGGTGCTCGTCAAGTGCGAGCACCTCAATCCCGGCGGGAGCGTGAAGGACCGCATCGCCCTGGCGATCGTCGCGGACGCCGAGGCGCGCGGGCTGCTGGCGCCGGGGGCGACGCTGATCGAGGCGACGGCCGGCAACACCGGGATGGGCCTCGCGCTCGTCGCCGCGGCCCGCGGCTATTCGCTGGTGTGCGTGATGCCGGAGAAGATGTCGGTCGACAAGCGCGTCGCGCTGGCGACCCTCGGCGTGGAGGTGATCGTCACGCCGAACGCGGCGCCTTCGCACCCCGACAATTTCAAGAACGTGGCCCGGCGGCTCGCGCGCGAGCACGGGTGGTTCCTGACCGATCAATTCAACAATCCCGCGAACGTTCGCGTCCACGCGGAGACGACGGGGCTCGAGATCCTCGAGCAGACGGGCGGGCGGGTCGGCGCGTTCGTGGCCGGCGCGGGCACCGGCGGGACGATCAGCGGGGTCGGTCGCTGTCTCAAGGCGCGGCTGCCTCGCGTGCAGATCGTGCTCGCGGACCCGGTCGGCTCGGGCCTCGCGGACTGGGTCGAGACCGGCGCGATCGGTGCGGACGCCGCCTACGCGGTCGAGGGCATCGGCGGCAGCGAGGCGCCCGAGAACCTCCACCGCGACGTCATCGACCGCGCCGAGCGGGTCAGCGACGAGGAGAGCTTCGCCGCGGCGCTGCGCCTGATCCGCGAGGAGGGGCTGCTCGTCGGCGGCTCGGCCGGCACCAACGTCGCGGCCGCGCTGCGGGTCGCTGCCCGCGGCGACGTCGACGGACCCGTGGTCACCGTGTTGCCCGACGCGTGGGACCGCTACCGCGCGAAGCCATGGTTACGCGGCTGAACGCGGCCGGTACGCCGGGCGCGCCGGCTTGACCGCGGGGGCGGGCCGGGCGATGAAGGACCGGCATGTCGGAGTCGCCGCGTCGAACGTTCGCAGGGCCGCGCCGCCGGGGCCTGCTCGCCGCTGTCGCCGCGATCTCGGCGCTCCTGGTCGTCTCGGGGCCCGTGCAGGCGCACGACTACTGGCTGGAGTTCGCGCCGCTGCGGCCGGCGCCCGGCGACGAGCTGGCGCTGTCGCTGTGGGTCGGCGAGGACTTCGCGCCGACCGAGGAGAAGCCGATGCAGCGGGCCCGCATGGTCGCGCTGCGGCACATCACGCGCGACGACGACGTCGACCTGCTGCCCGGCGCGCGCGAGGGCGCGACGCCGCTGCAGCGCGTCAAGCTCCACGCCGCCGGCGGGCACCTGCTGGCCGTCGAGCGCGACCCGTCGCACATCACGCTGCGCGCGCTCAAGTTCAACAAGTACCTCAAGCACGAGGGGCTGCTCGCGGCGCTCGCGGAGCGCAGGCGCGCGGGCGAGCGGCTGCGGCGGGCCAGCGAGCGCTACACGCGGTACCTCAAGGCGTTCGTGCAGGTCGGCGACGAGGCCGACGGGGTGTCGACGCGGGTCGTCGGGCACCGCATCGAGCTGGTCCCGGAGCGCGACCTGGCGACGCTCGCGGTCGGCGAGCGGCTGGCGCTCGCGGTGCGCTTCGAGGGCAAGGCGCTGCCCGGCGTGCAGGTCGAGGCGTTCGGGCGCGGGCCGGACGGGCGGGCGCGCGGGCAGGTCGCGCTGTCCGACGCGGCGGGGCGGGTCGAATTCGTGGTCGGCGCGGGCGGGGCGTGGGTGGTGCGGACGGTGCACATGCAGCGCTGCACCGGCTGCGCGGACGCGCAGTGGGAGAGCTTCTGGACGGCCTACAGCTTCGCGGTGCGCTGACGGCTGCCGGGTCCGCGGACGACATGTCCCGAGAGACAGGTCGTAGCGTCGCCCGCGCGGGCAGGGCCTGACCGCGCTGCCGGCTCGCGGACGACCTGTCCCGAGAGGCAGGTCCTAGCATTGTGAGCGCGGGCGGGCGGCTGGTCACCCGGCGCGGTCGTCGGGCGTGAAGTCGGGGCCGCGGAAGACCCGGCGCGGGTCGCCGCGCAGGACCTGGCCCTTGGCGTCCCACTGCGCGCGCTGGCCGGCCTCGGCGCGGCGCTGGGCGTGCTCGCGGAGCAGCCAGGCGAGGCGCGCGAGCGCGGCGCGGCGGTTGGCGGCCTGCGAGCGCTCGTCGCGGGCGACGACCTCGACGCCGCTCGGGAGGTGACGGACGCGGACGGCCGTGCTGCGCTTGTTGACGTTCTGACCGCCCGCGCCGCCGCTGCGCATCGCCGAGATCTCGAGCTCCTCGGGGCGCCAGCCCGGCGCCGCGTCGACGTCGGGCGGCTCGATGCGGCTGACCTGCACGAACCAGTTGCGGCGTCGGTGCTCGGGGCGAAACGGGCTGCGGCCGACCCACAGCACGCTGCCGAGCCAGCCGGCCGCGAACGCCTCGCAGGGCCCGTCCGACAGATCGATCAGGGCCGAACGCAGCGTGCCCGGCCCGGCCCCGGGCACCTGTTCGAGGCACGCGGCGGTCACGCCCGCGGCGGCCGCGGCCGCGAGCATCGGCTCGACGAGCCGCGCGACGACCCACGCGCACTCGGGAGGCCCATGGCCGGCGCTGAGCTGCAGCCACAGGGTCACGCGCGCGAGGGTACCAACGCCGGCCGGCGCGGGTCCAGGCCGGCTGGACGGGCGCCGGACGGGCGCGTATCGTCGGCCTGCGGATGTCCGGCGAGGCCCCGAATCACGTCTACTATCGGGCCTGCGAGGGCGCGTGGAGCTGCGACTTCGAGCTCGAGATCTCCGACCCCGCTGCGTTTCGCGCGTGCCCGATGGGCTGGCTCGACCGCCAGCGCGTGACCTCGATGGTGAGGTGGGCGCGCTTGACCGGGCCGTTCGTGTTCGCCACGACGGTCGATTATGCGTCCCGCGGCGCGCGCGGCGAGGTCGTGCACACCGCCCGCATGGCGAAGTTCGGGGCCACGTTCCTGCGCAGCACCGAGGTGCTCACGCTCGACGCGAACGGCCGCGACTTCACGCTGCGCGGGGAGCAGCGGTTCTGGCCGACCGGGCGCTGGCGGTCGCGCAGCTTCGCGGGGCACGGGCGCGTCGACGAGACGGCGACGCGCGCGACCTACGATTTCGAATGGTTCGGGACGCGGATGCGACAGACGACGATCCGTCACGACCTCGGGGTCGATATCTATCAAGAGTCGCCGTGGTCGCGCGGGACGCAGCGGCTGCGGCGGGTGGCTGTATTGCCCGCGCAATGATCGGTGTGCGGGGCGCGATCAGGGGAGCTGGGACCGGTCGCGCGCCGCGGTCGCATTCAAGAATGCCATCGCCGCCGAGATCTCGCGCTGCGTGGCCTCGTCGCCGGATCGGCCGCAGTTGCGCAGGTTCTCCAGGAATTGCAGCGCCGAGGTCAGCTGGGTCAGGCTCTCGCGGCGAGCCTCGGTCTCCGCGCTGTCGTCGAGCGTGACGACGAGGATCGGGCGCGAGCGGGCGAGGTCCTCCACCACGCGGCGCAGCGGCTCGTCGCGCAGCGCCGTCGCGTCGATGTCCTGGGCGCGGGCGCGCAGGCTCGCGTGGGCCGGCACCGCGTTGCAGGGCTCGCGCAGGGCCGCCCAGACGCCGCCCAGCGCGCTCGTCGGGCGCGACGGGAGGGCGTCCAGCAGGCGCTCGACGAGGACCAGGCGGGGGCCGGGCTCGAGGGTCGTCAGCAGCGCGAGGCGCTGCTCGAGCGTGAGGTCGGCGAGCTCCGCTGCCAAGACGTCGCTGAAGCGGGACGGGTCGTCGGTGGCGCCCAGGGCCTCGCGGGTGGCCTCGGGGAGGTCGAGCTCGACCGCGGGCAGGCGGGTCTGGACGCGGGCGAGCTGGGCGCGCAGGACCGCGTCGACCTCGGGCGGGGCGTCGAGGATGCTGACCTCGGCGCGCGCGCCGGTCACGGGGCCGGACAGCGCGACGCGGGCCAGGCCGCGCAGGCGCAGGCCGAGGAGCTGGCCGTCCTGCACGACGACCTCCTCGACGACGGCGGCGCAGCCGATGGGCATGAGCGCGTCGGCGCCGTCCTGCGCGGCGAACACGGCGACGGTCAGGGGCTCGCTCGCGCGACGGGCCTCGCGGGCGAGGGCGGCGTGCGCGGGCCCGGCGACGGCGATGAAGGCGACGCCCTCGGGGAGCAGCGCGGGGTAGCGGGTGGCGAGGACGGGGAGCTCCGCGATCATCGGGCGGACGTAGCACGGGGTCGCGTGCGTGGCACGCGGGCGCGGCGTGAGGCGTGGCGGCTCAGCGCGGGATACGAGGCGCCGATCGGCGCGTGCGCGGCGTTTTTTGTGACCTCTCAGGCGCGGGCCGTGAGGCGCAAATGGATGCCGTCGCGCGGGCGCAGCGACAGGCTGGCGAGCGGGGACGCGGTGCGGCCCGGCAGCGGGGCGACGGTGAAGCGCTGCAGGAGGACCGCGAGGGCGAGGTGGATCTCCAGCTCGGCGAAGCTCTGGCCGACGCACTGGCGGCTGCCGCCGCCGAACGGGAAGTAGGCGAGGCGCGGGCGGGCCTTGATCGCGGCGGGCGTGAAGCGCTCGAGGTCGAAGCGCTCCGGGTCGGGCCAGAATTCGGGGACGCGGTGAGTCACGTACGGGTTGATCGTCACGTGCGCGCCGGCGGGGACCTTGCGGCCGAGCAGCTCGTCGTCGGCGACGCACTGGCGCGCGAACGACCAGATCGGCGGGTACAGGCGCAGGGCCTCGCGCACCGCCATCGCGCCGACGACGAGCCGCGGGATGTCCTCCGGGACAGGTGCGCGACCGCCGAGGACGGCGTCGAGCTCGGCCTGCACGCGGCGCTGCGACTCGGGGGCGTGGGCGAGGGCGTGGAGGGTCCAGGCCATCGCGTGGCCGGTGGTGTCGAAGCCGGCGAGGAGGAGGGTCTTGACCTCGTCGAGGAGCTGATGATCGTCCATGCCGAGGCCGGTCTCGTCGTCGCGGGCGGCGAGCAGGCGCGCGAGCAGGTCGTCGCCGGGGGCGTCGCGGCGGCCGGAGATCATACGGGCGATGGCGCCGTCGATGTGCGCGACGGCGGCGCGGAAGCGGCGGTTCGCGGGCGTCGGCAGGCGGCCGAGCAGCGGCAGCGGCAGGCTCATGCTGCGCTCGATGTGGCGGATGACGCCGGGCAGGTCGTCGGCGATCGCGGCGGCGTCGCCGGTCAGCCCGCCGAAGATCAGGCCCGAGATCGCCGCGAGCGACAGGCCGAGCAGGTCGGCGGCGACCTCGACCGGGCGACCCGCGGCGGCGGCGAGCTGCCAGCGCGCCGCGAGCTTCTCGGCCTCGGCGACGATCCGCGGGGCCATGCCGGCGAGCCGCGGCGCGTGGAAGGTCGGCTGCGCGAGCCGCCGTTGTCGGCGCCACAGCGCGCCCTCGCTCAGCAGCAGGCCCTGGCCGAGCATCGGCCGGGCGAGGGCGTAGAGCGGACCCTTGCCGTAATTCGCGACGTTGTCGACCAGCACCCGGCGCACGCCGTCGGGGTGGAACACCGCGTGCACCTGCATCGGTCCGACGCGCAGCACCGCGAGGCCGCCGCACTCGGCCTGCGCGCGCAGCAGCAGGCCGAGCGGGTCGCGGCGCAATTGCAGGAAGTGGCCGAGGAGGGGCTGGCCGCGCGGGCTCGCGGGCTTGTGAGGGTCGAGGCCGGTCACGCGGCGGGGATGATACGGCGAACGGGTCGCGGCTTCAGGGTCACTCGCCGACGATCGTGTGCGGGAAGCCGGACAGGGCGCGGGCGGCCTTCATGCCGCCCATCACGGCCGACTCGACGCAGCCGCAATTGAGCCCGGTGCGGGTCCAGTCGCCGGAGGGGTAGAGGTTCTTGACCTGGCGGTCGCGCTCGGGGTCGAGGCGGTCCTCCGTGGTGCCCGGCAGCGACAGCACGTAGCGCTCGCTCGGGTCGATGTTGATCTTGCTGAACTGCGCGGCGAAGCGGGCCGGGCCGACGCGGTCCTCCGGGTCGTACAGCCGGTCCCACGCGAAGCCCTCCGGGCCGGCGGCGGCCGGCCACAGCAGGCCGATGTTGGCCGGCAGCCACGCCAGCGCGCTGGCCTCGAGCGCCGCGAGCATCCGCGCCGGGAACCCGCGGTCGCCGAAGCTCGGGGGCGTCGCGGCGTCCGGGTACGGCGCGGTGAAGTAGGCGATGTCGCGCACCTGTCCCTCGGGCCATGTCTCTCGGGGCAGGAGGTGGGCCATGTCGGCGTAGGTGTTGAGCTGCTCGGCGTAGGTGGTGAGCGCCGCGGGCGGCTGGGTCCAGCCGAGCTCGCCGAGGGTGGGCTTGAGCCACAGCTGGACGCTGAAGGTCTGGTTGGTGGCGATGCGGGCGACGCTGCGGGCCCAGCGGGGGTGACGGCGGAGCACCTGCGCGGCGATCGTCGGCAGCGGGCCGATCGAGGTCCCGAGGACGACGTCGTCGAAGTCGCGGCCGCGCTGGAGGACCACCGGCGTGCCGCGGTCCCACGCGGCCCACGACGACTCGAGGTTGACCTTCTCGGCGCGCAGCGCCGCGCCCTCGACGAGCTGCTCGTAGAGCGGCTCGCTCGGCCAGCACGGCAGGCCGGCGACGTCGACCAGCGGCCGGTACTCGCCCGCGAGCGTGTGGGCCTGCTCGCTGAGGCGCACGCGCTCGACCAGCTCGCCGCTCCCGTCGAGCTCGAGCTGCTCGACCTTGTGAAAGAACTTGAAGCGGACGCCGCGGGCCTTCAGGACCTCGTAGATCGGCGCGAAGATGGTGTCGCCCATGCCCGCGTTCATCTTCCAGAAGATCGCGCCCCTGTAGGCCAGCGTCATGCGCAGCGCGAAGCGGACCGCGACCCCGGCGGCGAAGCGCTGGCGCTTCGGGTCGCCGCCCTCGTACGCGAACATCAGGGCGTACATCGCCTGCGCCGCGGCCGAGCCGAGCAGCTCCTGCGACGCGCCGTGGCGCGCCAGCCACTCGCGCAGGTCCCAGCGGTCGAGCACGTCGAAGCCGTGCAGCAGCACGCCGTCGCGCAGGATGCCGCGGAACACCGCGGTGTAGAGCTCGACCGTCAGCCGCAGGCGGCGCAGCTCGTCGCTCTCGTGGTCGGCCGTCGCGGCGGCGCCGTCGACACAGGCGCACGCGCGCTCGACGAGGTAGAGCAGGGTCTGGTGGCTGGTGGCCCGGTGCTCGCGCGCGTCGGGCGAGAGCTCGCGGATCATCGCGTGGGCGTCGCCGAGGGCGCGCAACTGTGGTGGCAGCGGCGGCAGCGGCGACGCGGCCTCGACCGCGTCCACCGCGTCGACGACCGCACGTCCGGCGGCGCGCGCCTCGGCCTCGACGCGGCCGAGCTCGGCGCCGACCCAGCCGGGGTAGTCGGGGCCGCGGGCGTCGAATGAATACAGGTCCCACATGCCGTGCGGCAGCTCCTTTGCGAGCAGCTTGCGCAGCGCGCCGAGCAGGTCCTGCAGCAGCATGAACGGCCCGGGGATCAGGCCGCCGACGCCGGGCTCGGCGCTGTTGGTGCCGAAGTCGAAGGGCCACAATTGCCAGCCGTGGCCGGTCTGCTCCGGCGTCTCGCCGAGCACGATGTAGCTCTGCTTGGTGAACGCGTCGCGCCAGGTCGCGAGCGGCTGGTCGGGCCTGCGGCCGAGGCGGTCGTAGACGTCGCGGATCATCGCGAACGCGTTCTCGTAGTGGCCCATCCAGATGTGCAGGCCGTGCTCCTCGATGCGCTGGCCCATCGCCGCGTTGCGCCCGCTCGCACCCTTGCCGCCGAGGCGCCAGCCGAGCTGGTACACGGTCAGCTCGTAGCGCTGCTGCAGCTCGGGGGTCTTGCTGAGCTCGTAGGCGGTGGTCATCGCTCCGACGCCGCCGCCGAGGATCGCCACGCGTCGGCGCGCGCTCGCGATCGGGGTCGGGCCCGGGGTCGGGCCGGGTTTGGGCTTCGGGGTCGGCGGGGCCGGCGGGGGGAAGAACTCGCGCTCGAGCGCCCGGAAGGCGCGCAGCACCGTGCGAAGGATCGATCTCACCATTGGTCCGCTCCGAGGATCGGGAAGGCCACGCCGCTGAGGGTCCGCGCGGCGAGCAGGCCGGAGATCACCGCGCCCTCGGCCGCGCCGGAGTAGAAGCCGTTGTCGGTCCAGTCGCCGGCGACGACGAGGTTGTCCAACTCGGTGCCGGGGCCGATGCGGTCGCCGTTGGTGCCCGGGGCCGAGAGCACGTAGCGGTCCCACGGGTCGACGTTGGCCTTCCAGAACTGGGCGTCGAGGCGCTCCGCGCCGCTGCGCTGCGCGGGGTCGACGAGGATGTTCCAGTCGAGGCCGGGGCCGACGGCGCCGCGCGGCCACAGCGAGCCGAGGTCGCGCTCGACGTAGCGGCGCATCGCCGCGCGCGCGAGCTCCTGCTGCTCGGCGAAGAAGTCGGGTTGCTCGAGCGGCGGGGCGTGTTCGGGGCCGTCCATGAAGCCGGTGAAGTAGGCGACGCCGGCCGGGGCGTGACCGGCGGGCCAGGCCTCGCGCGCGATCGTCAGGCTCATGTCGGACCAGGTGTCGACGGGCTCGACCCACGTGGTCGCGAAGGTCGAGGGCGTGGCCCAGCCGAGGTCGACGACGCTGCGCGTCAGCCACAGCTGGAACGACTGGGTCTGGATGGTCTTGACGCGCGCGCACATCCGGCGCCAGCGCGGCGAGCGGGCGACCAGCGACGGCGCGGCGAACGGCGCGGCGCTGCCGGGGATCGCAAACACGCAGCGGTCGAAGTCGCGGCCGCGCTCGAGCGTGCGCCGGCCGACCGCGGGCCACGCGGCGCTGTCGTAGTACGACTCGAGGTTGAGGTTCTTGCTCCTCAAAATAGTGCCCTGGACGAGCTGGTCGTACCTCGGCTCGGCGGGCCAGGTGTCGAGGTCGGCGACGCGGGTCAGCGGGTCGTAGCCGGCGGCGGGGTCGACGAGCTCGGCCTGCAGCGCGAGCTCGATGGTCTGCAGGCCGGCGCCGCGCTCGTCGGGGACGAGGTCGGTGACCTGCGTGAAGAACTCGAAGCGGACGCCGCGGTCCTTGAGCGCGCGATAGAACGGCACGAACACCGCGTCGCCCATGCCGGCGGCCATGCGCCACAGGAAGCTGCCGTGGTAGGTGAAGAAGATGCGAAACAGGGTGTGCAGGGCGGTGCCGGCCCCGCAGGCGATGCGCGGGTCGAGGGCGCCGGCGAGCACGGCGCTGTAATACGAGTGGACCAGCGGGCACGCGATCGTGCGCTCGCTGGCGCCGTGGCGGCGCAGCCATTCGCGGTAGTCGACGTCGTCGACCTTGCGCCAGCCCTCGGGGACGAGCAGGCCGTCGCGCAGCAGGCCGCGGATGACGCTGCCGACCCAGTCGAACGCGACCCACAGGCGATAGGCCTCGATGTCGTCGTCGGCGACGTCGCCGAGCGCCGCCCACAGCCACGCGAGCACGCGGTCGATCAGGTCGATGAGGACGTGGTGGTGCTCGGCGCGGTGCTCCTCGGCGCGCTCGGCCATCGTCGCGGCGAAGCGGACCAGCAGGCGCATCAGGTGCAGGCCGAGCGAGGTCTGGACCCCGGTGACCGCGCGCTCGATGTCGCCGAGCGTGCGCTCCCACCACGCCGGCCGCGTCAGCGCCTGCTCGACGCGCGCGCCGACGAACCGACTGCCGGCGAGGCGCTCGACGCCGAGGTCGAGCAATTGCCGGATCGCCGACCACACCGACGCGGGCGGGTGGGCCTCGCCGGGCAGGCCCGGGCGTTCGGGGTAGACGTTGTGCCACGGGGCCAGGCCGCCGGCGTGCGGCTGGAACACGTAGACGTCCGGCTGGCGGATGAACGCGTCCTGCCAGGTCGCCAGCGGGCTGCCGGCGGGCCGGCGCAGCGCCGGGTAGAGGTCGCGCATGATCGCGAAGGTGTTGTCGTAGAAGCCGAAGAACATGTGCACGCCGTGCTCCTCGATGCGGCCGTGCGCGCCGCGGCCGCTGGCTCCCTTGCCGCCGAGGCGCCAGCCCATCGTGTGCACGGTGAGGTCGTAGCGGGCGCGCAGCTCGGGCGTGGAGGACAGCGCCCACGCGGCGGTCAGGCCCCCGAGGCCGCCGCCGAGGATCGCCACGCGCTCGCGGCGGATCGTCGGCGCGGGGGAGGGCGAAGGAGTGGGCGAAGGAATCGGTGGAGGAGCGGGCGCGGGGTCGGGGTGTTCGGCGAGCGCGGCCGCGGCCATCATGCCGGAGATCGTCGCGCCCTCGGCCGAGCCGACGTAGATCGTGTTGTCGGTCCAGTCGCCGGCGACCACGCAATTGGCGAGGCCGGTCTCGCCCGACTTCATACGATAGCGATTGGTGCCAGGGGCGCAGATCGTATATCGCGCCGAGGGGTCGACGTTGGCGCGCCAGTACTGCGCGTCGAGGCGGGCCGCGCCGCTGCGCTCGTCGAGGTCGACGAGCGCCGACCAGGCCAGGCCGTCGGGGTGACCGGGCTCGCGCGCGGCCGGGAACAGGCGCCCGAGCTGGTCGGCGACGCTGGTGTGCGCGATGGTCTTGACGCGCGCGTGCTCGCTGGCCTGATAGCCGGGGCCGGGGTCGACCGGGGGGCGCGCGGGGCCGTCGAGGTAGCCGCACAGGTACAGCACGCTGCCGGGCGTCTGCGCCGGCGGCCAGTCCTCGCGCGGGACCTGCAGCTCGAGGTCGGCGATCGTGCCGAGCGGGTCGGTGAAGCCGGCGATCGACGGCAGGCCCTGCGTCCACCCGAGCGCGCGCCAGCCGGGGCGCAGCCACAATTGCAGCGCCAGCGTCGGCACCGTGCGCAGGTGCTCGGCGGCCGCGCGAAAGCCGGGGACGCGGGCGACGAGGTCGGGCGCAATAAATGGCAGCGCCGCGGGCGGGATGCCGAACACCAGCTCGTCGAAGTCGCGGCCGCGCTCGAGCGTATATTCGCGGACCAGCGGGAAGTCGGTGTAATACGATTCGAAGTCGACCTCGCGCGCGCGCAGGACGTCGCCGTCGACCAGCTGCGCCCAGTCGGGCCGGTCGGGCCACACCGGCAGGCCCTTGATCTCGCGCAGCGGGTGATAGTCGGCGCCGCCGACGACCTCCGCCTGCACGCCGACGCGGACGCGCTGGATGGCGCGGGCGTCGGAGTCGGCCTCGACCGCGAGCACGCGCTGGAAGAACTTGATCTCGACGCCGCGGCGGCGCAGCACCTCGAAGGCCGGGGCGAAGATGACCTCGCCCATGCCGGCGTTGAACCGGTACAGGATAGATCCCTTGTAGGTGAAGAACATCCGCAATTGGATGTTCAGCGCGACGCCGGCCGACAGCTGGCCGTCGGCGCCGCTGCCCATGGTGAACACGCCCTGATAGAAGTTGTTGACCAGCACCGACGCGACCGTGCGCTCGCTGGCGCCGTGGCGGCGCAGCCACGCGCGGTAGTCCTCGCCGTCGATCCTCGCGAGGCCGCCGGGCAGCCACAGCGCGTCGCGCACGAAGCCGCGGACGACCGCGAGCCCGAGGTCGAGCACGAGGTACAGGCGCAGCAGCGGCAGCGAGGCCGCGGCGCCGTCCTCGACCAGACGCTGCAGCCACCGCGTCGCGCGCTCGAGCAGCTCGAGCAGCGCCTGATGCACGGGGCTCGGCGCGGCGCGGGGCGGCAGCTCGGCGGCGACGCGGGCCGCGAGCGCGAGCAGGTGCGCGCCGCCGGCCTGCTCGGCGCGGTGGGCCGCGTCGGCGAGCGAGGACAGGGCGCCATCGAGCCAGCCGCGCGACGGCGCGGCTGTCCCTCCGGACAGGTCCTCCGAGAGGTCGGCAGTGGCCAGGTAGCGGCCGAGCCACTCGAGCAGGCGCACGATCCACGTCCACGGGTCGGGGTCCGGCTCGCCGGGGGCGCGGCTGTTGGGCGGGAACTGGAACGTCCACGGGACCGACTTGCCGGCGAACTCCTGCATCATCGTGACGTGGTCGAGGCCGGTGAAGGCCGCGTCGGCGGTCGCGAGCGGGGCGGTCGGCGGGCGCCCGAGCTCGGCGTAGAGCTCGCGCACGAGCTGCCAGGCGTGCTCGTAGATGCCGAAGAACAGGTGCAGGCCGTGCTCCTCGATGCGCCCGTGGGGGCCGCGGCCGCTCGCGCCCTTGCCCCCGAGGCGCCAGCCCATTTGCAGGACGGTGACCTGATTGCGCTGGCGCAGCTCGGGGGTCTTGGTCAGCTCGTGGGCAGCGCTGATGCTGCCCAGGCCGCCGCCGAGGACGAGGATCTTCCGTGTCATTGCGATGACTCTCCGGGACGTGCCGACGACGTCGGCGGCTGAAACCACGACAGGACCCCGCGCTTATAGCTCATCGCGCTTCGCAGCGGGCGAGGTGCACGGGCATATGCAGCTGATCGAACAATGTTCGCGCGGCGAGCAGCTCGTCGCCGGGCGCAGGGGCGGCGCCGTGACGGCCGCGCAGGGCGTGCACGAGCGCCTGCTCCTTGCGGTTGGCGAGCGCCTGCGCGGCGACCAGGGCCTGCTCCCACAGCTTCGCGGCGCGGGCCGTCTCGCCGGCGGCGATCGCCACCTGGCCCTCGACGCGCAGCAGCGCCGGGCGGGCGACGGGGAACATCGCGGCGGTCTTGCGCAGTTTCTTCAGGACCGCGTCGACGCCGGCGCGGGCGGCCTTGCGGCGGGCGGGCTCTTGCGCGGCGAGGGCCAGCCACATCTCGACGAGCGCGGCGTAGACCCGATAAAAGCCGTGGGTCGAGGGCGTCAGCGGGGCGATCGTCGCGGCGACGCGCTGCTCGACCACGAGGGCGGCCTCGAGGTTGCCGAGCAGCAGGTGCGCTTCGATCAAGGGCCCGATCAGCGGCAGGGTGGCCGCGTGGTGCTCCTTCTTGTCGAGCATGGTGTCGAGCAGGAGCTGCAGGTCGGCGATCGCGGCGGTGAGGCGGCCGTGGTTCAGGTCGATGCGCGCGAGCTGGGCCAGCACGGTGCGCTGGCTCAGGCGGTTGCCCATCTGGTCGAACTGGTGCGCGCTGGCGCGGAAGTCGGTCGCGGCGGCGAGCATGCGCCCGCGCAGCATGTGGGCCTCGGCGCGGTAGACCAGCGCGAACGCGGTCGAGTGGCGGTCGCCGAGGTAGGTCGAGAGCTCGAGCGCCTGCTCGAGCGTGGCGTCGAGCTCGGCGAAGTCGCCGTTGTTGAGGTGCGAGATCGCGGTGATCACGAGGGTCATGCAGCGCGCGGCGGAGCGCTGGCCCTCGACGAGCTTCAGCGCGCGGTCGCGGTAGCCGCGGCCGACGGCGGGGTCGCCCATCATGCCGTACATGACCGCGGCGAAGGCGTGGGCGGTGGCGGCCTCCTCGGGCGGGCCCCAGCCCTCGCCGAGGCTGATCACCTGCATCGTCGCGTAGCCGAGCAGCAATTGGTCGCTCGACATCAGGCCGATGCCGACGAGGTGGTTGAGCGCGGTCATGATGATGCGCGCGTGGGTCTGCGGTAGTTTACTACGCCGGGCGAACACCGAGGGCAGGCGGCGGCCGAGGCTCTGCATCAGCATCTTGCCGCCGAGGCCGAGGCCGAGGCCGGCGGCGCTGCCCGGGACGGGCAGGCCGAGGCGGTCGAGCAGGCCGCAGATCTCGACGCGGGCCTTCTCGTGCTCGCCGACGGCGACGTAGGCCTGGCCGCGGTAGTCGTCGAGCTGCAGCGTCGCGTCCTCGGCGAGGACGTGGCTCTGCTGGGCCGCGAGGTCGTGGATGCGCTGGATCAGCGCGAGCAGGTCGCGGCCGGCGTAGAGCCGGTGCAGCGCGGCCGCGGCCTGCAGCATCAGCTCGATGGCCCGCGCGGTGCGGCCGGCGTGACCCCAGTGGTGGGCGAGCAGCAGCAGGTACGGCCCGAGGTCGGCGTGGTGGTGGCGCTCGATCCACTCCGCGACGGCGCGGTGCAGCTCGCGGCGCTGGGCGTAGAGCATCAGGTTGTAGGTCACCTCGTGGGTGACGATGTGCTTGAAGATGTACTCGAGCTCGGGCTCGCTCGCGACCTGCGGGGTGATGTCGAGCTCGGCCAGCGCCGCGAGGTTGGCCCGCAGCGCGCCGGTGTCGCGCTCGACCGGGTGGATGTCGCGCAGGATGCTGAAGCGAAACAGCCGACCGATCACGCTGGCGACCTTGAGCGTCAGGACCTGGGCCGGCGGTAACCGGTCGAGCCGGGCCGTGATCACGCCCTGCAGCGTGTCGGGCAGCAGCATCGCGGTCGCCGAGCTGTCGGGGGTGACGCGCATGCGGGCCTCGTCGCCGACGAGCTCGAGCATGCCGGTGTCGCGCATGGCCCCGGCGAGCTGCTCGGTGAAGAATGGGTTGCCGCCGGCGCGCTCGAGCAGCACGGCGAGCAGCTCGCGCGAGAGCCGGGCGACGCCGAGGCACTGCGAGGCGAGCGCGGCGACCTCGTCCTCGGCGAGGCTGCCGAGGAACAGCGTGAGGTTGTTGCGCGAGCCCTCGCCGCGGCGAAACTCCTCGACCCACGCGCGGTCCTGCGGGCGCCCGACGAGCACGAGCACGACGCCCTCGAGCCGGGCCTGGGCCATCACCGTCAGCGCCCACGAGGCGGTGTCCATCCACTGCACGTCGTCGAGCACGATCAGGGTCGGCTGGCCGCGCGCGGCCCGGGCGAGCACGCCGCTCAGCAATTCGTTGGTGTTGTCGAGCCGCAGCTTGCCGGTCATCGCCACCGTCACGTCGGTCTCCGCGAGCCCGAGCGGGCCGACCGCGCTGTACAGCGGCAGCAGGCGGGCCATCTCCGGCGCCTCGGCGAGCGCTCGCAAGCGCGCGAGCGCGGCGGCCGGGTCGTCGCCGAGGAGCTGGGCGAACACGCCGCGCCACGGGTAGTAGGCGGTGGTCTGCTCGACGGTGTCACATTCGCCGACGAGCACCCGCAGGCCGCGGCGGCGGGCCTCGGACAGCAGGGCGTCGACGAGCACGGACTTGCCCATGCCGGCGTCGCCCTGGATGAGGACGCGGCCGCCGGTGCCGCTGTCGGCGAGCTGGTCGAGGAGGCCGCAGAGGCGGCCGAGCTCGCCGCGGCGGCCGACCATCGCGCGGGCGGGGCGGACGGGCGGGGCGGCCTGGCGCGGGCCCTGCGGGGCGAACACGGGGACGATGCTGCTCCAGCCCTTGAGCTGGCGCGGCGGCAGGGTCTGGAAGCGGACGTGGGCGTGGGCGCCGCGGGCGGTGGGCTCGTCGCAGAGGATCTCGCCGTGGGCGTCCTGCATCAGGCGCGCGGCGAGGTTGACCGTCGCGCCGATCAGCGTGTACTCGCGGCGGCGCTCGTCGCCGACGGTGCCGCAGAACGTCCGGCCGCTGGCGACGCCGATGTCGACCTGCACGCCGAGGCCGCGCAGATGGTGGTGGAGGGCCAGCGCCGCGTGGACGGCCCGGGAGGCGTCGTCCTCGTGCGACAGCGGCGGCAGGCCGAACGCGGCGACCACGGTGACGCCCTTGTCGTCGACGTTGAGCTTGTTGACGCTGCCCTCGTGGCGGTAGATCTCGCGCTGGACGGCGAGGATGACCTGCTGCGCGCGCTCGAGGGTGTGCTCCTGGTCGAGGCCGCCGAGCTTGATAAAGACCACGGTGACCTGGCGCAGCTCGGCGAGCCACTCGTCCTGGTCGGCGTGCAGGCGGGCGAGGATCGAGCTCGGCAGGTAGGCGCGCAGCACCGCGTCGTCGAGCGCGGGCAGCGGGGCGAGGCGGCCGGGCGGCGGCGGGGCGCCGCGCAGGCCGTGCAGGCGCGAGAAGCCGGGGGCGACCGGCTCCGCGGCGGCGCCGGCGAGGCGGGCGAGCAGCGCGTCGGGCAGCACGATCGAGCCGGGCTCGGTGTGGCGGTCGGCGTCGAGGGCCTGGAGGACGCCGGGCCCGGAGACGAGCAGCAGCCAGCGGCCGTAGTGTCCGCCGAGGTGGGCCCCGCGGATCTCCCCGGCGCCGATGCTGACGCGGATCTCCAGGCGCTGCACGTCGTCCTCGCTCGCGGCGACCTGACGGATCACGCGCTGCAGCTCGAGCGCGCAGTGGCAGGCCCGCGCGAGCACGTCGTCGCGGTCGGCCGCCGACTCGACCGTCCACAGCGCCAGGATCGCGTCGCCCGCGAACTTGACGATGTCGCCGCCGGCCCGCTCGATCAGCTCGACCTGGCGCCCGAGGTAGAGGTTTAGCACCTGCGACAGCCGCTCCACGCCCTCCGCGCCCGACTGCACCAGCGTGCGGCTCAGCGCCGAGAACCGGGCGATGTCCGTGAACATGACCACCGCCTCGAGCGCTCGCTCGCGCGGAGCGAGCGCGCCGACCTCCGCCGGGAGGTCGCGCAGGACCTCTCGCGGGATGAAGCTCGCGATCGTCGCAGTGGTCCGCTGCACCCTGACTTGCACTCGAGGGTAGTGCCGGGTTCGCCGCGGGCGGACGACGCACCGCGCAATGTTTCGACGGCTGCAGACTCACGGCGCGATAGGGCGCGCGGCGCGGAACCGATCCCGACCACGCCGCCCGGCGCGGGTCACTTCTTCTTCTGGACCACGCAGCGCTCGATCAGCTTGCGGCTCATGCCGGTGAATTCGCTGAGGCGGTCGAGGCGGTCCTCGCCGTACGCGAGGTTGATGATCGCCAGGTCCAGGTCGAGCAGCCGGACCAGCGCCTGCGAGCACGCGACGCGCTGGGCCCCGTCCGCGACCTCGCGCGCGATCAGCTCGAGGCTCGCCGTGCGCAGGAAGCTGACCACCGCCTCGACCCACATCGGCGGCACCCCGACGCGCACGTGGGCCAGGCCGATGCGCCAGCGGTCGTGGAGGTACTCCGCGCCGTACTCGCCCGCGAACAGCTCGCCCATCCACTGCATGTGCGTGCGCTTGAGGTGGTCGAGGCGCCCGGCGACGAGCGCCGCCGTCTCGGGCTGGTCGAGGATGCGGTCGTAGAAGCCGTCGGTGATCGCCGCCCCGTGGACGGCGAAGATCGGCCCGAGCGCGCGGAGGGCCGCCGCGTCCGCGTCGGTGAAGCCGACGAAGCGCTTGAGGTCCTGGAACATGGGGAGGTTGTCGGTCATGGGTTCTCTCTTGCCGCCCCGAGCAGGGGCTGAAGGATCTGCAGCAGTTGACGCGCGGCCGTCGTGGTGTTGCGTCGCCAGGAGCGGTCGCGCGGGACCTGGGTGACGAGGAACAGCCGCGGCGACGCGGCGGGGTCGAGCGGACGGACGACGACGCGGCCGCTGGCCACGTCGCACACCGTCAGCTCGTCGACCATGCGGCAGCCGAGGTCACGGGCTGCGCGGGTGGCGATGTCGGCGAACAGGCTCGTCAGGCTGGCGATCGCCTCCGACCGCAGGCGCTCGCCCGCGGCCGCGATCACCAGCCCGTCCTCCGCGCAGACGAGCGACAGCGGGTAGTGTCCGCTCGCGTTCATCGCCTCCAGCAGCGCCTGGAGCCGGGTCTCGAGCGCCTGGACCATGGCGCGTCAGCCGAGCAGGCGGCCGATCTCTTTGCCCGCGCGGGTGATGTCGAGGAAGATGAGCCCGAGCTTGGCGGTCTCGGTGGCGAGCACCATCAGCACCGACTCCGGCCCGCTGCGGGTCAGGATCGCGTAGCCCTCCGTGCCGCGGAGCATCACCAGACTGAAGTTGCCGCGGCCGAGCTCGCGGACGATGCGCTCGCTCATCCCGAGCAGCGCCGCCGACATCGCCGCCACGCGGTCGTCCTCGATGTCCGCCTTGAGGGCCGACGCGATCATCAGTCCGTCGTTGTCGATGACCGCCGCGGCCTCGACGTCCGGCGTGGTGGTGGAGAGGGTCTTGAGGAGCCTGGCGATCTGTTCGGTGCGATTCATGGAGTGCCTTTTGCCGCGTGCCGCGGCGCTCGAAGATTGATCATCACGCGCCCCGCGGGCGCTCACGACTGGCGCAGGCGCTGGGCCAGCGCGCGGAGGTTCTGCTGCACGACGCGGTCGTCCGGCCGCAGCGCCTGCGCCTGCAGCAGCAGCGCCTGCGCCGGCTCGAGCGAGCCCTCGCGGATGAGGCCGCGGGCCTGCTCGACGAGCTCATAGAAGTCGGCGCCCGCGGCCGGCGACGGCGCGGCCTGGCGCACGTGTCCGACCCGCTCGAGCCGGCCCTGCCCGATCGCATGCAGCAGCGCGTCGACGACGGGGGTCCAGTCGACCTGGGCGCGCAGCACCTCTGCCAGCGTGCGGTGGCCGTCGAGCTTCGCCGCGATCGCGTCGATGGCCTCGCCCGTGGGCTGCCACGGCCGGTCGCGCGGGATGGCCAGGACGAGCGGCGCGATGCGGGCCCACTCGTCGCGCAGCCGGTACGCCTCCATGATCGCGTGCGTGGTGTTCAGGTTGGTCTCGCCGGTCGGCTCCGGCTCGCCGCGCCGCAGCGAGAAGCGCCCGCCGCGGTGGAACAGCAGCTCCTTGAGCGCCGCGAAGCCGCGCAGCGCGCCCGCGCGGGCGCCGGTGATCTGTCCCTTCCGCCAGGTGATCACGCCGCGTACGCCGACGACCAGCCACCCCGTCAGCGCCTCGTACTGCGCCAGGTGCAGCAGCGACGCGAGGCTGAGATCGAACAGGTCACCCGCGAGGATCTCGATCCCCGCGGACAGCCGGCCCTCGTCGCGCGCGGCCAGGAGTGTCGGTAGTTCCATACAATCAGGCACGGCCGAGGCATCCAATACGGACCGATAAGAGCAAGCCATGTGCCAACCATTTCCCCGGGCGTCGCGCACATCGTGGCGACCCTTGTGCAAAGCGTTCGTGTCGCTGGCCCGGCGGCATCACCGCGCCCCTTCGCGTGAGGGCGACGTCCCCCAGTGAATCGCGAGGACGCCGCGACGGCTTGACGCACGGGGCGCGAGGTCGTGCGCGGTGAAATCCGTGCACCCGTGTGCAGCTTTTTCGCCGGCCTCGAGCTCGCCCCGGCGCTCCCAGCGCGCCACGAGGCGACATGACGGCGCGCGTCCTACCCCGGTATAGGTGTAGGATCGCAGCGGCGATGTGGATGATCTCCGGCCGTTTATATCGCGAGGAGAGCGCCGTGTCCGAGCCGATCGTCGTCAATGTCATGGATCCTTCGTTCAAGGCCGACCCGTTCCCGACCTACGCGCGCCTGCGCGAGGAGGCGCCGGTCCACCGGACCACGCTGCCGGACGGCCGCGGCCTGTGGCTCGTCACCCGCCACGACGATGTCGTGGCCGTCCTCAAGGACGAGCGCTTCATCAAGAATTGGCGCAATGCGCTGACCCCCGAGCAGCGCGCGATCCACCCGATGAAGGAGAGCCCGTTCGGCGCCGAGATGCTGAGCCTGGACGGCCCCGACCACGCGCGGCTGCGGGCCCTGATCCACAAGGCGTTCACCGGGCCCTTCGTCGAGCGCCTGCGCGGGCGGATCCAGGCGATCGCCGACCAGCTCATCGACGCCGCGGCGGCGCGCGGCCACATGGATCTGATGGAAGACTACGCCTTCCCGCTCCCGCTCCTGGTCATCGCCGAGATGCTCGGGGCGCCCGCGGCGGACCGCGACCAGATCCGCGACTGGTCGAGCGCGATGGTCTCGATCGGCAACAAGACCAGAGAGCAGATGCTCGAGCTCCGCGGCAAGATGGAGGCGTTCGTCCGCTACGTCCAGGCCCTGTGCGACGCGCGGCGCAACGCGCCGGGCGACGACCTCATCAGCGGTCTGGTCCAGGCCGAGGAGCAGGGCGAGAAGCTCACGCAGTCGGAGCTCGTCGCAATGGTGGCCCTGCTGCTCGTCGCCGGGCACGAGACCACGGTCAACCTCCTGGGCAACGGGATGCTGGCATTGTTCGAACACCCCGATGAGCTGGCGAAGCTGCAGCGGGACCCGTCGCTCATCAAAGCCGCGGTCGAGGAGATGCTGCGTTACAACGGCCCGCTCGAGACGTCGACCAGCCGGTTCGCGCGCGAGGACCTCGAATTTTGCGGCGCGCACATCCCCAGGGGGGAGCTGGTGATGGTGGTCCTCACGTCGGCCAACCGCGACCGCCTGCGCTTCGAGGCGCCCGATCAGCTCGACATCACCCGCGAGGACAACAGACACGTCGCGTTCGGGTACGGCGCCCATTACTGCGTCGGCGCCCCGCTCGCGCGGATGGAGGGGCAGATCGGCGTCACCACGCTGCTCCGCCGCCTGCCCGACATCCGCCTCGCGGTGCCGCTGCGGGAGATCCAGTGGCGCCCCGGGCTCCTGATGCGCAGCGCGCGGCAGATCCCGGTGGTGTTCTCGGCGCGGCCGTAGGCGTCTGCCGTCAGAGCCTGTCCCAGGTGTACGGAAAGTAGAAGTCGAAGACGTACCACCGCCCTTTGTTCACGTCGAACTCGGCGGTCATGACCTCGATCATGAGGTCCGTGTCGCGGTTCTCCTGCCTCACCCGGACCTGAAAGCGCAGCGCGAGCGACGTGACCCCGGTCTTGAGCAGATAATCGCTCGTCCTGCTCGTCTGTCCCTCCCGGTCGCCGTACGCCATCACCGACTCGCCGCTCGCGCGCCGGCTCGGCTGGGCGCGATACATTCGGCGCCTGGTGTGCTCGCGCAGGCCGAGGAACTCGACGTGGTCCCGCTGCGCGACCAGGCTCGGATATGAGGAGATATAAGGTGTGCCCTGCTCGTGCGGGCCGAGGTGTGCGACCTCGATGAGCCGGAGGAGGACCCGGCCCGACTGAACTGAGGGCCGCACGTCGGTCGCGTAGTTATCGGCGGTGTTTTGCAGGACGTCGTCGGGCGGGTACAGCGAGGCGGCGGCGAGGTCGGGGCGGTCTCCGCGGTTGAGCGTGTCGACGAGGGCCATCGCCAGGCCCGTCGGCGACAGCGCGCCGCGCCTGCGCTTGCGGCCGGCGCCGCGGACGACGGTGACGACGCCGACCCCGATCAGCGCGCCGTCGGCGAGCACGCCGAAGCCCTCGCCGGGCGCGAGCGCGAGGGCGGTGGCGAGGTCGACTTCGAAGCTGGACGAGCGCTCGCGGAGCCGCCGGACCACGGCGCCGACGGTGAAGACGTCGAAGAAGCAGAGCTGCCACTCCTCGGCCGGCAGCGCGCCATCGACGAGCGACCAGACCTCGGCCTCGAAGCGGCTGTGGGGCGCGACGGCGCCGGGGTAGGAGAGCACCTGGCCGACCCGCAGGTCGCTCGGCGAGACGCCCCGGAGCGCGCAGCGGACCCGGGCGCTCGCCGCGTCCGGCCCGCCCGGCGCCTCGACGACGGCGGCGAGCTGGGCCGTGCGGGTCGTCGAGATGCCGACGATCTCGAGCGTCTCGCCGGGCGCGATCACGCCGTGGAGGGGCCGGCACTCGACCTCGGCCTCGCGGGCCTGGCTCGCCACGATCCGCGCGATCGGGAGCACGGGGCACGCCTCGACCGGCAAGGGGACGTGCTCGTCGAGCGCCTGCTGCAGCGTCAGGACGGCCTCCGGCGCGGCAGGCCCGGCGCGCGCGAGGTCGTCGCCGCATCCGCGGACGATCGGGACCGCGTCGCCGTCGAAGCCCGCCTCGCCGAGCCAGACCCGCAGCTCGTATTCGGCGAGGTCGAGCAGCTCGTCGCCCGCCGGATCGACCTGATTCAGGTACACGACGATCCCGGTGATGCCCAGCTTGTGGGCGACCCGCAGGTCCTCGCCAGGGCGCCGCCCGGGCTCCAGGCCAGGGTTGACGACGAGCAGCACGCCGTCCACGGGCGGGAGGCCGGCGAGCGGGCCGGCGATGAGGCGCTTGCGCGGCGCGAGCGGCTCGCCAGGGTCGAGCAGCGTATATCGCCGCCGCGCCGTCTCGTATTCGAATTGGGCGAGCGCGAGGGGGAGCGTGGCCGCGCGCGGCAGCTGCAACGGCTGCGGCTCGTCGGTCGACGAGGTCTCGCGGAGCCCGCCCGGGTCGCGCTCCGCGGGCCTCGACGCGCGCAGCAGGGCCGCGGCGACGGTCGTCTTGCCGTGGCCAGGCGGGCCGAGGAGCAGCAGCGTCGCGTGAGGCTTCCTCATCCGTCGCGCCCAGCATAGCGGGCCGCGCAGATCTTTGGCAGCGGGTCAGGGCGCGACGGCGAGGAGCTGGTCACAGCCGTCGCCCGTGATCCGCAGCCCGCCCGTCACCAACTTCGCCGCGAGCTGCGGCCCGCCCTGGCGTCCGCCGGCGTCGATCTCGACGCCGGTCGCGGACACCTGCATGAGCCGGCGCAGGCTCTTGCGGTCGACCAGCGTATATTCGAGGGTCACGTTCATCTCGTCGGTGCACGCGTATTCGCAGTCCTCCTCGATCTCGTCGCACTCCTCCTCACCGTCCGCGTCGACCGGCGTCAGGATGCCCTCGCCCGACCGATATGTGAGCAGCATCGGGTCACCCGCGCCGAACGCGAGCTCCTCGTAGCTGGTGCAGCGGCCGCCCCCCGGCCCCCAGGTCTGCAGGCCGAGGACCAACAGACCGGTCGCGTCGGGCAGGGTGAGGTGGTGCTGCCCGAAGTCGCCGGTGTCGCTGATGATGTGCCACGGGCCCGGGCCCGCGCAGCCGTCCTCGCCCTCACCGTCGTCGTCGTCGTCGTCGTCGACGGTGCACAGCACGCGCCGCGCCTCGGCCTCGGTCGCCGGCGCGCGGTCCTCCATGGCCACGCGCGCGAAGGCCAGCCAGGAGTCGAAGTGCCGCGGCTCCTCGTCGTCGTTGTCGATGTCGACGGCGCACACCGGCGCGCTGTTGGCGAGCTTCTTCGCCGCGGGCTTGCTCGGCCGGACCTTGTTCGAGAGTTGAAAGTGGCGGATGGCCTCGGCTGGATCGCCGCGCTTCTCCGCGACGAGCCCGAGGTTGAAGTGCGCGGCTCCCTGGATCTCGCGCGAGGGGTTCATCCCGAGCGCGAGCTCGAGGTCCTCGGTTGCGCCGTCCAGGTCGCCGGCCAGTAGCCGGGCGTATCCGCGGCCCGAGAGCGCCCGGGGATGATCGGGGGCGACCGCGAGCGCCGCGTCGTAAGCGGTGACCGCGGCGTCGAGCTTGCCCCCGGCCGTCGCGCTGCGTCCGCTGCGGATGGCCGTCCAGAACGCCTTGCGGCGCGCCGGGTCCGCGAGCGGGCCGTCCCCGGGCTGTCCGGCGGGGCGGCTCCGGGACACCGTGCGGGCCGCGGGGACCGGGGCCTCGTCGGCCGGGGCCGCGACGGCCACGTGCGGCGCGTCGGTCGGCTTCGCGGCGGCCACGGGCGGCGCGTCGGTCGGCTTCGCGGCGGCAACGGGCGGCGCGTCGGTCGGCCTCGCGGCGGACGCGGGCGCGGTGTATTCGACCGGCGATTCACCGACGGCGCTCGCCGGACCGCTCGCCGCCGTGCAACTGGCCGCCCACAGGCAGCAGACCAAAACTCCGATCGGGTGAACGTTCGTCATCATCGACACGAGGCGCCCCGGTCGCGGAAGTCGCGGCCGCCGGTCGATCTATTTTCGACCCTGCCGTGTGCGCGCTCGCGCGCGCTCAAAACAGCGTGTAGACGAACGGCGCGACGTAGGCGAGGCCGCCGGTCAGCGACAGCAGGATGCCCGCGAGCAGCAGCACGATCAGCAGCGGCGCCAGGACGAAGCGCGCGGGGTGCAGGAAGTGGCCGATCAGGCGCAGGGCGGTGCGGACGCGGGCGCCGAGGCGGCGGGCCAGACCGGGGCGCGGGGGACGGGGCGGCGGGTTCGTCATCGTCATGGGGCCTTCTCGATCACGAGGTCCTCGAGGATCAACGCGTCGACGGCGTGGCGCAGGTAGAACGCCAGCGCGTCCTCGCCGCTGGCGACGATCGGCTCGCCCGCGCCGTTGAGCGAGGTGTTGAGGACGACCGGGTCCTCGCCCGCGGCCGCGAGCGCGGTCAGCAGCGCGTGCAGCTCGGGCGCCCGCGCGGCCTCGACGGTCTGCAGCCGCGCGGTGCCGTCCTCGTGGGTGACGGCGCCGAGGCGGGCGCGGGCCTCGGGGCGCACCGGCGCGACGGTGGTCATGAACGGGCTCATGAGGTCGGGCTCGCCGGCGAAGAACTCGGCTGTCCTTTCGGACAGGACGGCGGGGGCGAACGGACGAAACGGCTCGCGCTCCTTGATGAGTCGGTTGAGGCGCTCGCGGGTCGCGCGGTCGCGCGGTCTGGCGAGCAGCGAGCGCTGGCCGAGCGCGCGGGGGCCCCATTCGAACCGACCGCGGGCGTGGGCGACGATCTTGTCGCTGGCGATCAGGCGGGCGGCGAGGGCGACGGGGTCGTCGACGCGGCGGACCGGCAGGCCGAGCTCGACGGCGATCGCGTGCGCGCGGGCGACGTCGAGCGGCAGGCCGAGCGCGCAGGTCGTCATGGCCGCGGGCCGCGGGTCGCCGAGCTGCTGCGCGGCCAGCAGCGCCGCGCCGAGGGCCCCGCCGGCGTCGCCCGCCGCCGGCTGCACGAACACCCGCGCGAAGCCCGACTCGCGCTGCAGCCGGGCGTTGGCGAGGGCGTTGAGCGCGACGCCGCCGGCGAGGCACAGGTGCTCGCTGCCGGTCAGCGCGCGCGCGCGGCGGGCGAGGCCGAGGAGCGCGTCCTCGAGCACGGCCTGCAGCGTCGCGGCGACGTCGGCGTAGCGGAGGTCGGCGGGGTCGGCGAGGTCCCACGGCTTGCCGGGCGGGCGGCGCGGGCCGAGCACGCGCTCGAGGCCGGGGCCGAAGCCGAGCTCCGCGTCGCTCATGTGGGCGAAGCACTCGAGGTCGAGGGTGTAGGCGCCGTCGGGGTGGAGCTTGATGATGCGTTCGAAGGCCTCGCGCAGGTTGGGCTTGCCCCACGCGGCGAGGCCCATGACCTTGTACTCGCCCTCGTTGACGGGGAAGCCGAGCCAGGCGGTGAGGCCGGCGTAGAGGAGGCCGAGGGAGTGGGGGAAGTCGACGCTGGCGAGGAGGGTGAGGTCGTGGCCGCGGCCGTGCCACAGGGTGGTGGAGTGGGCCTCGCCGACGCCGTCGACGACGAGCACGGCGGCGTCGGGGAAGGTCGACACGAGGTACGCGCTGGCGGCGTGGCTGCGGTGATGTTCGAAGCTGAGGACGCGCTCGCGGGGGACGCCGAGGCTCTCGGCGAGGTGGTCGAGGACCCAGATCTTGGCGCCGAGCTGGCTGGCGAGCGCGCGCGGGAACAGCCGCCAGGTCCGCGGGAGGTGGCGCAGGAGGTGGACCATCACGCGCTCGAGCTTGGCGAAGGGTTCTTCATAGAACGCGATCGCGTCGACGGCCCCGGTGTCGACGCCGGCGTGGCCGAGGCACGCGAGCGCGGCCGAGATCGGCAGGCCGGGGTCGTTCTTGATCCGCGACAGCCGCTCCTCCTGGATCGCCGCGACGACCTCGCCGTCGACGACGAGCGCCGCGGCGGCGTCGTGGTAATGCGCGGAGATGCCGAGGACGCAGGCCATCGTCACTCCGGGGCGGCGATCGCCTTGCTCGGCGCGATCGGCCTGATCGCCTTGTGCACGGGCGCGGTCAGCCAGCCGCGGCGCACCGGGCGGGCCAGGCGCACGAGCAGCGCGAGCGGGGCGGCGAGCACGTAGAGGAGCAACATCAGCGCGACGTAGACGCGCTCGGCGACGAAGCGGCCGGCGCGGAGCCACCGGCGCCCGAGCTCCCAGCGGGCCACGCGTCGCAGCGCGCGGCGGGCCTCGGCCTCGCCGCCGGCGACCTCGACCAGGAATTCTCGCGAGTACGTGCAATGCCGGCGCTCGTCGACGAGGATCGCCTCGAACAACCTGCGGTCCTGGTCGCGGCCGCGGGTCGCGAACCACGCGACGTAGGCGTCGAACTGCCGGCGCGCCCGCTCCTCGCCGACGTGCACGAAGGCCAGGAAGTCGCGCTCGCCCAGCGACTCGAACAGCCGCTCCGAGTCGGCCCGCAGCGGCCCGAGCACGAACGGCCGCCGCGCCTCGCCGGCGAGCCGCTGGGCCTGCCGCGCGAACATCTGGGCGTGCCGCGCCTCGTCGTCGGCGTGGCGCAGATACGCGGCCGCCCGCGCCGGCGACGGGGTGCGCGCCGCGGCCAGCCGCATGTCGAGCATGCTGCCCTGCTCCGCCAGCGCGAACGCGTACAGCTTGCGCGCCGAGCGGGCCGGCGTGCGCCAGGCCAGCGGGCTCAGCAGCCGCGCCGTGGTCGCGGTCAGGTCGGCCATGAATTCCTCACACGCACACGCCCCCGCCGCGCCACTCCTTGCAGGTCCCCGCGGCGCACGGGTGGGCCGGGTCGCACACGGCGAAGCACGCGTTGCTGGCGAATGCGTGCACCTGACCCTCGGGACAGGTCGGCGCGAAGATCGGGTCGTTCTGCGCGCAGGCCAGGCGGGCCTTGCACTCGGGGTAGGCGCGCTCGCACGCGGCGGCGAGGCCGGGGTCTCCCCACAGGTTGCCGCACGCCGGCTGACACTCGGTCGGGCCCGAGTCGTAGTCGTCGATGTTGCCGAGCTGGCCGCAGAAGGTCTCCTTGGTGTCGGCGCGGTGGCAGGTGCACAGCGCGTCGACGGCGGGGTCGGGCGCGGCCTCGCTGCTCGGCTCGCCCTTGACGTCGACGAAGGCGCCCTGGAAGCGCGGCTTGCCGTCGGGTCCGGCGGGCCAGCGGATCTCGAGGTCGCGGACGGCGGCCTTCGAGCGGAAGCGGGCGGTGATCGGCTCGCCGACGGTCATCGGGGTCACGAGGCTGAGCCCGTCGGCGGTCCGCAGGGCCATCGTCGCCGGGGTCTCGCCCTCGCGGACCTCGACCGCGTCGAAGCGGTCGCGGGCCTTCTGGCGCCCGCACTGGATGCGCAGCCACTCGCGGCGGATCTGCGTGGTGCAGCCGGCGGCGGTCGAGCCCTTGACCGCGACCTCGTCGCCCGAGCTCCACTCGCCCGGCGTCGGCGCGAAGGTGCGGCCCTCCGGCAGGCCCGGGTCCGGGGCGCGCAGCGGCGCGACGATCGGCGCGACGATCGCCTCGGCCAGCGCGTTTGCCAGGGCCGCGTGGCCCTTCGCGGTCATGTGGATGTCGTGGTCGAGGAACGCGCCCGGCTGCGCGCCGCGCAGCGCCGCGGTCGCGTCGAGGGCCCGGATCCCGAGCTCGCGCGCGTCGGCGACGAGGTCGTCGACGAGCACCAGCGAGTCGGTCATGTCGGGGCCGTCGGCGACGCCGTACTTGGCCCACTCGCCGCGGTCGACCTGGACGTCGATCGGCAGGGCGACGACGACCAGCTCGGCGCCGTGCTGGTCGCACAGCGCCTTGAACTCCTGCAGGTACGCGCGGAAGATCGACGGCGGGCGCGGGACCGGCGGGATGCCGGCGGCGATGCGCAGGCGCAGCGCCTGGCGCTCGGCGGTCAGCGTCTCCTCGGCCTTGACGAGGTCCTGCGCGGCGCTCTTGCCCTTCTTGGCCTCGTCGCGCAGCAGCGCCGCGAGGTGCTCGTCGCGGGCCCTGGCGGCCTGGCGGATCATCGCCGCGGTCAGCGCGACGGAGCGGCTCGACTCGCCGAGGTCCTCCTCGACGATGTCGCCGGGGCGGCCGCGCGCGATCTCCAATTCGAGGCCGCCGAACTTCAGGTCGCTCGTCGCGCGGCCGACGAGGTCATCGAGGTCGTCGCGCTTGCGCTCGATCTCGCCGTCGATCAACGCGAGGCGCTGCTGTGACTTGCTCAGCTCGGTCTCGGCGGCCTTCCGGCTGCTCTCGGCCTCGGCGTGGGCGCGCTGGCTGCCGAGCACGAGGTCCTGCAGGCCGCCCTCCGAGGGCGTGCCGAGGTCGATCGGGTCGTCGAGCTCCGCGCCCTCCGGCGCCTTCGCGGTGCCGCGCTCGTGCAGCCACCGGCGCAGCGCGTACATGGCGTGCGAGCGGGAGAACAGCCAGCGGCGGCCCGGGAACTGCGTGACCTCGGCGGGCGCCGTCTCGCTGCGCACGGCCCAGCCGTCCCACACCGCGTGGCGCTCGCGGTTGGGGCGCGAGATCTCGAACGGGTCGTTGACGAAGTTGAGCGCGACGACCACGACCTTCGCGCGGCGCTCGGTCAGCAGCTCGCGCGCGACCGCGAGGTACTCCATCGGGCCGTAGGTGGGCACGCCGCCGTTGAGCACCGTACGACCCATGCGCCCGGCGAGGCCGGCGGAGAACGTCGCGTCGTCCTCGACGCCGAGCCCGAACACCTGCGAGTCGCCGACCACGACGACCTCGCCCTCGCCCGGCGCGGCCCACTCGCCGCCGCGGTAGCCGCGGCTGTTGACGTGGATCGTCGTCAGCGGGTTCTCGCGCAGCTTGAAGCGCATGGTGGCGCCGGGCTCGAGCCGCACGCCGAGCTCGGGGTCGGCGACGTAGAAGTTCGCGTGCGGGAAGGCCCCGTCCGCCCGCCAGCTGAACGCGATCTCGGCGACCACGGCCCCGAGCCCGAGCCCGAGCAGGACCTGGGCGCCGATCATCAACCCGCGACGCCAGCGCGGGCGCCGTCTGCTCGCAACCCCTGGACCGTCCTGCTTCGCCATCACGCCCTCCGCCGACCTACGGCCGACATCGTCCAGGATATTCCTGCGACGCCGCCGCGAACAGGCCCGGCGCGGGCCGCCCCGCGTCACGCTCGCCCGGAACTGCGCGGCTTCGCCGTGGATCGGGTCGTCCGCGGGCAGCAGCGCGCCGCCGGATCAGGGTCCGCTCGCGCCGCCGGGCCCGGTCGGGAGCCGGATCTTTCTGCGCTCGACCTCGCGTACGAAGACCCCGAGTGAGACGTTGCTGTCGCACAGTCGCAGCACCTCCGCTCGCTTGCGATACCCGGCGGACGCCTGATCGTAGGCCTTCCCGTCCTTGCGGCCCTTCTTGTCGCGCAGGGGCAGGCGCTTCGACTGGCGGAGGCGGTCGTTGGCCAGGTCGAAGCAATCGTTGATCTTCGCCATCCTGGCCTTCTGGGTGTCGAACAGCGGCGGGAGCAGCCAGCACTCGATCTCGTGGACCGCCACGGCGAAGATGAAGCGCTCGCCATGCGCCTGCCACAGCGCGTCGTCGATGTGCTTGCGAAACATCGCCACCACGTCGGCGATCAGCCCGAGTTCTCCGCCCTTCGCGCCCTTGGCGACGCCGTACTCCTCCGACACGTCGGTGTCGATGTGGACGACCAGGAAGGTGTTGGTCTGCAGGGCCTGCTTGTAGCGACCCTGGGCGAAGTATTGCGTGACGAGGCTCCAGCCGCCCGGCGGATAGTCGCCGCGCCGGGCCGCCTCGTTGTACGGCGGGTGCTCGAAGTTGACGACGGGCTCGTCGTCCTCGGTCGAGAGCAGCCCGAGCAGGATATTTTTGAGGACGACCTGATCGGTGTAGCCCTCCGAGATGATGGCGAAGTCACCCATGACGCACCGGCCTCGCCGTCAAAAATTCTGCGGCAGGCCGCCGATCAGGCCGCGCGAGAACGCCTCGGAGAGGGCGACCGGCGGCTCGCCTGCCAGCGGGACCGGGGCGTGGACCCTGCGCGCTCGGCTGTGGCCCTTGCTGGTGCGAGAGATCGCGTAGAGACGCTGCTCGTCGTCCTGTAGGTCGAGGCCGTCGAGGACGGCGGGGTTGTGGGTCGTCATGATCACCTGCTTGTCGTACTTCTTGGCGAGCACGACGAGGCGCCGCGTCAGCTCCATGCACAGCTTAGGATTGAGCGAGGCCTCGATGTTGTCGATCGCGAACAGCCTGGGCGTGTCGGGGCTGACGAACAGCGCGAAGTAGAACAGGAGGAACAGGAAGCCCTCGTTGGCGCTGACCTGATCGAAGTACGCCAGCGGGTCGCTCTGCGCGTCGGCGATGAATCGGTCGCGGATCTCCAGGTGCCGCTCGTACGGCGCGGCGTCGGTCGGGAGCCTGAAGTCGGCGAACCAGTCGAGGACGCCGAGCTGCTCCTTGATCTCCGCGATGCGCGCCTCATCATCCCGCATGCTTTTTAAAAGTTTGAAGAGGCCCTCGCCCTTGATGCCCAGCGGCTGGATCTGGCCCTCGACCTCGAAGGTGCGCAGCGCGGTGTTTTCGGGGGAGTAGATGACGTAGTCGGCAACGGCACGCAGACGCTCCTGGCGGGCACGATCTCTCGTGTAATACCAGTGGCGGATTTTGTCGATTATTATCTTTGGATCTGCTCCAAGAATAGATTCCGTGCTTGCCTCACTACCGTCTGTATGGAAAAGAGTCAGCTTCATTGCCGAGGGACCACCCTGCATGGAGTCAAGCTTGTAACCCAAATTCTTTTCATCAAAATCTGAGGGGTCGGTCTCGTCGATTTTCAACAACCGCGAATAAGGGCTCGTGTTGTCATACTTGAACTGAAGCGAAGCGCTGTCCGTGTTGTGTGTTAGGTCCAGACGAATGATTTCATCATTCTCAAGGGAGAAGGCCGAGCGCATATATCGCGGCTCGGCTGCGCGAATGCCGCGGCTGACAAGGAACTCAGTTCCTAAACGATCCCCGAGCCCGGCGCCGGCCATCGCAAGGGCCTCGAGAAAATTGCTCTTCCCGCTGCCGTTCTCGCCGATCAGCACCGTCACCCGCCCGGGAGCGATCGAGGCGTCGCGGATCGACTTGAAGTTGCGGATGCGCAGGTCGGTGAGCATGTGTTTTTTCAAAGGGGGTCGTAACGCGGGCTGCGCGGGGTGTCAACGTCAGGGCTGCGGCGTGAAGCGGACGAGCACGAGGTCGGCGGGGCCCTCGGCGGTGACCGGCGCGAGGCCGGGCCAGGCGACGGTGCCGGCGATCGTGCCGGCGAGCGCGGCGGCGCCGTCGGGGCCGAGCGCGAGCGGGCCGGAGCGCTGCACGTCGCGGTCGCCCAGGCTCACGATCTGCGTCGGGCTCGCGGCGGCGTCGGCGTAGGTCGCGAGCAGCAGGTCGGTGGCGCCGGCGGACGCGTGGTCGAGCGCGCCGAATTGTGTGGCGCCGGCGGCGGTCAGCGCGAGCATGAGCGCGCCGTCGGGCCCCGCGACGAGGCCGGTCGGGAGCTGGTCGTCGGGCCCGGTGACGCCCGCGGCCCACGTGAGCGCGCCGTCGTCGTCGAGGCGGGCGAGCACGACGTCGGCGTCGCCGGCGGGGTCGAGCGCGAGCTCGCCGAATTGCGCGGGTCCGGTGACGACGCCGGCGAACGCGACCGCGTCGGTGCAGCGGACGAGCGGCGCGTGATCGGTGCCCGGTCCGCCGAACGCACGGATCCACGCCGGCTGGCCGTCGGGGTCGAGGCTGGCGACGAACATGTCCTTGTCGCCGACGGGCTCGATCGTGTCGGCGCCGAATGTCAGCACATCATTGAAGAACCCGGAGATCGCCACGGAGCCGTCGTCGCAGCGCGAGATGCCTCTGATCTCCTGGTCGCCGGCGTCGCCCCACCACGTCCCCGACAGCGGCGCGCCGTCGGGGTCGAGCCGGACCACGAACATGCCGGTGCTCGCGGTCCCCGTCAGCTCGATGTCGCCGACCGCGAACGGGGCGAGGCTCGCCCCGGCGATCCAGATCGTGTCGTCGGCGCCGACGGTCAGCGCCTCGCTGACCTGCCAGTCGCTCTGGCCGAACCTGCGGCCCCACAGCGGCGCGCCGTCGGCGTCCCACTTGCCGACGTAGAAGTCGAGCTCGTCGGCGACGAGCGGCTCGCCGCCGATCGTGTACGCGCCCTCGAGCCAGCCGGTGACGACGACCGCGCCCGCGCCGTCGACCGCGAGGTCGGTGACGTTGGTCAGCTTCGCCTCGCCGTCGGCGGGGAACAGCGCCTGGCTGTGCAGCGGCGAACCGTCGGGCGCGAACTTGCCGAGGTACACGCCGGTGCCCGCGCCCGCGAGCGGCCCGCCGCCGAGGTCGAGCGCGCCGAAGAAGTCGCCCGCGACCCACACGGCGCCCTGCGCGTCGAAGCCGAGCCCGGACGGGCGCTGATCGTCGGGCGCGCCGAAGCGCAGCACCCACGCGTCCGCCGGCGCGTCGCCGGTGCTCGTGCCCGGCGCGCCGGTGCTGGTGTCACCGGCGCCGGTGCTCGTGGCGCCGGTGCTCGTGGCCATATCGGTGGTGCCCGCCCCGCTGCTCGCGCTCGCGTCCGTGGTCGGGTGCGTGACATCAGCGGTGGCGACGCTGCCCGTGCTGCTCGCGTCGGCGGCGCTCGTCGCCTCGCCGGCGGTGCTCGCGTCGTCGGCGGCGCCGCAGGCCGCGAGGACCAGCGCCGCGGCGAGCGAGGAGGAGCGTCGTGGGGTGGTGAGGCGGGCCGGGGCGCGCGGTGGCATCGGCGGAGGGTAGCGCAAGTTCGCGCGCCGGCGGGGCCAGTCAGCGGTGCGCCAGCGCGGCCTCGAGGGCGGCGAGGAACGCGGGGCGGTCGGTGGTGGCGAACAGGTCGCGACCGAGGGTGAAGGCCGCGACGGAGATCAGCATGGCGATGACCTTCGAGCGCACGAGGTAGTGCACGCCGACGAAGTCGCCGTTGTGGGCCTTTCCCCAGCGCTTGATCTCGTCGCGCGCGGCGGGCTCGTAGCCGGTCATGTTCGACCAGTCGTGGAACGTGGCGATCTTGCCGGACCGCATCTCGCGCTCGGCGTGCATGGCGTAGAAACCGAGCGCCGCGAGCGTCGCGTGGCCGCTGACCCGGGTCACCAGCAGCCCCGTCGCCGGCCGCCAGACCAGCGCCTCGCAGCCGTCCTCGCGGTGTCCCTGGGCCTCGGCGATGTTCCAGGCGAAGGCCACGGACGCAGACTATCCGAGGCGCGCGCCGCTGTCGAGACGGCCTGTCTCTTCAGACAGGTCCATCGGCGAAGGCGGCGCGCGAACGGCCCGATGAACGCCGGTCGCCTAGCCCTCCTGGGTCACGCACACGTCGCTGAGCACCGGCGACTCCTCGATGTCCTGCGCCGAGATCAGCAGGCGCGCCCGGAGCTCGTAGAAGCGCCCCGCGACCGGCCCGACCGGCGCGTTGTTCTCGACGGCGACCCACGGCGTCGCCTCGAGGTCGGCCTTGAGGTTGGCGGCGCGCAGCTGGAACGTGATGCTCGTGCCCTCGGGGATCTTGCCCTGGGGCTCGAGGTTGAACAGCACCTGCGCCCACTGCAGGTCGTCGGCGCCGCCGTCGTGGGTGACGGTCCACTCGCCCTTCTTGACCGTGACGTTCTGCGCGCCGAACCCGGTAAAGTCGGTGTACGTGTAGTTGTCGACCATCTCGTTGTTGACGAGGCCGGTGTAGTACGGCGTCACGGCGCCGGGCGGGCCGCCCGGGGGGCCCGCGGCGACGCGGTACGCGGAGTCGTAGGCGATGACGCGCGGGTCGCCGTCGTGGCCGATCGCCACCCCGTAGGCGCCGTTGGTCGCCGCGGTGCCGAGCATCGCGCCGCTGTTGTCGAACTTGTAGACGATGTCGCTGCTGGCCGCCCACACCTGGCCCTCCTTGTCGATGGCGACGCCGCTCATGTAGTTGCCGCCCTTCGACTCGCACACGCCGCCGACCTCGAAGTCGCAGCGCAGCAGGCCGTTGCCGCCGAAGAACGCGATGCCGTTCTGGTCGACGGTGATGCCGTAGTTGCCGTCGGCCTGCATCGTCTCCACCGAATCGTCGGTCAGGTCGAGGCGCATCACCGGCTCGCCGAGCGCCGACGAGTACAGGTAATTGCCGCGGACCACGAAGCCGTACGGGGTGCTCGGCAGGCTGTAGGACTTGAGCAGCTTCGGCGGGGTCTGGGTGATGTCGTACTTGTACGCCATCCGGTCCTGGTAGGTGCCGACGTACGCGCTGCCCTGGCCGTCGAGGGTGAGGGCGCGCGGGTAGGTGTCGTTGGCGCCGACGGCGAGCGAGTAGAGCACGCACTCGTCGTTTTGGCCCTTGAACTCGGCGGCGCTGTTGACGTCGATGATGCCGTCGTTGTTGACGTCGCTGGAGGTGTCGATCGTGCCGTTGTTGTTGCGGTCGGTGCAGGCGCTCTCGCCCCCGGCGATCTTCGTGATCGAGCCCTGGGAGCCGAACGCGCGGTTGGCGACGTACATGTCGCCGTCGAAGTCGATGATGATGCGCGACGGGTACCAGCCGGTCGGCTCGGCGACACAGGTCGGGCAGTCGGCGAGGCGCAGCGACTCGTAGCGCGCGATCTGCTTGCCGGTCATCGTGTCGATCTTGAGGATCCAGCCGCGGCTGGTCTGGGCCACGAACATGTACGGCTTGGGCGCCGAGACCCCGTCGACCGTGATCTGCAGCTGGTCGTTGTTCGGCTTGTCGTGGTTGACGTTGTTGAGGATGCCCTTGTCGAAGTCGCCGTCGAGCGTCCAGATCGGGCTCGTGCCGCACGGCCCGAGCGGCTCGCCGGTGGTCCCGCCGGTCGTGCCGCCGGTCGTGCCGGCGGTGGTCTCGACGACGGGCTCGGTCGTGCCGGTGTCCGTCTGCGGCGGCGTTGTGTCGGTGCCCGGCCCGGTCGTGCTCGTGCCGGTCGTCGGGTCCGTGGTCGGGTCCGTCGGGCTCGACGTCGTGCCCATCGTCTGCGACTCGGAGTTCGAGCCCTCGGTGACGCTGTCGCTGTCGCTGCCCTTCGTCGTGCTGTCGGTGACCGTCGCCTCGGTCGGGCTGCCGGTCGCGCCGGTGCTGTCCGAGCCCGAGCCGCCCTGCGACACCGTCGCCGAGGTCGAATCACCGCACGCGCCCGCGATCGTCACCGCGCCCGCCACTACCCATTGCTTCATCGTCGTAATCTGCATATCGTCCCCTCCCGCTCCATCCCACCGCCGACCTGACACCATATCCACAGAGGAGTAGATCCACTCTGTTACCGGGTGCAGACTAACCGCCCGCGGCGGAGGATACAAGTGAAAGCCCTCTGGCCGAACAGGGCGAAGTACCTGTTTTCAAACCTGTCACGCGCGTCGGCGCGCCGATTCGGAGCCCGGACGCTGCAGATCCTGCGCGCGCGGAGGATCACAGGAAACATCGTTCTGGTGTGTTATTGGGCCGGGCAGTGCGGCCGTGTAGCCGGTCGCGACGCGGCGCCCGGCCGCGGACGATATGTGCAGACTTTCAGGTCGGCGGGATATGGCGGCTGTAGGACCGGGCCTCGGCGACGGTGACGAAGCCGAGGCGCGCGGCGATCGGCGCGGAGGTGCTGGCGCGGGCCTGGGTCGTCACGAGCCGCACGCCGCGCGCGGCCGCGTGGGCGAGGCGCGCTGCGACCAGCGCCAGGTAGGCGCCGCGGTGGCGCCAGGCGGGCAGGACGACGGCGCCCATCAGGTGCGCGGAGCGCTCGAAGACCACGTAGTTCGCGGCGCCCGCGGGCTCGCCGGCGACGCGGGCGATGAACGCGTGGTGGTCGCGGCCCGCGGGCTCGGCGAGCAGGGCGCGGTGGTGGGCGATCAGGGGTGAAGGATCCATCCCCCAGCCGGCGGCCGTCACCTCGCCGAAGCATCGCACCGAGGCAGCGTCGACCTCCTCGACCGTGACCGCGGCGGGCGCCTCGATGTGGATGCGGCCGAGCGCCGCGGCCATCACGAGCACGCGCTCGCCGACGAGGCCGCGCCGCTCGAGGCGCGCGGCGAGGTCGGCGGGGCGGCTGTCGGGCGTGACGTTCCAGCGGAAGCGCAGGCCGAGCGCGTCGTACTCCGCGATCGTCGCGTCGATGACGGCGTCGGCCTCGTCGGGGTCCAGCTGCGCGAGGTCGACGCTGTTGAGCCCGCCCTGGCGAAACGCGGGCGTGATCACCTGCGACCACCCGGGTCGGCGGATGATCTGCGTGCCGGCGAGCGCGACGCGGGCGTCACGCGGGCGCACGAGCGCCTCGTGCAGGACCTCCTCCGCGGTGAAGCCGGCGATCATCGCCGCATGGTACCCCGGGTGGGGTCATGTGGACCGCAGCAGTCGCTCGCAGAACGTGTTGGTGAAGCAGTGCGCCGGGTCGAGCGCGTCGCGCAGGCGCAGGAGCGCGTGGGCCCCGGGGAGCCGCGCGAGCGCGCCGTCGGGTCGTCGCATGTACTTGGCCCAGTGCGGGCGGACGCCCGGCAGCGCGAGCAGCTCGGCCTCGAGGCGGTCGAAGTAGCCGGCGACGTCGCGGCTGCCGCGGCACATCGCCGACTCGAGGAAGCAGGTCGCGCGCCCGTACGAGGCCGCCAGCGGGGCGTCGCTGGGCCCGACCATGCGGGCGAAGAACGGGAAGGTCGGGCCGTCGCCGTGTCGGCGCAGGCGCCAGCGGGCGACCTCGGCGGCGGCGTCGAGGGCCGGGCCGAGCTGGTCCATCGGCACGCCGAACCCCATCGCCCACGCGCGCGGCGCGTTCGGCAGGTGGAAGTCGACGAGCGGGTCGCCGAGCCAGCCGCGGGCCGCGCTGGTGACCCGCCACGCGGCGCGCAGCATCGGTGGGATCAGCGGCGGCGTCAGGCGGGCCAGCGCCGGGTGGACCGTGGAGGCGACGACGTGCAGCCAGCGCGGATACCACGGACGCTGGCCCGGGGGCAGCGGGGCCTCGACGCGGCGCATGCCCTTGACGACGGCGTGGCGGGCCTGGGGGTACCACATGAATTGCACATAGTCGTAGCTGCGGGCGAGGTCGCCGAGGCCGGCGGCGATCTGGTCGAAGGGCCAGGTGTATTCATCGACCCAGACCGCGAAGGTCGGGCGCACGCGCAGCCGCACCGAGTAGATCGCGCCGAGGAGGCCGAGCGAGACCTTGGCCACGGCCAGCGCGTCCGGGTCGGCGCGGTCGAAGCGGCGCGCCGCGCCGCTCGCGTCGACGATCGTCAGCTCGAGCACCGAGTCTGCCAGCGTCCCGGCCTCGAAGCCGAGCCCGTGCGAGCCCGTGGCCAGCGCGCCGCCGATCGTGACGTCGCGGAACATCGTCGGTCCGACCAGGCCGTGGCCGCGCCGCGCCAGCGCGTCGGTCAGCGCGCGCACCGTCACGCCCGACTCGACCAGCACGCTCGGCTCGGAGTCCGCGAGGCGCAGCTCGAGGATGCGGCCGAGGCCCGCCGTGCTCACCAGCGTGCCGTCGGTCGCGACCAGGCCGCTCCACGCGGTGCCGAGCCCGACGCAGCGGACGCGGCCGCGGCGGGCGGCGGCGGCGACCGTCGTCGCCAGCTCGTCGAGCCCGCGCGGCTGGGCCCACGGCGCGCTGCACGTCTCGTTGCCGAGCCAGTTGTGCCAGTGCGTGCGCGGCTCCACGGTAGATACCTCTAGAGATTGACGCTGTTGGGGACGCGGCTCGGGAGCAGATATGGATAGGGCGTCGCGCGCCCGCGGTTGCGCCGGCAGATCTCGCGCTCGACCGCCTGCAGGTCGCTGGCGAGGCCCTGGATGGCCGCCTGCGCGACCGCCAGGCGGCCGAGCGGATAGGCGTCGTAGCGCCCGAAGGTGTCGTATTGAAAGCCCGCCAATTGCGCGTTGCGAAACTGCGCGGCGGCGGGGCGCAGCGGCGGCAAGGTGGCCTCGAAGCGGGCCGCGTCGGCCTCGGCGCGCGAGCGCGGCGGCGGGGCGTAGGCGCCGGCCGGGTAGGCCGCGGGCGCGGCGTGGAAGTCGGGCTGCGGGAAGTGGACGGCGGCGTGGCCGGGGCCGGCGGTGAACAGGACCTGCGTGAGCAGGGCGGCGAGGGCGTCGCGCGAGCGCTCCGCGCCGGTCGCCAGCAGCCCCGCGAGCGCGCCGCCGTCGGGCGCGCCGAGCTCGGCGACCCACCGCGCCAGCTCGTCGTCGGCCTGGACCGCCGCGTCCGAGGTGTAGAACAGGTCGATGTAGCGGCCGACGAACCGCGCGATCGCGGCCCAGTGCAGCAGCGCGTCGTCGCGGTAGGCGTAGTCGACCGGCGCGTCGGTCATGCCGCGGCGGGCCAGATCCGTCGGCAGCGCGAGCGCGGGGAAGGTCGTGCGCCGCGCGGCGGCGACGATGATGCGCCGCGTGATCGGCAGGTCCCCGGAGTAGATGATCGCGTACACCTGGCGCGGGTTTCGTAGCAGCATCATGTTGGCGCGGTTGACCGCGAGCGTGAAGCGCAGGTGCGGCGCCAGCAACAGGTGGATCGGGTGGCGCGCGGACAGGTGGCGCGGGGTGCTGAGCGCGAACGGCTCGAGCACGCAATGCGTGGCGTACACGTGCGCGCCCATGATATGCGCGTTGATGTCGGCGACCCGCAGATACAGCTTCGCCAGCTCCCAGCCGGCCCCGTCGTCGGGGCGAAACACGGGGCTCTCGGGGTCGGCGCCGTCGATGCGGATCGCCAGCGGACGCAGCGTCCGGCGCGGCGCGTCGGCGGGCGCCTGCCAGAACAGCGCGTGCGGCGAGGGCAGGTACTTGCGCCGCCACCGCGAGTCCCGCGCGCTGCCGGCCCACTGGGCCTCGCGCAGCAGCGAATAGTCGACCTGATACAGGTCGCCGCGCGCGAGCGCCTCGGACGCGAGGACGGCGGTGGACGGCGCGAGCGGGCGGTCGAGCGCGCCGAGCAGCCGCGCGACGTCCTGCGGGTCCGCGACGCGCCGGATCTCGAGCGGGTTGGGCCCCTGCAGGCGGTCCTCCACCAGCCGCTCGTCGGTCGCGTAGCCGTCGGCGGCGGGGCCCGGGCGAAACCATGGATTGAAGAAAGTCGCGTAGGTCGCGGTCTTGCCGCGCCGCGATATCAGGCCCTCCAGGTTCAGCCACCATTCGCGCGCCTTGGCCCGCGCGAGCAGCGGGAGATAGGGTAATCCCCAGCTCGGATCGTACTGCTCGGACAGCGGGAAGCGCCCGGCGCCGGCGACCGGCGCGAGCAGGTTGTCGGGGTCGTCCTCGGCATAATAGGCGTAGCGACCCCGCGTCCGCGCGAGCGCGGCCTGGCGCTCCGCGGGGCGCGGGTCGGCCTGCGGCAGGCATATCTCGGCAGAATCGTGGTTGCGACGTGAGAACATAATTTACGATCCGCGAATCCCATTGCAGAGATTACGCCGGCTTCATGCGCACCGGTGGTATGAGCATGATCATAGCGATCATGATGACGACAGCGCGGAGGACTATGTATCCAGCTCCTGTCCTTCACGCTTCATCGCGGCAGGATAGCATGGAGACCCCTGCGCCCGTGGTCTCACAAGGGAGTTTGATCACGAGCACCCGGGTGACGGATCCGGGACGTCCGATGCGTGACATCCGGGCGCCGGCGCCGGCCGGACGCGGCGCTGGCTGCCCGGCAGGCGTCGGGGTGCGGCGCCGCGGCATCCGGTGTATGAACCGGGCATGAGCACGACCGAGATCACCAGGGAGAACTTCGAGGGCGTCGTCGGCGAGAACGACATGGTCGTGCTCGACTGCTGGGCCGAGTGGTGCGGCCCGTGCCGCGGGTTCGCGCCGGTCTACGAGGCCGCGTCGGAGCGCCACCAGGGCGTCGTCTGGGGCAAGCTCGACACGGAGGCCCAGCCCGAGCTCGCGTCCGCGTTCGGCATCCGGTCGATCCCGACGGTGATGGTGTTTCGTCAGGGCATCCTGATGTTCCGCCAGGCGGGCGCGCTCCCGGCGAAGGCCCTCGACGAGCTCGTCACCGAGGTCCAAGCCCTCGACATGGACGACGTCCGCAAGCAGATCGAGGAGCACGAGAAGGCCCACGCCGAGGGCCGCTGCGACCACGAGCATTGAGGAGGATCGAGGAGCAAAAAGCCGCGCCGCGGCTCCAGCTTCGGCGAGCTCGCCCCGGGGCGTTCGTGCGCCGGGCGAGCCTTGCGGAGATCTCGCCGCTGCGATCCCCGGACGACGACCCTTTTAGCTGTCGTGTCGTCCCCGCCGCGACCTGGCGACATATGGCAGGGCGAACAGGTACAGGCCGCTGATCAGGAGCAGGACGAGCGGGAGCAGCGCGAGGAGGCCGACCCAGACGGCGGGCTGCTCCTGTCCGAGGGCGAGGATGTTGACGATGACGGCCAGCGTGAAGGCGATGGACAGCCAGCGGTGGGTCTGACGCACGAGGTTGTTGAAGCTCAAAGGGTCCTCCGTTGCTTCGGAGCCCTGTACCACCCCCGATGCTGCGGTCGCTGCTCCGAAACTGCGGTCGCGCGGTCCGGGTCAGCGGCCGGCCAGGCTCGAGAACACGGCGGCCTCGATCGCGTCCCGGTCCATGTCCGCGGATTCGCTGTTCTCCAGCAGGGCTATCGTGACGGCGTCGTCCGGATAGTGGGCGAGCCAGGCGGTGAATCCATCGATCTCGCCGCTGTGCCAGACGCGCCGGCGCCCGCGCGCGACGGACACGAAGACGCCCATGCCGTAATCGGCGTCGAGGCCCTCGCGCCAGTCCTTCGGCATCCCCCAGCGCGTGGTCCGGCCGTCGTTCAGGCGGCCCGCGGAGGTCATGCGCGCGAGGCCGTGGGTATCGATGATACGGCCCGCGAACAGGGCGTCGCTCCACCGCGCGAGGTCGTCGATGGTGGTCCGCAGGCCGCCCGCCGGGCCCGGGAGCGTCGGGCTGATCCACGCGGCGTTTTGAAAGCCGCTCGGGTCGCTGCGCGAGCGACGATAGCCGGCGGCCCGGTGCGGGACGACGTCGGCGGGGTCGTCGAACGCGGTGTGGCGCAGACCCGCGGGGGCGAACAGTCGCCGCGCGAAGAATTCGCCGAGGCCCTCGCCGCTGACGCGCTCGACGACGAGGCCGAGCAGGACATAATTGGAGTTGCTGTACGCCCAGCGGGTGCCGGGCTCGAACGCGAGGGCGGGCGTCAGCCGGTCGATCCACGCGAGCATCTCCGTCGGCGTCCGGGCCACCGACTTGAGCGGCGCGCCGGACGGGTCCTCGGCGTAGTCCGGGACGCCCGAGGTCTGGACCAACAACTGATACAGGGTGACCTCGCCGGCCCGCGCCAGCTCCGGGACGTGACGCGACAGGCGGTCGTCGAGCGCGAGCTTGCCGTCCTGCGCGAGCAGCAGGACCGCGGCGGCCGTGAACTGCTTGGTCACCGACGCGAGCTTGAACACGGTGTCGCGGGTGACGGGGACGTGGTGCTCGAGGTCGGCGAGGCCGTAGCCGCGGGCGAACACCACCTGGCCGCGCCAGGTGACCGCCACTGCCATGCCGGGGCTGCCCTGGGCGAGGGTGCGCGCGACGGCTGCGTCGATGGTGCGGACCGCGGCCGCGGACAGGCCCGGCGCGGCGAGCTCGTGCGGACGCGCGGTGACCCGCGCGGCGCAGCCCATGGCGACGAGCGAGAGCGCCGCGACGATCGGGGCGCCTCGTCGGGCGATGGAGGGAGGCAGGGAGCGGGTCACGGTGACGCCCATGTAGCACGGCGGGCGTGCGGTCGGTCATGGGCGAGGGCCGTGGGCGCTCGCCCTCGCGCCCGCGCCGCTGCGAGACTGCGGGCCGTCATGCGACACCGAGGATTCCCGAAGATCTCCGGACCGGGCGAGCACCCCGGGGCGGTCCCGCCGGGCGGGCCGTGGGTCGCGCTCGAGAAGGTCCACGGCGCCCAGATGGTCGTGGCGATCGCCGGCGACGCGGTGCAGTTCGGCAAGCGCAAGGCGTGGCTGCGCCACGACGAGCCGTTCTTCGGCTGGCAATTGCTGCGCGCGCCGCTGACGGCCGCGGTCCAGGCGGCGAAGGCCAGGCTCGCGGCGCACACCGTGGCGCTGTACGGCGAATTGTACGGCGGCGCATATCCGCATCCCGATGTCCCGCCGGTGTCCGGGCTCGCGCCGGTCCAGACGGGGATCTGGTACGCGCCGGACCTGCGATATGCGGTGTTCGACGTGCTCGTCGCGGCGGGTGAGGACGACGAGGGCGAGTTCTTGGCCCACCGCGAGGTCGCCGCGCTGGCGCGGGAGCTCGGGCTCGACAGCCCGCCGGTGCTGCACAGCGGGCCGCGCTCCGCTGTCACGATGGTGCCGGTGCGCCAGCCGACGCGCGTCCCGTCCGGGCTCGGGCTGCCGGAGATCGCCGGCAACCTCGCCGAGGGCGTGGTGCTCAAGCCCGACGCCCGCGCGCGGCCGTCGACGCGGATCATTTACAAGCAGAAGATCGCCGAGTTCGACGAGCAGCGCTTCGGCGAGAGCGAGGCGTGGGACAGCGAGCAGCGGCTCGACCTCGCGGGCCTGCTCGCGCACGCCCGGCGCCTCGTCAATCCGCCGCGCATCGCCAGCGCGGCCTCGAAGTGGGGCCTCGACGACCGCGGCGCGCTGCTCGACGAGATCGCGCTGGACGTGATGATCGACCTCGGGGCCGCGTTCCCGGCCGCCGTCGCGGCGCTGTCGACGACCGACGAGGAGGCGCTGCGCGCTGCGATCGTCGTCGCGGCCGACGCGGCCATCGGCTGACCTCGCGGCGCGTCGATCGATCGCGGCGCGCTCGCGCGGATCGTCGCCGGGCGGGCACCGATCGCGTCGTCCGCGGGCCGCTCACCCGGGCGCGTCGTAGGCGCGCCCGCCGAACGACGGCTCGGCGGTGATCTGGCGGGCGAGGCGGTCGCTGAAGGCGGCGCCCTCGCGGAGGAACGCCTGCTCCTCGCCGGCGTCGAGGCGCACGCGCACCGCGTACATGGCGATGCCGCCGACCACGACCTCGATGAGCAGCGGCCCGCCGGCCGCACGCAGGACGCGATAGAGGAGCGGGCTCTGATACAGGACCTCTTCGTTGCTCATGGGATCTCCCGGACCACGGCCTGGGCGACCGGGGCGTCGATGACCATGACCTCCGGCACGTTGCCCGAGGTGTAGCCGCCGAACTTGAAGCAGTCCTTGTCGGCCTCGCTCTGGCACTTCCACACGCCGGGGTCGGCGTCGACGGGGAGCCGCACGCAGCTGTTGGTGGCCCGCAGGTCGAGCGTCATCATGCGCAGCGGGCCCTCGAAGTTCTTGGCCGGCAAGCCGAGCGCCGCGCCGAGCACGGCGGCGTCGTGGGTCTTGCCCTTGACCGCCTTGTCGACCGCCTGCTGGATCACCGCGGTCGGCGCGGCGAACAGATAGCAGCCGGTGTCGTCGCAGCGCCCGAACTTCTCGGCGTTCGTCTTCACCACGAAGTTCTGATACGGGGTCTCCTTCATCAACCACGAGACCTTCATGTCCGGGAAGTTCTTCGCCAGGTGCTGCGCGATCGTCCACGACTTCGAGCGCTCGTCGGCCTGCTTCGAGATCTCGGCCTGGCGCTCGTTGCAGGCGCCCACCGCCACGGCGGTGACCCCGGCCGGCTCCGCGGCGGGCTTGGCGGGCTCGGCGGGCGGCGCCGGATCGGCGGGCGGCGTCGGGGCGGCGGCGGCCGGGGTGGCCGGCTCGGCGACGACCGTCTCGGACGGTGTGGCGCAGCCGACAATGCCCGGGCTGGACAGGCTGAACAGGCCGGCGACGATCAGGCCGCGGACCCGCCGTCGCTGCGAGGGATCGATCGTACAGTGGAGCATGAGGCGGAGATTATGGGCTCCGGCCGCAATTTGCGAGGGTTATCGTACCAGTCCGCGGGTCGTTCGCGCGCCGGTCGGTTGCTCTTCGGTATATCGCTGGTGCTCGGCCGTCGTGCGCCGGCGGGGAGCGGCGCATGCCGCTTGCGTGCCGGCGCGTCGTCCATGTAGCGTGCCCGCGGCCTTGCGGCCGGAGCAGCAACCATGGGCATCGACCTCTCGCTGGTGATCACACGCTCGCAACGGCCGAGCCTGGCGCGCAGGAGCGAGGACCGCGGCCTGGCGTGGCAGCGGGCCTTCGTCCCGCTCGCGTGGTCGGCGTTGTTCGATCCGGAGGACGTCATGCCGCTCGGGCGCGCCGCGCGGGCGCCCGCGACCCTGTTTTGCCGCGTCGCCGACGCGCTCGCCCGGCTCCGCGCGCGGGGTCCCGTGCTCGACCGCCACCTCCCCGCGCGGGAGTCGGCCGCCCTTGCGGCGCTCGAGGCCGGGCTCGCCGCGGCCGCGCCGACCGACCGCGTGCAGCTGCACATCCACGAGCTCGTCTCGAGCTCGTCGGACCTCTCCGGATTGCGCGCGATGGTCGAGTCGACCCGGGCCCCCGCGCTGACCGGGTGGACGGCGGCGCTGAGCTGGGCCGGCATGCACACCGATGGCGTGCGGATCTGGATGGAGCATCACGGCGGCGACCTCGAGGCGGCCTGCGTCGGGCAGGTGGACGGACATCGCTCGCCGCCGCGATATGACGGGCCGATCTCGACGCGCGACGCGCTGCTGCCCCGCGACGAGCGGGCTCGCCGGCACGGGGCCCGCGTCGCGCCCGACGGGCTCGCGGAGGCCGCGGCGTTCGCGTTGCTCGAGGACCGGCTCATCCTCGACGCGCGCTGGCTGGACGAGCTGGACGAGCTGTTTCGCGGCGCGCTGCGACTGCCGGCGACGCTCGGCGAGGTCGCCCGCGGGATGACGCTCGCGGCGGATCCGCG
>Ga0075163_10000612_pt1 | contig 46406 bp, 50 predicted proteins | sample JI1023141ADNA_FD_71478 | JGI IMG/M metagenome (GOLD analysis project Ga0075163, IMG submission 71478) | Wastewater effluent complex algal communities from Wisconsin, to seasonally profile nutrient transformation and Carbon sequestration -... | ecosystem: Engineered > WWTP > Effluent > Algae...
GCACTCCCATCCCGGGTGTGGTCGGCTGGACCTTCGAGGACGCCTTCGCCGAAGCCATCGAATACCGTCGCGACCAGCGTCTCTACGGCAGCCGCAAGGTCAGCCGCACGAGCGCTCCCGTCGCCGACGACTTCGAGGCTCAGACCGGCTGGACCCGCGAGGATGCTTTCGCCGAGGCGGTCGAACACCGCACCGACGAGCGCCTCTACGGCACCCGTCACTGAGCTTCAAGCAAGACTAAGAAAAACATCAGCCCGCAGGCATGGGGCTCAGTTGGGTCGGGCACGAAGCAATTTGTGTCCGGCTCGACCTTTCGTCGCCAATCTTTTCACGGCGACATAGCAAATCCATCCAACCAATTCCCAAGGTGCAAACCATGAAATTCACTTCCATCGCCAAGCTCCTCGTCCTCCCCGCTGCCCTCCTGGTCCTCTCCGGCTGCGCGGGCATGCATGTCGGTCCTGGTACCACCACTGGTGTCGTCGGCGGAGCCATCATCGGCGCTGCCAGAGGCGATGCCGGCAAGGGTGCCATCATCGGCGGGGGGCTCGGTGCGGTCCTGGACATCCTCTCGGGGCAACAGCCCATCGAAGTGGATCCCCCCTACCGCGACGGTCGCATCTATCGCGATGACCGTCGGCCCCTGCCGCCGGTGTACCGCGATGACCGCCGCTACCATCCAGCGCCCATCCCCCGGGATGACCGCCGCTACGACCGCCGCCCCGTCCCGGCTCCGGTCTACGACCCGCGCTACGACCGCAACTGCGGCTGCTACCGCTAAGCACCGAGCAGTAGCTGACACGTCTGCCATCCGGCTGACGTAAACCACAACCGGGACTAAACATCCCGGTCACGGAGGACTGTCTAATGACTCTGCTGCTCTTCCTGATACTCCTGGTCGCCTTCGGAATCTTCCGCAAGGGCGCCCTGCTAGTGCTGCTCGGACTGTGCTGCGTGTTCGCATGGAAGTTCTATGTCCTCGGGGGCATCCTGATCTTCCTCGGACTGGTGGTATAGCGCTTCACAGCACTGACCAAGACTACTCTCATCCCCCGCGTCTCTCCAATCACGGGTGACGCAAACCACGACTGGGACTGAGATCCCCGGTCACTTAGGAGTGTAAAAATGGCAATTCTTCTGATGCTCATCGGGCTGATCTTCTTCGGCTTCAGCGGGCTCGTCATGGGTGCGGCGCTGAGCTGCTTCTTGTTCTGGCAGTCGCCGGGCTGGGGCATCCTCCTCCTCATCGTCTGGCTCTTCTGCAAATAGCCAGCACCACAGGCAACACCACTCTACAACCTGAGGATATCGCATGATCCATCTGCACTTCATCCGCGATAACGGTGGCACCTGGGAGGACAAGCGCGAGCTCACCGCTGGCGCCGCCCTCGAAAAGCTCGTCAAGTTCGAACTCGGCTATGGTGGTCAGGTGGTCAGCGCTGACGCCAACACCATCACAGTGCAGACCCGAGTCTTCAACTGCCTCGACACCTCGCGCTTCAGCGGCAGCGCCGAAGAGATGCGTCCCCTCGTCGAAATGGTCTACTGGTTTCAGAAGACCTCTGGACACAAGGACACGCTCGTCGACGCCGTCATCGAAAAGCTCGAGGCAACGCCGGGGAAGAAAGGCATGCGCCGGTTTTACCTGCGCAATGTCGCTCCGCTCATGCTCGGCACCAGCCGCGTGATGACCGCCTGCCTCCTCGCCCTCGGCGTGGAAGACCCGGCAGACATCGCGCGCGCCGCCCGCATGCGCATCGAAGACCTGCTCTCTCTCCTGCATCTGATGCAGGAGCCCGGAGCCGGCGACTTCGCTAAGCTGGCTGACGAGCTGGCTCTCTGACTGCAACTAACTAAGGAGAACACCACCGCGACAAAAACAGCAAACTGCAGTCACTCACTCTGCTCTTCGGCAGGGTGCGATAAATTCTTGAAAGGCTACTCATGAAAATCCGTCATGTATCCACCGGCGAACACTTTGTCGACAGCGGTCTGATCATCGCTGAAGGCGACGCCGAGGTGCAAGCGTGCGGCACGGCAACGGTCATCCTCTTCGGCAGTGCATCTTGCATTGCCTCCGGCGATACCCACGTCACCGCCCGCGGCACCAACAATGTGCACATCTCCGAACGCGTCCACGCCGACATCGGCGGCGATGCGTTCCTGGAGGCCTGGGGCGACACGCACTACATCCTCAAGGACAAAGCGCGTGGTCAGGTGTCCGGCAACTCCGAGGGCTACATCCTCGGCGAAGCCAGCGTTGAGGCCATGGGTGACGCACACGGCACGATGATGAGCAAAGGTCGGCTCAGAGTCAGTGGCAATGCCTGCATCATCCTGGCCTGCGGTCCTGTCTACAACCAGGGCGGTGCCAAGGGTCTCAGCCTGTTCGTCACCGGGCAGTCGATGCAAGAGGCAGCAGAGGACCTGGACAAGCTCCAGGCGACCAAGAACGACGGACGCGGCGTCAGCTGCGTGCGCACCATCTGCGAATACCTCAGGCACGGCGACATCACCAGTGCGCTGGCTGTCACCGTCAACGAGTCCGACAAGCTCAGCAACTACGACGACATCGTCGAAGCTCTGTGCGATGCCGGCTACTGGTGGGAGCTGGACTTCACCCAGGACTGAGTCGCAGTCTGTAGTCAACAGTACCCGGGGTCACATGTCGTGACTCCGGTTTTTTAATTCAGCGCAAAGGAAAAATATCATGGCGAAGATGATCATCGAACTGAACAACGGCCGCACCAAGCGCACCGGCAACCGCATCGGTGGCGACCGCAGCTCCAGCGAGTCCGTCGGGCGCCGCAGCAGCAACGCCGGCTACATGGCCCGCCTGCAGCGCTTCGTCGACGAGCAGAGCGCCGCCGACATCGCCGACGCCCTGGCCGGTGGCTACGAGCACGTCCCCGCCGTCGCCCTGGCCCAGCGCCAGAGCCAGAACAGTGGCGATGCGCCCCCGCGCTTCTCCATCGGCGACATCGTCGAGGACGCCGACGTGATCGACAGCCGCGGCGGCCAGGTCACCCTGGCGACCGAGAACGACCACGGCATCAACTTCATCCACCTCCAGGTGGGTGAGGGCGGTCGCCTGCAGTCGGCGATCATGCGCTAGGCCAGCTCAAGGTCAGTCAACCCAAAGCGATGCTGGTGCTCAGGCGCTGGCATCGCCTATGGTGCGATCGCAGAAGTAAAAACAAACAACAACTCGATAACTATTTGAGGAGATCGCTATGATCAAATTGCTCACCATGAGCCAACTCGGCGTAATCAGCTACTGTGCTGAGGAATGCCGTCGGCAAGAAAGCGGGGAGCTCTCGGTCTACTGGATGGTCAACGCCTACCAGTATCTGGCCGAGCAGACTCTCGCGCCTCGCCGGCTGCCGCTCACCATGCAGGACGTGGAAAACCTCTACGCCCTGGTCGAACCGAAGAAGAACCGCAACGGCTTCCGCGTTACCAACGTGGTCGTCGCCGGCAAGGTGATTCCCTGGGAGAACATCCGTCGCCAGATGGAGCAGTTGCTCGCGGTCCAAAACGACCTCACCCCGGTCGAGTTCTACAAGGAGTTCGAGGAGATTCACGCAGGCGCGGACGGCAACGGACGGGTCGGCTCGCTGCTCTTCAACTACCTGAGCAACACCATGACCTACCCCGCAGCGCCGCCGGACGTCTTCGCCAACTCGGCGCGCTAAAAACATCGCGGACGGTCTACACCGCCCGCGGTGCCACCACCCCTCTCTGTCTTTCAACTCTGTGATGGAGCATCAACATGCAGAATGCAATCAAGCAACTGACTCTCGATGAGCTCATTGCCATCGCCAGTCAGGAGCAGGCCAAGCACAAGGAACGCTTCGGCGAAGAGCTCAGCCCCCACTCGCTGCTCTGCGCCCTTTCGGCCCACATCCTCGCTCGCAACCTGCCGGCGCACGCCGAGCGTTTCCTGGCCCGCGAGTACGACAAGATCGAGCAGAGCTTCGCCATGGACATCCTCGGCGCCAACGACCTGCCCGGGAGCCTCTGGCTTCCCGAGGAGCGTCAGGTGCAGCTCTACGGCGGCGTCGAGCCCATGCTCTTCGACAAGATGCCCCCGGGCATCTTCGCCCACTACGAGCGTAGCCTCGGTCGCAAGCCGGCGGACGAAGACCCGCTCAACTGGGACGCCACCGAGATCGGCTGAGCCAACGGCAACTCATCAAAGCGAGGTCGACATGCGCTATGCACTGATAGACGATCTCCGCGTCCCGGGAGATCCAGATAACAAAAAGGCGATTCCAGTCGACGCCGTGGTTGCTCGCAACTACGCCGATGGTCTGCGATTGCTGCAGCAAGAGCACTGGGATGTCCTCTACCTGGACCACGACCTGGCGGACTTCAGCGGTCCCAACGGTCGCGAGATGACAGGATACGACGTGCTCTGCTTTCTGGAAGAGTTTCCCGAGCATCTGCCGGGAGAGATCATCATCGTCTCCGACAACGCCTCTGGCTTGCCGCGGATGCGCATGGTGATTGCCAAGCTCTTCGGTCGGCAGTTCTAACTCGACCATTCTTTGCTAACAGCGAAGCCGAATAATTCGACTTCGCTTCTAACCCTCAGGAAAACGAACACAAGCAAGGAACAGAACATGAACATTGACCAAGGGTCGACCAACCACGGACAGCCTGTCAACGTGCCGGCTGTGCACATGGCAATGTTGCTGGACATCGTCAAATGCGATGAACGGCAACTGCAACCCATCGCTGGAAGAACTGGGCTCTGGTTCGTCACCGACGGACACTTCAACGGCCTCCTGCCGCTGAGCCTGTGCCCCAACCACGTCCTCGAACTTGCCACCGCCAATGGTGGTGAACGGTTCGAAGAAGGTGTTCGCTCTGGTCTGGTTCTCAGAACCGACCGCGAAGACAGGTTCCTCGGACTGGACCAACTCAGCATGAGCAGCTGAGCAAGTCCGCGGGCTCCTCACTGCCAGCGAAGCCGAATGATTCGGCTTCGCTTCTAACCTCTAGCAAAACGAACAGAAGTAAGGAACAGATCATGAACGGCGACCAGGTGTCGACAAATCACGACCGGCCGGTCCACACCCAAACTGAATACACGGCGTATCTGCATCACGTCGCCACATGCGAACTACGGCAGCTTCAACCCGTCGCTGGAAGGATTGGGCTCTGGCCCATCACCGAACAACACTTCAACAGCTGCCTGCCGCTGATACTGGGCCCCAGTGTTGTGCCCGAAGTGGACCAAGTCGACATACGCTGCTGAACAAGTCCGCGGGCTTCTCGCTGACTGGGACGCGAACGAAAGAGTGAGAGGTTTTTGACCACTCCCTCTTTCGCTCGCCCATTCACTCCTAATCAAAAAGTGGAGAAATATCTATGGCAAACGCCCGCAAAATCGCCACCGCTGTCGCGCGGAGGCTGCAAAAGCACGGGCACATCGGTGTTTTCGCCGGTGGCTGTGTGCGCGACCGATTCCTCGGGGTCACCCCCAAGGACTTCGATGTGGCTACAAATGCCACTCCAGAGCAGGTTCTCGCGATCTTCCAGCGAGACACTGTGCTCACCGTTGGCGCCGCCTTTGGTGTCGTCATCGTGGTGCGCCAGGGTGTGCAAATCGAAATCGCCACCCTGCGCGGCGACGGTCAGTACTCTGACGGGCGGCGTCCGGAATCGGTCGTCTTCCTCAGCCACCTGTCCGCTCTCGAAGCACTCAAGGGCGATGCAGCCAGGCGCGACCTGACCATCAACGCCATGTTCGAAGACCCGGTTTCGGGTGTCATCCACGACTTCTTCGGCGGTCAGGATGACATCAAAAATCGCGTGCTGAGAGCAGTTGGCGACGCCAGCGAGCGCTTCACCGAAGACCGTCTGCGCATGCTGCGAGTGGTGCGCTTCGCTGCCAAGCTGGGCTTCGCTGTTGAAGCGAATCTCATGGCTGCTCTCAAGAAACACGCACCGGACATCAAGGCCGGCGTGATCGTCTCATGGGAGCGCATCGCCAAGGAGCTGGAAGGTGTCCTGATCAGCAAGGCTCCTGTCGTCGGTCTCGAGCTGCTGATGCAGACGGGTCTGATGGCAGAAATCCTGCCCGAGATGATGCCCATGACCAGCCTGGCGGCTATGCAGGACCCGTACTGGCACCCGGAAGGGACCGCCTGGACGCACACCTGCATGGTGGTCGCCGAATTGGCGCAGTGCAAGGAGAAATCCTTTGCGCTGATGTTGGGCGGCTTGCTGCACGACATCGCCAAGCCGGCTACGCAGAGCACTCGCGCCGACGTCAAAGACGGCGTGACCATCCTGCGCATCTCCAACCGTGGGCATGCCGAGAAGGGTGCGGTGGTGGCAAGAGAAATCTGCCAGCGCTACAAACTCTCGGCTGACACCACACGGCGCGTCAGCGAAATCGTGCGCATGCACATGCAAATGCACGACTTCAATGACCCGTCCATCAAGCGCAGCAAGCTTGTGCGCTTGATGCAGCGTGACGACATCATGGACTTGATCCGGTTGCAGCACGCTGATGTGATGGGCACGGGCAGACCGGAGCAAGACCGGCTGGCCAGCTCGCACCGTGAGTTTTATCTCAAGCTCATGGACGAGTTCAACAACGACCCATCACCCTCGCGTCGCACCAACGCTGAGGAGCTGCTCAACGGCAAGGTGATCAAGGAGATGGGCTTCAAACCGGGGCCAATCTTCCGCGTCATCAAAGAGTGCGCCATAAACGCCCAGTACGAAGGTGAATTCACCGACGTGGAGGGTGCAAAGGCGTGGCTCTCGGCCAATGCGGCACGCTTCAACAGCATGACCCGCGAGGAGATTGACGAAATCGTCTACGGCGCTGACTTCATCGTCCGCGGCGCAGACGCCAACAAGCACTGCTGCTAATCGACAATCCAGTCGACAGCAAACCAAAGAGGTAAGGCATGACAGAGACTATCGCCCTCAACCCGATGGTGCGCCGTCAGAAGCGACACTCCAAGTTCTCGCACTTCGAGCCCAACAGCGGCAACGAGCGCGACACCTGGAGCGAGCTTCTGGCGCTGATCTCCGACTATCTCGCCACCAACCCGGAGCGCACCTTGCTCCAGCAGGGCAAGCTGTCCTTCAAGGTCAGCCTGCCCGAGTCGCTCATCGCCGGCTTCTACAGCGGCGTGGTGCCTCTCCACGAGGACATCCGCCTCGGCTCCTTCTTCGCTCCCCGCAAGGGTGGCGCGCAAGGCGAGGCGGCTTTTGTCCAGACCGTCGCCATCGGTGCGCGCAAGACTCCGGCAAAGGCCGTCGAGGTGATCATCTACCACCGCGATGAGCTGAATGCCGAAGAACGCACCGGTGATGATGGCACCGGCAACATCGTCGAGGTCGACGCGACCTGGCAGGTGGTGAGCATCAACGCTCGCATAACCACCGAGCCGGAGCCGCCCACGCCGCAAGCGATGGCTCGCAACATGGCCTGCGCACTCGGTCTTCCCGAGGGCAAGGGCGGCACTGCGCGCACCTACACTGCGGAGCAGTTCGCGCACTCGATTTTGTACTGGAGCCAGCACGCCATGGTCGCCAGTGCCGAGGAGCGCAGCCTGACGGCAATAACGCCGGCGGGTATCCACTAACAGAAAGGCATCCCATGATACGCCAGCCCGGCACCTACAAGAAGGTAGACATGGTCTCCTTCGCCCATGTGGCTCGCTGGCGTCTCGGGATGCACCCGAGATACGCCGCCCGCTACGTCTCGGGTCTCCGCCCTGACTACCCCGACGTGGCCTCCGACCTCAAGTTTGGTCGCAGGCTGCGCCTGGAGGGTGACTCCAAAGACCCGCGCAGCATTTTGATCCACCTGAGCGACGTCGAGACCCTCGTCCGACGGATGATTCAATTGCGTGGATACTTCAAGCTGCGCGGCCGTTCAACCCAAACCACGAAAGGAGGCTGACATGACTACCAATATGACCAGGATACTGTCGACAGGTTTTTACCTGTTGGCCTTCACTTCGCTGGTGACATCGCCACCGGGAGCCTGCCGCGGTTGGAACACACTGCGTAAGACTTTCGAAGTTGCAAACATGGCAAAGGAAGCAACGCCCAAGCCTAATTGCACCTTCGGCGCTCCGCTCCAGTAACAGTCAAAGAGACCCGGAATCAGCTGATTTCGGGTCTCTTTGCTCCTTCTTGCATCTTTTTCAAGTCTTCTTTTCTGGTCATTTTTAAATCTTTTTTGCTACTACTGCTTATCGTATACATCGTTTACGACGCATACGATGAGTCCTAAGAAGCACTGCCTGCAGCGGTTGAGAGCTTGTTTAGTTGGAATACAACTGCCGAGAAAGCTTTAGAGATACCGGCACTCAGAGCTCCCTGAGTTATAGAAAAAACAACCGCCACAAGAATGGCCACAAAAGCAAGAATTGCACCATATTCGGTGATACCTTGACCGTCTTCATCACTAACAAATCGCTTTAAGAATTCCATACTAAACCTCACCAGAACGTTCCACACTGATTTCACTATGGCAGACCTATGTCCAAATGACCTTCGGTCACCTGCCTGATTTAGGGTTAGGTCATATTACCGATAGGAGGTTGGCAATTAACACAACCGTCCAATTGATGACAAAGTGAAATAAGTTTCCTCAATTCAAACAGATGTCAGACTGCTGACAGGCGGCGCAAACAGCCTTCAATTGTGGATCTATGAGCAGAACTAAATTAACACTTAGGTGTTTTTGCATTGACTACAATTGCAAAGCCCCTATATTGGACTGATAGCGTCGTTAACTTGTCGCTCAGGTAACCTGTCAGATAGCTCTTAAACATGAGGTATTGGATGTTAGAGCAAAAAGATGGACTGTGGCGCCGCTTTATCGGAGGCGCCGGACATAGCTCCAGCGCAAAACGTAAAACTTTAGTCAATAAGACACTTACAACTTTCCAAAAGCATAGCGAACAGGCTCCACTTGCACCTCGTCGCAGCCATTTTGACTCACAACAAATCCAGGAAGAATTGCTGGAGATCACTGGTGAACATAAAGCCCTCAGCCCCGCTCTAGAAAAACCAAAGTCTATTGCAAATACCCTCGGTCTGACTGGTCGCTGCTTAGACACGCATCACCGCACCGCACGAGCAGACCATCGCAAAGGTCTCAATAGATGGTTTGGTCAGGCCGATAACGGCTATGATCAATATTTGCAAGAGCGCTTAAACACTATCACGCAAGTACCTTATGTCGATGAAGACTGTATTGTAGAGACCACTTCTATTGAGCTGCCGGACTACTATGACGAGCCTCAAGATAGCTTCAGCAGCACCGCCAGTACTGTTGTCTTTGCCACACCATCGGCACCACTGATGGAGCTAGTCAGTGACATTCCGGAGCTGGAAGATTTACTTGCCCGTTTGCAGATGCTAGAGGGTGTTATGCAACAAGAATCTACACAACAAGAATCGATGCAAGAAGACGCTCCAGAAGGTCAGACAGCAGGTTTGCACCTGGTAGCGGACAGACAGCTACCGGCACGCAAACAAAACAAACTAACACGCAAACAAAGAACAAAACTAAAACAACAACAGCAAGAAACCGCACTCTCGGCTGTCTAATTGTGCCTGTTAGTTTTATAACTTTCGTAGGTAAAGACTTTGACCTGGCTGCCAAAGCGCTTTTTGACCTCATCTGTCCAGCTTGGATCCATACGCAATTGCTTGAGATTCTTCATCCTGGCAAAACTTGCCGCTGATTTTTCGGTAATATTGGGGCAATGAAAAATTGTAATTTTCTCCAGAGATTGAGCCTTACTCAAGGCTTCGATGTCCTTATCTGTAATATCCAGAGTGTCCAGAGTCAACTCTTTGAGATTGGGATGACGATACAGATCAGCAATCAAAGGCTCCATGGAGCGGATTTCTTTAAGCATCAAATGGTTTAAGGTATTGAGCAACTGCATACCGACAACACTGGCACCGACAAGTTCTTGATCACCTTTAAAGTCCAGTGTCTTCAACTGTCCGCAAAGCCCCAGAGTTGTTAGACCGGTAAACTTATCCACCAGCAATAAATCCTGACGAGAAATCTTGGAACAATCTATACCTTCATATCTTTCGATGCTATTAAAAAGAGATAGATGTTTCAGAGACTTCCATTGCATAAGCTTTGGCAAGACAACGTTTGGCTTAAAAGTAACTATTTCAAGCCCGGTAAGATCACCATCGGCAAATTTATCAATCATCTCCGTATAAGGCGTGCAAACACACTGCAAATAAAGTGTAACGGCGGCGTTTTCAGGTACATCAACAACAGCCTGAGCCTTTCTTACCGGTCCACCATCTACACTCAAATAGCCAACATGACAATCTTCCGCAGGAAAGACAAACTGTTTGATGGGATTACCAGTTTTGTCTTTTGTATGGCGACAAAACTTGTCTAAGCTGCTGTAATGCTCTTTGAATAATCGTGCAAACCGCGCGATTGGGTCCACATCTACATCCAGTGAATTAGCGTCTTCGCCAACCCTTTGATCTGTTTGTGCGGCTTTTTCGGGACTGTGATTTTGCATCAAAAAATAAAATCCAGCCAGACCAGACAAAATGACCAGGCTGACTGAGCCAATCACAATAGCAAGACTCTTTACTGAGCTATCATTGCTTAAGGCTTTATCGGAAGTAAGCGGCTCAATCAAACGGTCTTTGTACTGCTGAGAAATTTGCACCACTTGGTCGTCTGTACTCGGAGCACTCGGTTTAACTGTGCCAACAGCCTTGCCAACTTGCGCTCGTTTGAGATCATGGATTAGCTGTTGCATTGTTTGATAACGTGCACCCGGATCCTTTTGCAACATCCGGGCAAGAGCCGCCTGCAAACTGGCACTAAATTGCCCCTGCGGATAAACCTCCAGGAGAGTCGGAGCTTCTTTATTTTGATGCAACATCATCGTTTCCATGGCGTTTTCGCCACAAAGCGGCGGTACGCCGGTAAGCGCCTCAAAAAAGGCACAGCCCAGTGAATAAACATCGGAGCGTTCGTCCACAGTACGGCCAAGCCCCTGCTCTGGACTCATGTAATAGGGTGTACCAAACACACTGCCTATGACGGTCTCAAATTGCTTGGTGTAGTTGCGATTAGAGAGTCTGGCAATACCAAAGTCGACCAGTTTGGTTTGCTCCCCGCGACTCTTGTCGCTCAGTACCATGATATTGGATGGTTTGATATCACGGTGAATAATGCCCTGTTGGTGTGCAGCATCGAGGGCATCTGCCACCTGCAAAAAAAGATTGATAGCGCGCTCAGGTTCGATTCGTCTTTGCTTTTGAATAATTTGAGCGAGCGAATCACCCTCAAGCAAATCCATCACATAATACGGGCACACACCCTGGTCAATGCCCATATTGTGAATACCCACCACACCAGAATGATGCATACGAGCCAGAGCCTTAGCCTCAGCCTGAAAGCGCAACCAGGCCTCAGCACTGAGATTGTCAGCCGACAAAAGCTTGAGTGCGTATTCTTTGCCGAGAATCAGATGCTGGCAATGAAAAACCACGCCCATGCCGCCAGTACCAATCAATGACAATAGACGATAAGTGTTGTCCACCGTGTCGCCAGTAGCATAGACTCGACAAGCGCCCTGCCCAATCGGTAGAGAAGCAGTTTGTGATTGACTGGAAAGCCTGGTGGAGTCAATCGCCAGCACATGATAGCTACTCCAGGTGGTAGCAGCGTTATGCGCAAACGGCGCTTTTTCATTTTCAAATTCATCTGCGCCGGGCATAACTTACCAAATAGAAACAAGCCCTGATAATATGCCCAATTGCCAGAGGCATAAAGCACAAAAACTGTATGACTAATACTATTATGTGTAGAGTTATCTCACGGGTAAAATGTCAGGCCACAATGGACGATCAAAGACAACAAAGCCAAAACCTATCGCGCACTTACACCATGGCTGGAGAAGTGGTTGTCGAGCAAACCTGGGCTGACGCCAGCGAGACGCTAAAGACAGGCACTGTGCTGGATGACAAATTTGAGATCCTGGCCGAGCTAGGACGAGGAGGCATGGGCGTTGTCTACCGCGTCAAACACAAGCTCTTAGATAAAGAAATGGCTCTGAAGACATTTAATAACGAAGCCATAGAACCTGACGCCGCCCTGAGATTTGAGCGAGAAGCGCGCTCTATAGCTCGCCTGCAACATCAAAACATTGTGCAAATTTTTGACTTTGGCACCTGGGGCAAACATGGCACACCGTACTATGCCATGGAGCTTTTACAAGGCGAGTCTCTAGATGAGCGCCTGGAGAGGACCGGTCCGTTAGATGTCAGTCAAGCTGTAGATATCTTTATTGATGTTGCCAGAGCCCTTGATTATGCTGCCAGCCTCGGCATAATCCACCGCGATATCAAACCAGCAAACATATTTTTGGCAACCGGCAAAGATGACCGCTTTACAGTCAAAATCGTAGACTTTGGTATTGCCAAACTGATTGGCTCATCTGCGCCCGAAAGCAAACAACTAACCAGTACAGGTCTTATCTTTGGCAGCCCACTTTATATGGCTCCAGAACAAGCACTCGGCAGCAAAGTAACAGTGCAATCTGATATTTACAGTTGTGGCTGTGCCCTTTACGAAGCTGTCACTGGCTCAACACCGTTTCGCGGCACCAATGCCATGCTGACAATGCAAATGCACATCACCACCCCAGCCCCACCGCTACCAGCGCACATCATCACATCTACTGAGGGCAAGCGCCTCAACACGGTGCTCTCGCACATGCTGGCCAAGGACTTAAGTGAGCGCTATCAGTCAGGAGCAGAGTTAGCCAGCGCACTACAACAAATACAAATGACTCAGAGTCTTGCACCAGGACTTAGCGGACAGGTGAGAAAGCCGCGGTCTCATGCCGCTTCAAGTGCTCAATCCCAGGATCAAGGAGAGCCAATCCTGAGTCCCAAAAGACTTATCGTGACACTATCCATAGTAGCACTGACAGGACTTGCCTTAATTTTGTCCTTTGTTCAAAACCCTTCCCGCAAGACTCAACCCAAAAGTCCCCAGGACTTCGTCAACCCACTTCTCGAACCAGGACAACGTGCCAAGAGCAATCCTTCGATTATTACCAGCGAGCAATATTACTCAACCATCAATGCCGATGGTTCCAGGACCTTTCGTTTCCCCCAAAACGTCAGCCTGGGTACGCTCGCATACCCAGAATCTTTCTGGAAGCCCAGACAAGCTCAGGGAGTGGTTAATGTGCCACCCCACCTGATGCTGACCTTAAAGGGCAGTGACAATATTTTGAGCAATCCAGAGTTATTGGATCCGTTCAGGCCAGACGATTTGACTAATATAGAAATTGGCAGTCTGGCAGCCGACATTAATAGCAGCACGCTCGCTCACTTAGTCAGGCTAACTCAATTGAGAGAACTAACAATTGCCAATACAGAAATCACCAGAGAAATAATTGAAGCCATCAATAAATTCAAACTACTGGAGAGCCTGCAGCTACAAGGCAGCCCAGTGTCTGCAGATTACCTGTTGAAGCTGGATAGACTGGAGCAACTCAGTACATTAGCTGTACAGGATGTCCGCGGCGTAAGCCCAGTTATTGCCAAAATCAAAGGGGCGCCTCAAATGGTGCTCAAAGACTTAGATATGTCCTACTGCCGGCTCACTGACGCCGATCTTGAACAACTTGCCGAGATTGATTCACTGAAAACTCTCAAGTTGTCCTTTAACAACTTTGGTGAGCGCGGCATTACTGCCCTGCAGCGCTTGCCGCACCTGAGCTATCTGGCAATTGAGGGCTGTAATATCAGCCCAGACTGTCTAAAAAAATTCAAAAAGTTGGGAACTCTGACCTTAACTCATAAGTTTTACGATGATGCCACAATCGCAGACTTAAAAAAAGCGCTCAACCACTGCAGTATCAAAGTAAAGACGAGCGGACAACTACAATAATCAGTCCTTGCTTACCAATACAACCTGCACCAGGACTCCGTTGCCCAGAGGGACCAGCTTACAATTGGGAAATTTGACAAAGTCAAACTTAACTGACTTGAGTACTTTTAGTTTGGCCCTGACCTCAGGCTCAAGCTGAATTAAATCCGGCTCTGGCATCAAAAAGTATGCTGGAGCTGGCTGCTTGAGCCTCTCTACAAGCTGTGCTTGATCACAATAATCAGGGATGCGATTACTCTGAAAAGTGACATGGTCAATTAAAAAATACTGCCCGATAAGGTCGTTGTGACAATAAAATTGTACGCTGGCAGGTAGCTTTTGCAGGTCCTGAGCCAGGGATAAAAACTCTTCTTTGCGGGCTCTATTGGGCAGCGCTGTAGCGGACCAGACGGCTGTACCAGCGAGAGTAAGGGCAAATACCAGCCAGGCTGCTAGCTCAGCTTTTTTAAAGCGCACCTGCCCCAAATGGTTGATAGCAAAAGCTGTGACTACAGCTAGAGCCGGGTAGATAGGCAGATTGTAATAACCCCAGTTGCTGCTAGACAGAGCAAAAAAGACAACAGTAAAAGTAGACCAAATAAGCAAATAAGAAATTACAGAGGCGCGCTCTCCCGCATTGCCAGTGTCAGCCACAGAGCTATCCAGAGACTTATCCTTGACCAGTTTTTTGATCAACCAAAAATACGCTGCCACCATAAATGGTGTCCAGGGCAAAAACCCCGATAAAAGCTGGACAAACATATAGCTAAAGCCATGACCAAAGTTATACAGCTCATGCTTACCAAGGAAGCGACCGAGCATGCCTTTGAGATACAGCCAGTTCAGTGATTCAAATCCGTAAACACGATAAATAGCCACATGCCAGGGCAAAACCACAGCCCAAAATATGGCGCTGCCAATCGCTATTTCTTTAAAAGTGAGGCGTGGCATGCGACGCGATAAGACCATCTGGAGGACTATTGCAACGCCAGGAAAGAGCAAAACAACAGGTCCCTTGATCATCCAGCCCAGACCGGCAAATAAAGCGGCTACGCAGCTCCAGGCAAGGTGCTTTTGACTGCTACCAAAAAATCTCTGATAAAAGGCAATGCCCACCACGAGTTCAAGCAAGGTTAGCCACATATCAGGCATACATGTGGAGGCAAATTCGTAGTAGCACATCGCTGTAGATAAGACCATTGCGCTGATTATGGCCGTCTTTTTGCCAAAGTGATGGCGGGCAAAAAGGGCAGTCACAATAGTGGTCAAAATTGCCGCAATAATTGAGATCACGCGTGAACTCAACATATTGATGCCAAATACTTCAAAAGTGCCTACTGTGAGCCAGTAAAAGAGCGGGGGCTTGTCAAAATAGGGGATTTTTTGATAGACCGGCGCCAACATCTCATGATTGGCTATCATCTCTCTGGCGCCTTCGGCAAAGGCACTCTCGGCCCGGGTAAAACCCTGGAGCAAATAGCCACGCAAAAGATAAACGGCAGTACTCAGACCCAGCACAAGACCGAGCTGTTTGACAAAGCCTGGCTCAAACAGCTGGCTATCGCCCTTAGCTTGGTTTGTCTGCGATTGACTCTCGGTATGTGCGGTCAAAATATTTACTCTCTGGCTCTAGCTTGATGATTTTACCTCTTGTAAGAGTGCTACTTCTTAGACAGGTTTTAGAAGAACGGCTGCCACAGTCTTGGACGTCCAGACGCCAAACATCTTACTACTACGCATAGTATTACAATTCAAAATAGAAAAGAACCAAACCGGGACAAATAGCCAATCAAGGCTACAAGTCCCGGTCGAGCCAAAAGCGTCGACTTACTTGAAGAGACGCAAAGTGAGCGGATAGCGGTAGCTGATACCATCGCTGACCTTGACGGCGGCGATGATGGGCAGCACGATGGCGGCGATGGCCACGGCAATCAGCATGGGAATGCCAATAACGATGAGGCACAGAAGCCAGGAAACAAGCGCCCAGAGGATGACGCTAATTTGGAAATTGAGCGACTCTTTGGCCTGCTGCTTGACGAAGGGCGAATTGGAAGCGGCCATGATCACAATCGGCACAAGCCAGTTGAGCAGGCAGGAAGTGGCCACCAGGGCGATGATGTGACACATCATTGCCAGGGTGCATTCTTCGCTTGAGGGAGAGTTGGGTTGGTTGGGCATAGCAAAATCCTTCGATTACAGGTTGCAAAACCACTGCGGCAAAACCGCAATGGCACTTAAACAGTGCCGAGCGAAGTGTCAGTCAAACTCGGGATTGGGGGCAGGACGGCGGCTCTCAGCCACGAGCATGAGCACAAAGCCGACAATGCACGCCACGACAAAGACGCCGATGGAGCTAAGGAATGCAAAGCCGATACCGACTTTGATGATTGCGCCGAGACTCCAGACGAAGCCAAAGAGTCCACCGAGCAGTCCGGAATTGTTGGCGACGGCGTCGTTTTTGAGCTTGAATATTTCCATCACCTGGCAGGCGACAAAGGCGATGGCAAAGCCGATGGCGACAGTTGCAGAGACAACGATGGCCAGGCCAACAATGAAGCTGCCTACAGCCGCGAAGAAATTGGAAATCAGTTCCATGATGGAACCCCTGATTTTGAGCCACTTAGGCTGATTGAAGGGATGGCTTGATAGCCATGAGCGCAGCAAGTCCAAACAGCAAAAGCTGCTAGCAAAATGTCACGGATGCTGAAAGAGACTTGGCTGCGGTATTCGAATGAAAATTGGAAGGGATTGGGTTGACACCCTATAGTCACCCTCAGGACGTAGATATAACCACTGCTCTTTGTCTAAATAGAGCTAACAAATAAGCTCTATGAGCATTTACCTACTGAGCTAACTCTCACATACTGACAAGGGCGCATGACGCATCTAGCGCTAGGCAGTTAAATGTGCTCAATTTCACCAGTAAAACTATCGGTTAAACTACCGGTTTGACTCAAAAAGGATACCAAGATGCCCACACTCGAAGACGCCCGCCGTGTCATTGCCGCTGCCGAAAAGAAAGCAGCAGAAATCGGACAGCCAATGAACATTGCCGTAGCAGATGCTGGCGGCAATCTGGTAGCTCATGTGCGTATGGACAATGCCTGGTTGGGCAGCGTTGATATTTCAATCAAAAAAGCATTTACAGCAAGAGCGTTTGATATCGCCACAAAAGACCTTGCAGAACACGCTCAGCCCAATGGTCAGTTTTACGGCATCCATGCTTCAAACGACGGCAAGATTATGATATTTGCTGGTGGCATTCCGCTCAAAAAAGACGGCAAAGTTGTAGGCGCCATAGGGGTTAGCGGTGGCTCAGGTGAGCAAGATCAAGCTGTTGCTGAGGCTGGCGCTAAAGCGTTTTAGTGCTCAGTCTTTGTCGTAGTCGATAATTTCCTGCACAACTTTGGCAAAATTAGCTGCACGCCCAGCTGGAGTATTGACTTTAGCTGTGCGATTTTTGTCATATTCATTTTGCAAATCAGCAGCTTGCACCATGCTGCGCGATGCAGTCTGAGCAAAACTGGCGAGAGCCTTCGTGCTTTCGTATTGGGTCAAGGGCGCCTGATCACCGTAAGACTTAGTAATGGTAACTTTGCCGTCTCGGTCAACTAGAGTCCGATGATCATAGTCGCCGAATTCCACACTGGGACTTTTGCCTTCGGTAAGCCGCGCGGCATAAACGCCAAAAGACTTATCGTGCTCGCTCAGTATGCGTTCGGCGTTCTCTGGATTTTTCAAAATTGATTTGACAGCTTCACTAAGCTTCTGGGGATCTCCGTCTAAGATGGCATGATTGAAGGCTCTGGTCTGCTCCTTTTGCTCAGCGTTCAGTGGTTTTTCGCCTTTGCGCAAAAAGCTATTTTCCACCATGGCATCACTATACTGACGAGCACTCTCAGTCCTCTCGGCATCAGCACTCTTGCTGTCACGGCCATCAACTTTGACCTCACCAGTAACGCCAAGCTCCAGTTTTGTTGTCGTGCCCCTGTCATATGGACCACAACTGGGATCGATCACTATCTCTTTGGGCTGACCAAATTGATCACGCACCACCTTGGCAGTACCGGACTGTTCGAGATTGTTCAAAGACTTTTCGAGTAGTCCCTGAGAATTAGCCTCCTCAACAGAACCAATCAAAGAAGAACGGGCAGCACCATCACCTCTCTCAATGCCGCAAGCAAGATTATTGAAGTCCCCGGCACGGTACCCGGCCAATTGATCATTAGTCAGTGGCGGTGTTTCTGTGCCATCGAGCGAATCAAGTGTGCGCCCAAAGTCTGACTGGTCATTTCTATAGTCTTTTTCGCCGGCATTAAACTTGGACATAAAACCTCACCGAACAAGAAGTGGCTTCGGATTCCTCCTTACTTCTTACCCAGTAACCGCCCAGTCAACCCCTTGACAAGCCTAGTAAGCACCAACAATTTTTTTAATTCTCTCCGCCAGTTTTTCCATATCCCTGCGCTGAGAGGGAGCTACTGCCTTGAGTTCACCCAACACTGGCATTTTCTCGTTGCCAACTAATAGGGACAAACCGGCTTCTTCTGGAGTGTGCGGATTGCAGTCAATTAGCACATGACTGATTTCACTAAAGGCAACACTGCCTTCATGGCTGCCCGCGCCTTCGCAGTGCTTCCAAAAAACGCGTTTGAGATAGGGATCAAAGACAAATTCACGCGAGCGTTGCAGCTTAAAGCCTGAGGCAAGTAGGGCTGCACCCGCTAGAGCAAAAGCCAGACCAATCAAGGCGTTAAATACAGGAAGTATCATCAGACTGGCAAACAACAAGCCAGTACCGGCAATCTGTAGCGGCATGGACAAAAATTTCAAACTGCTTTCGACTACTAAGCAGCCGCTTTCTTCTTTGGTATTAAACACGGGCAACTCCTCGGCTGACCAATGAGCGCAAACGCGCCAGTGGTCAACCTGTAAGGTTGTGGAACTAGTCCAGGAGGTAGTAAGTAAAACGGATCAACTCCGTAGCCAGAAAAGCCCAGCCAACCTCAGTTAACACTTATCCAGATTTTTTGTCTGTATTGCGGCTTACATTCTTGTCAATTTTTCCCAGAACGCCGCTTTTTTTGTAAAATATGGGGTGCGGTATAGATTATTCAAAGCACCAGGTAAACCACTTGAAAAACGATATTCCCGGCAAAAACCTCAATCTAGCTCAAGCTGTGGCAGGCGAGATGCATCGCCTCGACAAGCATTCACAGTACCTCGGCATGCAAGTTTTGCAAGTCAGCCCGGGCTACGCTGAGCTATCTCTAGTGGTACGCGATGACATGGTCAACGGTCTTGGCATTTGTCACGGTGGAGTCACCTTCAGCCTGGCAGACACAGCCTTTGCCTTTGCCTGCAACTCCCGCAACCAGCGCACCCTGGCACTCAACTGCTCGATCACCTACAGCGCACCAGCCAGAGTCGGCGACAATCTCGTTGCTATTGCTCAAGAGCAAGTGCTAAACGGCAAAACCGGTGTTTATGACGTGGTCGTATCCAACCAGCACATGGAAAAAATCGCCATATTCCGCGGTGTTTCGTACCGCACAAGGCAGCAAATCGTAGCCAATATAACTCCAGCAGATCAGGTATAACCACCAAATTTGCTATTGACATGAAAGAGACTGGGCTTACAATTAAGTGACCGGTAGGCGACTTTATGTGCCTGACACCAAACCGGCTTAATGCAAAGTTTTAAACCCAAAGTCTTAAGGAGATCGGAAATGACCGACTCAACACAAGCCCAGGCTATGACCAGCTCAAGCCACTTTGCCCCCAGCAAAAAAGCTCCACCAGAGCCAAAACCATCACCACTACCGCCCGATGCCTCTCCAGCACTAGTCGAACTGTATCAGCTGCTTGAGGAGCTACTCGAAATCATCCTCAAAATGAGCGGCCGCAAAAGCTGGGGACCACCTTATACCTATATCGGCAAAGAGATTGACTGGTCCCGCGAGAACAAAAAACGCTGCTTGTGGTGCAGCCTGGCACTATTTATATGCCTCGAAATAGCCTGGGCTCTAGAGATGGACCGTCAGGGCAAAAGACCACTAGTGACACCACCAGCGATGCAACACCTGAGACCACCGGACCTGGTCTGAGATAAGCAAAACCCAGCAGGAAGTGCTAAAATCGCGCCGAGCATATTATGGCGAAGAAGAAAAAACGCACTAACAATCAGACTGCAGAACAGACTGAATCCACCCCTCAAAATCAGCCGACCAATACAAAGTCGGCTGATGCCATGTCTGGCTCTGATAGCAGTGCTAACGCTGTAGAGCGACCATGGCTGCCCTGGCTGCTTTTAGTGCTGACAGTGGCAGGCATTTATTTTAATCAACTGACTGGCTACAGCCTGATAGATCCAGGCGAAACAATAAACAGCGAATCAGCTCGGCAGATGCTACTGCTCAAAAACTATTTTGTGCCCTACTGCAATTATCAAATCGACAGCCACAGTTTTGTCCTACCAAGCTGGCTCGTGGCCCTGAGCTATCAATTGAGCGCACCGGGAGCACTGACAGCAAGGCTGCCATTTGCCATAGTGGCAGCACTGCTGGTCTTCTCCACCTATCTGACGACAAAGCGACTGGTGGACCGAGAGTCCGCGCTGACAGCCGCACTAATGACCGTCTCGGCACCTTTACTTTTAGTCAGTACAAAGACTGACACCACTTCATTGAGCTTTGCGCTTTGCCTGGATCTAGCTCTCTACGCTACAGCTCTGGCGATTTTTGCCCGCGTCAAACATATCTGGCTCTTGCTCTGGATAGCTCTTGCCCTGGCAATACTTTGCCGCGGCCCTGTAGCTCTGGCACTATACGCCATTGCACTGTCTTTGTTTTTTGTCGCCACAAAAGTCAAACTGAGTCAGCTCAAATACTGGCTGATGCGCCTGGCACCGGCTCAAGGCATAGCACTACTGATACTTTGCACCATGCCAGTTTTTTATTTTGCCGGACCGACTTATCTCAAAGGACTGGGGCAGTATCCCAATTACACTGGTTTTTATCTACCGGGCAGTGCTAAAAGCGACTGGCTATATTATCTACCAGTGCTGGCCTATGGGCTAGCACCCTGGTTTTTACTATTGCCCCAGGCCCTCAAAAATCACTTTTTTGTGCCCCTCAATGAGAGCTGGTTTGGCGGGCGACTAAACTTTAAATCGAGCTACCGACCCTACGACAAAGATCGAGTCAGAGCAGTTCTGCCCGATGATGCCGAGCTCGCCCCTGTTTATGTAGAGCGTCTCAGTCTATTTTTGTTTACGACATTTGCGCTGGTTTATTTACTGCTCTTTAGTTTTAGCAAATTGCAGTCTGATACATTTATATTGCCTGTCATTGCGCCACTGGCAATCAGTCTGGGAGTTATTGCCCAGCGCCTGGCAAAGCCCTGGCAAAAGCAATATCAGGAGGTTGCGGACCCTCTTAAATGGGACAGGTTTTGGCTGCAATGTATCTTTGGTATTACCTGTGCCCTCACCCTTGGTGTCAGTATTTTTATCGGCTGGGCCGCCTTTATACCCGGAGCAAAAGCCCGTCCAGACTGGCTTTTGCTGGCGTCTACAGTACCCCTGATTGCGGCTGTCGTACTGCAGGTGCTCGCAATCAAAAACAAAACCTGGACAAGAGCGCTTTTTGCCGCAGTGATGACGATGGCTCTAATTATCACGCTCGCGCACCCTACACTATTGCGCTACTACACAAACAAAACCCAAGATAGTTTTGTCTCTTTGGCTCTACAACTAAAAGAAGCACCTTACGATATTGTCTTGCTTGGCTCGTTTAAGCCATCAATTAACACCTATCTCAACCGACCAGTTGCCACTATAAGTGACACCAGCGCTCTCAGCGCGACAGGCAGCAAGGGCAATACACCACGACTGCTCCTGGTGACAGACAAGCCTCTCAGTGAGCTTCAAGCCCATTCAACAATCAATTTTGTAGAGGTACTAAAGCAGGGTCCCTGGACCTGCTATGGACTGACTGATGTTGAGATCAAACACTGAGTCTTACTTTTTGTCTTTTACTTGACCAGGTGCAACTTTATCTGCGGACGGCGGAGTGACTGGAGCAGCCGGGGTGACTTCAGCTCTAAGTTCAGCTTCGACCTGCTTGGATATGGCAATTATTTTGCTCTGGATATCCCTGTTAGTCATAGCCATTGCTTCATCCACAATTGCTGTCTGGACCTCTCTAAAATGAGTACCAGTCGGTGACTTGTAAAAGGTAATCAGATCTTTGAGTTGTTTGTCGTCAAAATGCTTGTTATAAATCGAGACATAAATGGTGTTGCAGAGGCTATTCAGGTCTATTTTTTCGCGAAACAATTGCTGGGTGCGCTTGAGTATTTTCATCTGACGACTGATTAGCGCTTCCTTTACTTCCTTAGCCTTCTGCACTTCTTCAGCGCTAGCTCCGGCAGGGACCCTGGCGCCCGCCATAGCATTAAAGATTGCTGTCATTTGTTTTTCTTGCTGGGCAAAAGTGACATTGAGTGATTCTTCGGCATTTTTGCCAGGCGCCAATAAGTCACATAACTCCTTAAGCAATGCAAGTTTGGCAGGAGAGATATCAACTGTACTGGTAGATAGCGCTGCACTGTCACCAGCATCTTGAGGCGTGGCGGCGAGCACTGCATTTGAGCTGTTAGCAAAAGTAAAAGCAATGACAGTAAGAAGACCCAGCGTGCGGGCAAACGAAGACCCACTTGGTATGTAAAAGCGCAAAACGAACCTCCTGACAGCTGGACTTTTAACTATTAATCAGCAGCGTGGTTAATAATACCCTTAGCAGTCAATTTAAGGAGCATATTTTGCACCCTGGTTTGCACGATATCCTGCAGGTCCTGAGACAACGTAGAGGCTTTGACGTCGAGACCTGCCTCAAAGCCAAAGAGATCTTAATCCATCAGTATTTTAAACACTCTGTTTTAAAAGCGGCAGTCATCGGTGTCAGCGGCGGCGTGGACTCAGCCGTAGCACTTGCTCTGATGGTGAGAGCTAGCCGCTCTATGGAGCAACCACTTAAATCAATCGTGGCAGCGCTTTTGCCGTACTTTATCAAGACTGGCACGAGCAATCAGCAACAAGCCACAGAGCGCGGCATGGAAGTAGCAAAGCATTATGGCGCCACAGTTGCGATGGTGGACCTGAGCACTAGCCACGAGACTTTGAAGGCAAAAGCAGACCAGGCCATGGGCATAGAAGGAGATGACTGGGCGGCAGGACAGCTGGTCTCCTATCTGCGCACACCAGCTCTCTTTTACTTAACCAGTTTGCTCACACAACAAGACCAGCCGGCCATGCTAATTGGCACAACCAACCGCGATGAAGGTGGCTATATCGGCTATTTTGGCAAAGCTGCCGACGCTATGGTGGATTTGCAAATACTCTCAGATCTGCATAAGAGCGAAGTCTTTGCCCTGGCACGGGCCCTCGATGTACCAGAAAGTGTACTGGCAGCAGCACCTACAGGCGATATTTATGACGGACGCACCGATGAGCAATTAATCGGCGTACCCTACGACTTTATTGAGCTTTATAGTTTGCTTTTGTCTCTGGTTGACCAGGAGCTGAGGCAGTCGCTTTTAGATAGACTGGATAGCAATGCCATGGAGCAATACAGAGACTGGCAAGCAAAACTGGACCAACTAAACAAGCAAAATGCGCACAAATACGCAGCTGGATCTGTCGCCATCCATCTCGATGTATACGAGCGCGCAGTACCTGGCGGTTGGCGCCAGGACATTGATGCCAGACAACTGCTCAAAGCATCTAAAGCCGGTGGTTTTGTCAATGAAATACAAATAGACCCAGCGATTTTGGCAACGATAAAAACAAACACCAGCGCCTACAAAAGAACAAGCAATAGTGCCTCCAATACAAGCAAAAGCGCAATCGCCCAGTACGGTCCAAGTGCTTTTGTGGTGGACAATCTGCTCAGTGCCGGTGAATGCCAGATGATGCTTGATCATCTAGACAAGCTGTCATGGACAGCTGTCGGACAAAACGGCATGCTCAAAGACTATCAAGCAGACAGAGACACCGTAGGCTCCCATCGAGCGACACTATATAACGAGCAACTGGCTAGCTATCTCTACACCCGCCTGACTCCAGTATTACCCGCGGTGCGAGTAATGGAGCAGTACACCCCAGCAGACTGGGACGGCTCGCCAGTATGGAGAGCTGTAGCGGTCAGTCCTTTGATGCGCTTTATCAAATACCAACCAGGTGGACTGCTGGTGCCGCACTATGACGCCCCATTTGACTACTACGACGGCAAGCGCACATTGATGAGCATGGTCGTCTATCTCACAGCAAGCACAAGTAAAAACGGTGGAGCCACACGCTTTATCAAAGACCCGCAAACAGTACCACCGGTAGTGCCACTAGAGCAAAGGGACTACAGCGACTGGCAGCGCTTGAGCCGACCTGATGAAATAATCGCCTCACTATATCCTCAACCAGGATCGGCTATTTTGATGGATCACCGCGTACTGCATGACGGGCAAGAGCTTACCGACGGCACCAAGATAATCATGCGCACCGATATTGTTTTTGAGCGCTGTGGACTGGCCCCACATCTTTTGCCCGGAGCATCAAAACCACTGGGACTACCAGACAAAACACAATCAACTAGCGGGGCAAACTGTTAGATGCAGCCAGCGGGCAAACTACAATTTGTCACACCCGATAAACAAAAGACACTCTTTAACCAGGGTCCTTTTGAAGAACGTCTCGCCCATGCCCAGCGCTTTATCGACAAAGCCAGCCAGGACCCCATATACGCCAGTGCGTTACCCTACCTGGACGGTCAAGACAAAATCCAAACTGCTAACGCTCTATATGATGCTGGATTTTTTGACGATGGCGCACCCAGTATCAGTCAGGCTAGTCAGGCCAGACTGCCTGACCAGTGGCTCATGACTCCCCTGCACAAGATTATCAATCGCTCCATCAATAAAGACCTGACCAATCAAAAGAGAATGGCGGTACTTTTGACCACAGGTGGCTTTGCGCCAGTACACTACGGTCATCTAGAAATGATGGAAATCGCACGCCGTACCCTAGAGCATGAAGGTGTGCTTGTCCTTGGTGGTTATCTGTCGCCTGGTCACGACGATTATGTCCAACCCAAATGTCAGGGACTGGCGCTGGATGCCTTGCACCGTTTGCGCCTCTGCCAGGAAGCTGTAAGCGAAAGTAACTGGCTCATGGCCTGTGGTTGGGAAGCGCTGGGCACAGAACGCATGGTCAATTTTACTGATGTGATAATACGACTGCAAAGTTACTTAAAAACTCACCTGCCGTTTAGTGACAAAGTCAAAGACAAGCTGGAAGTGACTTATGTTTTTGGCAGCGACAATGCGCGCTTTGCTAGTACATTTGTTGCCGGACACTCCTGCGTGTGCGTGCTCAGACCAGAGGCGGAGTCCGCATTTGAAAAATTCAGCCAGGACCCTCTGTTAAAACGCAATACTCGAATAGTTTTTGCCGGAAGAGCAAGCCACAATGTCTCATCAAAAAATATCAGAGTCAAAGACCAGTCACTCAGTCACGCAGTGCCACCAAGTTACTGGCAGTGGACCCAACAATTAGAAGCAAACTCTAGCGACATAGCAAAAGCCAGTTATTACATCAGAAACGAAGGTAACTGGTGCATAAAAGACTGGATCAAAACACCAGATATGATACCAGCTTACAACCAATCACTCGAGCAGTTTAGAGCAGACCTAGTAAAGTTATTTATTGACAGTCACCAAAAATCCAGACCACCAGACAAAAGCTACGCCGTGACAGTCGAATACCTCGCCCTTGCCGACCAAATTCATGCTGCGGCGATGCTTGCTAGAGGTCACTCAGTGATCAGTCTTGATCCCTGTATTGCCGGAGATTATGATTTAAAAGTCTCACGCTGCTTCCCTTTGAGCGCTCCTCTCACAGAAGCCGAAATGGTTGCCAGGCCTGGCTCAAACGAGCTGCCTGAGCAAATCCAGGCCATACCAGAAGGAGCACATATACTCTTTGATGACGACATTTTTAGTGGCTCCACCGTGCAAAGAGTGCAGGAATTACTACCAGCGCCAATCTCGATAAGAGCAGTATGCGCACTGACTATACGAGGCAAAAACCAGCAAAGCACCTTGCTCGATATACTCGATAGCAGAGATTTTTTAGCCGGCTCCCATGAAGGCGGGTTAGTACTCGAGCTACCCGACGGCACACTCGGTCGAGCACCTTACTGCCTGCCTTATGTGTCCCCTTGCGAAAGAGCAAGCATACCGCTCTCTCAAGAAATAGATTTTTCCAAACAACTGTGGCTGCTCAATGAGCGCTTTTTTGCAGCGCTGCCAGACTGCATCAGACTCAATCAAGCCAATCCAGCCTTTATCAGATTGATGCAATTGGCTGGCTTTGACAGCAATGCGACAATGGTACAAATCTGTAAGTGGCATCAGCAACAATTACAAAAAATGCCCCAATCCTCAAAGCAATGACAGACCTGCCCAAAGTTTTTTACAGTCTGTTTAACAAACTTTGATACTATAGAGGCACCTCACCTGGGTGCCAGCGATGATTATTTCGTTCAAGGTAGATAAGAGTTCGAGCCAGCCCATATACAAACAACTGATTGATTCGATCATCAAAGACATTGAGGATGGTCGCTTCGATGGAGGCACAGCACTGCCTTCCAGTCGCGATCTGGCAGAGTCTTTAAAGATTGCTCGTGATACAGTAGTCAAAGCTTACCGCGAATTACTCAGACTGGGCTATCTAATTAGCGATACCACATCTGGTACCTATGCCAACATGGAGCGAGTCAAAACTCAACCCTCTGAGCGCCAGATAAGTAGCAGGCCACTCGACTCCAGCCAACTATCCACCTTTGCTCGTAAGATCGGCAGAGAATTGAACAAATATCCATCGTCTCCTGACTTTGCCGGACTCAATTACGGAGCAGTACCAAGAGCCGCGCTGCCGATGCGCCGCTGGCGCGAGTTGATGCAGCAAAATTGTGTGCCTGAGACCTTCCGTAATATGGAATACGAACCCGATGTCCTGGGTCGCCCAGAACTGAGAGAAGCTCTCAAAGGCTATCTTTCACGATCCAAAGGGATAACATCAAAAGTCGAACAAATAGCTGTGTTTTCTGTTTCTTCCGGCATACTCAATGTACTCTTGCGACTCCTTGTCGAGCCCGGTCAGGCTATCGCAGTAGAAGAACCAGGCTTTGGCGTGGTGCGCAATATCGCCAGAAGTCTCAACATAAAGATCAACGCCGTACCTGTTGATGACGAGGGCTTAGTTGTCAGCGCTCTAAATGATTGTCCAGACAAAATCAAAGTGGTTTATATAACACCCAATCATCAAGATCCCACTGGCGCCATAATGTCTCCAGCGCGCCGCCAGGAGCTGCTTGCCTGGGCACACAAACACAATGCCTGGATTCTAGAAGACGATTATGATGGCAACTTCTATTATTCAGGGGAGCCACCTGAGCACTTCTGGACACTCAGCCCCGATGCCAATGTCATTTATATTGCTTCCTTCTGGCAGATACTCTATCCCCTAACATCTATTAGTATCTGCGTCGTGCCCCAGAGTCTGATCTCATATATCACAGCCGTAAAGAAGCTACAAACTGACGATATGGCAGACACCATGGTGCAACTCACTCTCGCTCAACTAGTGAGCGACGGTTACCTCGAAAAACATCTCAGTCGCGTACAAAAGACTTTTGCCAAAAGACGTATAGCCGCTATTCATTCACTAAAGACCACACTGGCTGACAAGATCGTTATAAGCGATCAATCCAGCGGCAATTATTTCAGAGTTATGTTTAACTCGAGCTCTGACAGCACTATTACAGCGGCTGCAAGCAAAGCACATTTACCCCTTGTCTCCACCGCCACCTATTATCTCGGTGAGCCGGTAGCGGGCGAGTTTCTCTTCAACTTCACACTACTTTCTGAAGACAATGCCACGATAGCCATAGCAGACTTTGCCAGGGCACTGGGCTAAGCATCTTCAAATAGCTAACACTATAGGATATAAGACTTTTACTGACAGAGAAAGATGCCAAAAAATTTGGGACAGATCTAAAAAAGTGCAAAGAAATAGGAAGAGGAACGGCCAGTGCCGTTTCTCTTCCGGGAAGCTGACGTGACCTTTGCCGACGAACAGCCAATCTACCGCAACACGCACCCTCTCATAGAAGGTAACTCCGCAGAAGACTTCCAGAATGGTACCGAAGAAAAATACGCAAAAAAAGGCAATGAAAGAAATCATGTTCAATACTCCGTTTAAGGCTAATAGCCAGTTGAAAATGTAGCCAGCCAGTCAAAGACAGCCCCACGGATAGAAGTGCGCAGCACTTCCACCCGTGGACACCGCCTTTTAATCTCGACAGATTTGGGGTTGAGCAGGCGCCACTAACTCTGCGTGGCAACCAACGGCGTTAGCAGCGGTAGCAGCCGCGGCCACCGTAGTAGCGCTGCTGCCCCCACTGACGCTGCTGCTGCAGACGACGCCACTGCATCTGCTCTTCGTAGGCGCGCTGGCGCTCCATGCGCTCGTAGTAGGCGCGGTCGTTGTAGCCGGGGTTGCTGTAGGAGCCACGATTGCCGCGATACCCGGAGCCACCGCTGTTATCGATCATGTTGCCGATCAGGGCGCCGCCGACACCACCGATTATCGCACCGGCGATGGGGTTGTCGCGACTCAGTGCAGCACCAGCGACACCGCCGACCAGTGCACCAGTATTGGTGCCGGGCATGCCGACACAACCGGTGACGAGCAGGAGGCACAGCAAGCTGCAAGCAGTGAGGATACGCTTCATGGTTGTAGTCCTTCTTGTGGGATGGGGGAAAAATTAGGCACGTTGGCAGGCACGTTTGCAGGCAAGGAGATAGGCAAAAGAAAGGCAACAAAGTGGCGGCAACGAAACCCTATAGAAGGTACGAAGTCACCACAGTGTGCGCTCAATCAGTCGATAGTCTCGTGCTTCTCTATGGAGTACGAGACCAGCTCGAAGCCAGCCTGCGGGCCGCGAAAACGAGCGTAAGCCGTGCAGTAGGTGCGGCAAGGCTGCCAGACAATTTCGGTGGCGGAAGCGGCGGCAAGGGCAGCGGTGATATAGTCCTGAGCACCCGCGAGGCTGCGCGAGACTTTGCGCACCGCGATGTGACCGCAGACATCGTGAAACAGAACGACAAAGCTGTCCATGGTTTTTCTCTCTTCTTCTGAGGTTGAGATAAAAACGGCGAACTAGACGACACGGAAGTATCGGCAAGTTCATCGGTCTAGGCACGCTGTTTGGGGTTGTCGGGGGTAGCTCTGGGGTTGAGGGAAGAAAGGTAGCGAGTCAAAATTAGAGCAAGCGTGCTCGCTAACACAAGCCCTTTATTGATACTTTTGCTTTGCCAATCCTCTTTCAAGGGCGATTTAATGATTGAGCCGCTTTGCGAGCCCGCCTAGCCAGCGCGAGCCGCGCTATATTTGCCACCATCTGCGGTGGCGCCACAAACAGCAAAAGACCGAATGAATTCACTCCAAACTCGGCCTAGTATAAATAATTGACTTTAAAAGTGAGTCTACGAGCAAGTTGTTACTGGTTTATAACTGGCTCTTTGGCATTGGTGTAGCTGATATCCATCATCATGTTGGCAATTTGACTAATGAAACCCTTTGCCCAGCGGACCTCATTCAGTAAGGCTAGACAACTCTCCTCTGCACCCAACCGTTGACTCAACTCAATTGCATTTTTGGGAATGGGCATGGACCCTCAACTTCCGTGCACACAGCACATATACTAACTTATATAGTTACTATACGCAAAAGAAGAAAATATCTAGTAGCTGGCTGAGTTAAAAGAGTCAGGCAAGCTCAAAAAGCGAAGAAACAGAAGGAGAGGTTGCCCCCTCCTTCTGTCGACTGACGATCAGTCTAAGTCTCTGCCGTCAGCGCTTTCTATTGATCAGAGATTCTGCCAGCTCTGCTCCAGTCTGATAGCCGGTGCCGCTAATAAAGGCACCAAAACAGCTAGTCAGAAAGATGCCAAAGATGCCAGCGAGGTTGAAGAACTTGGCGTCGGCCGGTCCAAATAGAGCCAGCAGTGCCGCCGTAACGATGAAGAAGCTGACACCACAGGCCAGGTAACTTTGCACGGTTTGATACTTATGCGGCATGAAGCAGGCCAAAAGACCTACTACCAAACCAAACTCAAAACCCTTGCTCAGTGCGATAGACCAGTCAATAGGCCCACTCGTTGGAGCGGCTGCAAGCACGAGGATAACACCGAGGCCCGCAGAAGTAGAGATGCCACTGCCAACGATAGCAGCAACAGCTCGCAAGATTTTGTCGCGAGTCATTTTCTTGTCCTTGTTTTGTTTCGACTATATTTTTATTTGAAGACTTAGCGCCCTGACTTGCTCACTTGAGCTTGTCGTCAGGTGTCGTCAGACTTGCCGTCTTTGGGCTTATCCGATTTGTCTTTCTTTTTGCCGCTGCGAATGCGCATACTTCCACCACGAGCACTCTTGAAGAGCACGACGAAGTAAAAGGCAATTAGCGCCAAGAGCAGGATGTCGCTTGCGGATTTCATGTTGGGTTCCTTTTGTCTTTTTCCTTGCCTTGTCTTCGCTGAGACTGACTGGCATCACTAACCCAAGCACCGCAATTACAGGTGCTGACAGGTGGAACTAAACAATAGTTGGCTAACGGGCTAGTGAAGCAGTATATTGATCTCAGAAAAAGATTTGCAAGGAATATCTTTGCTTATCAAAACAAGATAGATAAATCAAGAATCAATAGTCCTCCAGGATGCTAACTGGGAGCTTAACTCTGCATAGGCGCAAAAACACAGGTAGGCTAGCCGCGCTACAACTACCACCACTCGCGATACCAAACAATCAAATCGGCCGGCATGATTACTCATGTCAGCCAGCTTAATATATCGCCTCTACTTCCAGTGTACAGGCACTTTTACTCACAGAGACAAGCACCCACTGGTCTATCACAGAGACCAGGTTGAAGCTTTTGCTATTGATTGTCGGACAGCTGCATTGATACCAACAAAGACGTGACAACCTTGTGAAAGAATGCGCATCTTCAAAAGATGTTATGACCATCTCTTGTAATAAACAATGTCCTTGCAATAAACAATGTCCTTGCAATAAACAATGCTCTTGCAAGACAACCAGTTACAACATATAGTATCTTTCAAAAGAAAAGGAAAGAACAGGAAGGGGCGGTGAGCCCCCTCCTGCACAACGCTCAAGGGCAATCCTCGCCCTCACATTTTTTGCCTGGCAACAAGTTGCCGGTGATGGCAGCAAGCTTATTCAGCTCTGCCGCTATCAAAAGCACCAGACTCATCAACCACATCCAAAACATGAGCAACATCACCCCACCCAACGAGCCATAGGCAGCGCTGTAAGTGGCGAAATGCTCAAGATAAATGCGGAAGCCATACATGGTAGCCAGACAAATCACTGAACCCAGAAGTGCACCAGGTGTGACCCAGTGACGGGTGTTTTTGCTGTCGGGACCAAAGTGAAAGACCACGGCAAAGGCCAGATAGATCAGGCCAAACAAAGCGAGCCCGCGCAAAATCCTTGTACCGACAACGATCCAGTGAATCTTACCCCAGACCTGCCAGTGCTCAGGAGAGATGACAAAGACGCCCACCAGAGACATGATAATCGCCAGCTCCAGGACTACAATGCCCATGGCAAGCAACTTCACTCTCCAAAATGGCCGAGTCTCCCGCACCTCAAGGATGCGATTGAGAGCGTTAAAGATCTCCGAACACAGTCCAGAAGAGGTCCACAAGGCTAAAAACAAAGTCACACTGAGCACCGCTAGCGGTGGCTGACTCTGGATCCGGGCGATTTGATCAATCACCAGTTTAGCGGCATCAGCTGGCAAGATGCTATTAAGAAAGACGGCGATTTCCTGGGCCGTTACCCCCAGACTTGAGCCGCCCCCAGCGTCTATAGCCGATGCACCGAGCGTGGGCAAAAGATGTGCGCCCACTGTCAGCGCCAGTGTGATTAGCGGTATAAAAGCGAGCATGGCGCAAAAGGCAATCGCCGAAGCACGCGACAAGATCTCGTGGCGAGACAGAACATAGTTGAAAGCCCTCAATGTGAGCTGCAAAAATGTCAGTCCTCGCTCCGAAAGATGCAGGTCGAGCCTCCGGCGAATCACTTGCACCGCTGCTGTTATGCCTGAGTAAAGCCTGGCTACGGCAGCCAGGATAGCTCTATAGCCAGGAAGCATAGCTGCTCCGAGTTGTTACTGGTTGACCGTCGAGTCGCGCACTTCCTGCTTGATGATGGCGCCAATCTCGGTGATGATTTGCGATTGACGATGCATCATGTCAGCAAGCTGACCGGCGAGATCAGCGCGCTGGAGGCGCTCCTCCTCTTTGGGGTCATCGTAGAGCGCCTTGAGCGCTTCCACTTTGACCAGAGTCTGCTCGCTCAGCCCCCGGGCCTCATTGTCCAGCGCGGCGATTTTTGCCACCGCTTCAACGCGAGCCCGCAGGTAGGCTTCGAGGTTGCCGTCAGGCACCACGTTGAAGCGCCGCGAAATGGAAGTAGCGGAATACTTCGGCACGGCTGTGGCGATTGCCGGCATGCGATCAGCCGATACGCCAAAGTCAGGTCCGTCGACCATGACAAAGCGGATACCGGGGTATTCGAGTGCAAGCTTGATCACGACCTGCTCCACAGAAGCACAGTCACGGCAGTCGGCAGCAGTGCCAAGAGTGACCACAGGCTTGTCGGAGGCGCGGATTTCCTTTTCGACATCGCGCTTCTTGACCATGGGCAGCGCAATCGATGCACCGCCTGCGGTATTGGAGCCAAAGTCATGGGCACCAGGCTTGGCTGGAGGGACGATGGCGCTCCCGCTGGAGGCAGACACTGGAGCTGCATAGCCGCTAAACAAAGCGGCCGAGGCAACCAGGATGAGAGCGGATGAAAGGCATGTACGGATGGTTCTTTGCATAGATTTAGATCCTTTTGCTTTTGGCATTTGTTGTTAACTGAGACAGAGCTTGTGGCTCTGTCTCAGCAGTTCCATGCAGTGCTTGCGCTTACTGCTCGTAGGTACCCTTGGGAGCGGCCGGGGTTGCACCGATCATGCCACCGAGCCACTTCTCGTAGAGAGCGGCCCAGGTGCCATCGCTCTTGATCTGGGTGAGGACGCCGTTGACAAAGCGCACAAACTCAGGGTGCTGCTTGCTGATGGCGATGCCATAGGGCTCGGCGGTAAACTTCTCGCCAACCACCTTGGCGTAGGGGTCTTGCTTGGCCAGGCCAGCGAGAATGACGTCGTCGCTGGAGATGCCCTCGACTTCGCCCTTCTGGAAGAGCACCAGGCAGTCGGTGTAGTCTTCCGCCGGCACCACGATGACTCGCGGATTCTTGAGCGGGATGTTCTTAATCGACGTGGAGCCGACCGGAGCACAGACCTTCTTGCCGCTCAGCTCATCGATGCCCTTGATGTTGGTGGTCGTGCCCACGAGCAGGCGCTGACCGGCATCGAAGTAGACCTCGGAGAAGTAGACCTGCTCCTTGCGGGCAGCGTTGATGGTCATGGTGGCGACGACCATGTCGACACTGCCATCATTGACCATGGGGATGCGCGACGCCGACACCACCGCCTTGAACTCGATGTGCTTGTCGTCGCCAAAGATGGCGCGGGCCACCTGCCGAGCGATGTCCACATCAAAGCCTTCGGGCTGATTGGTGAAGGAGTTGAGGTAGCCGAAGAGGTAGATGCCCAGAGGCACACCAACGACAAGGCGGCCGCGCTCCTGGATTTTCTTCATCCAGGTGCCGTCGGGCATGTTGCCGGGACGCGGCAGGGGGCCGTTCGGGCGCAAGCTCTTCACCACTTCGGAAAGCGGCGGTTCGGCCGGGGCAGCAGAGGCCAGTCCCGGAGCAGACAGGGTAGCCACAGCCAGAGTAGCAGCGGCCAGGAGAACACGTGCACCACAGGTGATGCGACGCGAGAAATTGGTATTGATCATTGTCAGTCCTTTCGTATTGCGGATGGCTGTGGTCAGACGCGGTATTCGTTGATGCGCGGACGCAGTCCGGCCCAAGTCAGAAGCACCGTGATGAAGGCCGCCGCCATGCAGATCAAATCGAGCAGCGACAGGCTCGCCTTGGCGCTGGCCACCGACTGGTCGAAGAGACCCTTGTCGCTCTTGAGCACCGACTCGAAGGCCGAGTCCAGCTTGCCAAACACGGCATTGGCGCTGCCGGTGCCATTGGACACGGCCATCTGCACAGCGCGAGTACGCTCACCGCCCTTGTCGAGCTGCTTGAGCTGCGCCTGCATATCGACAAAGCCCTTGTAGGCAGTGAGCATGTCCTTGCGGGCAGGCTCGCTAGCGAGCTTGTCGACGGCGTTGGACTGCTGGATGTTGTCGAGCAGGCTCTTGGCTTTGACGTCGAAGGAATCTTCGTACTTCTTGCCGCCGCCGCGCTGAATCAGGTAGAGACCCTGATCCGCTTTGGCGTCGTAGGCGACAGCCCGGGCTTGCCAGACCGACTGCACCGAAGTGAAAGCCTTTTCGGTGGCCAGACGAAGATTGTTGTCACTGCTCTGAAGCGAGATGCCGAAGAGTCCAGTAACCACCACCACCAGGACTGAGGCGGCAGCGAGCAGGGGATTGATGGTGCGACGCATGCGCCCCGACAAGAAAATTTGGGTATAGAGCAGCGCACCCAGAAGGGCGATACCACTGGCTACACCGACCAGGAGATTGAATGTCACCCCCTTGCGGTGCGAGGCATACTGACTGTCCAGATAGGCCTGGTTGATCTTGTCGAGCTGGTCCACAGCCGGCAGGATCTCAGCACGCATCAGATCGCCCGAGCTGCGCATCCAGGCAGCACCCACCGGGAAGCCCTGACGCGCGTTGGCGCGGGCAGTCTCGATGGTGCCGTTGTACTGCTGCAGCTTGGTGAGCACAATGCTCAGCCCGGCTTGCTGCTCGGCCGATGCTCCCTTTTGATTGGAAGCATTGACCAGAAGCTGGCTCACCGTAGAGCGTGCCGCTTCGTACTGCTCACGTGCGCGACCAGCGGCTCCTTCACCGAGAAACTCGGTGGCAGCACTGGCGTCCATCTCGAGCAGGCGCGCCCGGATTTCCTTGGCGGCGATGATTGAGGGCACCGCCCGCATGGCCACGGTATCGAGCGCGTTGCGGCTGGCCGAAACGCTCATGTAGATGCCGATGGTCCAGACGGTGGCGAGACTGATGACCACCATGAGCATGGCATAAAGGAAGGTCGGAGTCGACATGCGCTTGCCGGCCGCAGCGGGCGAAGACACGGATTTGAGTTGCAGATTCATGAAAAGACCTTTCAGGTTGTCTTTGGAATTGAGACTGACGACTTCAAGCGGACTTGATCGCCGTGACCGTGAGCAAGGTCCATTCACCAAGCTCAATCACCGCACCAACAGCGAGCGGATACTCGACGTGGGCGGTCAGGTCTTTGCCATCCAGACGTGTGCCATTGGTGGAGCCGGCATCGCGGATGGTGAAGCTGCCGTCATCGTGCCTTGTGATGATGGCATGTCGCTTGGAGACAGCAGAGTCACCGACGACACCGATGGCGGCGCCATTGCTGCTGCTCGCTCGACCGATGAGACTCTCCTCATCGATCAAGTTGTACTTGCGCTCCGGCTCACCCTGAGGGGCATTGGCAGCGCTTTCGTTGACGCGGGCGGTGAGGTCCAGACGAGCGCCACTGGTGGAAGCTGCGGCAGCTGTGCCTACCGGCACGGCTGTCGTTGCCTGCGGTACGACCACATCCTGACCGAGATCGGTGGGAATGGAGCCGGCGCGACCAGTTTCGAAGTCGTGGGCACAGACGCCGCAATAGCGAGCATTGAGGTCATCACGCTCGGTATGGCAGGTGGGGCAGTTCTGCCCGGTACCGCCAGTAGTGGCAGCAGCGCTCTTGGGCGCAACCACAGTCGTCGGCACCACAGAGGCACCACCAGGAGAGACAGACGGCGCCATTTCGGTGCCGCAGGTGCTGCAGAAGTCGTTGTCGGTCGAATCGTGACCGGAAGGACATTTGGTCATGTGATTTTCAGGCGTCGGCTAAGACGCCCCCTCTGTTGAGATCAGGACTTGGTGGCGCCCAGGCGGGTGGTGCGCACCGACTTGGTGTCGAGGTCGAGCACGTCGGCCTTTTCAGCCTTCTTGAGCTTGACCGTGCCGTCCGACTCGACCTGCACGACCTTGCTCAGCAGCTTCTTGGTGCCTTCGTTGCCGGTCTGCTCGGCAAGCTCCATGGCACGACCGAGGGCCTTGGTGGCACCCGCTTCGTCGCCAGCTTCGCGCGCCTTGAGACCTTCCTGAATTTTGGCGGCGAGTTCGGCCTGGCCGGTGTAGTTGGCCACCTGCTTGTTAATCACCGCCGACAGCTTCTCGTCATCGGTCCAGATGGCCAGCACCTGCGCTTCGGCGACCTTGTTTTCCTGGCCGTTTTCGGTGACGATCAGCGCCACGCGACCAGCCAGCATCTTCTGGTTGACACCACCGGGGGTGACCTTGATGCAGATGTGGTAGTCGCGCGACTCCTCACCCCAGGCGCCGGTCGGGTAGCGGCCGGTGAGGGCATTGGGACCGGCGCTGCGCTTGGTCGTCAGGTCGAGGATCTCGGGCGAGACCTGCTTGACGTACATCAGCTCAGCACCCTGCGGCATCCACAGCTGGATGCGCACATCGGAGACGCTCAGTCCCTTCTGCTTCTCGATGATGGCCCGGAAGTCGTCGGCAATTTGGCCAGATTCACGGATCATGTCCACCGAGCCGAGCAGCTTGCTGGCGATGGCGCGCAGCTCGTCGGGACGGAAGTCGTTGCCCACACCGCGGCACTCGCACTGGAAGAAGCCTTCGCAGGCGGCGATGGCCTTGGGCAGGTAGGGCTTGTCCTCGTCCTGACAGCCGCCGTCAGTCAGCATGATTGCCTGGTTGATGGCGCCCGGACGGGTCTTGAAGACCTTGAGGGCGGTGGTGAGCCAGCGAGACATGTAGGTCCCGCCTTCGGCCTTCATCTGCTTGACGCGGGCGATGGCGCGCGCCTTGTTTTCAGGCGTGGCGCGACAGAGGTCGACTACCAGTTCCCCTTCGCTGTGGGCCGAGATCACAAAGAACTCCGCCGACTCCGGCAGGATCTCGATGGCCTTGATCACGGCGTTGCGCGCGTGTCCGATCTTGCCATCGCTGCTCATAGAGCCAGACGTGTCGGCAATCAGACCGACGACGAGCGCCTTGCTCGAGACCGGCGCTCCGCCCGAGGCAGAGGTGACGGTGAGCACGGCATGCACTTCCGATGCGCCCTGCGAGAGATACTGGTTCTGATGGACGCTTGCATTGAAGGATGACATCCTTGATTCTCCTGTTGGGTTAAAACTTAGCGACGACAACGGTGATGTTGTCTTTGCCGCCCTTGTCATAGGCAAACTGGACGAGACGCCGTGCCAGACTGAGGGGATCGAGTTGAGCCGGTTGGTCATTGACCAACTTCAGGACTGCGCCTTCGCTATCGGCGTAGTTCCAGAAGCCATCGGAGACCACCAGCAAGGTGCCCTTTTCCGTCAGGTTGAGGGTGCGAAACGAAGGCTCGACACCGGGATTGCTACCGTCCATGGCAGCGCCCAGAGAGCGAGTGATGGCATGCGCCTGCGGGTCAGCGAGAGCTTCTTGCCGGGTCTTGAGACCAGCGTCGACAACCTCGTTATACCAGGAGTGATCCCGGCTTATCTGCACGCAGGAAGTGCCAGTCAACCAGTAAGCACGACTATCGCCGAGCCAGCCGATGGTGATGCGCTTGCCCTGAGCCAGAGCCGCAACAATCGTGGCCTGAGCCGGAGCGATAGTTTCACCACGGTCGTTTTTGCCGGCCGGGTTAAAAGGCACAGTACAGATTGCTTTCTGTGCCTCGACCAGAGCCTCCGTGATAGTCGTTTCGGGAGAGGTGTAACCCCTGGCGATGGCGCCGAGCAGGTAGTCGCGGGCCGTGGTGGCACCGATGCTCGAGCCGTCTTGCGGGTTTTGTGACTGCGACACACCATCGCAGACCACCAGAGCCAGAGCCGTCTCGCTCGTGGGCTTGCCATCAGTACCCAGAGGACTGCCCTTGCCGATGGCAAAGTAGTCCTCGTTTTGATGATGGCGGATGCCCCGGTCGGAGACACCAGCCACCTTGCTGTCGAGCACCACCTCGAAGTGATCGCGATCGGGATGCTTGCGACTGTGTCCGCACTGAGTGCAGAAGCCATCTTCGTCAATGGCAGTCGGACCGGCGCCGCAATTGGAACAGAGATTGGTGGCAGGCGATTTTGCGCTTTTGACGGCGAAGTCACCGGCACCGCTTTCGGTGGCGGCGACTGCCTGCCCGCTCATGGAAGAACCGCAGTCCTCGCAGAACTTGGCAGTGTCTTCTTGCGGCACTTTGCACGCTGGACAATCTTTCATGATATTCCTCAGACCAGTGACTTGGGACGCACGGCGTTGGCGCGGTCGACAAGAGCGATCTTGTCATTGGCGTCTCGGCTAAACCGTGCCAGGCTGCGCAGGGTGGCTTCCAGGCCGGTACGCACACCCTTTTCGTTGAAGGGCTGACCGAAGAGATTGCCAGCGCCCTGGACCTTGCCGCTCTGCATGACAAAGAGCGCCACGTCCAAAACCTCGGCAGTGAGACGGTTCTTTTCGCCGTCATCGAGCGAGAGGCGCTCGACAATCTCGGCGGCCTGAGCGATTTGCTCGGCGGTGGGCAGATCCCTTTCGGTGTCAATCAGGGTACGCACTGCCGTCTTCTGCCCTTCGCCATACAGACTCGACATCGGCGGCACACGGGCGAGCGACTGCACCGCTTCGGTACGGTTGCCACTGCGGCTGAGGCAGCGAGCCAGACCAAAGATACCGGTGACAAAGCTCTCATCGGTGCCGGCGGTGTGGTCGTAGTAGGTAGCGGCGAGCTCGTTGGAGTGAGCGTCGCCCAGCCCTTCGAGAGCCAGTCCGAGAGCCAGCTTGGGAGCCAGCTCGCCAGGCACTTCGGTGTAGCAGGCATCGAAGCATTCGTAAGCCTGCTTGCTCTGACCCTGAGCCATGGCCAGCATGCCCTTGAGCCAGGTGATGCGGAAGTCACCAGCACGGATGGACGAAGCACCCGTCAGATGCTTTTCGGCCTCGGCATAGTCGCCCAGCACGATGGCGTTGCGAGCGATGGCCAGACGCGCTTCCATGGAGTCGGGGTACTGTTCCACCAGGGCAGCCAGGGCAGCGGTCTGCTTCTTGGGGTCGCTGGAGAGATGCAGCAGCATCTGCTCGGTAGCAGGGTCCTTGAGGTCCTTCTTGAGCGGCGGCAAGAGGTCGATGCCGATGGCATCGGCCGGCACCACTGAGAGGTCACGCAGAGCCATGACGTCGCCGCCAAAGATGGTGCTCTCGATATTGCGGTGAGTGCCTTCACGGGCAGCTTCCTCGCGCATCACGCCCAAAAGCTGATCGGCAAGCTCGTCGGCGGACTGGAAGCGCTTGTCCGGATCGACATGACAGGCCTTCTGCAGGAAGCGGTAGAGCGACTCGTGCTCGTTGAAGAACGGCTGTTCCGCGGCCGTGGGCAGGGTGAACTCGTACTTGCCCTGATAGCCCACGAAGTCGAACACCAGAAGAGCCAGAGTACGACCGATGGTGTACAGGTCGGAAGACACCGACGGACCGACCTTGGCCACTTCCGGAGCAGCAAAGCCCTGGGTGCCAAAGACATCGCCTTCGGTGCTGGCCAGACGACGCACACCGCCCAGGTCGATGACCTTGATGTCATCGCCATCGAGCATCAGGTTGTCGGGCTTGAAGTCGCAATAGACCATGCCCTCGCTGTGCATGTAGGCGAAAGCCGGCAAGGCCCGGTGGATGTAAGCAATCGCTTCCGTCACCGGCAAGGGACCCTTTTCCTTGCGAATGGACTTGATCGTGCGACCACCGACGTATTCCATCACGATGTAGCCGCACTTCTTGTGCTGCACGAAGGTGTAGATCTTGACGATGTTGGCGTGATTGACCTCGGCCAAAAACTGGCGCTCTGCCACAGCAGCAGCAGCCAGAGTGGGGTCCGACGAATTGAGCAGGCCCTTGAGCACCACCCAGCGGTTGAGCGTCACGTCCATGGCCAGGTAGATCCAGCCCATGCCGCCAAAGGCGATGCAGCCTTCGACACGGTACTGGTCAGCGACCATCTCGCCGACGGCGAGCTTGGGACGGAAGTCGTACTGCGTCGAACAGCTCGGGCAGAAGCCGTTTTCGCGCTTGGTCAGAGCGGTGCCGCAGTTGCTGCACTCGCGCTTGTGATCGGGGACGCGAGCTTCCTTCATCACGGCCTTGGCCGGATCGCTCTTGAGCAGCGGCTCGATGTGAACAAGCCCGGCACCCAGCATCTTGCGACTGGAGGCGATGGTGCTACCAGTGGTGGCGCGCCGGCTGGTCAGAGTGGAACGCCCGGTGAGCTTGCCGGTGACACGAGACAGACCAGCAGCGCTGGCACCGGTCGTGGCCGCAGCCGGAGCGCTGTTCTCTTCCGGGGGAGCCATGCCGCAGACGTTGCAGTAACCATCTTCGACTTGGCCAGTGCACGGCTTGTGATTGCAATTCATCAAGGTCATTTTGCAGTTTCCTTGCAAAGTTGAGTTGTGTTCATTCCCAGTCACCCGAGATAATGGCGGCAGCGTACTGCTGCACCAGCTCTTCGGCGCGCTTGAGGTCGGTGGGACGGTTGTAGAGCAGCACTTCAGCTTCGCCAGAGAGTTGGCTGAGCTTGGGCTTTTCCACTACCTTGAGCTGGGTTGCCTTGGCTTTGAGAGCATCGAGACGCCCGCGCAGCTCACGCCTGAGATTGACAGGGGCAAGATTGGCGTTGAGCACCGCCGTAGCCTGTTCCTGCCGCTCCTGCAACTGCAATGTCCAGTTGGCAATGCCGAGGCTCACCGCCCGCCACTTGCCTTCAACCAGGTTCTTTTCGAGACGGACAAGCCATGGCTCAAGGCCACGAGCGCTGTCGGTAAAGACGACCTCGGCAAAGAGCCGGGGTATGGTGTCGGTGGGGATGCCACTGACCTTGAGGATGCGCTCTTCCTGAGCGGCCCTGGCATTGTCGTAGGTGCTCTTCAGGGCAGTCAGCTGCACCCGTGCGGCCTTGACCTGGGTGTCTGTCTCTTGCTTGAGACGCTTCATCTCCTGGAGTTTTTGATCGAGTGCGCTGACCTCAGGCATGAGGTCGCCAGTAAACTCAGCCTGGGCGCCGAGCGGATCGGTACTGACCTTGCTGCGCAAAGTGCTGACACGCTGCTTGAGCGTCTCCACCTGGGGCAACAAAGTAGCATCCAGCTCGCTGCAACTGACCTCGATTCGTTTTACTGTGGCATCGTGCTGACCGACCTGGTCAAACAATGCCTTAAAAATCTGCTCAACTTCCAGCACCAGGTCGCGAGCCGCGACATAGACTGGTCCGACCAGAGTGAGCACCTGTTCGATGCTAAAGCTGGTCACTTTGGTGGTGGGGTCAAGCAAACTGCGCTGAGCAAAAGGAATATCTTGCTTGACCTGAACTGCCTGACCGCAAAGCATTTCCTGGATTTGAGCAAGCTCTTTTTCCTGGAAAAACCGCGGCAGATTTTTGTGCATCTCAGTTGCTCTGGTGAGCAAGTCCGAGACCTGAGGCACAAGTCCCCAGATTTCGCTGAGAGCGCTCAGTGCTGGCACAATCCTGTCGCGGCTGACGCCGACGAGATTGGCAAACACCTGAGGATCGGTAAGGAGTTTGTATGTCGTGTTGGACATCAAATCCCCGAGGTTGCTCATGGCCCGATCAAACTCATCGTGACGCGAAGTCAGAAGAGCCTGGAGTTCGGACTGGGTGAGCACCTTAGCGGGTTGACTGACAGTTGATGACATCGGTTACCCCGTGAGGTTAAAACATGAGGGGGTGTCAGCGACCGGTTGATTGGTCGAAGACGATTTGACTACTGCCACTACCAATGGAGACTTATGCGACGAGCAAACATCAGGACGGCTTAAAGCGCGGTCTGATGTTGGGAAGTAAGGCTGGTTGCTCGGCTTGGGTGGTGGTGGTGGTTGGGGGTGGAAGTGGTGGGTGTGGGAGTAGTAACTAATTAGTTATCAAGGGAAGGTACTGAAATACAGCATAAGCTTTGTAAAGCACAGCTCATTACAACTATTAACTTCAGATAAATGACGACTATCTAAGAATTAAAGTCTAGATGTATTCAGTGTTTCGGCTGATTTCAAAAAGCTTGCACTAGCTAGTCAAGCGGCTTCTGAGAGAGCTATAACCTCAGACACAAGTCGCCTAATGGCGAGCTTAAAGGGACTTAGCTAGGGCAGCGCTAGCTCAACTATCGCGAACCTCTCAAAATAAGCACGGCATCATCAAATCAAACTAGCCTGCTCGCGTTCTACTACCTCATTTAGCATTAATCGGCAAAATTTTTTAGTGACCAACCCAGATCAACTACACAAACCAATAGATGCAGTAAAAAAATCGAACTAGAAGCCGGAGTGTTATGCAAGAAAGTAGAAGGGAGAAACAAACGCCCCCCCTTCTACAGTGACTATACTTTTTGGTCACTTACCAAGATACCCACAACTAACGAGCAGTCATGCTAGTGATGCCTGGACTGTTACTTGCGGCCTTAAATGAGCCTAGCTGCTCTGAATTGAGGTACAGCCATTGGTTCTTGCTATAACGAGCAATATACATTTTGCCGTCGAAGTCCTCAACCAGAGCGCTGCAAGTCTCCACCCAATCGCCATCGTTGCAGTAAAGCAAGCCATTTATGGTCCTCATCTGCGGTGAGTGGATATGGCCACACACTGCGCCGTCCGCATTTCGGAGCGCTGCCTCAGCAATTACGGCTTCTTCAAAGTGAGTGATAAATTTGACTGCTTCTTTGACCTGACGCTTTATGTATGCCGAAAGTGACCAGTAAGGCAGTCCGAGCATTCTTCTAGTGGCATTAAACCAGCGGTTGATGACAATCATCAGGTCATATGACGCGGCACCTAGATGCGCCAGCCATTTGTGATAACGCACGACCCCGTCGAATTCATCACCGTGGAGGACCAGGAGCCTTTTGCCATCTGCAGTTACATGGACAAAGTCCTGATAAATCTGGATACCGCCAAAATTGAGACCGATATAGTCGCGCAGGAATTCATCATGATTGCCAGGAATGAAAATCACGTGGGTGCCTTTACGAACCTTGCGCAAGATTTTTTGCACAACATCGTTGTGAGTCTGCGGCCAGTACCAGCGTCTCTTCAGGCGCCAACCATCAAAATCAAGGCCAAAGACGGCGAACCAAATTCACTGACGCTCTGGCAAATCAAAAGCGTCGACCTATATATGGGACAAAACAGCAAGGGTTCTCCCAATCTCTGGAAGGGCGTCATCACAGACGTTATCTACAACAATATGCTGACTGCCGAAATGGTTACATTGCTCAAGCAACATCATTTCGCATGATCGCCTAAAAGAGATTCGCAATTAAATTTATGACAGCGATATTCGCAAGCACTCGTAACTGAGAGTTTGCGCATGTTACTGGCAAAATTTTGATCGCAAATTTTCTTTTTGCGCGCACATACTATCACGCCTAGTATTTCGACGCCCGATATATAGACACGGGTCAACGCTAGCCGCAAACAAAGGTTGGTAAGGTGAATGATCTTCCTCCTGCGCAAGCAAGCAACAATCAGGTGGGACTCAGCCGCAAACGGAGCCCCCTGGAAGACTCCAGGGGGCTCAAGAACAGACTCAGGTTGGCTCAGTGCCTTATCAGCAGCCGTAACATCTGCGACCACCATATTAGCGCTGCTGTTGCAGTCGCTGCCACCGCAGCTGTTCATCGTAGGCGCGCTGGCGTTCGATGCGCTCGCAATAGGCGCGGTCACCGTAACTGCTAACAGTGAGCCGGCATTTCTAACTAGTCGATCACTTTGTGTGCCTGGATCGAGTAAAAAAACATCTCAACACCACCCCGCGATCCAGGGTAGCGAGCACGCATTGAGCAATAGGTGTGACCGGAGTCCCACTCAATTTGGACAACAGAGGCATCGGCATGGGCATTAATAATGTATTTCTCTGCTCCTTCTGGGCTGGCGCAGACCTCGCGCAGCTCGCGGTGACCACGGACATCGTGGTAGAGCACGGCATAATTAGCTTTCTCCATTGCTGGGGTGAAGACAAAACCAGCTGACTAGACGACACCTTCGTATCGGCAAATTCATCTGGTTGACGGCGCTGGTTGAGGTTTGTTGGATAAGCTCGGGGGGTTTGAGGGAAAAGGTAGACAAGGACAAACTAGAGCAAGTGCAGCAAACAAAACAAGGCTTTTGGCGGGACTTTCTAGGCGCAGGACACATTTCCAGCTCAAATTAACGCCAAAGCAGCTTTACAAGCCAGCGCAGCAAGCACAAGCTGCGCCATTCACGACACCACCGCTGGTATCACCGCGAGCGGCAACAGACCGAATGGAAGCATCCCAAACTCGGCCCAAGATAAACAATTGACTTTTAAAAGCGAGTCTACAAGCTAGTTATCACCAGTTTATAACCGACTCCATATCACTAGCGCAGATGTATAGCCAAAGCAAAGATACTACCAACGGTATCAGCAGACAAAAAACCAAAAGAAAACAATCAAAAATAGGCCACTCAAAAATCGTCTTTGAAAATTTCACAAGGACTCTAATCGGGGACCAATATGGCACGACTCACTTGGATTAGTTTTGATTGAACTAAATGGCAGCAGTGTGACAAATTTTGCCTCTAAGTGAGAGCGATTAAACAGTTGCAAAAGCAACAAAAATGCGATGCCCACAGGCGCCGCTATGGCTTGCCGCGATGAGACCAGACTCATCCAAAATGTCATTTTGACCTTAGCGAAACCGCGATAGGGAATCAGCGGCGATAGGGTGAAATCCATATCAGGCTTTGGCATAGCCCTGGATTTCAAGAGATAGCTAAGACTAAGGTTAAGACGCTATTCAATCTCCCCACAAAAACAACAAACTTCCAAATATAACGTCCATGCATCTCTTGCAAACTTCTCCTGGCACTTCACGGTTGCAGGGTTTTTAACGGCAATTGGCAGGACATCCGGGTGAGAATTGCGCTTTTCGTATCCAGATTGTCGAGCAAGAGCCGCACAAATGGCTTGTTTACGTTCGCTGTCTTTTCTGCTCCAACCCCAAACTGGAAAGGGTATTAATATGTCAGACATCTTTGCACCAGGCAGCACCATCGTCGTGCACTGGGAAGCCAATCCGGCTAGCACGGTGCCCAACGCCGTCAAGTCCAATCGTACCGAGAGCGGTCGCTCCAAGAAAATCATCCTCATCGCCGAACCGGACAAAGGTGTGCAACCCCGTCCCGGCGAAGTCTGGATTTGCCGTGTCGATCATGTCACGAGCCCCAAGACCGAAAACAAAGGCGCCATCTTCGTGCGCCCGGTCTCGCGCAAAGTCGAGTATCAGTTCAAGGGCGTCTACATCGATCCCATCAAGGCCCAGCTCATTGCCACGGTCCTCCAGGATCCGCGCCGCAACTTGATGCTGGAGGGTGACCAGGGTGTCGGCAAGTCGACCATTGCAGCCGCCATCGCGCGCACACTCGGCTGGGAATACCGCAAGGTCAGCGGTGGTTTGATCAAGAAGTTCGTCTTCATGCTCGGCCGCTACATTCCCACTTCCGACGGCAAGACCCTCAACTTCCGCTGGGCGGACTCCAAGCTGTCCGAGACCCTGCGCGAAGCCGAGAAGAATCCGCGCCGTACCTATTTGCTCATGATCGACGAGTTCAGCCGTATCGACGAGGATGCTCGCGACGCGCTCCTGGACTTGATCGAAGGCAGTCAGCGCGTGTTGCGCTTGCCCACCGGCGAGGAAATCACGGTCGGCGCCAATGTGATCTTCATGGGGGCGGGCAACGTCGGCGAGGGCTTCACCATTCGCCGCGAAGACGCCGCCGCCAAGGACCGCTGGGCCATCGTCAAGATCACTGTGATGCCGCAGGAAGAAGAGCTGGCACACTGCTTGCGCCTCTACCCCACCTGCCCGCGCGCAGAGATGGACCGTGCACTGACGGTGATCAACAAAGTGCGTGGTGCCCGTCGCGACCCCAAGATGAGGTTGTCCAAGACAATCTCCACGCGCGGGGCCGAGACTATCGCCATGTTCCTCAACAACGGCTTCCCGGTGGAGCTGGCCCTGGAGACAGCGGTCATCAATCAGTACCCCGGTACTGGCGATGACCAAAACTCCGAAGCCGGCCGTGTCGCCAAGCTGATCGCCGACGAACTGGCACAGAAGAAGTCCTGATCTAGTGGATTGCTCAACTGCATAGTTGTGCGTCCACCT
>Ga0075163_10000613_pt1 | contig 46353 bp, 38 predicted proteins | sample JI1023141ADNA_FD_71478 | JGI IMG/M metagenome (GOLD analysis project Ga0075163, IMG submission 71478) | Wastewater effluent complex algal communities from Wisconsin, to seasonally profile nutrient transformation and Carbon sequestration -... | ecosystem: Engineered > WWTP > Effluent > Algae...
AAAGATTTAGGATCGCAGGTAAAATTAGGTTCGGGATTGGTGATTATGGCTATTGTAGGTGGTGCTGTTCTACCACCACTTACCGGTTTAATATCACTTTATGGTGTAGAGAATTCGTTGCTCATTCCTTTGCTTGCTTTTGTAATCATTGCGCTGTTTGGATGGCGAGGCTACCGTGTTAAATCTTCATCGTAATGCGTTACTGCCTCGCTCTTGATTTAAAAAACGACCCGCAATTAATTGCCGAGTACGAAGCCTATCATAAAAAAGTGTGGCCCGAAGTTGAAGCCAGTATCAAAAACTCTGGTATTCTCAGCATGCAGATTTATCGCACCGGCAACCGGCTGTTTATGATTATGGAGACCAACGATTCATTTTCGTTTGATGCAAAAACCAGGGCCGATGCTGCCAATAGCAAAGTGCAGGAATGGGAAACTTTAATGTGGAAATACCAGCAAGCCCTGCCCGGTGCGCAACCAGGCGAAAAATGGAAATTGATGGAAAAGATTTTTGAGTTGTAACTTGCCGCGTTTTGCTGATACTACATGCTTAAGATAGATTCCCATACGCACATCCTTCCCGAAAAAATGCCCAACTGGAGCGATAAGTTTGGCTATGGCGATTTCATTTACCTGCAACATCATAAACAAGGTTTCGCCAAGATGATGCGCGGCAATCAGTTTTTTCGCGAGATAAAAGAAAACTGCTGGCAGCCTGATGTACGAATAGAAGAGTACGCTCAGTTCAACACGCAGGTTCAAGTAGTTTGCACCATTCCGGTAATGTTTTCGTATTGGGCTAAGTCGCTGGATTGTTTAGACCTTTCGCGTTATTTAAACGATCACCTCATTGGGCTTGTAAAAGATTATCCTAAGCATTACATCGGGTTGGGTACCGTACCCATGCAAGATGCCGATCTGGCTATAGAAGAATTACACCGCATAAAAAAAGAAGGGCTTGTCGGTATTCAGATTGGGTCCAACATTAACGATGAAAACCTTAATGAAAATCGCTTCTACCCCATTTTCGAAGCGTGCGAAAAACTTAGCCTTGCGGTGATGGTACACCCGTGGAATATGATGGGCGAAAAACAAATGCAACGCTATTGGCTTCCGTGGTTAGTAGGTATGCCTGCCGAAACTTCACGGGCTGTTTGCTCTATGATTTTTGGTGGACTGTTTGAACGACTTCCAAAACTACGTGTCATGTTTGCGCATGCCGGAGGTTCATTTTTACCTACAATTGGTCGTATACAGCACGGGTTTGATTGTAGGCCCGATCTCGTTGCTATTGATAATAATGTAAATCCAAGAAATTATCTCGGTAAATTTTGGGTAGATAGTGTTACACACGATCCGTTAATGTTAGAATATGTATTAAAATTGCAAGGCAGCAAAAAGGTAATGCTGGGTTCCGATTATCCTTTTCCATTGGGCGATCTGGAGATTGGCAAGTTTATTGAAGAGATGGATTTACCGGCAACCGTTAAAGAAGATATCTTCAGCAACTCGGTGTTGGAATGGTTACAACTTTCGAAACAACAATTTTTAGTGTAATGATGAAGTGGGGATTTTTGATGGTGATGGTAGTAGTTTCGGTTTGCGCATTTGCCCAAACCGAGCAGGAAAAATTGCGCGATGTAGAAATGCAACGCCAGGCTAATCGGTTGCGCAATCTTGAGCGACAAATTGATTCCGTTGCGCAGCTAATCGATCAGCAACAATATGCTGCCGCAGATGCAAAAATTGTAAACATTCTAAAAACTGTTCGCAGTGTTCCTTCCGATCTTACTTTCTACCTCGGTAAAACTTCGTTCTACCTCCAAAAATATAGGCAAAGTGTTGACTGGCTTAACAAATACATTCAATTGAAAGGAACCAGTGGTCAGTTTTCGGAAGAAGCTATTAACCTGAAAACAAAAGGTGAAGTAGAATTGCTAAAAGAGAAACAAACCGAAGCCAAACAAGCAGGCGAATTGCTCTCTAAAGATTTTGACATTGACTGCGGCCCTACCGGTAAAGTTGCTTGCCCGGTTTGCAATGGTACCACCGTTATCATTAAGAAAACCTATTTGGGCGAAACGTACAAGACCTGCAGTTACTGCAACCACACCGGTGCGCTTAGCTGCGAAGACTACAACAAATTGTTGAAAGGTCAGCTAAAGGCCAACACACAATAAAATCGTAAAATTGCTACCTTTGTACGTTAAATCGTGCAAAATGGCCCTTTTCAATCGTGTTAACGGCAAAGTTCTGAAAGAACAACTGCGCAACAGCAGCGAACCGCGCACCACTATTTCATTTTATAAATACCATCAGTTAGCTGATCCGGCTTCGTTCCGCAACGAACTTTATAAAAGGTTTGAGCAGATTGGCGTGTGTGGGAGAATCTATGTGGCTAATGAAGGAATCAACGCGCAGATCAGTGTGCCAACCCATCAGTTTGAGCAGTTTAAGACAGAACTGTATGCCATCGACTTTTTGAATGGCGTTAGATTAAACCTTGCAGTTGAAGATGACGGCAAATCGTTTTTTAAACTTAAAATTCTGGTGCGCAAAAAAATAGTAGCCGATGGCTTGAACGATGCTACTTTCGATGTAACCAATAGTGGTAAACACGTATCGGCAAAAGAGTTTAACGCATTAGCCGAAAACCCCAACACGGTTATTGTAGACATGCGCAATCATTACGAAAGCGAAGTGGGCCATTTTAAAAATGCAGTTTGTCCCGATGTAGATACCTTTCGGGAAGAACTGCAGGTAGTTGAAAATTTATTGAACGAACAAAAAGATAAAAACCTGGTAATGTATTGTACTGGTGGCATTCGCTGCGAAAAGGCAAGCGCGTGGTTTAAACACATCGGTTTTAAAAATGTATTTCAGTTAGAAGGCGGCATTATCAAATATGCACAAGATGTAAAAGCACAAAACCTGGAAAATAAATTTTTGGGTAAAAACTTTGTGTTTGATGAACGTTTGGGCGAACGTATTTCTGATGATATCATAAGCGAATGCCACCAATGCGGCAACGCTTGCGATACGCACACCAATTGTAAAAACGATGGTTGCCATTTACTCTTTATACAATGCGAAGCCTGCGCTAAAAAATACAACGGTTGTTGCTCCGAAGCTTGCGCAGAAATAATTGCCATGCCCGAAGAAGCACAACGCGAACTCCGCAAAGGCATCAACAAAGGCCGGCAAGTGTTTAAGAAAGGTCGCGCGAAAGATTTACGTCAAAAATCACGCTCAATTTCTGCGTAAGCATGAGTACTCCAAAAACTATTCGCATTGGTATTATCAATGTTTCTGATCGTGCCAGCCAGGGTATCTATGAAGATATTCCCGGCAAGGCCATTGTAAGTACCTTGAATGAATATCTGATTAGCGAATGGGAAAAAGAATACGCGGTTATACCCGATGAGCAAGCATTAATTGAAAAGACCATGATTAACATGGCCGATGAAAAAGATTGTTGCCTGATTATTACCAGCGGTGGCACCGGCCCCGCTTTACGCGATGTTACCCCCGAGGCAACCGAAGCGGTTTGTTCTAAAATGATGCCCGGCTTTGGCGAATTGATGCGCATGGAAAGTCTGAAGTACGTACCCACTGCAATCTTATCGCGCCAAACGGCCGGAATCCGAAATCAGACTTTAATTGTAAATTTGCCGGGGAAACCAAAAGCCATCCGCCAATGTTTGGATGCCGTGTTTCCGGCTATTCCCTATTGTATCGACCTTTTGAATGGCCCTTATATCGAGTGCAGGCCCGAAATAATGAAAGTGTTCAGGCCTCAATAAAAAAGAATTATGGCAAGAATAAAGTATTACTACGACACCGAAACCTGTAAGTACGAGCGCATCAAAACCTCAACAGGCGATATTATTCTGAATGCGTTTGGAATCTTATGCCTTGGTGTTACCATAGCTGCCTGCTTACTTATTGTAGGGAGTACCTATTTCGAATCGCCCAAGGAATTGCTGCTTCGTAACGAAGTGAAGGAGATGGAATTTTATTATGAAAACCTTTCCGCAGAAGTAGAAAAACTTCAGCAACAACTTTCTAACATCGAGTATCGCGATGATAACATTTACCGGGTAGTGCTGGGCGCAGAACCAATTGATAAAAGTATTCGCGAAGCCGGTGTAGGTGGTTTAGATCGGTATGAAGACATAAAAAACAAAAGCATTCTGCATGCTGACCTGATTACCAAACTTTCGGAAAACGTAGATAACCTGCGCAGAAAAATTTACATCGAATCAAAATCGCAGGATGATGTAGTAGGCCTTGCTGAAAGTAAAGAGAAATTGTTTGCAGCTATTCCGGCCATACAACCCGTAGCAAACAAACAATTGATTGCGCTGGCTTCGGGTTTTGGGATGCGCATTCACCCGATTTATAAAGTAAAGAAAATGCATACGGGTATCGACTTTGCAGCTGCAATCGGAACACCTATTTATGCCACTGCCGATGGCGTGATCGACAAACTTGATGTGAGCTTTAGTGGTTATGGTAAAATGATTGAGATTGACCACGGCTTTGGCTATAGAACCCGATATGCACACATGCACGGCTTTGCGGTTAGGCAAGGCCAGAAAATAAAGCGTGGCGATTTAATTGGCTATGTAGGCGATACCGGTCTATCCACAGCCCCACATTTGCATTACGAGGTATTTGTAAATGGTGTACACGCCAATCCGGTACACTATTTCTTCAACGACTTAAACCCAGCCGAATACGAAAAGATTATCGAACTGGCTTCTATCGAAAATCAATCTTTGGGCATGTAAATCAATTCCGGGTTTCAATCTTTAGGAAGCCCGACCGAAAGTTGTAATTTAGCCCTGTAACTTCAGCCCCATGAAGAGAACAGGAATTACAAGTTTGATTATTATCAGTTTGCTGATAGGTTGCTCAGATTTTGAGCCCTTTGAAGGTGAGAAGATTACACAATTTGCTTCTTCGGTAATTGACTATAGTAGTCAATGGTCACCAACAATCTGGTCAGCACAGCAAGTGCTTGGCGAGAATAATGTCAACCTCTCCGATTCCGATGAAGACGCCTGGTCCTCATTATCTGCTGACGCGCAACGAGAGTTTCTAGTGCTGGGCTTCACTGAAGCACAAACAGTAAGGAAGATAGAAATCTATGAAAATGTCTTTCCTGGCGCGGTAGATACCGTCTATCTCAGGAATTCAGAAACAGAAAAATGGATCATTGTATATTCAAAGCCCGCCCAAACTGATCTTGGCGAAGCCGGTAGAATTTTTTCTATTCACTTAATTGAAACACAATATAAAGCGGATGCAATCAGGCTTGCCATTAACAGCCCGGCTGTTGCGAGTTGGAATGAAATAGATGCAGTAGCTATAACCGGTCAAAAGTAATTACCATGAAATTAAAATTACTGATACTCACGCTCGTAATACTTGCCCAACAAGCTTACTCGCAAGGTTGCAGCGATGCCGGCTTCTGCACCATGGGCGCCATGAAGCCCGATCAGCCTTACAATAAGAAACTCCCTATTAAACTTCGCAGCATGGAGGTAAGTTTTTATAGAGGCACAACTACCATTTCACCTGTTATTTATGTTGCCAATCTGGATATGAGTTTTAACCTCATTGATGATAAAACTTTTTTTCAAGTAAAGGTACCCTATCAGGCTGTTAATGGAAACTTTGGGAGCACCAGTGGCCTCGGTGATTTCTCTTTATGTCTTACCCGAAATTTATATTCATCAGAAAAATTTGACATCAGCGCATCGGTTGGTGGAAAAATTCCTTCCAATAAATCCAATCTGCGTTCAGAAGAAAACGGCCTGATGTTCCCTATGTATTATCAAACAAGCCTGGGTACATACGATGCCATTGCGGGTATTTCTTTCATCAATAAAAAGTGGTTGTTTGCTACTGGCATTCAACATCCCTTTAACCAAAACGAAAATTTGTTTACCTGGGGCGCCTGGATACCGGTGTATGAAGGTGGTGAGGATTATGTTCGTCAAAACATGATTGCGTATAAACTAAAACGCGGTACCGATGTCATGCTGCGCGCAGAGCGTAATTTCCGTTATGCCCGATTTAACTTTACGATTGGTGTACTCCCTATCTTTCGCGTAACCAAAGATGAGATTACCGATGTGAATACCGATCAACGCATTAAGTTAGATGGAACCACCGGCATGGCGCTTTCCGGTATTGGCACCGTTGGTTATAACTTTAATGTGAAGTCGGGCGTACGACTTTTATTGGGTAAAAAGATAACCCAACGAAAAGTAAATCCTGATGGCCTTACCCGCCACGATGTAGCCACCATCAGTTATTATTATCGGTTTTAAAAATGGTGCGACATAGTATAATATTGATTTTATTGTTTGGCTGCTTGGCTACTGTTGCTCAAAAGCAACCTGTACAACCCGATGTAATCAGTCAGCTTAACCAATTGCTCTCAGATTCAAAGTTTAACGAAGCAATTGCGCTAGCCGATAAAACTCCTGGCACTACGCCTCTTATTAATCTCGAAATCCAAAACAAAAAAGCTGAAGCCTTAATCAAGCTTGGAAAGTTAGATGATGGGGAGAAATTGATTCAGTCACTTTCTGCCAAAGCAAAAGAAACCAAAGGTGCGGGCAAACAACAAGCGATAATTCAAACAACTACCGGCTTGCTGCGACTCAACCAAGGCCGAATTGATCTTGCTATTGAAGAACTTCAGGCAGCAATCGAAAAATTTGATTCTGAAAATCAATCGCGCAGTCTTGAAATGGCCGATGCCCTTGCCTTGCTCGGAAATGTGTATCGCGCTTCAGCAAAGTACAGCCAGGCCGAAGAACATTTATTACATGCCTTAACCATCCGACAAGAAAAACTTCCGGCCGATCATGAACTAATTGCTGCAACCTATAATGATCTGGGACTAATCTACACACAGATTGATATTGATAAATCCTATCAGTATTACAACATGGCCTTAACCATGTATGAGAAGTTGCATGGAAAAGAACATTCTAAAATTGCAATTGCCAATATCAATCTGGGTATCATTAACCAAAAAGACGAACAGTATGGCGATGCTATTAATTATTACAACACCGCCCTTGCCATCTGGGAGAAAATTTATCCCCAACCCCACCCTAACAAGGCATTGGTAATGATGAACCTAGGTCAAACCTATTCTACCATGGGTGACTCAAACACGGCCCTGGAATTTTATAATAAGGCGTTAACCATGTATCAGACCACACAAGGTCAAAAACACCCAGATGTAACCTATGTATTAAACCTGATTGGCAATGAAAAACTCGCTCAGCAGAAATATGAGGAAGCTGCGCAGTATTATCAAAAGGCGGTTGTTGCCAACTTAACGAAGTTCGATGAAGCGGATGTTGCAATTAATCCAACAGAGTTTAATTTCTATAATGGTACCCAGCTTTTGTATTCGCTGATGTACAAAGCAAAGGCATTGGAAACCCGTCACTTCAGTAAAACACTTAAGATCAAAGATCTGCAATTGGCTTTATCCACCTTGCAAACGTGCGATACTTTAATAGATAAAATCAGGCAGCAAACTACGTACGAATCGGATAAGATTACACTTGGTGCCGTAGCAAATGAAATTTATGCTTCGGGCGTGCGGGTTAGCCACATGCTTAGCGATGTTTCATTTTTAAATCGCGCTGACTACCGTGAGCTTAGTTTCTATTTTGCTGAAAAAAGTAAAGCCGCTGTTTTGCAAGAAGCTATTTCCGATGCCAATGCAAAATCATTTGCCAACATACCGGCTGAGTTACTGGAAGAAGAAAAGAGTTTGAAGTCGGCCCTGGCGCTTGTTAACCAAAAACTTGCCCAAAAGCCAACCGAAGAAGAAGAGAAATACCTGCGCGAAACTGTCTTCGAACTTAATCAGACTTATACGGAGTTTGTTTCGCAGTTAGAAAAACAATTTCCGGATTACTTCAACTTAAAATTTAATTCCGCAGCGCCTACCATCAAACAACTTCAAAATTTATTGAATTCAAAAACAGCTTTGATCAGCTACTTTATTGATGAAGATAATTCGCGCTTGTATACATTTCTCATCACCCAAAAACGTTACGAAGTTAAAGAGCAGGCACTGCCTACCGAGTACGACAAATACCTGAGTGGCTTCCGCAACAGTATGTTCTTTAGCGATCCTAAAGTATTTGCCATCAGCTCCCGAAACCTATATCGGCTTCTTATTCCTGCCGGAATTCCGGGGTCCATCAACAATCTGGTATTTCTGCCCACTGGCAGAATGAGTGTGGTGCCATTTGAAGCATTGCTTTCACAACCGGTTAAAGAAGGTACTGCATTTAATAAGCTCCCCTATCTTGTTAAAAAATTTAATGTTCGCTACGAACTTTCCGCAGGGTTACTCCTTCAGAAAAGTAAAGGCAACGCTAAATCCGGAATTGCCTCCGCACAGTTAATGGCACCAATTCAATTTCCGGCAAAAGATAACCTGAATGAATTACCCGGAACTGAAACTGAAGTTAACCAGATAAAAGCGTTGCTAACCACCAAACAAATTCCTTGCGAAGTATTGATCAATCATTCCGCTAATGAAACTTCTGTAAAAAGTGAAACACTAAAGAATTACGATCTGATTCACTTTGCAACACACGGTATTGTTGATGAAGAAAATCCCGATCTGTCGCGCATCTTTCTTCAAAACGATTCGGAAGCGGAAGATGGAAATTTATTTAGCGGAGAAATTTATAACCTACATTTAAATGCTAAACTGGTTACACTATCTGCTTGCCAAACCGGACTTGGAAAAATTTCGAAAGGCGAAGGTGTTATCGGACTTTCACGCGCATTGGTTTATGCTGGCGCTAAAAATCTGGTGGTATCATTCTGGAGTGTGGCCGATGAATCAACTTCGCAATTAATGACTTCATTTTATCAGCAACTGATAACAACAAACAGTAAACCGTTTACCGAAGCTTTGCGCGATGCCAAACTGGAAATGATTGAGCATGAAAAATATGCATCACCATTCTATTGGGCTCCGTTTGTGCTGATTGGATTTTAAGATTGAGTCGGGAAGTAAACCCGCCTTGCAGTAGAGGCTTACACCGCTACTGCCAAGGACAGGTTTTGACACAGTTTAACGCTATGGCAAATAGTATTTACTGTGCTTTAGAGAACCCTAAAGTAGCAGGTTGAGTTTCAATTTTCCTAAAGAATTTCTAAAACTTTGTTTCGGGCTAAAAAATGGCGTTTTTAGCGAAAAATAGGCTTTTAGCCAATGACAGAAGACAACTACAAACAGCGCGGTTTGCGCAACAAATTGGTTAAAAAACTGCGAGAAAAAGGCATTTCAAACGATGCCGTTTTGGCCGCAATCGGAAAAGTGCCCCGCCACGCGTTTTTTGACGATGCCCTGCTGAACCATGCTTACGAGGACAAAGCCTTCCCTATTGGCGAGGGCCAGACCATCTCCCAACCCTACACGGTAGCCTTCCAGACCGAGAAGCTAAATATCAAGCCGGGCGACAAAGTTTTGGAGATTGGAACCGGTTCGGGCTATCAGGCAGCGGTATTATTAGAGCTTGGCGCGAAGGTTTATACGATCGAATACCAGCGAAAGCTATATGATCGCACGCGCGCGTTTTTACCTGAACTTGGCTATAAACCCTATTTCTTTTTTGGTGATGGCTCGAAAGGTATTCCCGCCAAAGCACCTTACGATAAAATAATTGTCACTGCTGGTGCACCCGTAGTTCCCACTGCGCTTACCGATCAATTAAACGAAGGTGGAATTTTAATTATTCCGGTTGGCGATCGCGAAAGCCAGAAGATGTTGCGCATTACCAAAGCCAATGGCAAACTAAAAAAGGAAGAGTACGACAACTTTGCCTTTGTGCCGTTGCTAGGAGAGCAGGGTTGGAAGTGAGTGGTTGACCTCTTGATATCGAGTTACTTAAATTAAAACTAAAGACTAATGTTTAATGAAACGCTTTACTGTCTGCCCATCAGAAGTAACGATTTTTAGAAAATATAATCCAGGAGGAAGAGATTTAACATCAACACTATTATTTTTCATTGCTAAATTAGCTATCTGTTTACCAGTTATATCTGTAATCTCAATTAAGCCTAAAATAGGTTCATTTGTATGGATGTTAAGTACATCCATACTTGGATTTGGATAGATAATAAAATGACTATCATTGCCTCCATTTGAGACACTTGTAATTGGAGAGTTATCGGATTTAAATTGCTTAACATTGATTTCTTTAATTATACCCTTGTCGGATTTTGCAGTAACAATACCGTATCTTTCATTTGCATAATTAGTTTGCGCATTTAAAATAAGCTCATAATTGCCATCTCCAGTTATTGAACTTATTGAAAACCAAGTATCGTTACTTGATAAAGACCATCGCTGGTTTGTGATAATTTGAAATGACTTAGTAAGATTTGTTTCTGCATCAAATTGGATATCAGAATTGGATAACTCAAACAAATCCTCTGTTTGATCTCTAATTTTGCAAACAAAACCGTTCAGTGACATGTAGGGATGTAAATATTCACCATAAATAGCCCATGTTCCTGCAACTCCACTTAAAAACAAATTATTTTTATTATCCTTTTTAAAGTCCGTTAAATAGTCATCATAATTTGGGTCACCAAAATGTTGAGCCCATAACAAAGTACCTGTTGCAGTGTATTTCGCAACAAAGCCGTCATCATACAGATTTGTATTTGAGGTATCCTCGTAAGCTCCTAAAGAGATACCATCAAAACCAAAACCAAGATTTGTCGGAAAATGACCAATTGTACCACCTAAGTAAATAAACCCATCTTGATCCACCATTAACTTACTTCCTTCCTCTGTATAGCTTGCTGCCCCACTCCACGATCCCATCTTTTTTATCCATGTTAAATCGCCATCTAAAGAATACCGAGCTAAGAAGATGTGATGATCTTCAGCCAACAGTTCACCACTCCCAAAATTTCCACGCACAAAACTACCAGTAAGGTATAGACTATTAAGTTTTTCATCCAATGCAATAGCATTTCCAGATTCAGAGGTATCATTGTAATAAGCACCAATCTGCTTAAACCAAACAAGCTGTCTTTGAGAATCAAACTTAGCAATGATAATATCCTCAGAGGGGGAAGCTTTAGGAATGGACTCAAAAGTCCCCATTCCTGCCCAAGAGCCAGTAATATAAATATTCTTTAAGGAATCAATTTCTAATGATTTTATCCAAATAGAATATCCACTAGTAAAACTTTTGACCCATTCAAATTCTCCGTTATTGCGATACTTAGCGAAGTACCCAAAGAATTGACTATTGACCTCACTGTTTATTGAACCCGCTACTTCTAATCCATTATAAAACGTTAATGAGTAATCTCCCATTCCAGCAATGTAAATATCACCTGAACGGTCAATTTTTAAATCACTAATTGTCGCTACGTAGGATGAGCCACAGTTAATAAAGTTAAACCACAACAACTCTCCAGTAATACCATCAAACTTTGCAATAAATAATCCACTTTTAATACCTTCCGGTAGTTGCATCCTTTGCGAATCAATAGTGATACTATCTAATAAAAAACCTACCCAAATCAAATTATCCTCATTGTCCGTTTCAACTTTATACGAACGAATTCCACTAACTATCTTTTTCCAAATTATATTATAAGCTGAATCAGATTTTATTAAGTATGTTCCTGATTTAGGGAGTAAACTATTATGAAAATAATTAGGGTCGTTACCAAAATAGTTGGCTAATGTGCCTGTAAAAAATAGATCATTTCTTGAATCGATAGCCATTGCATTACATCGGAAACCTGCACGTATTGGTTGCATCCAAGTTATATTACCCGATCCCCCTGGATCAGGTAATGGTGATGGTGGGGTAACAACGAAGGGAGCCGAACTAACTGCCGTGTGCCCCTTGACAGTGATAGAAATGTTTGATGTGAAAACACTATCAGGTACAATAACTGTTAGACCATCCGAATGAATCTCAAATACCCAGGCCGGACGGCCATCAATAGTTACCAGATTTTCTAATGGAAATGAACTGAAACCTGTTCCCAATAACCTTAGTGATGTTCGTGGTGGGCCTGAAGCGGGAGTGAAAAAAGTAATATCGGGAATTATCTCAAAATTATCAGTTGGTATTGTATACTCATCAACTACTCCCACCGAAAGTGGGCCGGATAAAGTGTTTGGAGGAACAATAAATACCAAACTATCATTAGAAGATACAAGTGCTTTAGTAGTTACACCACCACCTAAAATTATTGTATTGTCAAGTGGATTGGTGCTGAACCCACTTCCTTTCAATATTACAGTTGACCCAATTATTCCTGCCATTGGTGATATTGATAGTATACTTGGAAAGCTATGAAGGGTGTGAGAAAATAAGCCGCTCGGAGCACCTGCAAAAACTTTGTCTCCATGTATAAAAAGAGTTTCAACATCATTTAAACCATACAAGTTCACAATACTCCACGATTCTCCATTGTTTGGAGACCTGTAAACATTAAACGGTTCGGTGGCAAATAAGTAATCTCCATTTGTCGTAATACGATGAATAGGATTAACAGTCCCCATATTAGTCGATATCCCATTATTAATAGCTCTCCATGAATCTCCGTTGTCTTCGGAAACGAAAATACCCTCCTGTGTTGTTGCATACAAAGTATTTTCATGAACAACTAAAGAATATACTTGTTTAGAAAGGCCAGCATTAACAGTAACCCATGATGTCCCGCCATCAGATGACCGAAATACACCATCACCATATGTTCCGACAAACACATGACTTCCTTGCACAACCATTGCTCTTAAATTATGAGTTGGAATCTCATTATTTTTTAGTGTCCAAGAAATTCCATTGTTAGAAGAAATAAAGACACCACCATCTCTACATCCAAAACAATCTTCGATTCCTGCTAATAAGTAATTATCTATATTTACTATGGTTTTTACAAAAAGGGTAGTTAATCCTACGCTAGCATTACTCCATGATACTCCGTTATCTATAGAAGCGAGTATTCCACTACCATGGGTTCCCGCAAAAACATAATCTCCGATTATTGTAAACGATGTAATTCTATAACTTGATGTACCAGCACTGGCGATCCAACTGTCTCCGTTATTATTAGAAAAGAAAATTCCTCCAGTATTTGTTCCAACCACTAAGGTATTATCCAGGGAAATCGAGGACGTAACATAGCCACCCTCAAAAGGGTTGTTCTTTACCCATTGTGCATGAGTATTCTGAAAGACCAATAGATGGATTATTGTAAATAACTTTATTCCTAGTCTTTTGGTTGAAAAAATCATTGCTCAACTTAAACAAATAAATTCAAAACAGAGATAAGATAAATAAAAATCAGATTCAATCCTAATTTAACTTTATCAAACAAATAGATATGGAAGTAACCCTCTGAACTCATCAAACTTAGAAGAAACCACCACCACCTTCTTCTCCCCCATCATAAATTTCTGCAAGCGTTCGGGCAATTCAACTTTAGTTTTCAAAGTAGTTTCTACCACATCGGCAAACTTGGCCGGATGGGCGGTTTCTAAAAAAACGCCCGTGCGGTTCGGATTGGTTTTCAAAAATTGTTTCAGACCGAGATAGCCAACTGCACCATGTGGATCGGTTACGTAGCCGCTTTGTTGGTGAATAGATTGCATCGCGCTACGGGTTTCAGCATCAGAGAATGCATAACCTTTTATGCTTTGTGTCATCAAATTAAAATCGTGATTATACAAATCCAACATGCGCACAAAGTTGCTGGGATTGCCCACATCCATCGCATTGCTGATGGTTTGAACAGAAGGTCGTGCTTGAAAAATTTTTGTCTTGAGGTATTCAGGCACCACATCGTTTGCATTGGTAGCTGCCACAAACTGTGTAATGGGTAACCCCATGCGTTGGGCTAATAGTCCCGCAGTGAGGTTACCGAAGTTTCCACTGGGAACTGCAAAGACCACATCAGTTTTTGTTTTGAGTTGTGCAAATGCACGGAAATAATAAAACGACTGTGGGATTAGCCGCGCAATGTTGATGGAGTTGGCAGAAGTAAGAAAGAATTTTTGTTTTAGTTCGGCATCTAAAAACGCTTGCTTTACCAAACGTTGACAATCATCAAATGTACCTTTTACTTCTAAGGCAGTAATGTTGCCACCCAATGTGGTGAATTGCTTTTCCTGCGCGACACTTACTTTTCCGGAAGGATATAAAACTACTACCCGTGTACCCGGCACATTCAAAAACGCATTAGCCACAGCACTACCGGTATCGCCCGAGGTGGCTACCAGAATAGTGATTTCACGATTTTGTTCTTTGGCAAAGTGCCCTAACAAACCCGCCAGAAACCGCGCACCAAAATCTTTAAAGGCTAACGTAGGGCCATGAAATAATTCTAACGAAAAAACATTTTGCTCCACTTCAACCAAAGGTGCATCAAAGGCCAGTGTGTGTTCAATAATCTTTTGAAGTTGATTTTCGGGCAAATCGTTACCCAGCATACCACGTGCTACTTCAAAGCCAATCTGCTGAAAGGATAACTCAGGCAAAGCATTTAAAAATGTGGCCGGAAGTTGTGGAATAACTTCTGGCATATATAAACCATTATCAGGCGCAAGCCCTTGAATAACGGCTTCGCGTAAATCGACTTTATGATTTTTGTTGTTGGTGCTGTAAAATTTCATCTTCTATAAAAATTAATAAGCTTAAAACCAACTCGGTTCGCACCCTCTCCTGTGGAGAGGGGCCGGGGGGTGAGGCTCAATTAATAACATAAGATCCCCGCTGGTTTACTTTCGATACAAACACATCGGCCTTGAGTAACCGTTTTTCAAACTCCTGCTGAACAACTTTCGCAACTTCGTTTGCTGTATCCAGCGTTTCACTCAAGGCAAACACCGTAGGCCCCGAACCAGAAATCCCAAAACCCAATGCACCCGCATCAATAGCAACGGTACGCATTACATCAAAACCAGGAATAAACGCAGCGCGAATTGGTTCAGCAATTACATCTTTCAACGAACGGCCAATCAGGGCATAGTCCGGCTTGGTAAGTCCTAACATTAAGCCAGCAATGTTGCCACTTTGCGTGATCGTATCTTTTAGCGAAACAGAATGGCGCAAAACTTTTCGCGAGTCTTCCGTTTTTAATTCCAGGTGCGGATGAATGAGCGTACAAAATAAATTCTCCGTGGCATCCACGCGAATAACATCCAGTGGTTGATAATCGCGCACGAGAACAAAGCCACCCAATAACGAAGGCGCAACATTATCGGCATGAGCCGACCCACAGGCAATACGTTCTGCTTCCATCGCATGCGGTACTAACTGTTCTCGCGTAAGCGGATTACCCAACAATTCGTTTATCGCCACCAAAGCCGCTACGCCACTGGCCGCACTTGAACCCATACCACTTCCGAGTGGAAGATTTTTCACAAGCTCAATATCCACACCTTGTGTTGATCCAATCGCTTTTAAAAATGAAATCACCGCTACACTTGCGGTATTCTTTTCTGCTTCGCGCGGAAGTTTTCCATCATCGCCTTCAATGGAAACTATATTAACGCGGTCATCATCCCGCAAGGTTAGTTTCACTTCATCGCCCGGATGATCTACCGCAAAGCCGAGTATATCGAAGCCGCAACAAACATTGGCAACGGTGGCGGGAGCAAAAGCACGGATTGATTTCATACGGAGGAATTACAATTTTAATATCTACGATGTACGATTTTTAGTTATTCGAATAGTTACCAATGCGAATAATATCTGCAAACACTCCGGCAGCGGTTACTTCAGCACCTGCACCCGGCCCACGAATTACCATTGGGCGTTCGTTATATCTTTCGGTCGTAAGCAAAATAATATTATCGCTACCCGATAGCGAGTAGAATGGATGTTGCGCATTAACCGATCCGAGTTTAATACTCGTCTTACCTTCTTTTAATACCGCCATATAGCGTAACTTTTCATTTCGGTTAGCAGCATCTTGTGCAAGCTTTTCAAAATATGTGTTGTGTGTTGCCAGTTGCTCAAAGAATTTTTCAACAGCCATCTCACCGCGACAATCTTGAGGTACAAGATTCTCCACTTTAATATCGTTTAACTCCAAAGTAAGTCCGGCTTCACGCGAAAGAATTAAAATTTTTCGGGCTACATCCATTCCGTTTAGATCATCGCGCGGATCGGGTTCGGTGTAGCCTTTGGCTTTTGCTTCTTTTACTACTTCACTAAACTTATCGCCCGGCCTGAACGAACTGAAGATATAATTCAGCGTGCCACTTAACACGGCTTCAATTCCAAGCACCGTATCGCCACTAACAAGTAAATCGTTTAAGGTGTTGATTACGGGCAACCCCGCTCCTACGTTGGTCTCGTATAAAAATTTTACACCGCGCTTTTGTGCCGATTGCTTTAACACCTGATATTTTTCATATGGACCAGAGTTAGCTTTCTTATTCGGAGTTACAATGGAGATATTGGAAGAAAGAACAGCTTCATAATGTTCTGTTACTTCTTCACTCGAAGTACAATCCACAAAAATACTGTTCGATAAATTCATGCTCATCATAGTACCCATGAAGCTATTCAGATTCATAGCTTCACCAGCATCAGCCATCTGAGCCACAGCCTCTTCTAAACTCAATCCATCTTCATTAAACAACATCTTCTTGCTGTTGGCAATACCTACTACGTGTAACTCAAGATGGTTTTGTTTGGCTAACTGGTTAAACTGTTTTTGCATCATAGCCAACAATGATTTCCCAATAAGTCCGGTGCCCACTAAAAACACATTCAGAATTTTTCTATCCGACAGGAAGAAGGCTTCGTGCAATACGTTCAATGCTTTCGCGATATCCTGTTGATGAATAACCGCTGAGATATTTAATTCCGATGATCCTTGTGCAATCGCATTAATATTAATACCACTTTTTCCCAATGCATTAAACATCCTTCCGCTGGTGCCGGGATTATGCTTCATGTTTTCGCCCACAATAGCAACAATTGCAAGACTGTCTTCCACTTTCACTTCATCCATTTCGCGACCGCGGATTTCATATTGAAATTCTTTTTCTATGGCGTGTTTGGCTTGTGTTGCCTTACTGCTTTCTACTGCAAAACAAATCGAATGCTCAGATGAAGCCTGACTTATAAGAATTACATTGATACTTTCTTTCGCCAACGTACCAAACAAACGCATCGATACACCAACCACACCTACCAGTCCGCTGCCTTGCACGCTGAGCAAACTGATTCTATCCATGGAAGAAATTCCTTTTATAATCAAATGCTTCGCGCCTGAGTTCTCGCTGATAACGGTACCTTCAAAAGAAGGGTTGAATGTATTCTTAATCCAGATTGGAATGCGATTAATCAAAGCGGGTTGCATGGTAGCCGGAAAAATCACCTTCGCACCAAAGTGCGAGAGTTCCATCGCTTCTTCGTAAGTCATTTCTTTTACAGTAAATGCTTTCTTCACTTTGCGTGGATCGGCTGTCATCATGCCATCTACATCGGTCCAGATTTCGAGGTCGGTTGCTTTTAATGCACCGGCAAAAATCGCAGCGGTATAATCCGAACCACTTCTGCCAATGGTAGTAGTTTCACCGGAAGGTGACGAACCAATAAAGCCGGTAATTACCTGAACTTTAGATTGCGTCTTAAAATGATTTTGAATCAATCCATTCGTCTTTTCGAAATCAATGCGTGCATACCCAAAGGTATTATCGGTGCGCACTACTGTACGGGCATCCAGAAACTCCGCTTCTATCCCTTGATCTTTCATCGCCTCTGCAATAATGTAGGCCGAAAGGCGCTCACCAAAACTCATAATGTAATCCAACGTGCGCGGTGTACGTTCCTTTACCAGAAACACACCGTGCAACACATCTTCTAATTCGTTGAAGGTAAATTTTACCTGCGCAATAATGCTGCTCTGTTTTTGAATGCCGATCAACTCGCGCACTGCATCGAGGTGGCGGGTCTCCAATTGTTTTAGTTCATCTTTGTATTCGCTTCTGCCAGCCAATGCTGCCGTGCTTAGCGCGATAAGAGAATCGGTTACACCCCCAAATGCAGAGAATACAAGTGCGGGTTTATCTTTCAGATAAGGTTTAACAATTTCTATTACCGAACGGATTCGTTCTGGCTTCCCTACTGAGGAGCCACCAAACTTTAAAACTTTCATAGAAGATATTACAACTGAAAAAATAATTTCAGGTTTTGAATTTTAATTAATGAGAAAAAGTATGTCGGGAGTTCTGTGTAATATGTAGGGCGCTACCCCGTAATCGTTGTGGTAATCTCAATGGTAGTTGAGATGATGTGTGAAGAGAAAAGTGTGTGTTGTAACACGCGCAACGATTTATTTCATGCAAGAAGCAAATTGGGTTCGGGGATTGCAAAATATTTTTATGATTTTTGTAGCACTTAAAAACAAACTAACAGTAAGTAGCCGCATGAATCGTAAGCAGAAACACCCACGCGAATCGTTTGTAAGTATGACCGAACTGGTTTTACCAAACGACACCAACACACTTAATAACTTAATGGGTGGACGCTTGATGCATTGGATGGATATTGTATCGGCTATAGCCGGACAAAAGCATTGCGGTAGTATTGTGGTTACGGCATCGGTTGATAATATCTCGTTTCGTTCGCCTATCCGCTTAGGCGATGTGGTAACGCTGCGCGCAAGAGCTACTCGTGCTTTTAATTCTTCGGTTGAAATCCGCATTGATGTAGATGCCGAAAACATCCCGGAAGGAAGAAAGATTGAAAGCAACTCGGCTTACTTCACGTTTGTTGCTGTGGATAAGAACGGGCATCCGGTTGAAATACCCGAAATTGTGCCGGAGACTCCTGAAGAAACAGAACTCTATAATGGTGCCTTACGCAGAAGGCAACTCCGCCTTATTCTAAGCGGCCGTATGAAGCCCGATGAAGCAAATGAATTAAAGTCCATCTTCAATATTAAGGAATGACAAATTCAATAAACGCCATTTATACGGAAGAACTCTATAGCATTGCCGCGCAGCCAACCGTAATCTTAACAAAACCGTGGGCCGAGGTACAACCACCCGAAAGAGAACAACTCTCTAAAATACTCACGGCACTAAAACTATCTTTGGAAAGGGTAACTGTACTATATCAACCTAAGTTGGATCTTGCCGCTTTAATTATTAGGCCGGAACGGGTAATCTACTTCGGACCTTTGCCCGCAGGCCTTACCCATTATGAATACATTGAAGCACAGGGTGTAGCGCTGGTGGCCTCGGAAGATCTGGGCCAGCTACTAACCAACGACACAGCCCGCAAAAAACTCTGGTCTGCACTTAAACAGCTTTTTTCGCTTTAAAACCCAGATTTTAATTATTTGAGGCTTCTTATATCTTTGCGGTGCTTTTAAAAAGGCCCCTGCCTTTCGGTTTTTGGTTGGGTTGTTTTAACAAATAAATCTGTATGCAAAATTTACTTTACGCTCTGCCCCTATTAGGCGTTTTGGGGCTCATCTACGTAGTCTGGAAAAGTGCCTGGGTATCTAAACAAGATGCCGGTACTGACAAAATGAAAAAGATTGCGAACCACATCGCAGAAGGTGCTATGGCCTTTCTTAAAGCCGAATACAAAATCCTGAGTGTATTTGTGGTTTGTGTGGCACTGTTGCTGGCCTTTACTGCCAGTAGCGAAACATCATCACCATTGGTAGGGTTATCTTTTGTGCTGGGTGCTTTCTGTTCTGCCCTTGCCGGATTTATTGGAATGCGCGTGGCAACCAAAGCCAATGTAAGAACTACAAACGCAGCCCGCACCAGTTTGGGTAAAGCCCTTGAGGTCGCCTTCACAGGCGGCTCTGTAATGGGTATGGGTGTAGTTGGATTGGGTGTATTAGGATTAAGTCTTCTTTTCATTGCGTACAGAAGCATGTTTACAGACATCAACCAGGTTATAACAGTCTTAACTGGTTTTTCTTTTGGTGCTTCTTCTATTGCCTTGTTTGCACGTGTAGGTGGTGGTATTTATACCAAAGCTGCCGATGTAGGTGCTGACCTTGTTGGAAAAGTAGAAGCTGGTATTCCCGAAGACCATCCGCTTAACCCCGCTACTATTGCCGATAACGTAGGCGATAACGTAGGCGATGTAGCCGGTATGGGTGCTGACCTTTTTGAATCGTATGTAGGTTCTATTGTTGGAACTATGGTACTGGGTGCCGCATTCTTTGCATTACCTGAATTTGCTTCAGAAACTTTTGGAAATGGTTTATCACCAGTGTTGTTGCCATTGGCGTTGGCTGGTGTTGGTATTATCATGTCTTTTCTTGGTACTTTCTTCGTGCGTGTTAAAGAAGGTGGTAATCCACAAACAGCCCTTAACATGGGCGAGATTGTTTCGTCTGTAATTATGATTGCTGCCTCATGGTTTATTATCAAAGCCATGTTGCCTGAAACCTGGCAGTACAGCGATCCGCTTTACGATAATGCTGGTGAATACACTACTTATACTTCAACCGGAATTTTCTTTGCAACTGTAATCGGTCTTGTGGCTGGTGTAATTATTGGCTTGATTACAGAATATTACACAGGCATGGGCAAAAAGCCAGTGCTTTCTATTGTTAGACAATCTTCAACCGGTGCCGCTACTAATATTATCGCAGGCTTGGGTGTGGGTATGATGTCCACCTTATGGCCTGTTATTATTATCGCACTTTCTATTATCGGTGCATTCCATTTTGGTGGATTGTATGGTATTGCTATTGCTGCGGTAGGTATGCTTTCAAACCTAGGCATTCAATTAGCGGTTGATGCGTATGGCCCTATTTCGGATAATGCCGGTGGTATAGCTGAAATGTCAGAACTTCCTAAGGATGTTCGTTCCCGTACCGATAAGTTGGATGCCGTGGGTAACACTACTGCCGCTATTGGTAAAGGTTTCGCTATTGCATCAGCTGCGCTTACTGCTCTTGCTTTGTTTGGTGCATTTATGACAACCGCACACTTAAGAACCATCGATGTATCGAAAGCAAATGTAATGGCTGGTTTGTTCATTGGTGGTATGCTTCCATTTGTATTCTCAGCCCTTGCAATGGGTGCTGTGGGTCGTGCGGCTATGGCCATGATTGAAGAAGTACGCAGGCAGTTTAACAATATCCCTGAGTTGAAGGCTGCTTTGGCTGCTATGAAAAGAAATGGCGATAAAGAAGTAAGCGAATGGTCAGCTGAAGATCAAAAGACTTTCCACGATGCCGATGGAAAAGCAGAATATGGAAAATGCGTGGAAATTTCTACCAAGGCTGCTATCCGCGAAATGGTTATACCTGGTTTAATGGCAGTAGTAGTGCCTGTTATCATCGCTTTCCTTCCAGGTTTTGGTGTGGAGGCATTGGGTGGTATGCTGGCTGGTGTAACCGTATCGGGTGTGTTGATGGCGATCTTCCAATCAAACGCTGGTGGTGCGTGGGATAATGCCAAGAAAAGCTTTGAAGAGGGCGTTGAAATTAACGGCCAGAAGTATTATAAGAAGTCCGAGCCGCATAAAGCTGCTGTAGTAGGTGATACAGTGGGCGATCCGTTTAAAGACACCTCGGGTCCATCGCTAAATATTTTGTTAAAACTTATGTCTGTAGTAGCCCTTGTAATTGCACCCTTCCTGGTGAAGGATGATGTAGCTACAGTAAAGGCTGAAGATACCAAGGAAAAAGTGGAGATCGTGGTTACGGCTAATCAGCAGGCTGAGGTGAAGTAACTTTTTCTCTTAAACTCAACGAAAGAGCGATGCCTGAAAACATCGCTCTTTTTTTTATCTTTAAGCCTAAACACCCAAGGTTAAATTTTTATGGTTAGAGTAACAATTCTTGCCGTGCTGGTTTGTTGTTCATTAAGTGGGCAGGCACAGACCATTGTCGGTAAGTGGAAAACAATCGATGACGAAACCGGGAAACCAAAATCCATCGTAGAAATTGTAGAGCGAAACGGCAAGTTTTATGGTAAAGTTACCCAACTGTTTCGTGGCCCTGATGAAGAGCAGGATCCGGTTTGTACTGAATGTCCAACCGATGACGATCGCTATAAAAAGAAGATTATCGGAATGGAAATTCTTAGAAATCTTATTAGGGATGACGATGAATTTGCAGGAGGAACTATCATAGATCCTAACAATGGCAAAATATACCGGTGCAAGGTGTGGCTGGAAGGAAATAATCTTAAACTCCGCGGCTACCTTGGTCCCTTCTTCCGCACCCAAACGTGGCTACCAGAGCGGTAGTTATCATCCTATCGGAAAAATACCGACATTAATCCCCGATTAGTTCCGTTTATCATATAGTAAAGGTTACCAAACGTGGCGCTACGAGTATTCAAAAGCAACTTGCAAATAGACGAAAAGGAGATTTTCGAGCGGATCCAAAACGGAGACGAGAAAGCCTTAGAGTTAATTTATAAGAAGTACTACAGAATGATGACCAAACTGGTGATCACCAACAGTGGTACAGAAGAAGAGGCACGAGACATTTATCAGGACGCACTGATTGTTTTCTGGCAGAAGGCCAGATCGGGCAATCTGGTAATGACAGCCAAAATGAGTACTTACATCTACAGCATTTGTCAAAATCTGTGGCGTAAGGAACTCGACAGGAAAAAGCGACTCTCGCACGAAGAAAAAGATGCTGCCCAGTCAATGGATATGGATAGCCCGGAACGCGAGAAAATAATTGCGAAATGCCTGGATCAATTGGGTGATACGTGCCGCAAAGTTTTGATGTATTATTATTTTGACGAGATGTCGATGCAAGAGATAGCCGAAAAGTTAGGCTTCGCGAACACCGACACCGCCAAAACAAAAAAGTATAAGTGCAAACAGAAGTTGGATGAATTAGTGAAGACACAGTATTCTGAGCACGATTTTTTAGACTAAAGGAATAGACATGAACAACATTGAATTAATAGACGACTACCTGACCAATAAGTTAAGCGATGCTCAGCGGGAAACGTTTGAACAGCAAGTGGCTGCCGACCCAACCCTAAAGGCTGACGTAGAATTTCAACGCCAGGTAATTAAAAGCGTGAAAAACGCACGCATGGCTGAACTGAAATCCATGCTGAACAATGTGCCAATAGGTGCCGCGAAAGAGTTTACCACCTTGAAAGTGGCTGCGGGTATTGTAGGGGGTGCTTTATTAATTGGTTCAGTTTATTGGTTTGGAAACGGTGAAGAGCAACCCATAATTGCAGAACCTAAAGATTCGATCAGTGTTGTTGCAGAGAACGAATTTACGCCAGCCTCCGAAGATGAGGAATTGACTAACACATCTGAACAAACAACCGAAGCAGAAGTGAAACCTGAGGCTATGGTAGATACTAAAGCAACAACAACGGTTAAGAAAGATGTGGTTAAACCAACCATTGAAGTGGTTGACCCGAGTGTTGAATTAGTGGAGAGTACTTCTTCGCCTGTTAATCATGGTGTGGTTCATGCAACACCGCCTGCCATAGAAGTTAAATCACTTGAAGTGAATGTCGATTCCACCAGCAAAAAATATAAGTTCCATTATCAGTTTGTAGAAGGCAAGGTGGTATTGTACGGTTCTTTCGATCGTAGCCTTTACGAAATTATAGAGTTGAATGGTGGTAAACACTCGGTTTATTTATATTATCAAAGTAAGTATTACCTGCTTGATGAACAAGCTACAGTTATTACCCCATTGGAGGTAATTACCGACAAGGCTACCATTACCAAACTGGAGACTTACCGCAAGAAGTAATTCACACCCTTCATTAGCCAATCCGTACATTAAAAAATCGGGCAATACTGCTATATTTGCCCGATGTCAGCGGGCGAAACTCGATTTAAAATCAGGAAGAAGAAACTCGGCACCTACCCTTACCTGAGTGTGGTGCTTAGTATTACACTTGCACTTTTTGTAATCGGGGTTTTTGGGGCACTTGTCATCTATTCAAAAGAGCTGGAAAGAATTGTCCGCGAAAATGTAAAAGTTCAGGTTTATCTGAACAGTCAGGTTTCGGATGTGCAGCGCAATCAGATTGAAAAAGGCCTCGCTTCCAAACCTTATGTAGGCAAGGGTAAGGATGCCATTCAGTTTGTAAGTAAAGAGGAAGCCGCCAAATTATTTATTGAAGAAACGGGTGAAAATTTCAAGAGTTTTCTGGGCGAAAATCCCTTGAAGGATGCCTATCTGGTTCGTATTCAAGAAGGATTTCATGACACTGAAAATCTAAAAAAAATCAAGACTGAGATTGAACAGATTGGTGGGGTTTTCCAGGTACATTATATCGAAAATGTAATCGACTCGATTAATCAGAATATCACAAAGATTGGCTTGGTCTTAATGGGCTTAGTAACCTTGCTTCTTTTGGTGGTGATGCTTTTAATCAACAACACGTTGCGGCTTGCATTATTCTCACAACGGTTCCTGATCCGCAGCATGCAATTGGTTGGTGCCCGCAGTTGGTTCATTCAGAAACCTTTTTTGTTTCGCGCAAGCTTGCACGGATTTATTGCCGGTACATTAGCTTCAGCCTTATTGGTTGCGTTAATCAGTTTTGCAACGCAACGTGTGGCCGACCTTGCTTTAATTCAAAATAACAACAGGCTGCTTTTGTTACTTGGCTTTTTGATCGCACTCGGCATGCTGGTTGCTTTTCTTAGCACCTACCGTGCAGTAAGTAAATATTTAAAACTATCGTTAGACGAACTTTATTAACGCAATGAGCAAACTTGCATTTGGAAAAAAGAACTACCAACTTATGATATTAGGATTGGTACTGTTAGTGGTAGGTTTTGCTATAATGGCAATGGACAAAGAACCATATGGCTTTGGATTTCTGGGCCTAACCCTTAGCCCGATAATAGTGTTGGCCGGTTTCATCACTGAAATTTTTGCCATTCTATACACACCCAAACAAAAGGATTGATTTAGTTTTCCATGTCTTATTTCGATGCCATCATTCTGGCCATAGTTGAAGGGCTAACGGAATTTCTTCCCGTATCTTCTACCGGACACATGATTATTGCTTCTTCCCTACTGGGGATTGAAAGCGACCCCTTCACCAAAACATTTACCGTAGCTATTCAACTAGGCGCCATCGTTTCGGTATTGGTGTTGTACTGGAAGCGATTCTTTCAAAGTTTCAATTTCTACTTTAAGCTATTAGTGGCTTTTATACCTGCAATGGTGTTTGGTCTGTTATTTAATGATCAGATTGATGCTCTTCTGGAAAATGTAATCGTTGTCGCAATCTCCTTAATCGCTGGCGGGATATTATTTCTGTTTATTGATAAGCTCTTTAATAAGGCATCTCAATCAACTGAATCCGTAAGCTATCGCTCCGCTTTTATCATTGGCATGTTTCAGGTAATTGCCATGATTCCCGGAGTTTCGCGTTCTGCCGCTACTATTATTGGTGGCCTCACGCAGAAACTCAACAAAAAGACTGCAGCCGAGTTTTCATTTTTTTTGGCTGTGCCTACTATGCTTGCCGCAACCGGTTATAAGCTATTGAAGTTTTATTTGGATGGTAACACATTCGGGCAAGAGCAAATAACCACTTTAATGGTTGGTAATGTGGTTGCCTTTGTTGTGGCACTGCTTGCCATCAAATCTTTTATCTCCTACCTGACAAAGCACGGCTTTAAAGTATTTGGTTATTATCGGATAATACTTGGCTCAATTATTTTGATTTTATACTGGCTCGGTATCGATCTGCAAATAGTATGAGCGAATATCTTGATCGTGTGCTGTTGATCAACAAACCACTCGAATGGACTTCGTTTGATGTGGTGAACAAGCTTCGCAATAAATTAAAAATAAAAAAGATTGGACACGCTGGTACGTTAGATCCATTGGCAACCGGCTTACTGATTTTGTGTACCGGAAAAATGACTAAGCGCATTGACGAATATCAAGCGCAGGAAAAAGAATACACCGGTACTTTTGTTATCGGTCAAACAACTCCATCGTACGATCTTGAAACGGAAGTCTCCGCGCCTACCGAAATCGGGCACATTACTGATGATCTGATTAAACAGGCTGCACAAAAGTTTACCGGAACTATTCAGCAAATTCCTCCTGCACACTCTGCTATTAAAGTAGATGGCAAACGTGCCTATGCGCTTGCGCGAAAAGGAGAAGCAGTAATTCTAAAACCCAGAGAAGTTTTAGTATCAATTTTTGAAATCACTGAAATAGCAAAACCAACAGTGCGGTTTAGAATAGTATGCTCTAAAGGAACTTACATCAGAAGTCTGGCCCGCGATTTTGGAAATGAATTAGGAACCGGAGCCTATCTTGCAGAACTTTGCCGCACACGAATTGGTGAATTTAAACTGACAGACGCGCAAGAGTTAGAGCAGATAAATCCGGAAGCAAAATGAAAATCTATCATTCGCTGGAAGACTTTTCACGTTTGCCGTTTGGCGTAGTAACCAGTGGCACTTTTGATGGTGTACACGTGGGGCATCAGAAAATTTTACTCCGACTAAAGGAAGTTGCTGATAAGCACTCAGGTGAAACTGTAGTGATTACATTCTGGCCGCATCCGCGCACCATCTTAAAACCAAACGAACCCAGTCTTAAACTACTAAACACATTCGAAGAAAAGGCCGATCTGCTTCGAAAGTTTGGGGTACAACACTTGATTCGCATTCCTTTCACGAAAGAATTTTCACAAGTTACTTCCGTAGATTTTATCACTCAGATTCTGGTTGATCGCATTGGCACTCGCAAACTGGTTATCGGGTACGATCATCGTTTTGGTAAAAATCGTGAAGGAAGTTTTGAACAACTGAAACTCAATGGCCCTGCATTCGGGTTTGATGTAGAGGAAATTTCGCGACAGGATATTGATCATGTTGGCGTAAGCTCAACTAAAATTCGCCAGGCTTTGGAAGCCGGAGACATTGAAACCGCCAATCATTTTTTAGGTGAACCTTATCCCCTTTCCGGTCGCGTGATTAAAGGGGATAAACTAGGCCGCGTGTTGGGTTATCCTACCGCTAATATTGATCTTGATTCGCATGATAAGTTAGTACCAGCCGAAGGGATTTACGCAGTAACTGTAACGCACGAAAGTTCTACGTATGGCGGCATGTTATACATTGGCAATCGCCCGACAGTAGATGGCTCAAAACGTTCTATCGAAGTAAACATCTTTAACTTCGATAAAGAAATTTATGGTGAAACTTTAAAGCTAAGTTTTCAAAAACTGCTTCGCTCCGATTCAAAGTTCAGCGATCTCGAATCGTTGAAGAAGCAACTTGAAAAAGACAAGGTTGCAGCCTTACAAGCATTGAAAGCCATATTATAACATTTGCATTTTGAGGTAACTAAAGTGAGATTTGTTTCAAATTGCACTTTATGATTAACAAAGTAGTTGCCGGACCCGATGAGGCCGTAGCAGATGTTTTTGAAAATGCTACGCTTATGCTTGGCGGATTTGGATTAAGTGGCATTCCTGAAAATTGTATTTCAGCTATTCTAAAAAAAGGAACCAAAGGTCTTACCTGTATTTCGAATAATGCGGGTGTTGATGATTTTGGGATCGGCTTGCTGTTAAAAACCCGTCAAGTAAAAAAAATGATTTCGTCTTATGTGGGTGAGAATGCTGAGTTTGAACGGCAACTATTATCTGGAGAATTAGAAGTAGAACTTATCCCACAGGGAACATTAGCCGAACGTGTTCGTGCAGGTGGGGCCGGTATTCCAGCATTCTTTACACCTGCCGGAGTTGGAACTGAAGTAGCAACTGGTAAGGAAGTTCGTGAGTTTGAAGGAAAAAAATATTTGTTAGAACACTGGCTTCGCGCAGATTTTGCAATTGTAAAAGCGTGGAAAGGTGATACTGCCGGTAACCTGATTTACAAAGGCACTGCCCGCAACTTTAATCCGATGATGGCCGCAGCCGGAAAGATTACCATTGCGGAAGTAGAAGAACTTGTGCCGTTGGGTACATTAGATCCGAATCAAATACACACTCCTGGAATTTATGTTCAAAGAATATTTCAAGGGAAGAATTATGAGAAGCGTATAGAACAAAGAACTATAACAATTTGAAAATGTGATGATTTGCAGATTTGAAAATGAGGTTTCGTAAATTATTAAAGACTAAATCTTAAAATTTTATGAGAGATGATAAGGAAAATATTATCGTTGATTTGACTCTTAAATTCGCAGTATCAATTATTGAGTACTGTGAAGATCTTGAAAGTAAAAGAAAGTATGTTATTGCTCGCCAGTTATTAAAATCTGGAACTTCCATTGGTGCTAATGCTCACGAAGCACAAAATGCAGAGAGTAAAGCAGACTTTATCCATAAATTTAAATTAGCCGCAAAAGAAGCAGACGAGACAGGTTACTGGCTAAAGGTTTGCCGGTTAGCAAAAAGTTACCCCAGTGCCGATGGCTTGGAGAAAGATTTAACAGTCATCACTAAGATCATCTCAAAAATTATATCATCCTCAAAAGAATAATACTTAGACGTATATTTTCAAATCAGCACATTTTCAAATCTTCAAATTAAGGGTATGCTCGATAAAATCGGAATCGCGAAACGAATTGCCAGAGAGGTTAAAGACGGTATGTACATTAACCTCGGCATTGGTATTCCCACGTTAGTGGCCAACTACATCCCACCACAGCTAAGCGTAGTATTACAATCCGAAAACGGATTGTTGGGTATCGGGCCATTCCCAAAAGAAAGTGAAATCGATCCTGATCTGATAAATGCCAGCAAGCAAACCATTACTATGATGCCCGGCTCGGCCCTTTTCAACTCAGCCGAAAGTTTTGCCATGATACGCGGTGGGCATGTGAACCTTACCATTCTGGGTGCAATGGAAGTTTCAGAGCATGGCGACATTGCCAACTGGAAAGTACCCGGAAAAATGGTGAAGGGAATGGGTGGCGCTATGGATCTGGTTGCCTCGGCCAAACATATCATTGTGGCCATGCAGCATTGCAGTAAGGAAGGCGCATCTAAGCTCTTGAAAAAATGTACGCTACCCATTACCGGTATAAAATGTGTGAAGCGAATTGTGAGCGACATGGCTGTGCTGGATGTGTTGCCACAAGGCGGATTTAAATTACTGGAGCGGGCACCAGGAGTTTCGGTTGAGCAAATCAAAAACGCTACCGAAGGAAGATTAGAGATAGAAGGTAATATTCCTGAAATGCAGTTATAAACTGATGTTCCGAATCAATGGCGATATCAGGCGTCATGACGGCTATAGCCTTAAGTAAACAGCAGTCCAGACGCCTCTGCTTGTTTAAGTTTTGGCGTAACATCAGTTTATAAAAATATCGTTTCTTTGCAGGCTCAAAATTTAATTCCATGAAGAAATCAGCCATAGAGTTTTCCATCCTGTTAGACGATAATAATGTGCCCGAACGCATTACCTGGGACGCTACCGATAAACCCGCAGATACTCCGGCTCAAACCAAATCCATTTCCGTTTCGCTTTGGGACGATAAGCAGAAAAACACCATGCGTATCGACCTGTGGACCAAAGACATGCCGGTAGATGAAATGAAACGATTCTATATCGAAAACATTGGGGGCATCGCGCAAAGCGTGCTTACCGCTACGGGCGATGAACAAATGGCTAATGAAATAAACGCCCTGTGCGACAGGCTGGTAGAACTGGTGCGCACCCAGAAATAAGATTCGTTCTTAGAAAATTCAAACTGCAAAAAACCGCCTTTCAATCGTTTGTAATTGGGCTTTTTCCTTGTAGATTTAAGGATTAAACCCATAATTCTTATGAACAAACTCTACAGAAAGGCGTTGCTTCCCGTGCTCTTTTTGCTCTGCGGGTCAGTTACGCTGATGGCGCAAACCACTACCATTTCCGGAACGGTGAAGGACGGTGGTAATAACGACCCGCTAGCCGGTGTTAACATTGTGGTAAAAGGCCGCGTGATCGGAACCATATCCAACACCGATGGCCAATACAATCTAAAAGTAAATCAGGCTCCACCCTTCACACTTGTATTTTCTTTCATTGGCTTTGCCACACAGGAAATAGAAGTGAAAGAAGCTACTGCCACTATTGATGTGAGCCTGTCCGAACAAACCTTGCTTGGGCAAGAAGTTGTTGTATCTGCCTCGCGTGTGGAAGAAAGTATTTTACAATCGCCAGTAACCATTGAGAAGATGGACTTGCTTGCCATTAAACAATCTGCCACACCCGATTTTTACGATGCATTGGCAAATATAAAAGGTGTTCAAACCAACTCCGGAAGTCTTAACCTTACTTCTGTTAACACCCGTGGCTTTGCAACAATCGCCAACGTGCGTTTTGTTCAACTTGTAGATGGCATGGATACACAGGCACCTTTGTTGAACTTCCCCACCGGTAACATTATTGGTATTGGTGAATTAGATACTGAAAGTGTAGAACTTGTACCCGGAGCAGCTTCTGCCCTGTACGGTCCCAATGCTTTCAATGGAATTCTGATTATGAAGAGCAAAAGTCCTTTTGACTATCAGGGACTAAGTGCTCAGTTTAAAGGTGGTGTTACCAGTTCAAATGCTGGCGGATCAGACCCTTTCACACAATACAGCATTCGGTATGCCAAGGCGTTTAATAATAAATTTGCCTTTAAGGTCAACTTCTCTATGTTACAAGCAACCGACTGGTTGAGTAACGACTATAAAACTTCGCGTACTAATCCTGAATCAACCACTGATTTAAGTGGTACAAAAGACTTTGATGGACTAAACCTTTACGGTGATGAAACTCAAATTCCGGTGCCCGTTCCAAGTATTGGAATAATCACCCGTACCGGCTTCCGTGAAGAAGATATGTTAAATGCCTTTGATGATGGTCGCAATGCCAAAAGCATTAAGGCAGACGGAGCCCTTCACTATCGAATCAGTGATAAGATAGAAGCATCATACAACTATCGGTATGGCGGTGGAAGTTCAATCTATCAGGGAACAGAAAAATATGTACTGCGCGATTTCAGTCAGCAGTTTCATAAGTTCGAAATTAAATCCGATAACTTCTTTGTGCGTGCTTACCGTACAGCAACAGATGCTGGAAAATCTTACAACCTCTCTGCATTGGGTGGCTATGCTAACGAAACCGTTAGTCCCACTATTACAAACTGGGTTCCAGATTATGTGGTAGCGATGCAGGGTTATATACCTAATGTACCTGCTGGCGATCATGCCGCTGCACGCGCTTACGCTGATCGTAATCGTCCGCAACCCGGCACACCGCAATACAATGCCTTGATGCAGACGGTGCGCAACAATTTCTTTCAGAGAACACCAGCTGGTTCATGGACTGATCCTAACGGAGGCGTTCATCCGGCATCTGGTGGAGGTGCATCATTCATGGATAACTCAAGACTCTACCATGCTGAATTTAACTACAACTTTGTAAATCAGATCGACTTTGCAGAAATTCAGGTGGGTGGTAACATCAGAAGATATGATCTGTTTTCTTCAGGTACAATCTTTAACGAAGGGCCGGATGATGGCACTAACTTCGATCGGATAAAAATTGATGAGTTTGGTGTGTACACACAAATTTCAAAAACCTTTGCAGAAGCTTTAAAACTTACCGGATCGGTTCGTTACGATAAAAACGAAAACTTTGATGGTCAGTTCACACCAAGATTATCTGCGGTATATACTTTCTCGAAGAATCACAACCTGAGAGCATCATTCCAAACTGGTTTCAGAAATCCTGATACACAAGCTCAGTTTATCTACTTCCCTTCTTCAAGCGGAACCTTGTTAGGAAGCACAGAAGCAAATGCGGGCCGTTATGGTGTACACAATGGTGGCGCCTGGACGCAGGAATCTTATAATGCATTCCGTGCTTCGGGCGGCACACTAGCTGCCGATGGTACACCTACAGGTGGAAATTCTAATGCATTGGTAACAGCCGACATTCCTTATGTACAACCTGAAAAACTTAAATCGTTCGAGGTTGGTTATAAAGGCGTGTTCGGAAACAAGTTTCTGGTTGACCTGAATGCCTACTATACCACTTATCAGGATTTTATTGGTGGACAAATTGTAGCTGTAAAAGCTCCAACTGAACATCAGGGAAATCCGGTAGCAGCCGGAAGTCTTTATAGTTTATACAATAACTCGTTAGAGGATGTAACATCAAGTGGTGTTGGGCTTGGTCTTACTTATAGCTTACCGAAGAACTTTTCGTTGAATGCTAACTATAGCTACGCCACTTTTGAAGCTAACGAAACAGAAGATTTCAGAGCAGGATTTAACACACCTGAAAATAAAATCAGTGTTGGGTTAAGTAATCGCAAGGTTACTGAGAACCTCGGCTTTAATATCAACTTCCGCTGGCAGCAAGGCTACTTGTGGCAATCGTCATACGGAGAATGGAACGTGCCTGAGTTTGGCGTGTTAGATGCACAGGTAAGTTACAAACTCTCGGCTCTTAAATCGATGTTAAAACTGGGTGCTACTAACTTAGGTGGTGGCGACTACAGAACAAACCTCGGTGCTCCATTTGTTGGCCAGATGTATTATGTATCCATAACATTTGATGAGTTCTTGAAATAATCGAAAAATCAATACGATATGAAAAATCTAAAATTTCTCTATATCCTGTCTGCTGCGCTGTTAATCAGTACATCATGCGAGCAGGAATTAATTGAACTAACTCCGCCCGAAGTAGTAACACCAGTTGACAGTGGTACACCGGGTTCGGCAAGCTTCACAAAGTTTGTTGCAATTGGTAATTCATTTGTAGCTGGTGTACAAGGTGGTGCGCTATTTACAGCAGGACAAAACAATTCGTTACCTGCTATAATGGCGGCACAGTTTGCAAAACCTGGCGTTGGTGGTGGAACATTTGTTCAACCCAGCATTAATGCAAGCTTAGGTTGGAATTTATTTGTAACGCAACCTTTCCTTGCTGACAACACAAAGCCAATACTCGGTAGAATGTTACTACAAGGCACGCCTCCAAGACCAACTCCGCAGGCTTACGCTCCCGGAAACTTAGAAGCACTTCCTAACCCTGGTGCAAATCTTGGATTCATTTACACCGGTGGCAAAGCTACACTTAACAACTTTGGTGTTCCTGCAATTGTATTAGGTCAAGCACTTATACCTGAAACTGGTGCTTGGGCTGGTGCCGGTGTTGATCCAAGATTTAGTCCTTTTTATGGAAGACTTGCCATGCCTCCAGGTGGAACAACAACTATAATCGGTGATGCAGCGGCTGCCGGTGGCTCATTCTTTCTATTCTGGTTAGGCCTGGATGATTTCTTTTTACATGCCGCCTTTGGTGCTGACCCTGCAAGAGCTCCGCTTACACCAGCTACTGGTGCCGGAGCTGCAAGTTTTGATCTTCAATATGGTGGAGCTATACAAGCGTTGTTAGGTTCCAATCCAAATCTAAAAGGAGTGGTTGGTAACTTCCCTGATATTTTTAAGATGCCACACTTTACCTCTGTAGTATATAATCCAATCCCGTTGGATGCAACAAAAGCCACAGCTCTTACAAATACACTTGCCAACAATTACAATGGGTTTCTTAACGCAATGGCTAATGCTGGTGCGATAACGGCTGCTGAACGAGATAAAAGATTAATTTCATTTGTTGCAGGTCAGAACAAGGTATTAATAGTAGATGAAACACTTACCGATTTAACTGCTGCCATGAATGCCAACGGTGCGGGTGCATTAGTAGCGTATGCAAGGGCTCGCCAAACCACTGTGGCTGATAAATTACCACTTGCAGCAGGTTCAGTAATAGGAACTATTGTGGGAGGAAATCCCGATTTAGTAAATGGCGTTTCTGTTCCATTAGCCGATCAGTATGTTTTGATCCCTACGGAAATTGAAGCTATCAATAATGCAAGAGTCGCATACAATGCAACTGTGCAGGCAATTGTTACTGCTAACACAACTCGTTTGGCTTTGGCCGATGTTAACGCTGCTTTGGATGGATTAGTAACTGCACAAGCTGGTGTTTATAATGGTGTAACGATTACTCCTAACATAAATCCTCCAACTGGAATTTATTCTGAAGATGGAGTTCATCCGAATGCGCGAGGTTATGCTTTCTTATCACGTGTTTTCATTAGTGCGATTAATGCCAAATTTGGAGCAACAGTTCCTCTTACTGATATTAGTAAATACAGTGCAACCGCGCTTCCTATCCCTTAATTAGAAAGAGATAAGCCAATAAAAAAACCACGCGATCTGCGTGGTTTTTTTTATGTTAAAACAATTCCTTGGCAATTCGATAAATCGGGTCAGATTTACCCATCGAATAAAAGTGTAGCGTTGGCACTCCCTGTTTAATCAACTCGCGCGATTGGTGAATAGCCCACTTAATACCAACTTCTTTTAATGATACATTGTCTTTACACTTCTCAGCTTCTTCGCTAAGTTCTTCCGGCAAGTCGATGTGAAATGTTTTTGGTAACACCGTTAATTGTGCTTTACCCGTTAGTGGTTTAATACCCGGAATAATCGGTACGGTAATTCCTGCCTCGCGACATTTATCTACAAACTCAAAATACTTTTTGTTATCGAAGAACATCTGGGTTACAATGTACTCTGCCCCCATGTCCACTTTTAACTTCAGGTATTTTAAATCTGTTTTAAGATTAGGTGCATTAAAATGTTTTTCAGGATAACCCGCTACACCAATACAAAAGTTAGTAGGTGCCGCTGCGTCCAGTTCTTCATCTAAGTAAAGGCCCTTATTCATTTTTACAACCTGATCCAACAACTCCGATGCGTACCGATGGCCATCCGGTTCGGCCACAAACTTGGATTCGCTTTTAATCGCATCGCCTTGTAGCACCAGCACATTATCCACACCCAGAAAGTGCAAATCGATTAATGCGTTCTCCGTTTCTTCTTTATTAAACCCGCCACAAATAATATGTGGTACAGTATCTACCTTATAGTGATTCTGAATGGCCGCGCAGATGCCCACCGTACCGGGGCGCTTACGGGTTGAGATTTTTTCCAATAATCCACCTTCCTTTTTGCGGTACACATACTCTTCCCGATGATACGTAACATCGATAAACGGAGGCTTAAACTCCATTAGGGGGTCCATGTTGTTAAACAGGGTTTGAATATTCTCACCCTTTAAAGGTGGAAGGATTTCAATTGTAAACAACGTTTTACCGTTGGCGCGTTTCAGGTGTTCGGTTACTTTCATCTACTCAATTTGAAAATGTGATAATTTGAAAATTTGAAAATTAACGAAGCAGCTAAACTCATTTTCAAATTTTCAAATTGGCTAATTGTCTAATTATAGGCTAAGTTAGGTGCTAACCACTTCTCAACTTCTTCTACACTCATGTTCTTGCGTTTGGCATAATCTTCTACCTGGTCTTTTTCTATTTTACCAAGACCAAAGTATTTTGAGCCGGGATGTGAAAAATAAAAACCGCTTACGGCAGCACCGGGATACATAGCATACGATTCGGTTAAGGTAATGCCTACTTTGCTGGCTTCCAGTAAGTCAAACAATAGTTTCTTTTCGGTATGATCAGGACAAGCCGGATAACCTGGTGCCGGTCTAATACCATCATACTTTTCATCAATCAACTCTTCTTCGGTAAGCGTTTCGCTTTTTGCGTAACCCCACAACTCTTTGCGAACGCGTTCATGCAAACATTCGGCAAAGGCTTCGGCTAAACGATCGGCTAAGGCTTTGGCCATAATCTCTGAGTAATCGTCATGGTTGGCTTTGTGTTTCTCAACCAGTTTTTCTAAGCCAATACCAGCCGTTACGGCAAACATGCCGAAGTAATCCTTTCCTTTTTCTGAAGCGATAAAATCCGCCAGGCAAAAGTTAGGAAGGTTTTGTGCCTTCTTATTTTGCTGACGCAGAAAATGAAACGTAGCGAATGAGTCATCCTGATCTTTACGATACAAATTCACATCATCGCCATCGCGGGTGGCCGGATAAAATGCCACCACGCCATTTGCCTGCAACGCCCGACTCTTAATAATTTCATCGAGCATTTTGTTGGCATCGTTATAAAGTTTCGTTGCCTCTGCTCCTACTACTTCATCTTTTAAGATTCCCGGAAAACGACCGGCCAGCATCCACGTTTGAAAAAATGGTGTCCAGTCGATGTACTTACGAATTTCTTCCAATGGGAATTTTACAAACTCCTTTCTTCCAATAAACTGAGGCTTGGTGAATGTGGTAGTTGCCCAATCAATTTTTGTTTCGTTAGCACGTGCTTCCGTTAACGGAATATAGTTCTTGGTTTGCTTACGATTCTCATGATCTACACGCAACGCCTGATATTCAGCTTTCATTCTATCCTGAAAGCTTTTGCGGGTATTCTTACTGATCAACTCACTTGCCACCGGTACTGAACGCGATGCATCCAACACATATACCACCGGACCATCATAAACCGGATCAATTTTTACAGCTGTATGAATGCGCGAAGTAGTTGCCCCACCGATCAGCAACGGCAAATCCATTTTTTCGCGCTGCATTTCTTTGGCCACATAAACCATCTCATCAAGCGATGGTGTAATCAACCCACTTAATCCAACCACGTCCACCTTCTCGCGCTTAGCGGCTTCAATAATTTTTTCGGGTGGAACCATCACACCCAAATCCACCACATCGTAATTGTTACAGGCCAGCACAACGCCCACAATATTTTTACCGATGTCGTGCACATCGCCTTTTACAGTAGCTAACAATATTTTAGCAGCAGCCTGCCCCGCATTACCGCTTAATCGTTTTTCTTCTTCCAGAAACGGTGTTAAGTACGCTACCGATTTTTTCATTACTCGTGCGCTCTTCACCACTTGTGGTAAAAACATTTTACCGGCACCAAACAAATCTCCCACCACATTCATGCCGCTCATTAATGGACCTTCAATTACAAAAAGCGGTTTGCCATACTTCACGCGCGCCTCTTCGGTATCGGCATCAATAAAATCAATAATACCTTTTACAAGCGAATGTGTAATGCGTTCTTCGATGGTGCCATTGCGCCATTCGTCATCCTGCTCTTTCTTTTTAGCTGATCCTTTTACCGTTTCGGCAAACTCCAGCAAGCGTTCTGTAGCATCTTCCCTTCTGTTGAGCAACACATCTTCAACCCGCTCTAATAAATCTTTTGGTATCTCATCATAAACTTCCAACATGGTTGGGTTTACAATGCCCATATCCATTCCATTTTGAATGGCATGGTACAGAAAAGCCGAGTGCATCGCTTCACGTACTTTCTGATTTCCGCGAAAGCTGAACGAAACGTTACTTACTCCGCCACTCACATGCGCACCGGGCAAGTTTTCACGAATCCATTTGGTGGCTTTGAAAAAATCCAATGCATAGTTTCGATGTTCATCAATGCCGGTTGCCACCGGAAAAATGTTTGGATCGAAAATGATATCTTCTGCCGGAAACTTAACTTCGTTTACCAGAATATCGTAGGCGCGTTTACAAATCTCAATTCTCCGTTGATATGTGTCGGCCTGCCCTACTTCATCAAATGCCATAACCACCGCTGCAGCACCATAACGTTTCACTAACTTCGCTTGCCTTACAAACTCTTCTACTCCACCTTTCATGCTGATGGAGTTTACAATGCCTTTGCCCTGCAAACATTTTAATCCGGCTTCAATCACCTCCCACTTGGAAGAATCGACCATAACCGGAATGGCGGCAATCTCAGGTTCGGAAGCCATCAGGTTAAGATACTTGATCATGGCCGCTTTCGAATCGAGCATGCCTTCGTCCATGTTCACATCAATTACCTGCGCACCACCACGCACTTGGTCGAGTGCTACTTCCAGTGCTTCATCAAACTTATCTTCCTTAATTAGTTTTAAAAATTTAGCCGAACCGGTAACGTTAGTGCGCTCTCCTATGTTTACGAAATTCGAACTTCTGGTTATCTGCACAGCTTCTAAGCCACTCAGCAATAACGGTCGATGGTCGATGGTCGATGGTTGGTTCATATTTACTTTATCGAGTTCCGCAAAGCTTGAATACTTTTAATCAGCTCTGTCAAATAATTATAAAAATGATCAAACTGAACCTGATCAATAAGTTTACGCCTTCTTGCTAAGTGTAAACAACTAACAACCTCAATGGCAGATCTCAGAGAAAAACCTAAAAAGCGTCTGAATTCAGGGTTCGTTTGACCCGTTGAGCCTTCGGCAATGTTTAGAGCAACTGAATCAGATGCTCTTTGTATCTGCGATGTTAAAACAAACATTTCTTTTTTGGGGAATGTCTCGGTCAATTCATAGACTTGACCCGATAGTTCTACCGCACTCTGCCATACCTTTAAATTCTCAAACTTGAAAGCCATGTTTACCGAGTTTAAACTATTGACTATCGACTAAAAAACTATTGACGACACGCGGCTTATACTTCTTCGCTATTTCAGCAATCCTTCGAATGTGGTCGGGAGTGGAGCCGCAGCATCCACCCAGAATATTAATCAACCCTTCTTTTAAATAGTCTTCCACCTCAGCAGCCATCTCGTTTGCAGTTTGATCGTATTGTCCAAACTCATTCGGTAAGCCGGCATTCGGATAAGCACTGATAAAGAATGGGGCTTTATCGCTTAACACTTTTAAATACGGTCGCAAAGCGGATGCACCCATAGCACAGTTTAAACCAATGCTAAGCAAGGGAACATGCGATACTGAAATCAAAAATGCTTCTGCGGTTTGGCCGGATAAAATTCTACCACTGGCATCGGTAATTGTACCGGAAACCATAACAGGCACAGAGGTTCCTCTTTCTTCAAACAATTCCTGTATGGCAAACAACGCTGCTTTTACATTTAAGGTATCGGTAATGGTTTCGGGTAAAAGTAAATCAGCACCACCATCCAACAAACCTTTGGCTTGTTCTTTAAAGGCTACAACAAGTTGATCGAATGTAATGGCACGGTAACCCGGATTGTTTACATCGGGCGACATAGAGGCCAGTTTTGTGGTGGGCCCCATGGAGCCAGCCACAAAGCGCGGCTTGTGTGGTTCCTTCGCAGTAAACTCAGCCGCTACTTCTTTAGCAATCTTAGCCGACTGATAATTGATTTCATACACCAGATGTTCGAGATGATAATCGGCCTGTGCAACACTGGTACTTCCAAACGTGTTGGTTTCAATAATATCAGACCCCGCTTCAAAATACTGCTTATGGATATCCTTAATGATATCGGGACGGGTAAGGCTTAACAAATCGTTATTACCTTTTAGCGGATGTGGATGATCCTTCAGAATCTCACCCCGAAAATCGGCTTCTTCCAGTTTATGGCGCTGGATCATAGTACCCATTGCCCCATCCAGAATGAGAATGCGTTCCTTTAAAATGTCTTCAATTTTCACTCTTTCTGCTCGTTAGTTTTTTATCCAGAAAGAGCCTTGTTAGATTGGCTTGCTTATCTTCTCTGCATTCGTTTGAAACGATGAAGAAGGGAATTAGCACCAGGTTATCAGCCAGGTTGCTAAGACATCATTGGGCCCTGTCCCTCAGTCTTTCTGGATAAGTGATGCAAAGAAACATAATTAGGTAATAATAATAAAATAAGGATAGCGTAAATTTACACCACCTAATAGACCCTTAAAGATTTGAAGCTCGCAGCTATTGACATTGGTTCCAACGCTATCCGTTTTCAGGTATCGTCTGTGTTGGAAAGTAAAGACCAGGTACTGTTTAAGAAGATGGAATATGTGCGCTTTCCGCTGCGCCTGGGCCACGATGTGTTTACTACCAATCGCATAAGCGATAAAAGCATTATAAAGTTTAAAAAGCTGATGCAAGCCTTTAAACTGTTGCTGGATTTGTATGAAGTTGATGACTTTATGTTATGTGCCACTTCGGCCATGCGCGAATCGGAGAATGGGCAGGAACTGGCTGATGCTGTAAAAAAAGAGATTGGCTTAACGATAGAAATTATTGGCGGCCAGCGCGAAGCCGAACTTATCAATACGGCCATTCGATCTTATTTAGGCACTCAGGCTTACCTGCACATTGATGTGGGTGGTGGTAGCACAGAGCTAAACGTATATTTTGGCGGCAAGAAAATCAAAACCCGTTCATTCAAAGTAGGTTCTGTTCGTATTCTTGAAAACCATGACCTGCCCGTGGTATGGAGCGACATGGAGCATTGGGTAAAAGAAAATGTAAAATCTGAAATGGGTAAAGTTACAGCAGTAGGTACGGGTGGTAACATCAGTAAAATCTACGAGCTTGCTAAACTTAAGCCACACCGGTTAATGTCGCTAAAGAAGATGGGTGAAGTGAGGGAGATGATTGAAGAGCATTCGTTAGAAGAACGGGTTTATAAACTGCAAATGAACCCCGACAGGGCCGATGTAATTATACCGGCAAGTTCAATCTATATGCGCGCCATGGAATGGGCCAAAGCCAAATACATGTTTGTGCCCGAAGTAGGTTTAAAGGACGGAATGATGCTTCATCTTTTTGAACGCAACAGCAAACAAGCCAAAGTGGAGTTTGTGAATAGAGAAGATCAATCGAAAGGAAATAAAACGCAGGTGGTGGGGAAAAGGTGATTAGTCCTTAGTTGTTAGTCTTTAGTATTGAGTATTGAGTATTGAGTATTGGGTATTGGGTATTGGGTATTGGGTATTGGGTAAATAGTATTCGGTAAGCAGTAGTTGATATTGATTTGTGGATGAATAATCTAGCCAGAAACCAGCAACGAGTAGCCAGCCCCTCAAAACAACTTCACATCGCTGATAATATCTCGGGTAACGTCAAAAAATTCTTTGTGTACACTAAAAGGAGCTTCGCCATTGTGTTGCTTAGCTACATAGTTTCCATTCTCCTGCATCACATACGCGTTCACATTATCCTTCAGGTTATACCGAAGTATATTCATGGCTTGCTTGCGCAGCATGTCTTGCTCCAACAGGAAAAGTGATTCTATTCTGCGATCGAAACTGCGCACCATCGCATCGGCACTGCCAATGTAAACCTTAGGGTCGCCATTGTTATGGAAATAATAAATGCGTGAGTGCTCCAGGTATTCTCCTACTATCGAAATCACTTCAATGTTTTCACTCAACCCTTTTCTGCCAGGGCGCAGGCAACAGATGCCACGTACAATCAACTTAACCGGTACGCCTGCTCGCGAGGCTTCATACAGCGCATCAATAAATTCCTTATCCTGCATCGAATTAAACTTAATTACCACACCAGACGGTAGTCCGTTGCGGGCGTTATCGGCTTCGCGCAAAACAAGATTAATCAATTGAATGCGCATATCGCGCGGGGAAGTAATAAGATTCCGGTAAGCTGAAGGTTGTGAGTGACCTGTTATTACATTAAAGAAATCCGACACATCGCTGCCGTAGGTTTCGTTAGTAGTTAACAAGCCCACATCGGTATACAAGCGCGAAGTAACTTCGTTGTAGTTACCACTGGCCAGGTGAACGTAGCGATAAACCCGGTCTTCTTCCTGCCGCACAATCAGCAAAAGCTTGGTGTGTGTTTTTAAACTGCTTACACCATAAATCACAAAACAACCGGCTTGCCGCAGACGCAAAGCTTCGCGCAGGTTATTCTCTTCATCAAACCGTGCCTTAACTTCAAACAGTACCGAAACGTGCTTACCATTTTCGGCAGCGCGTAATAAGGCTGCAGTAATTCGCGAGTCTTTTGCTACGCGATAAATGGTAATCTTTATCGATAGTACTTTATCATCTTCCGCAGCTTTCTCTAACAACTCCAGCACCGGATCCATCGAGTCGTATGGATGATGTAAAAGTACATCGCGCTCTTTCAACACTTCAAAAATATCGCGGGTACCAAATTCAGGAAACGAAACGGGCCTGCGGGGTGGATGCAACGGAGTACGTTTGTCTTTAAAATCTTTATGCCCGATAATCTGGTTTAAGCCAGCAAAGTCAATCATGCTTTCCTGTGGAATAACCATGAAGTTGGCTTCGTCCAAATCCCACTGAATTTTAAGTAATCGCAGCAACCACGGATCAAATCCCTGCAACACTTCAATGCGCACAACCCTACCCCTTCTTCGGGTTTGTAGTTTGCGTCTTAACTCTTCCAGAAAGTTCGATTCTATATCTTCACTTTCATCCAACGTAAAATCACCATTGCGATTGATTCGAAACAGGTTTACACTAACAATCTCAATGTTTCTAAAGAGCTGATGAATATTCTTACGAATGATTTCTTCCAGCGGCACAAACAGCACAAACCCATCGGGTTGTTTTATTTCATAGAAGCGCGGAATATTACTCGGCACCTGAATAAAACTTGCCTTAAAATTAGGTTGGTTGCCATCCACTTCGGCTTTGGTAACTACACCAAACAGCAATCGGTTATTTCGCAAGGCCGGAAATGAATGATAGCCATCGAACACCATAGGCGTAAGCATAGGATACACCGTGCGATCAAAATACTGATTGGCCTTGTCCGCATCAGTTGGTGATAGATGCTCGTAGTCGGCTATTTTAAAACCACTTTCATCAAAGCGTGGCTTCAGATTAGAGAGATAATAGTCATTCTGATCAACTACAAATTGCCTGATGCCTGACAACAGCATTTTGCGAAATGGTTCTTCGCGCAGCCCGCTGTAATCAAAACGCTGCTTGTTATAATCCAGGTAATTGTACAAACTACCAAGACGTATAGTACAAAACTCATCCAGGTTTGAAGACGTGATGGCCAAAAACTTAAGCCGGTCGAAAATATTCCTGCCCGGTTTTTTAACCTGATCCAATACACGTGCATTAAACTGCAACCAGCTTAAATCGCGACTTATATAATTGCTTTCGCTGATCTGCCGGTTTGCCAGTTCATCGGCATATATTGGAATATTCTCCTGCATGGAAGGTTAAATGTCTATGCGCGCATACTTGGCATTCTTCTCAATAAACTCTCTGCGTGGTGCTACTTCATCGCCCATCAACATCGAAAAAAGATGATCTGCTTCAGCAGCCGATTCAATAGTAACTTTCTTTAATGTGCGTTTGGTTGGATCCATGGTAGTCGTCCAGAGTTGTTCCGGATTCATTTCACCTAGACCTTTATAACGCTGCACACCTACGCTGTCTTCGCTTCCACCACGGCTCATTTCTTTAGTAAGGGCTTCGCGCTCTTCTTCATTCCAGCAATAGCGTTCTTCTTTGCCCCGCTTCAATAAGTAAAGTGGTGGCAATGCGATGTACACATATCCTTGTTCAATCAGATCGCGCATGTAGCGGAAGAAGAAAGTCAAAATTAAGGTACGGATGTGACTTCCATCTACATCGGCATCAGTCATAATAATAACTTTATGATACCTTAGCTTTGTCATATTAAGCGCCTTGTTATCGTCTTGTGTGCCGAAGCTTACGCCAAGCGCAGTAATCATATTCTTGATCTCTTCGTTCTCGTAGATTTTATGCTCTTGGGCTTTTTCTACATTCAAAATCTTTCCGCGCAAAGGAAGAATTGCCTGGAAATTTCTATCGCGACCTTGCTTGGCCGAACCACCAGCAGAGTCGCCCTCAACCAAATACAACTCGCAAATAGCTGGATCGCTGCTGGCGCAATCGGCAAGTTTACCCGGCAAACCAGTGCCCGATAAAACATTTTTGCGTTGCACCATTTCGCGGGCTTTACGGGCCGCTACGCGTGCCTGAGCCGCCAGAATTACTTTGCTTACAATCAGTTTCGCTTCCTTTGGATTTTCTTCCAGATATGCCTGCAACACTTCGCCTACTGCAGTATCAACTGCACCCATGGCATCGGAGTTACCGAGTTTGGTTTTAGTCTGACCTTCAAACTGAGGTTCAGCTACTTTGACTGAGATTACCGCTGTAAGTCCTTCGCGGAAATCATCGCCACTGATTTCTACTTTGGCTTTTTCTAACAAGCCTGATTTATCGGCATAACTTTTTAATGTTCGCGTAAGCGCCCTGCGGAAGCCTGCTACGTGCGTACCACCTTCGTGGGTGTTGATGTTGTTTACATACGATACCAGATTTTCGCTGTACGATGAGTTGTAACTTAATGCAACCTGTACCGGAATTTCGCTCTTATTGTTTTCGATGTAAATCGGATTTGGAATAAGATGCTCACGTGTTGAGTCTAAGTATTCCACAAATTCGCGTAAGCCACCTTCCGAAAAGAAAGTTGACGTGCGCGGATTTCCACTTTCATCTATATCGCGCAGGTCTTTCAGGTTAAGTTTAATACCCGGATTTAAAAATGCGAGTTCGCGCATGCGGGTAGCTACGGTTTCATAATTGTATTCGGTAGTGAGGGTGAAAATGTCGGCATCGGGTTTAAAATGCACCGTGGTACCCCTGCGTTCTGAATCGCCAATTACCCGAACGGGATATTGTGGTATTCCGCGTTGATACTCCTGCTCAAAGATTTTCCCTTCGCGGTAAACTGTAGCGATCAATACTGAAGATAATGCGTTCACACACGAAACCCCTACTCCATGCAAACCACCGGAAACTTTGTATGTGTCTTTATCGAACTTACCACCGGCATGGAGCACCGTCATAACTACTTCTAATGCCGAGCGTTTTTCTTTCTCGTGCATGTCGGTAGGAATACCGCGGCCATTATCTTCAACCAATATGGAATTATCTTTATTGATGGTTACGTAGATATCATCGCAGTAGCCAGCAAGGGCTTCATCAATAGAATTATCAACTACCTCCCACACCAGGTGATGGAGGCCTTTTACCCCAATATCTCCAATGTACATGGCGGGTCTTTTGCGCACGGCTTCCAGACCCTCTAAAACCTGAATATTACTTGCTGAATAGTTGGTTTCCTTCTTCGGTTTTTGCTCGCTCATTTTGGCTTTTTATAAACCGTCAAAAATAAGGTTTTCGATAGCGTTTTCCGCATTTTCATTGCGATTAGAACAAGTATTTTTCGATAATTTTTTAGACTTGGAAAACCGGGTTGGCAATCATTAACTAAATACTTAGTTTTAGTTTATTAAGCCTGCTTTTTATGAAGAATCTAGTGGTGATTTTGGTGTTACTAACAGTTAGCTTTTCAGCTACCGCACAAAGGGTGTTTTCGGCATCGGAAGAACCTGTGTTCAGCACTGCGGGCGACTCGCTGCGCTATGTACAGATCAATCAAGCCATTAGAAGGGCTATGGAGCAAAAAGACATTTTACCCGATAGTCTGATTAAAGAATTCGGGCAAATGCGAACTCGCATTACAAGCTATCGCAGACAGTATAAATCGTCAGCCGGATTTGTAACAATTGATAGTCTTCAGAAAATGACCGATAAATCGCAGATAAAACTTTTGAGTATTACCAACTGGAAACCTAAAAAACTACCAGCCGAGGTTTACGCCTGTAACAACTTGCAAGAACTTGAGTTGGTAAATACCCGCATTAAAAATGTGAAGCAGCTTAAAAAGCTTCCGGCCCTTACGGGATTATACCTGTTGAATAACAAACCTAAAGGCCGACTTACCCTTAGTAAAAATAAAACAGTACGCACGTTGGTTATGCGAAGCGATGTACCCGTGTTGCCGCGATCGTTCGCACCTTTGGCTGCATTAGAACGATTGGATCTGGCTGCCAATAATATTACCTCTTTACCGACAGGATTAACTAAAAACAAAAACCTGAAACAACTTATTCTGAATAACAATGCTATTACCAAATTAGAAATACCTGCGCTGCCTCAACTTGAAAAACTTGAATTAACCCGCAATAAGATTGAAGTCATTCCTGAATCTATCCGCAACCTGAGCAGCCTGAAACAACTTACGTTGAATTACAATGCCATTAAATCGGTTGATCCGGCCATAGGCAACTTACTGAAGCTGGAACAACTTTCGTTTTATCAAAACAAACTTACAGCCATACCCGAAGGGGTTTACAAGTTGCCCGCTTTGCGCGAGATAGATTTATATCACAATGAAATTGAACGCGTAAGCGAACAAATTTCACAATTAAAAAACCTGGAAATTTTATACTTATCGCACAACAAAATTCTGAGTTTGCCTATGACTTTGGGTAGCCTGAACAACTTGCGGGAACTTTATTTATCGGATAATAAATTATTGGAATTACCAGTTACTGTAAATCAGTTACACAACCTGAAAGTACTGCGTGCGAATAACAACCGCTTGCTACAAACGCCTGATTCTCTAACTAATTTTGCGCTATTGGAAAATCTCGACATCTCCGGTAATCAAATCAGCGAACTACCTACTGGTTTAGATAACCTACCCCAATTAAAAATTCTGGTAATGGTTAATAACCCGTGGGACGAACCCAGTCGCAACCAGATACCAACCCTAATCCGCACACTGCGTAACAAAGCAGTGATAGTGCATGTGGAAGAAGCGTTAGA
>Ga0075163_10000615_pt1 | contig 46319 bp, 37 predicted proteins | sample JI1023141ADNA_FD_71478 | JGI IMG/M metagenome (GOLD analysis project Ga0075163, IMG submission 71478) | Wastewater effluent complex algal communities from Wisconsin, to seasonally profile nutrient transformation and Carbon sequestration -... | ecosystem: Engineered > WWTP > Effluent > Algae...
AGCACCACGAAGCTCCACACGTGCAGGCGCAGCGCCAGCGGCAGCAGCAGCGCGAACGCCAGCGCGTGGGCGCGGCGGCCGTCCGCGAGCGCGCGGTGCAGCAGCGCGACGAGCACGGCGCACAGCGGCGCCGCGGCGGCGAAGGAGATCATGCCGCCGGCCCAGCAGAACCGGGTGGTCGGGTCGAAGAACCAGGCCAGCACGCCGAGCCCGAACACCGTCGCCCGGGCCGCGGCGTCCTGGCCCAGCAGGCGGGCCGCGAGCCACAGCCCCGCCGGCGCGAGCGCGCAGACCACCAGCGCGAACAGGTTGAAGGCGACCGGCAGCGGCACGCCGAGGCGCACCAGCGCGGCGCACCAGCCGAAGTGCAGCTTGTTGTCGACGTCGAAGATCAGGCCGCTCGGGTGCCCGGCCAGCAGGTCGGGGTCGTAGACCCAGCCGCGCCCGAATTCGACGCCCGCCTGCAGCAGCGTGTGCGTGTGCTGATAGTGGGTCTGAAAGTCGGACCCGCCGAACGGGCCGTCGCCGAACACGACCGCGAGCGGGAAGGCGTAGGCCAGCAGCCCGACGTGCAGGCCGATCAGCGCGATCCAGGCGCGTCGCAGGGGGGCGGACACGCCGGCATGCTACGCGAGCCCGGCCCCCGCCGCGACCGCTTGTGTCCGGCGATCGGGCTCTCTATGCTTGCACCTGCATGCTCACGGGTCGCAGCGACGTCCTGATCGTCGGCGCCGGCCCGGCGGGCGCCGCCGCGGGCGCCTTCCTGGCCCGCACCGGCCTCACCGTCGCCTGCGTCGACCGGGCCCGGTTCCCGCGCGACAAGACCTGCGGCGACGCCGTGTCGAGCGCGGGCCTCGAGATCCTGGCGGCGCTGGGCGCCGACCTCGCGAGCGTCCCGCACGCGCCGGTCCTCGCCGCCGCGGCGCTGCTCCCCGACGGCGAACGCATCGTCCGCCGCTACGGCGCCCGCCCCGGCGCGATCGTGCCGCGCCTCGCGCTCGACGACCTGCTGCGCAGGCGCATGCAATCCGCCGGCGCCGCGCTCCACGAGGGCGTCGCCGTGCGCTCGCTGCTGCGCGACGACGACGGCGTCATCATCGGCGCCGAGGGCCCCGCGCTGCGCTGGCACGCCCGCGTCGTGCTCGCCGCCGACGGCCCCGGCTCCGTCGCCTGGACCGCCCTCGGCCGCGAATACCCCCGCGGCGCCCGGCTCGGCGTCGCCACGACCGTCTATTTAAAAAATGCCGCCCCCGCCGAGCCCGGCGTCAGCGAGCACTTCTTCGAACGCGACCTCCCCTGCGGCTACGGCTGGCTGTTCCCGCCGGTCGAGGGCCTCGCCAACGTCGGTGTATATCAGCGCGCCGACCGCTACGAGCGCAGCGGCCACAAACTGCGCACATTGCTCGCGCAGTTCCTGGCCCGCCACCCCGAGCGCTTCGCCGACGCGACCCCGGCCGGCCCCCCGCGCACCTGGGCGCTGCCGCTGAGCATGCGACCGTGGCCGCTCGGCGGCGCCCCGGGCCTGCTGGTCTGCGGCGACGCCGGCAACTTCGTCGACCCGCTGAGCGGCGAGGGCATCTGGCAGGCGCTGCGCACCGGCCAGCTCGCCGCCGAGCTCGCCGGCGCCGCGCTGCTGCGCGGGCGCCCGGTCGACGCATCCGTGGTCCGCCGCTTCCGCCTGGCCTGCGCGCGCGCCGTGAGCTGGCCGAGCCTGGTCCGCGCCGGCATCCAGGAGGGCATGCGCGTCCTCCTCGAGCGCGACCTCGACCGCCGCGCGCCCGTCAAACGGCTGTTGCGCTGGGGCTACGCCGGCGGCCACACCGAGCTCAGCCGCGCCACGTAGCCCCGGGCGATGCGCGCGAACTCGACCCACCATCACACGTCGAGTTTCCGATACATATCATCGTATGGCGTTCCTCTCCTGGCTCCGCGGCCTCTTCACGGACGCCGCCCCCACCGCCGCCCCGCAGCCCGACCCACCCGCGACGCCGGCTCCGTCAGCGAAGCTCGAGCAGGCCCGCGAGGCGCTCGCCAAGCTCCTGCTCATGATGTTCTCCAGCGACGAGCTGCGCCGCCACGTCGCGTACGGCCCCAAGGGCGCGGTCATCGGACCGCGGTTGCCGGGCATGAGCGTCCCCCCGGTGGCCGTCGCCGCCGCCGTCGTGCACGAGTGTGAGACCCACGAGCTGATCGACGACGCGTTCTTCACCAGCCTGCTCAAAGAGCGACCGCGGCGCGCCGCGGACATCGACCCGGTCGCCGCCCTCTGGCGCGACCTCAAGCGCTAGCCAGCAAGTACCAGCATATCACCCACGCGCGCGGCCCGCTCACCAGAGCGCCATCCCTCGCGACACCTGCACGAGCACGCCCGCGGTCTCCCCCATCCACCACACCCACGCGACGGCCCCCAGGAACGCGACCCCGAGCACCACGCGCAGCTGATCCCACGTGCGACTGACGCGAGCCCGGTCGAGCGGGATGACGATCGCCAGGGCCGGCAGCGCCGCCAGCCACGGCGACACGACGAGCGCCCCGTACACCGCGCTCACCGCGAGCAGCACGCGCGCGAGCACCAGCGTGCGCGTGACCCCGAGCGCGACCGCCGTCGTGCGCACCCCCGCCGCCGCGTCGGCCTCGTGGTCGCGGATCACCTGGATGCTCTCGAACACCCCGGAGAACAGCCCCAGCCAGCCCGCGAGCGCCCAGCCGAGCGCGCTGTCCGGCGGGCAGCCGCACAGCGGCATCGCCACGCCCCACGCGATCATCGCCGCGACGTCGGCGTAGGGCGTCGCCTTGAGCCGCGCCGAATACGCCCAGCAGACCCCGCCGCCGAGCACCAGCGGCAGCAGCAGGTCCGGCCGGACCGCGCAGGCCGCGAGCAGCAGCGCGAGCAGCAGCGCCTGCGCGGTCACCCCGGCGGCCCGGTGGTCGCGGAGGAACCGCGTCTTCGGGTCGTCGCGACCGGGCGCGCGCAGGTCGGCCGCCAGATCGAGGTAGTCGTTGTTCAGATAGACCAGGACGTTGAGCCCGAACGCGAACGCCAGGCGCAGCGCGGCCTCGCCGGGCGGGAGCTGCAGCGCGACGCAGATCGCCGCGGCCCCGGCGATGTTGGCCATCTCGAGCCGGCGCAGGCGATAGACCGCGACCTCGAGCATGATGCGACCGGCCTCAATCATAAGCATTGCGCACCTCCAGGTCGGCCGGATGCGGCGCGGGGATCTGGATGAAGCCGACCGTGTCGAAGCTGTCGATGCGCGCGCGGCGGACCGCGCAGTCGGGCGCGCAGGCCAGCGTCTCCATCCAGTGATAGCGCAGCACGAGGTCGCTGTTCGGGTCGCTGCCGGTGACGCGCAGCCGGTTCATGCTGGCCTCGACGCGCCCGCCCCCCTCCGCGATCAACCGCGGCGCGATCTTCGTGCGATAGATGCGGAGCCCGTTGACCGTGGCGACCGGCTCGAGCACCGATGTGCGCCGGTCCCAGACCCTGCTGTTGCCGATGATCACGTGGCCGACCGCATAGGTCTCGAAGTATGTCCGCAGCTCGTCGTCGCTGGCCACGCCCTGCGGTCGCCGGCGAAACAGGTTGGCGTAGCTGTGCTGCAGGTTGCGATACAAAAATCCGCCGAGGATCTGCGCGTCCGTGCGCCAGGTCAGCTGCTCGCCGAGCGCCGGGTCCTCGACCAAAAACCGCGACTGGCCGTCGTCGACGCCGCGCACCCACGCGGCGACCGCGTCGTGCTCGGCGGTCGCCGGCGCGAGGCGATAGTCCGGCTGCGGCCCGAAGCCCTGGCTCGTGATCGGGATCCAGCCGTGATTGTAGAGCGGGGCGATCGTCGGCAGCAGGCCGGGCGTGTAGTAGAGCACGTCCGCGACCAGGTGCTGCGCGGCGGGCACGGCCAGCACCGCGAGCGCGAGCTTCGGCCCGCGCGCGAGGCCCCGCAGCGCGCCGCGACGGACCGCGGCCTCGAGCGCCGCCGCGGCCGGGATCACCGCGAAGAACGCCAGCGGCAGCACGTGGCGGTACGGCTGGATCTGGCGGAAGATCCACGCGTACGCCCCGAGGTACGTCAGCGCGAGCAGGCCGACGACCGCCGCCGCGAACGGCAAGCACCGCGGGTCGCGCTCGCGTCGCCACAGCGCCAGCCCGATCGCGCAGCCCGCGAGGCACAGCATACGAAAGCCGGTCCGCGTCCCGATCATGCCCGAGGTCGCCCCGTCGAGCGTGAGCCCCGCGAAGTCCGCGAGCGCGAACTGCAGCCCCGACAGCCCGAAGTACCCCGAATCCAATATGTAGTGCCAAAACCGCAGCGACGCCGCGAGCCACCACCCGTTGATCGCCAGCGTCGCCGCGACGATGCCGAGCACCGCGAGGTGCCCGCGCGCCCCGAGCGTCCGCGCGTGCCGGGCGTACAATGCCAGCATCGGCGCCGCGAGCACGAAGAAGCTGTACGGGTGCACGAGGTGCACGAGCCCGAGGCTGAGCCCGGCCGCGGCCGCCTGCCAGGCCCGGCGGTCGCGCAGCCAGCGGTAGAACAGCGCGAGCGGCAGCAGGCACAGGTAGCTGGCGAACGCGTACGCGGTCATGCCGACCCACCAGCACCAGTGCGCGAACGAGTCGAAGTACCACAGCAGCGAGCCCATGCCGGCGGCGGCGAGCGCGGCCCAGCGTCCGAGGCCGAACAGCCGCGCCGACGCGAACACGACCGCGAGCACCAGCCAGTGCGCCGCGACGGCGAACAGGTTGAAGGCCAGGCCGGCGGAGCAGCCGAGGCCGCGCACGGCCCAGGTCCACAGCTCCCAGCCCTTGTTGTCGGCGTCGAAGATCACGCCGGCGGGCGAGCCCGCGAGCAGGCGGACGTCGTAGGCCCAGCCGCGGCCCCAGCCGTCGAGGCTCTCGAGCGCGCGCCAGACCTGGGCGACGTGGGTCTCGTAGTCGACGCCGAGGATCGGCTGGTCGCTGAACCACACCGCGGTCGGCACGAAGTACGTGAAGCACAGCGTGTGCAGCCCGAGCAGCGCCAGCATCGCCAGCGCGAAGGCGCCGCGCCGCGGCGGTGTCGAGGGCTCGGGCACGCCCGCATCATAAGCGCGGGCCGCCGGTTTGTGCACACGCAAGCGTCGGCGCGAACGAAGAAACCGGGCCGGGGGGCGCCCGGTCCGGTCAGTGGCGGTCGCTGCGACCGCCGATGCTTGCTTGCCTGAGGATCAATCGGCCTGGAGGACGAACGGGTAGGTGACGATCACCGTGCCGCCGCCGTCCGGCTTGGGGAAGCTCCAGCGGCGGACCGACTGGGCGATGCAGTTGGAGACGGCGCCGTCCTTGACATCGGTCTCGGAGATCGCCGCGGTGGGCACCTTGCCGACGCTGTTGATCTGGAACTGCACGGACACGCGGCCCTTCAGGTTCGGGTCCCGGGCGAGGCCCTGGTTGTAGCAGTAGCGGATCTCGTTGATGTGCGCGCGGACCACCCGACGGATCAGGTCCTTGTCGAGGCCGCCCTGGACCTGGGCGATGCCGAGGCGCGGGTTCGGGACCTTCTTGCCGCGGTCCTTGAAGCCCAGGGTGCTGCGCATGCCGCTGCCGTCGCCGGGCTTGTCGTGCCCGATCAGTCCGACCGAGCTCAGGCCGATCGTGCCCATACCGGTGCCGCCGCCGCCCTTGCCGACGCCGACCAGCCCGAGGCCGCCCGCGCCGTACGCATCACCGACCTGCTCGCCGACGATGTTCCCCCAGAAGTTGTCGTCGTCGCTGCCCTGCGCGTAGCTGCCGCCGGGCGAGGCCATGAAGTGGCCCATCTCGGGGCTCTTCATGAGGCCGAGGATGCCGGTCGTGCGGGCCGCCATCTCCGGGTTGAAGTTGCGGTCCATCGTCGGGATCGCGGCCGAGCCCTTGATCGTGTAGCGACCCGCCGGCTTGGCGCTCTTCGGGTTGCCGGCCTTGCCGTCCTCGCCCGCGTGGCGCTCACCGGCGACGCCGCCGGCCTCCGCGGTCACCTCGTCCTCGATGACCTCCTCGTCCTTGGCCTGGTTCGGCTGCGCGATGTAGCCGACGAAGCGGTTGCCCTCCATGTCCTCGCCGACCGTGAGCGCGCCGGCCTGGCCGGGGATCATGTGGGTCAGCAGCAGCATGCTGCCGAGCACCGCCGCGGCGCCGCCGTTGGTCACCCAGAACGGCTTGTCGATCTCGCTCTTGCGCGCCGTCACGACGCCCGGCGCGACCGAGTGGATGAAGAAGGTCAGCGCGCCGTGACGCACGCGGGCCTGGGCCCCGGGGGCCAGCGGCACGCTGTAGGCCGCGCCCACGCGGGTCGCACGACCGGTCTCGATCAGCGCCGCCAGCGTGGTGCTGTGGCCGTCGACCGTCAGCTCGCCCTGCATCTCCGCCGTGAACTGCAGCGCGTAGTCGCCGTCGCCCTGGACCAGCGGGAAGCTCTCGCCGTTCGGCAGCGTCGCGGCCGGGACGTGCATCGCCGCGTCGTGACCCTCGCCGAGCGTGTACGCCTTGCGCGTGCGGTCCTGCATGCGGGTGAAGCCGACGCCGAGCGGCACGAGGCCGAGCATCGCCAGGCCGAAGCCGAGGCCGCCGAGGCCGTTGCCGGGCTTGGCGGGCGCGGGCTTGCCGGCCTCGTGGGCGGCGACGGCCTGCTCGCTGTAGCCGTTCCAGTCCTGCGACGCCTCGTGGCCGAACATCGCGGCGCCGGCGAGGGCGAGGGCGCCGCCGATGGCGAACCAGGCGGGGGCGGACTTGCGGCCGTCGCGGGTCTGGCCGAGGTGCTGCACGTCGATGACGGTGTTGCCGAACATCGCCGTCACCTGGGCGACGCGCGAGCCGTTTTGAACCTCGAACTCGCGCGCGTCGATCTGCGGCTGCGCGGCGGTCACGGGGGCGGCGGCGCTGGTGTTGGTGTTGGAGATCTGGGCCTGGATGCGAGTGTTACCGAGGGTCATGACATCACCGTCTTTCAGCGTTGCGAACTTGGAAACCTTGGTGCCGTTGAGGAGGGTCCCGGTCGGGCTCCCGAGGTCGATCAACCGGACCTCTGCGCCGACGACCTCGACCACCGCGTGCTGCCGGGCCACCGCGGCGTCGTCGAGCCGCAGGTCGCTGCTCGGCAGGCTGCCGAGCTTGACCACTTCGGCGTCGAAGCGCTGGCTGGCGACCAGCGACTCTCCGCGGAAAACCTTGAACATCAGCGTTGAACGGGACATGGCGGCGGGCTCCTCACAGCAGCTTGTTACGGCGGTACAGACACGACACCCCCCCGAAGGTTCCTCGCGTCGCGAGGAATTCTCGTCGACGCCACGGCGGTAAATTGCCCCGGAACCTTTGCAGGAGGCCGCTGTCGCGGGTTTTCTTCGCGGCGCCCGGAACCTCCGCGCAGCGTCGCTGTCGCCCGCGGCCGCGCTCAAACTCAGTGGCAGATTTTCTCTGCGGCCGCGGAACTTCGCCGCATTCGGGCCCGTGACGGCCGCTGCGAGGAATTTTAAAGAACGCGGAACTCCGGCGTGGTGGCGCTGTCGCGGCGCGCCGGGGCGGCGCCGGCCGCACGGACGCGCGACGCCGGACCGCCGGACCGCGCTATGCTGCCCGCGTGCCGCCCCGCGCCATCCTTTACGCCGCCGCCCTGCTGCTCTCCTGCGCCGGCCCCGGCGGCGTGACGACCCCGGCGAGCGCGCCGCGAGCCGCGGACGCCGACACCGACGCACCCGCTGCAGTCAGCGCCGCGCGGCCGGGCGCCGAGCTGGTCGGGACGCCGGCCCGCGACTTCAAAGACGTCACCTGGCTCGACGGCCGCCCGCGCGCGCTCGCCGACCTGCGCGGCAGCGTCGTGCTCGTGCGCTTCTGGACCGACACCTGCCCCTACTGCCGCAACACCGCGCCGGCGCTGCAGCAGCTGCACGAGGAGCTCGCGGCGCGCGGCCTCGTCGTGATCGGCCTGCACCACCCCAAGCCGCGCGGCAGCGCGCGCACGCCCGCGGAGGTCGAGGCGAGCGCGCGCGCCTGGGGCATGACGTTCCCGATCGGCCTCGACGGCGCGTGGACGACCCTCGACGACTGGTGGCTCGCCGGCCGCGCGCGCGCGGCGACGTCCGCCAGCTTCCTCATCGACCGCCGCGGCGTGGTCCGCCTGGTCCACCCCGGCCCCGAGTTCACGCCGCACGGCGACCCGCAGGCCCGCGCCGACTTCGCGGAGATCCACGCCGCGATCGCGACGCTGCTCGCCGAGCCGCCGTGACGACATGCCCCTGAGGACATGCCCTTTCAGACATGTCCCCGGGGCCAGCTCAGGCCGCGAGGCGCTCGAGCAGCGCCGCGGCGCACGGCTCGATCACCTCGGCGAGCCCGTGCGCCCACACCTCGGCGCGCAGCGGCGCGTCGACGACCCCGTGCGCGCGCAGCTCCGGCGCGCCGGCCTCGGCCGCGTCGCGGAGCGCCCCGGCCCGCGCCTCGGCGATCGCGTCCGCGAAGGTCCGCCGCGCCCGGGCCACGTCCGCGCCCGCCCCCGCGAGGGCCCATTGCAAAAATTGCCAGCCGAGCTCGGCGTGGCGCTGCTCGTCGCCGGCGATCTTGCGCAGGGCGGCGCGCACGGCCGGGTCCTCGGCCTGCGCGGCGGCCTCGCGGGCCTCGAAGGCCGCGAGCGTCTCGCCGAGGCAGGCCTCGCGGATCACCGCGTCGACGAGCGTCGCCAGGTCGGTCGTCGCGGCGAGACCGGCGATCGGCAGCGGGCCCGGACCGACGCCGGTCCCCGAATAGAGGCTCGCCAGACCGAAGCACAGGCGCGCGTGCTCGACCTCGTCGGCGAGCGCCCGCTGGGCCCCCAGCACCAGCTCCGGCGGCGCGCCGACGGCCAGCAGCTGCAGCACGAACTGCGCGAAGGCTGCGACCGACGCGTGCTCGAGCCGGGCGATCTGCGTCCAGTGCTGCGCGAGCCGGTCCGCGAGCGCCGCGTCGACCGGCGCGGGCGCGGCCTGCACGGCGCGCCAGTCGTCGCGCGTCGCGGCTTCGGCCGTCACCGCGTGGGTCTCGACCATGAACGGCCGGCCGCACGCCGCGTTGGCGCAGTCCCACTTGCCGCCGTCGAACATGCACGGCGGGTTGACGCACTCGTTGTCGCCGGAGCACAGGTCGGCGGGCGTCGTGCACGCGGTGAGGAACCCGCCCGGCGCGCAGATGTCGGGGGACAGCCCGCACAGCTCGCCCGGCGGGCAGTCGCTGTCGTGGGTGCAGCCGGCCTGCACGCACTCGGTGTAGAGCCCGAGGCCGTCGCCGCCGCAGCGGCAGATCTGGCCGTCCGCGCAGTCGTCGTCGGTCTGGCAGCCGTACACGCACGAGCAGGTCCCGCCGATCAGGATCCCTCCGAACACCATGTCCTGCTGGCACGATCCGAACGGCTTTTCCACGCACTCGTCGTCGCTCGCGCAGCCGCCCATGCTGTTGTCCATGCACGAGCTCGGCGTCGCCGGGACCTCGCAGGCCGCCTTGTCGACGCGGTGCAGGATGCCGCCGTTGCAGCTCTCGAAGCCCGACGGCACCGGCGGGTCGGTGAAGCCCTGGTCCGCCGGCACGCTCATCGTGTCGCACGCGACCTCGCCGGTGTCCGTGCCGGTCCCGGTGGTGTCGTCACCCGTGTCGGCCACGCCGGTGTCGTCGGTCACCGTGACGCTGACCTCGGTCTGCGTCGCGCTGCTCGAGAAGCTCCCGCCGGTGTCGAGGCCGCCGGTGTCCGTGCCGCCGGTCCCGCCGGTCCCACCCGTGCCGCCGGTGGTCGGTTGATTCGTGGTCTCGCTGCCGCCGGTCCCGGTGCCGCTGGCGCTGCCGTCGTCGTCGCCGCCCTTGCCCGGAGAGCAGGCGAGCAGGCCGAGCGCGGCCATGAGTGAGATGCGTAAAGGGTCAAGGGTAAGTCGCATGCTGCGACGAGACACCCGCGGCGCCGACCGGTCAAGTCGCGCGCCACCGCTCCTGCAGCGCTGGAGCCGGTCCCCGCGCGCGCGGCCGCACCGGCCCACGCGGGGCGTGCCTGGGGCTCGCGTGACCCGAACGTGTGGTCTGCGTTACCCTGTCAGGTCGCCACGATGCCCCACCCCGGCAGATTCGCATCCGTCGCCCTGCTCGCGGCCGCCTGCTTTCACGACGACCCGCCCGCCCTGAAAGCGTCGACCGCCACGACCGATTCGAGCGGCACGACCACGACGACCACCACCACCGGCAGCGACGCGAGCACGAGCACCGGCGCCGCCCCCGAGCCGACCACCGGCGCCGACGCGACGACCCTCGACATCACGAGCAGCACCACGACCGGCTGCGCGCCGACGCCGTGGTACCTCGACGCCGACGGCGACGGACACGGCGACCCCGCGACCCTACAACTGACGTGCCCGCAGCCGGACGACCACGTGGCGATCGGCGACGACTGCGACGACGCCGACCCGATGCGGGCCCCCGGCCTCGACGAGGTCTGCGATCAGCAGGACAACGACTGCGACCCGTTCATCGACGAGCACTCGCCCAGCAACCCGTCGTGCCTCGACTGCGCCCTGTTCGCGCGCCCGCCCAGCAGCTACGCGTTCTGCACGATCGCGCGGACCTTCGCCGACGCCCGCCTCGAGTGCATGCAGCGCGGCGGCGACCTCGTCGTCGTCGACGACGCCGACGAGAACCTCGCCCTCGCCGCCCAGGGCGCGGCGACCATGGGCACGATCGGCGCGTGGTACATCGGCCTCAATGACATCGCCGTCGAGAACGACTTCGTGTGGCTCGACGGCATCCCCGCGATGTACACCGCCTGGGACACGGGCGAGCCCAACGACCTCGAGGGCGAGGACTGCGTCGTCCTCCGCGACACCGCCGACTGGAACGACCAGACCTGCGCGCTTGCGACCCCCTTCGTGTGCGAGCTCGCCACGGGGCCCTGAGCCGGCTTTCGCCGACCGTCGCTGCCCGCGCCCGGCCCCTCGCCGCCGCCGCCGCCGGGCATGGCGGGCGAGCGCCACGGCCATGAACACAAGTTTTTGCGGCCGCGTCGTCGACCTTGCGTACGCTCGCGGCATGGCGTCGCCGCGATGGATCTCCCCCGACAGCGGCCCGGTCGTCGCGCGGGCGTTCCATGCCGCGCTCGGCCTGATCTTCGCGATCGCCTTCGGCTCGCTCGCCGCCCAGATCCACCTCCTGTTCGCGCCCGGCGGCCTCGCGCCGATCGCCGAGACCGTCGCCGCCCTGCGCGCCGAACCCGGCCTGACCGCCTGGGCCGCCCCGAGCCTGTTCTGGTGGCTCTCCGGCGACACCATCCTTTATACGGCCGCCGTCGCCGGGCTCTTCCTCGGCCTGCTCGCGTTCGCCGGCATCGCCGTGCGCCTGTGCCTCGCGCTCGCGACCCTGCTCTACCTCAGCTTCGTCAGCGTCGGCGCGCCCTTCCTCGGGTTCCAGTGGGACAGCCTGCTGCTCGAGTGCGGCCTGCTCGCGGTCCTGCTGCCGCGCACGCGCCCGTCGCCGATCGTCCACCTGCTGTTCACGTTCCTGATCTTCAAGCTGTACTTCGAGTCGGGCCTGGCCAAGTGGTACTCGTCGGCCGGCGACTGGCACGACGGCAGCGCGATGACCTACTACTACGAGACCGCGCCGCTGCCCGGCCCGCTCGCCTGGTACATGCATCAATTGCCGGCCGCGTGGCACATGATCGAGGGCTGGCTCGTGCTCGTCGGCGAGCTGCTCGTGCCGCTGCTGATCTTCTGCGGGCGCCGCGGGCGGCAGGTCGCCGTCGCCCTGCTCACCGGCTTCCAGCTCGTCAACCTCGCGACCGCCAACTACGGCTTCTTCTGCCACCTCGCGCTCGCGCTGCACCTGTTCCTGCTCAGCGACGCCGACCTCGAGCGACCGCGGCGCTGGGTCCGACGCCTGCCGCCCGCGCTGCGGCCTCCACCTGTCCCGGAGGACAGCAAGCCGCAGGGTCCGGTCCGCGCGGCGCTGGTCGGCGCGTTCGCGGGGCTGTACCTCGCGGCCTCGCTGGTCGACGCGCGCGCGACCTTCTCGGACGACCCGACCGCGCAGCGCTGGGCGGAGGAGCTCGCGCCCTGGTACGCGCCGCTGCGCATGATCAACACCTACCACCTGTTCGGGCAGATCACGCGCGTGCGGGTCGAGCCCGAGCTCGCCGGCTTCGACGGCGAGGCGTGGACCGACTACGCCCTGCGCTACAAGCCGGGCCCGACCGACCGCCTGCTCCCGCTCGTCGCCCCGCACCAGCCGCGCCTCGACTTTCAATTGTGGTTCTACGGCCTCGTCATGCGCCGCCAGCCGCCCGAGTACGTGCTGCGCCTGCTGGTGATGCTGTGCCGCGACCCCACGCGCGCGCAGTCGGCGTTCGCGACCCCGCTGCTGCCCGCGCCGCAGGCCGTCTCGCTGCGGTTCTGGCGCTACAACTTCAGCGCGCCGGGCAGCGACGCGTGGTGGACGCGCCAGGAGGTCGGGCACGCCAGCGCGCTGCGCTGCGCCGACCTGCCATGAGAACGTGGCAATGAGCGGACGTCAGTTGGTCTCGTCCTCGCCGATGAGGTCGAGCGCGAGGTTGTCGTAGAGCTCGTCGCTGACGATGAAGGCCGGCCAGTCGGGCTCGACGGGCTCGATGCCCCGGCGCTGCTGGAACAGCACCAGGTCGTCGAATTCGCCCTGATACCAGCCCCACAGGAAGCGGGCGCGCAGCGGGTCGAGGTTGCGGGCGCGCAGCTCGGCGACCATGTCGACCGTCTCCCAGTCGTCGAACTCGTCGATGATGCCCTCGGCCTCGTCGATGAGCCCGGCGATGTACTTGTAGCCGAGCTTGGTGATCGCGTAGCGCTGGGTCTTGCGGTCGATGGCGAGGTAGCCCTGCATCACCAGGCGCTCGAGCGTGTCCTCGAGCGGGCTGTGCAGCGCGTCGAGGATCACCGGCATCTGCACCCCGCCGTCGGCCGGCTTGAGGTCGAGCTTCTTGAGCACGTAGATCCCCGCGTAGGTCAGCTTCTGTTCGTCGGTCACGGACATGGGTCCCCTCATAAACGGTGCCAGCGCTCGGCAGCGAGGAAGATCTGGACCTCGCCGGGCCGCCAGTGGCGCACGCCGGGCCGCCGCTGCATCCACGCCGTCACGTCGCCGTGCGCGTAGTACAGCGGCCGCTCGCCGAGCCCCGCCGGCCGCTTCAGGTCCGCGCGCTGCGGGTTGCACAGCGCCAGCACCACCGCCGACGCGTCCCCCACCAGCCCCGCGAGCCGCTTGTCAAAGAACTCCGAGAGCAGCGCGACGGCCGAGTACGTCTCCTCGCCCTCGCGCATCACGAACTCGAGCTCGATGTCCCCGGTCAGCGGCTCGGCGTCGTCGCGGCTGTGCAGGCCGAGGACCAGCGCGTCCTTGACCGGCGTCAGGCCGCCGGCCGCGTCCTCGAGCAGGAGCGCCGGCAGGCGACAGTAGCCCGCGGTGTCATGATCGGGGTCGGGCCCGGCGCGCTGCGGGTCGAGGCCGAGCAGGTCCCACGGCTCACGCGCGACGAACGGCAGATCTGCGAGCGTCTGGACCGGCATGCGTGTGTCACCTCGAGGTCGCGGCCCGGGGGTCCCGGGCCGTGAGTCAGCGTTCGAAGCGTCCGCGCTCAGCCGAGGCGGACGACCTTGCGACCGGCCGGACGACGCACGCCGAAGCGCCCGCCGCCGGAGCGGCCACCGCCGCTGGAGCGGCCGGAGCCGCCGCCGCCGAAGGCGCCGCCGCGGCTGCCGTACGACTTGCCGGAGCCGGAGGCCTTGGCCGGGAAGCGGCTCGGGTTGGCGGCGCGGAAGCTGTTGCGGTGCGACGCGAGGGCGCCGCGCGCGGCCGGGCTGGTCGTGTACGGCGTGCGGTACATCGGCGTGTAGCTCGGCATGAACATGCGCGACATCATCGAGCCCATCATCATGCCCGCGGCGATGTCCCACATCGGCGAGTGGTAGTGGCCGTACGCGCCGTAGCCGTTGATGGCGTACTGGGCCTTGGCCGGGTCGACGATGTCGCGCTGGATCGTGAAGACCTTCTCGGACTCGGCGATCTGGCCGTCCTCGTTGTTGTCGAAGAAGCCGGTGACGACCTGGGTCTTCTCGTCGATGTCGCGCACGGAGACGCTGATGATCTCGTCGCCGGCGTAGATCTCATTGACGCGCTTTTCGAAGTCCTCCGGGCCCTCCGCGTCGCGGTAGGCCTGATTGACCGCGTCCCAGTCGATCTCCACGTTGGTGTTCTCCGTGGCGACCCAGCGGTCCGTGCCTTGCGGGGAGCCGCACGCCGTGGTCCCGGCGGCGGCCACGCTCGCGGTCAGCACGAGCGCGAGAGAACGGATGAGGAAAAGACGACGACGGGGCGATGTGGGAGTGTTGCTCATTGGACGGTTGCACGCGACCGGCGCCGAATAGGACGCCGATCGCAGCCCGGGAAAGCTAATGTCACCGCCCCACCGCGTCAAGGAGCCGGCGCGCAGCCGCCCGCGGCACCCCCGCGACGACTCCAGACGCCGCCGTCCGGCGTTCCTCCGCGCCTCAGGGCGCCGGCGTCTCCCCGCTCGCGGGGGCCTCGGGCTTCTTCTTGGCCGACGTGGTCGGCGCCTTCCCGGGCGTGGGCGCCTTCACGGTCTTGCCCGGCACGCCCGTGGTCGTCGCCGCCTTGGCCGTGCCGATGCCGGTGGGGGCGCCGAGCGCCGCGGTCGGGCCCGGCTTCGCCGTCGTCGACGTCGCCGTTGTCGTCCCTGTCGCCCCCGTCGCCGGCGTGGTCGGCAGGCCGGCGGTGTCGACGGCGGCGTCGCCCTCGGGCTTGCGGGTCGGCGTCTTGCGCTTGGCGGCCTTCTCGGCGGCCTCGGCCTCGCGCAGCGCGGCGGCCTCCTCCTCGTCCATGCGGGCGTAGAAGGCGATGCCGTTGCGCTCCTCGATCAGCTTGAACTGGTGCTTGTCGCGGACGCGCTTGAGGCGGCGCTCGTCTTCCTTTTTAAAATGGTCGACGGTGAGGACGAGGTAGTCGGCGTCGTTGACGGTGGGCCAGTGGTAGGCCTTGCGGCGGTTGCTCAGGTGGGGACCGACGGCGGAGGTCATCGACACCGCCGCGTCGGGCTCGATGGTCGCGGCGATCTCGTTGACCCACGCGTAGCGCTCGCGCATCTCCTTCGTCGGGATGCGCGTGAGGCGGTTCCAGCCGGTCTTGAACGAGGCGTTGGGGAAGATCACGCCGTACTTGACGGTCGTGACCAGGGTCGCGGTGACCATCCCGAGCAGCAGGGTCCAGGCCAGGCGCGCGCGGTCGATGCCGAGCAGCTTGATGCGCGGCCCGTCGGTGACGCGGCGCAGCCCGTCCGGCACCGCCGCGAACAGCATCGGGAACAGCAGCGCCGAGTACTGAAAGTGCAGCGAGTAGACGTGCTTGCGGCTGGCCAGGCCGATGAAGATCATGCCGTAGACGCTGAGGATCAGCTTCTTGCCGGCGGCGAAGGGCAGGCACAGCAGCGGCAGGAACAGGTGGAGGAAGAACAGCAGCTTCTCCTCCTTGAACGCGACCTGCAGCGCGTAGAGCGGGTTGGTCAGCGACGAGACGACCAGACCGCGGACCCCCTCCTTTTTGTGGGGGATCATCTCCGCGTAGTAGTAGACGTACGAGTAGGCCTTGTCCGCGGCCATCAGCAGGCCGGAGTCGGCCATCGCGTACATCTTGACCAGCACGAGGTAGGTCAGGGACACGGCGATCGTCGCCAGGCCGGTCCGCGTGCGCCCGCTCAGGATCGCGTACGCGCCGATGAAGCAGTTGAGCAGGCTGATGTCCTCGCGCGTGATCAGCAGCAGCGCGACGACCAGCCAGTAGCGCTTGAAGCCGCCGGCGTCGAGCAGGTACACCGCCCACATCGCGCTCGGGACCACGAACGCGAGGCTGTGGAAGTCGAACATGTTGACCCCGTGCAGCGCGGGGTACATCAGGTAGACGAGGCCGAGCAGCGCGGCGAACCAGTGGTTCTCCAGCCGCCGCCGCGCCAGCAGGTACACGGGGATCGCGCCGCTCGCCAGCCACACCGTCTGCAGCACCAGCAGCGTGTCCGCGTGCATGTACAGCCGGTACACCAGCGCGATGAGCCCGATGATCGGGTCGAAGTGCGCCGAGACGTGGTTGCCGCCCTTGATCAGCGAGCAGTCGAGGAAGAACCCGTGCGCCGTCTGCCACACCAGGTTGTCGTAGATGCCGAGGTCGTAGATCGCGGTGCCGAGGTTGTGGTGGTCGATCAGCGCGTACGCGCCGATCAGGCCGACGTACCCGAGCACCGACGCGACGAACACCGAGAACGCCAGCCGCGGGCGCTTCGCCGGCTGGAACGGCTCGTGACCGGGCTCGAGCACGTGCTTGAGGACCCGATAACAGAACACCATCGTGAGGATGATGATCAGCAGCGACAGGAACCCGGTGAACACCGGCTGCTTGATCTCGATGCGCGGGACCCCCAGCGCGGTGATCATCGGCAAGATCAGCAGCACGAACGCGTAGCGGTTGGTCCGCCGGAACGACTCGCCGACGCCGAGCCCCGGCTCGCGCCGGCGCCCCCGCAGCCACGCGAGGAAGTACCCCGCCGTCGTCACCACCACCGAGACCGCCACCGCCAGCAGCGCCTGCGAGCGCGCCGCGACCGAGAGGTCGTTCTTGACGATGAAGCGCATCGCCTCGAAGTCCCGCAGCGGCCACACCGCGAGCCCCAGCGACACGGCGATGAGGCCGAACAGCACGCCCCACTCCCACATGCCGCGGAACATCGCCTCGATCGCGCGCTCCCACCGGGACTTCGTCGGTTCGTTTGCCGTCGCCATCAAAAATCTCTCGACCTGCGCATAAGCCGCAAAATGAGGCGGGAGTGTATCAGCGGCGCCCGCAGACCAGCAAGCAACGGCGTCCCCGCCGGCCGCGACCGGGGCGCGCCCGGGCCACCCTGAGGCCCGGTCGCGGAAAATCAGCGGGAGATCGGCGGGAGCTCGGCGGGAGATCGCCCGCCCGTCCCCGGCCGCCGACGCCGCGCAGGAGCTTTCGCGACATCTTCGACCCGGCCGGGCAACTCACGGCCCCCTGGCCTGAATTGGTGCACACTCGCCGGCAGCAGCCCATGCAACTCTTCCTCGTCCGCCACGCGATCGCCGTCCCCCACAGCCCGGACCGCCCGGACGCCACCCGCCCGCTCACCAAGGACGGCCGCGACAAGTTCGTCCGCGCAGTCCGCGGCGCGCGGGCCCTCGGCTGGCGCTTCGGTCGGCTGTACCACTCGCCCCTGACCCGCGCCGTGCAGACCGCGGAGCTGCTGGCCCCCCTCCTCGACGGACCCGCCATCGCGCTGCCGGACCTCAGCCGCGCCCCCGACGAGGAGATGCTCGCCCACATCGAGGGCGACTGCGTGGCCCTCGTCGGCCACGAGCCCCACCTCGGCGCGCTGCTCGCCTGGCTCGTCACCGGCGACCCCGAGCGCGGCGAGCGATTCTGCTTCAAGAAGGGCGGCTTCGCGGCGCTCACCGGCGACCCGCGCCCGGGCGCGATGACGCTGGAGTGCCTGGTCGCGCCGAAGCTGCTGCGCAGCCTCGGGTCGAGAAGCAAGTAGCATCGCCCAGAGCGACGAAGTCATTGAGGAGGAGACGCGCGTGAACCTGCCCGCCCGAGCCCCCGCGAGCCCGACCGTGAGCCCGACCGAGCTGAGCCAGCCGGCGCTCTACATCAACCGGGAGCTGAGCCAGCTCGAGTTCAACCGCCGCGTGCTCGAGCAGGCGCGCGACAAGAGCCTGCCGCTGCTCGAGCGCCTGCGCTTCCTGACGATCTTCAGCACCAACCTCGACGAGTTCTACGAGATCCGGGTCGCGAGCATCAAGGAGCAGGTCGGCTTCGGGCTCCCGCAGGTCAGCCCCGACGGCCGCACGCCGCAGGGGACGCTGCGCGAGATCAAGGGCGTCGCCCAGCGGCTGGTCAAGGACCAGTACCAGATCCTTCAGGAGCAGATCCTGCCCGCGCTCGCGACCGAGGGCATCCGCCTGCTCAAGCTCTACAACTGGAGCCCCGCGCAGGAGGCGTGGCTCGAGGAGTACTTCGACCGCGAGGTGCTGCCGGTGCTGACGCCGATCGGCCTCGACCCGTCGCACCCGTTCCCGAACATCCAGAACAAGAACCTGAACCTGATCGTCGCGCTCGCCGGCGACGACGCGTTCGGCCGCGACAGCGGCATCGCGATCGTCCAGATCCCGCGCAGCCTGCCGCGCCTGGTGTTCCTGCCGCCGGCGATCGCCGAGGCCCCGCACGGCTTCGCGTTCCTCGGCTCGATCGTCACGACCTTCGTGCGCAAGCTGTTCCCCGGCATGAACGTGACCGGCAGCTACCAGTTTCGCGTCACCCGCGACAGCGAGATGTGGGTCCAGGAGGACGACGTCGAGGACCTGCTCAACGCCCTCAAGGGCGAGCTGCGCGCGCGCAACTTCGGCGACGCCGTCCGCCTCGAGGTCGCCGAGACCTGCCCGCCGGAGATGTCGGACTTCCTGCTGCAGAAGTTCGGCCTGCACACCGATGACCTCTACCGCGTCGACGGCCCGGTGAACCTGCACCGTTTGGCGACGCTCTACGAGGTGATCAAGCGCCCGGAGCTCAAGTTCGCCAGCTTCATCCCCGGGCCCAAGCGCCCGCGCGCGACCGAGACCAACGCCGACATCTTCGCCGACCTGCGCCGCGGCGACATCCTGCTCCACCACCCCTACGAGAGCTTCTCGACGGTGCTGGAGATGGTCCGCCAGGCCGCGAGCGACCCGAACGTGCTGGCGATCAAGCAGACGCTGTACCGCACCGGCGCCGACTCGCCGATGGCCGAGGCGCTGCTCGAGGCCGCCCGCGCCGGCAAGGAGGTCACCGCGGTCGTCGAGCTGCGCGCGCGCTTCGACGAGGCCGCGAACATCAGCCTGGCGACGCGCCTGCAGCAGGCCGGCGTGACGGTGGTGTACGGCATCGTCGGCTACAAGACCCACGCGAAGGCGCTGCTGATCGTCCGCCGCGAGGACGGCCGCCTGCGCCGCTACGTCCACCTCGGGACCGGCAACTATCACACGATCACGACCCAGTTCTACTGCGACTTCAGCTTCCTGACCTGCAACGAGCAGTTCGGCATCGACGTGCACAACGTCTTCATGCAGCTGACGGGCTTCGGGCAGTGCGCGCCGCTGCTCAAGCTGCTGGTCTCGCCGTTCACGCTGCTCGACCGGCTGCTGGCGATGATCGACCGCGAGACGGAGAACGCGCGCCAGGGCAAGCCGGCGCGCATCATCTTCAAGGTCAACGCGATCACCGAGACCCGCGTGATCGAGGCGCTGTACCGGGCCTCGCAGGCCGGCGTCAGCATCGACCTGATCGTCCGCGGCATCTGCTGCCTGCGCCCCGGCGTGCCCGGCGTGTCGGAGACGATCCGCGTGCGCTCGATCGTCGGCCGCTTCCTCGAGCACCACCGCGTCTACTACTTCCTCAACGACGGCCAGGAGCAGGTCTACTGCGCCTCCGCCGACCTGATGTCGCGCAACCTCCAGCGCCGCGTCGAGACCGCGTTCCCGATCGAGGAGCCGACCCTGCGCGCCCGCGTCGTCCAGGAGAGCCTGACCGGCTACCTCGCCGACAACACCCAGGCCTGGGAGCTCCAGCCCGACGGCATCTACGTCCGCTGCCAGCCCGGCGACGACACGCGCAGCGCCCAGGAGACGCTGCTGCGCCAGCTCTCCGCCAGCTCCGTCGCCGCCCACACCCAGATGCTGCTCGAGATCCAGGCCCGCCAGGACCTGTTCGAGTAGCGAGCGTCCCGACCGCCGCGACTCCTTCAGATCGGCGCGACCGGGGCCTCGGGGCTCGCCGCGGGCTCCGCCGCCGCGGGCTCCGCCACGGGCGCGGGCGTCGCGGGCGGCGGCGGCTTGATGGCGCAGGCGTACAGCGCCTCGGCCGTGCGCTTGGCGTACTCCGCGCGGCCCTCCCGGTCGCCGCCCATCGACCCGTCGTCGACGATGATCACGAGCGTCAGCGTGTCGCCGCTCGGGGTGAACTGGGCCCAGGTCTGCGGCTTGACCTCGACCTGCAGCGCGTCGAGGTGGCGCTGGTGCGCGAGCTGCTTCTCGACGGCGCACGCGGCGATCGGTTCGAACAGCGCGGTCGGGTCGGCGGACGGGCCCGCCAGCGGATAGACGCGGACCGTCTTGCAGCCCGCGAGCGCCACGGCACACAACAGGAGCATCGCTCGCCGCACCCTCCGGGTGTGCCACGTCCGCGGCGCGCGAGGCAAGCTCATCGCACGCGCAGCTCGAAGCCGAGGCCCTGCAGTTTTTCGGCCTCCTCGGCGAGGTCGGCCTGGGTGAGCGGGTGGCCCTCGATCCAGTCGGCGGGGAAGCCGACCTCGAGCCCGTTCTTGCGCGTCGCGACCGTGAACGGCGGGAGCGGGCCCGGGCTGCGGCTGCGCGCGAGTCGGACCGCGAGGCGCAGCACCACGCACAGGCGCAGCGCGGGCTCGATCTCCTGGGCCGGGAGCGCGGAGAAGATGTCGCGGGTCAACTTCTTGCGCTGGCCGAGCAGCAGGGTCGCGAGCAGGTCCTGGTCGGCGCGCGAGAAGCCGGGCATGTCGGAGTTGGCGACGAGGTAGGCCGAGTGGCGGTGGTAGCCGGTGAACGCGATCGAGAGCCCGATCTCGTGCAGGCGCGCGGCCCAGCCGAGCACCTGGTGGCCGAACGCCGAGTCGATGCCCCATGCGCCGGCGAGCTGGTCGAAGCAGTGCAGGGCGAGGCGCTCGACGCGGGCGGCCTGGTCCATGTCGACCTGATAGCGCTGACAAAATTGCCGGATCGTCCGGTCGCGCACGTCCTCGTGGCGGATGCGGCCGAGGAGGTCGTACAGCAGGCCCTCGCGCATCGACCCGGGGGTGACGTCCATCTGCGCGATCCCGAGGGATTCGAACAGCGCGAGGAGGATCGCCACGCCGCCGGGGAGCACGCCGGCGCGCTCGGCCTGGACGCCGGGGATCGCCGCGATCTTGGCCGGGTTGCCGGCGGAGATCAGCGCCTTCTTGAGCTGGCGCAGGCCCGCGAGGGTGACGCCGCGCTCGCTCCAGCCGTGCTGGCGCAGCAGCGCCTCGACGGCCAGGATCGTGCCCGACGAGCCGACGCAGCTGTCCCAGCCGGACTCGAGGTAGCGGCGCTCGATCGGCTCGAGCTTGAGCCGCGCGGCGATCTCCGCCCGGCGAAACTCCTCGGCGCGGACCTTGCCGTCGGGGAAAAATCGCAGGCTGTAGACCACGCAGCCCATGCCGAGGCTGTCGGTGCGGATCGGGTCGAAGCGCTCGCCGAGCACGCACTCCGTGCTGCCGCCGCCGATGTCGACGACCAGCCGCCGGCCGCGGTCGTCCGCGAGGCTGTGCGACACGCCGAGGTAGATCAGGCGCGCCTCCTCGCTGCCGGCGATGACCTCGATCGGGTGGCCGAGCGCGGCCTGGGCCGCGGGCAGGAAGTCGCGCGCGTTGTGGGCCTGGCGCAGCGCGCTCGTGCCGACCGCGCGCACGCGGTCGAGCGGCAGCTCGCGCAGCCGCTGCCCGAAGCGCTCGAGGCACGCGACCGCCCGCGCCTGCGCCTTGTCGCTCAGCCGGTGGTCCGCGTCGAGCCCGGCCGCCAGCGCGACGCGCTCGCGCAGGCGGTCGACGATGTGGAAGTGCGTGTCGTCGACGACGCGCGCGACCACCATGTGAAAGCTGTTCGACCCGAGGTCGACCGCCGCGACGCTCTCGCTGTTCGACATGCTCGCGCGCGACTATACGGGCCCGGCGGCGCGGCCCGCAAGCCGATCACTGCGGCGCGTCGCCGTCGGTCGGCTGCCGCAGGTAGATCTCTGCGGGGTCGAGCGCCTCGCCCTCGCGGGCCTCGCCGCGCTCGACCGGCTCCGCGGTGGTCGTGATCACGTCGACCGCCACCGCCTCGGCGGTCGCCTCGCTCGCCTCGCTCGCCTCGCTCGCCGGTCCGGCCGCGAAGCGCAGCGCGGACGCGAGGTCGGGGACGAGCAGCTTGCGGCGCCAGGTCAGCTCGAGCGCGAGGCGCTGGCGCTTGCCCCTCTGGCGGGCGCGGACCTCGAGGCCGAGGACGCCGCGCGGTCCGAGCACGAGCTCCTGGTCGCCGTGCTGGACGTGGACGGCGCCGGTTCTGAGCGCCTGGGCGAGCTGCTCGAGGTATTCGGCCACCTGTGACACTGTGGCGGCGCCCTCGACGGTGAGGTCCTTGCGTGCTTGCTTCATGACGTGTGACTCCGGGCCCGCGGCGGGGCGTCCGCATGGTGCCACGGGCCCGCGGGGCGGGCGATCGGCGGCCGCGGCCCGCGGCCCGGGTGGTCCGCGAGGCGACGCACACACCGCCCTCGCGGCGGCACCTCGGCCTGGGGGCGAGAATACCCCGGCGCCCGCCCCTGGCGCGCTGCTGCCCGACGCGGGCAGTTTGTGCCAAGCTAGCGCCCATGCCTGGCGCCGAACGCTCTCAGACCGACCTCGAGGTGCTCCGCAGCAGTCACCGCGGAAAGTTCATCACGCTCGGCGTGCTGCTCGCGGCGGCGGGGGGCGTGTGGTGGTTTTTCAACCGCACCGGGCCGATCGGCAACGACGAGGACGCGTCGCGCGTGCTGGTCGTGACCCAGACGCACATCCGTTACAAGCCCTACCTCGAGCAGTGGGGCTTCTCCGCCCAGGAGGGCCGCGCGGAGACCATGGTCGACGAGGCCCACAAGAAGATGCCCGACCTCGCGGTCGACGGCGCCCCGGCGATCCTCAAGCTCGCCGACTGGGCCGGCTTCGCGTACGTCGCGTTCGAGAGCCCGGCGCGCGTCGACTTCGCGGGGCTCGAGGTCGAGGGCGGCATCCCGACCTTCGAGCCGTGGCACCGCTTCGCGGTCGTCAGCGCCGGCGACTACGCGTTCCCGCACAAGCTGACCGTCAACAGCAAGCCCTCGGAGGTGATGAGCGGCGCGGACCTCGACCTGCTGAGCGCGCTGTTCGCCCAGGAGCCGCTGGCGAGCACGCTGCGCGACGACCCGAAGAACCCGCCGGAGGTGATGGTCCTGCGGACCAAGCTCGACGAGGGCATGCAGCGCCTGACCTCGGTGACCGCCGCGGAGGCCACCGTCGCGAAGATCGCCGACAAGGCGCGCGTGCTGCTGGTCGACAAGGAGCAGGGCGACCCCAAGCCCGCGCTGCTCGGCGGCATCCACGAGAGCCTCAACGCCGTCGCGCTCGCCGACGGCAGCACCCTCGTCATGGCCCGCAAGGTCCACTTCTCGAGCAACACCGGCTACAACGCCGAGCTCGAGCTGGGCCGCACCTGGGAGTTCTCGTACCTGCCCGCGGGCGCCGCCCCGGGCAGCGCGCGCACGCCGTGTCCGAGCCTGATGGGCGGGGCGCTGGAGGAGTCTGGGAGCCGGCCGAGCTTCCGCTTCTCGCCGCGCGGCGACGCGGTGCTGGTGCACGTCGACGGCGCGTCGCAGGTGTGGCGGCTCGAGCACGGCGCGGGCAAGGGGCCGTGCAACTTCGTGCTCGCCGGCAAGATCTCGCTGCCGCTCGCGCGCAGCGAGGACCCGGGCGACCCGCAGGCCAGCGGCCGCGTCGTGCGCGGGCGTTACGACGGCGACGACTCGGTCGTCTACGTCGCCAAGCCCGGCGAGGAGGTCCCGCTCGAGCTGGTGCGCAGCCCGTCGATCGGCTTCGCCGCGCCGGCGTGGGTCGGCGACGAGTGGGTCGCCGCGTCCGGCTACGTCGCCGCCGCCGAGCTCGGCGGCGTCTACCTGATGAGCCCGGCCCACCCCGACCACGCGCTGCGGCTCGACGCGATCGCGCTCAACGCCTCGCACAGCGTCGACAGCGTGGCCCCGGCGCCCGACGGCCCGAACGGCCCGCGGCTGCTGGTCACGGCGACCAGCGAGCGCGGCCAGCGGCTGTTCCGCGTCGACGCGCCGAAGCCGTGGGCGGAGCTGCTGCGCGAGGCGCTGGCGGCCGACAGGGCCCCGCCGGCGCCGGCGGTCGCCGACGGCACCGAGCCGCGGGTGCTCGCGCTCGACGGCGCGGCGTTCACGGTCGCGACGCTGGCGCACGAGGGCTGGATCTCCGACGTGGTGGCCGCGCCGGACGGCAGCTCGGTGGTGTTTCAGATCCGCGACATCGACAACGGGATCGCCGACGCCGACAGCCGCCGCGAGATCGGGCTCGTCGCGCTCGACGGCCTCAGCCCGCTGCGCCTCCTGACCCGCAACGGCCTCGAGGACCACACGCCGATGTTCACCGCCGACAGCAAGACGGTCGTGTTCCGCACCCGCTTCCCGTTCGAAAAGACCGACTGGGTGCTGACCACCGCCCGCGTCGTCGCGGCGCACAAGTGAGCCGACCCGCGCGCTGAGCGGACGCCCCGCCGTGGGCCGACGCGGCCCGCACGGTGAGCGGACGCCCCGCCGTGGGCCGTCGGCCGCTCGCCGTGCGTCGCCGACGCGGTCGCGCCGGAATAACGCCGTCCGCTCGCGCGTGCCTGCGACGGGCCCGCCGCGCACGCGGGTCGGCGCATGCCCCAAAGGACAGGTCCTTCGGGCCAGGTCGCCGGCCGACGCCAGCGCAGCTCCTGGGCGCGGGAGCCTCGCGCGGGTCCTTCACACACCGGAGGTCCCGCCATGTCGACAATTCCCTCGCATCCGCCGTCCCGGCCGTCGCGTTCGCCGCGGCGCGTCCGTCTGCTCGTCCTCGCCAGCGGCCTCGCGGCGCTCGGCGTGCTCGCCCGCGCCATGCGCGGCGACGAGGCCGCGGGCCTCGCCACGCACGCCGGGAGCTTCGTGCTCGGCGTGTTCGCGCTGCTGCTGCTCGGCAGCCTGCTGCAGCGGCTGCGCCGGCTGTGGCACACGCACCTGCGCGCCGGCCTGGTCCGCGCGGGCGAGGCGGTGTGGTCGTGGACCGGCAGGATGTGGCCGCGCTCGGACCCCGCCGCAAAGGATGGCGCCACGCTCGGCGCCGGCGAGCGCATCGCCCTGGTCGCTGGCCTGCTGCTGTGCGCCCTCGACGTCGCACTGACGACCCTGCTGCTGCGCGACGTGTTCCCCGAGCCGCCGTACCGCTTCGAGCTGTGGGGCTGGCTGTCGCCCGCCGCCGCCGAGTGGTCGTTCTACGTCGTCGTCGCCCTCTTTAAAACGCTGCTCGAGCTGTGGTTCGGCGTCTTCGACAAGATCCGCAGCGCGGCCGCCGGACCGAGCGCCATGCGGTGGTTCGTGCTCGGCGGCGCCTCGGCCTTCGACGCCGCCCTCGCCGCCGCGCGCGGCATGCTGCTCGCCGAGCAGGGCATGGGCGGCTCCGCCGTCACCGTCTCCAACATCGTCTTCGTCGGCTTCGGCGTCGCCGTCCCGTGGGTCGCCGCGCACACCGGCGGCCTGCTGGTCAACGGCATGGACGGCTTCCTCGCGCGCCTCGGCCTGCTGCGCTGGCTCGCCGCGCTGCCGCGGGTGGTGCTGCTCGTGACGCTGTGGCTCGCCGTGATCGCGCTGGCGCTGCCGGTGCTCGGGCTCGTGCTCGCGGTCGGTCTGCTCGCGCTGGTGTGGTTCGCGCTCGACGACGTCGTCTCGACGATCCTCGGCCACGACGACGACGACGCCGGCGTGGCCCTCCCGGTCGAGCTGGTCCAGATCGCGCGCGACGAGCCGCCGCGCCCGCCGCTGACCATGTCGCGCGTCGCCGGAGGTGCGTCGTGAGCCAGCTTCACGCCCTCTCCGCCCTCGCGGGCCTGGCCGTCGTCGCGGCCGCGCTCGGCGGGATGATGCGCTGGCAGTCCGGCGCCGACGCCGAGATCCGCGCGGCCGCCGAGGCGCGCGGCGAGTGGCGCCCGCCGTGCGCGTCCCGCCTCGGCAGCGCCTACGCGGCGATCGACCCGGTCGCGCACACCGACCCCGGCCCGCCGCGCACGCTGCTGTTCGGCGTCGACCGCAGCCCCTCGAACCTCGCCCTCGCCGACGAGCAGATGGACGCCGTCGTCGCGCACGCGGCCGCGCTGCCGGCCGACACCGGCGTCGGCGTGCTCCTGATCTCCGACCGCAGCGAGCGATCGTCGACGCCCGACATGCCGTTCGAGGCCGCGACCCCGCGCCGCAGCTTCGTCCCCGGCCCCCTGCCCTGCGGCCCCGACTGCCCCGCCGACAGCATGTTTAAAAGGAAGTGCCTCGAGCAGATCGACGAGGCCCAGGGCCGCCGCGTCGCCATGCTCGCGGCCGACGAGGCCCGGACGCGCACGACCCAGCAGGAGCAGCGCGCCGAGCGGATCGTGCGCTGGCGCGAGCAGGTGCGCAGCTGGACGCCGAAGCCCGGCACCTCGCTGCTCGGCTTCTGGACCAAGGTCGCCGACCTCCCGGTCGTCCGCCGCACCCCGGAGCGCGTCACCGTCGTCGTGTTCTCCGACCTCGAGGAGGCCCGCACCCCCGACCGCAAGCGCATCGAGAGCTTTGAAAAGTCGTACCGGGCCCGCGGCGCGTGCCCCGAGGCGGACTGGCTGCCCCCGGGCCTCGGCGGCCTCGACGTCGTGCTCGTGCAGACGCTCAGCGACGGCATCGACGGCGCGGCCTGGGGCGACCGCTGGGAGGCCGTGCTGACCTGCGCCGGCGCCCACGTCCGCCGCCACCGCTACAGCCCGGCGATCTCGGTCGCCGAGCTGCTCGGCCCCGACGAGCCCCCGCCGCTGGTCGCCCGGGCACAATGAATAGACATGGCCGTTCGGGCATGTCCTTCACGACATGTCCGCACGGACATGCCTTCGCGAGCATGTCCTCGCGGACAGCTCAGCGCAGCACCGCGATCGCGCGCAGCCAGGCGAGCATCTGCTCGGGCCAGCCGCGCATCGCCGGCATGCCGGGCTTCTGGGCCAGGCCGACGCCGTGCTTGCCGTCGTCGTAGAGGTGCAGCTCGGCGGGGCGGGACTTCGCGCGCATCGCCTCGTAGAACAGCTCGCTGTTGTGAAAGTCGACCTTGCGGTCGTGGCGCGAGTGGACCAGGAACGCCGGCGGCGTGACGGCGGTGACCTGCTTCTCGAGCGAGAGGCGGTCGACGAGCCCGAGCGGCGGCGGGTCCTCGGCGCCGAGCATGCTCCGCTTGCTGCGCTGGTGGGCCCAGCGGTCGTCGAGCGTGACGACCGGATAGACCATCACGATGAAGTCGGGCCGGCAGCTGATGCGCAGCAGCGGGTCGGGGTCGTCGGGATCTGCCTCGGTTGGACACGCGGTGCCGACGAAGCCCGCGAGGTGACCGCCGGCGGAGAAGCCGACCATGCCGATGCGGTGCGGGTCGACGCCGAGCTCGGCCGCCTGCGCGCGCACGGTGCGGATCGCCTGCTTGCCGTCGGCGAGGAAGTCGCGGTGATGATAGTCGTCGCCGCTGACGCGGTAGCGCAGCACGATCGCCGTGATGCCGCGCGACGCCAGCCAGCGCGCGGTCGGGAACGCCTCGCCGTGCAGCCCGCCGGTGTGCGCATAGCTGCCGCCGGGCGCCACGACGATCGCCACGCCCGTCGCCTTCCCGGGCGGCGGAAAGTAGTAATAGAGCTCGGGCCGGTCGCCCTTCTTCGCGCCGTGGGCCCCCGGCGCGCCCGCGGGCCACAGCGGCGCGCGGCGGGCCGCGTCCTGTCCGGTGGAGCAGCCGAGCAGCGCCGCCGAGAGCCCCAGCGCGCCGAGAAACGAGGCAGATCTTCGCACGTCGCGGCCACTTTCGGATGTCTCGCCGACAATTCCAAGCCCCCTCGCGCTGCGGGAGCCGCGCGCCGGCGGCCAAACTCCGCGCGGCGCTCGCCCGGCGCGGCGCGTCCGGGATATACCCGCCGCATGCGTCTCCATGGCACCTTGACCTCGCCCTACGTGCGTCGTGTCCGCGTCGTCGGCCACGAGCTCGGGCTGGCGCTCGAGCTCGTCGACACCACGACCCCGGACGGCCGCAGCTCGCTCGAGCGCCTGTCGCCGCTGCGCAAGGTCCCCGTGCTCGAGGTCGGCGGCGTCGGCGTGCTCGACTCGCACGCGATCATCGACCTCTTGCTCGCGCAGCACGGCCACGGCGGGCTGCGTCGGCTGCGGCCCGCCGCGCAGGTCGTCGAGGGCAACATGATCTACGCGATCGACGGCGCGCTCGACTCGGCGATCCGCATGTTCTACTTTCGCCGCGACGGCGTCGACTTCGAGCCGATCCCACACATGCGCAACGAGCACGACCGCGTCGGCCGCACGCTCGCGTGGCTCGACGCGCAGGTCCGCAGCCCGTGGTGCACCGCCGACGACGGCTTCGGCCTCGCCGAGCTCGCCCTCGTGACGACCCTCGAGTGGTTTCGCCTGCGCGCGATCGTCCCGCTCGAGCCCTACCCGAAGCTCCTCGCGCTGATGGCCGCGCACGCCGAGCGCCCGTCGCTGGTCGCCACCCGCCCGCCGGGCGCGTGAATGTAAGCACCTGTCCCCGCGGACAGGTCGCCCTCAGCGCGCGCGGGGCGGCAGGCCGCTGACGCGGTCGACGACCGGGGCGCCGACCGCCGGCTCGCCCGCGTGGCCGGACAGCTTCGCCAGCGTGCGCTCGAGGTTGAACACCAGCGTGCGCTCGTCGGCCAGCGTCGCGTCGATCGTCTGGCGGTACACCGAGGCCAGCGCGTGGACGACCTGATAGGCGCCCTCCTGGTCGTTGTTCTCGTGGTGCAGCGCCGCCGCGCGGGCGAGGCTGGTCGCCTGGTCGACGAGCAGCCGGCCGCGCACGAGGCCCTCGCTGGCCGCGCTGGTCGCGACGGTCGACAGCGCGACGGCCGTCTTCACGGCCTTGCCGCCGCGCTCCTGATAGTCGAGCTGGACGTCGGCGACGGGGCTGCCGAGGGCCACCACGGTCTCGGGCAGCCCCGGGCGGGTGTCGGAGGTCAGGGCGATGTAGATCGCGCCCTTCTTGCGGCTGAGGAAGATGGTCTCGACCGACAGCGCGATCGCGCCGCCACCTTGCCACTTGAGCGCCTTGCCGGGGATGCCGTAGACCCCGGCGATCTTCAGGCCCTTCGCGGGGCGGACCTCGAGCTTGAGGTCGTACGCCAGCTCGGTGACCATCGTGTCGAAGTCCTCCTCGAAGACCTTTTGCATGCGGGTCGCGTCGGGGAAAAAGAACAGGTTACCGCCGCGCACGCTGCTGATCGCCGTCGCCAGCTCGGCGCCGAACTGCACGCCGACGCCGACCGTGGTCATGCCGACGCCGGAGCGCGAGGCGTCGCGCGCCATGCCCATGAAGCTCTGCGCGTCGGTGCGGCCGGTGTTGGGGCGCTCATCGGTGAACAGCATCACGCGGGTGGCGCCCTTGAAGCGGTGCGACCTGGCGAGCTGGAAGCCGACCGCGAGGCCCTCCTCCATGTTGGTCGAGCCGGCGCTGGCGATCCCGCGGATCTGCCCGGCGAGCGCGGCCCGGTCGCGCACCGCCGTCGGCTGCAGGTACACGTGCGACCGGTCGCCGTAGAGCACGATCGACAGCTCGTCGTCGGGCCCGAGCTGCGTGATAATTTTCAGGAGGCTCTCCTTGACGAGGTCGAGGGGCTGGCCCGACATCGACCCGGACTTGTCGATCACGGCCACGAGGTGCACCGGGTCGCGCTTGAAGGTTTTGGCGTCGAGGCCCGACGAGAAGCCGAGCTGGGCCAGGTAGCGCACCTCCGGCTGGACCAGGAGCCCGGCCGCGGTCGCCTCGCCGATGGCACACAGCGTCTGCGCACACTTGCTGCGGGCGGCCAGCGGCAGGTCGTGCTCGCTGAACAGCCCCTCCGGCGTGAACGTGTTGGGGTGCGGGACCTCGCCGGCGGCCACGCGGTCGCGGAAGAACGCGATGTCCTGCGCGCCGCCCGGCGTCGCGCCCAGCATGTCGTCCGAGAACTCGAATGGGCTCGCCGGCGAGGGCGCGGCCATCCGGTGCTTGCGCTCCTCGCGTTCCGGGCTGCGGCCGTCCGCGCCCCCGGGGAGCAGCATCGCCGCGCACAGGGCGAGGCCAGAGAGGAGCGAGGTGGGGCGCAGACCAGGACCGACGTGCCGCATGCGCCGGCCTCCTACGCGCGACCCGTGCGCCCGATCTGCGGCCCGCACACTTTTAAAAAGAGGCGGCGAGACAATGTCCGCAGGCGGGGGCCCCGGGCCGCAGCGCCGCGCCGGTGGCCCCGCGATCGGCACGACGACTGTGCACATTGTCGGAATCTACGTAGTTTTCACGGATCAGCGGGGCCGACGCTTTTTTAAAAGCGTTCGTAGCGGAAGGATAGGCCGAGAGATTGGCAGGTGCTGGAGATGTCGCGGGCCAGCGGTACGGGGCCGCAGAAGAACACGCTCGGGGCCGCGAGCTTCGGCTCGCCCGCGAAGCTCGCGAGCAGCGCACGGAAGTCCGGGCGCCCGAAGTGGGTGCGCGAGCGCAGGCCGGTGATCAGGTCGATGCCGGTCGTGTCGTGCAGGATGGTGCGGGCGAGCTCGAGCACGCTGCCGTCCATGTCGGGCCGGGCCGCGGTGAAGTAGATGTGGATGTCGAGCCAGCCGTCGGCGTCGGCGCGCTCGAGCTCGCCGAGCAGGCGCGTGAACCACTCGAAGGAGTCCTGCTCGCGCGAGATCCACACGAAGTGCAGGCGCCTCAGCTGGAACCCGGCGACGCCCGCGGACCGTTGCAGCTGCAGGCTGCGCAGCACCGACGCGAACGGCGTCACGCCGATGCCCGCCGCGATCGTGACCACGTGCTCGCACTCGCGGATGTGCACGCTCGGCGTCCCGTACGGCCCGTCGATGTGGACCATCAGGCCCTCGTGGCGGTCCGGCGCGGTGAAGCGCTCGCGGACCGCGGCGGTCCAGTTGCCGAGCGACCGCACGTGCACGCTGAGCGCGTCGGGCTCCTCCGGGGCGCTCGTCAGGGTGAAGGGGTGCCATTCGAAGCGGGCGACCGCGGGCAGGCGCACGAACACGAAGTCGCCGGGGTCGTAGGTGAAGTCGGGCGGCCGCGCGAAGCGCAGCAGGGTCACGCCCGAGGCGAGCGGGCGCGCCTCGAGCAGCTTGACGGGCGGGCGGACGAGCGAGCGTCGCAGGGTGCGCTCGGCGATGAAGCCGAGGCCTGGCACGAGCAGCCACACCCAGAGCACCGGGCCGTGGACCAGCGCGACGGCGAACCACAGCCAGTAGAGGGCGTGGACGCGGTGGAACAGCTCGAAGTGGCCGGCCGCGCGCACGCGGTCGCGGGCGCACAGCCAGATCAGCACGAGCACCGCGAGCAGCGCGAAGCCGGTGTCGTTGGCGGGGCTGCGCAGCGGCGCGTCCGAGGTCGCGACGTTGATGAGATGGGCGGCGGCGTGGACGAGCGACAGGCCGAACACGACCTCGCCGATCAGTCGATGGATGCCGACCACGTCGTCGAGCGGCAGGACGCGCTCCCACCACGTGCGGCGCACGGCCGTCCACAGGTGGCGCAGCATCGGCACCAGCAGCAGCGGGCCGTCGAGGTCGAGGCACGCCCCGCAGCCGCGCGCGATCTGGACCCACAGCGTCGCCCCCGCGGCGCGGTAGGCCGCGAAGGCGCCGACGAACAGCCACAGATTGACGGCGACGAACAGCGCGAGCCAGGTCCCGAGCACGCCCCAGCGGCGGACCCAGCCGACCGCCTCGCGTCCGCGCGAGCGCGGGCCGGCGGCGCGGGAGCGCGGGCGCAGCAGCGCGACGCCCTGCTCGGCCATCCGCGCCTGCAGGGCCGGGCGGCGCTCGATGATGCGGCGAAACTCGTCGAAGGACAGCGACTCGTCGCGGTCGACGTCGGCCTCGGAGATCATCGCGGTGAGCAGCCGCTGCGCGTCGTCGCGGGCGAGGACCACGCCGTTCTCGGCGAGGCCGATGTGCAGCATGCGGTCGAGCTCCTCGCGGTCGATGCGGCCGTCGCCGTCGCCGTCGTGCAGGCGGAACAGGAACGCCAGCTTGCGCTCCATCGGCGCGTCGATCATCGTCTGGGCCATCGCGTGGAAGTCGGCCGCGGTCGAGAAGCCGGCGTGCCACGGGTCGAGCGCCGTCATCAGCTGCTGCGCGAGGTAGCGGCTGCGCAGCCCGAGCAGCCGCTGCACCGCCTCGGCGCCGAGGGTCGACCTCTGCGCGGCGGGCGGGCTCGGCTGCGGCGCGGTCGACATCTCGTTCACCGCCCCGGTTGACTGCGGCGCGGCGGGCGGGCTCGGCTGCGGCGCGGTCGGCATCGACGCTTCTTTTTACCGTGTCGGCTGGGCGCGCAGCCAGGTGGAGATCGCCGCGACCGCGGCGTCGTGTCCGGGGACCACGCGCTCGGCCGCGAGGGCGCGCTCGGCCAGGCTGCGCGCGCGCTGGCGGCGGGTCGCCTCGACGCCGCGGCCGCGAGCGAGCGCGCGCGCGAGCAGGAAGTAGGTCGTCGACAGCGTCGTCGGCGGCGGCTGCTGCTCCTCCTGCGCGCGCAGGGACGGCTCGAGCGCCGCCTCGGCCGCGTTGGGGTCGCCGCTCGCGAGGAGGGCCTCGGCGAGGTGGAGCGTGACGCGGACGACGTCGGGGTGGTGCTCGTCGAGGTTGCGGCGGAAGATCTGGCGGGCGCGGGTGTGGAGGGCGAGCGCGTCGGGGGCGCGGCCCTGCGCGAGCGCGATGACGCCGAGGTTGTCGAGCATCTCGGCGAGCCCGAAGTTCTCGAAGCCGCTGCGCTTCTCGTGGATCGCCAGGGCCCGCTCGAACGCGACGCGGGCCTCGTCGAGGCGGCCGCGGGCCATCGCCAGGTCGCCGATGTTGACGTGCAGCGCCGCCATGTCCGGGTGGTCGTCGGCGCGCAGGCGGCGGAGGATCGCCAGGGCCCGCTGGTAGTAGCCGGCGGCCTCGTCGAAGCGCCCCTGGCGGCGCGCGAACACCCCGAGCGACAGCAACAGCGTCGCGACCCTGGTGTGCTCGCCGTCGTAGAGCGCGTCGTAGAGCTGCAGCGCCTCCTCGTGCATCACCTGCGCGGCGGCGAAGCGACCGACGGCGTACTCGGCCCGCCCGAGGTTGAGCAGCGCCTCGGCGCGGTCGCCCGGGCTGCACGCGCGCAGGGTGTCGCAGATGCCGAGGGCCTGCTCGAACAGGCCGCGGGCGCGGTCGTGCTGGCCCTGTTCGAAGGCGCAGCGGCCGAGGTGGCCGAGGGCCTCGGCGACGCGCGGGTGCCCGGGGCCCTGGGTCGCCTGGCGGATCTGCAGCACCTTCTCGTAGCCGGCCTGGGCCGCCGCGTAGTCGCCGTGGCGCAGCTGCATGCCGGCGAGGTCGTCGAGCGCCGTGGCGACCTGCGGGTGCTCCTCGGGGAAGGTGTTGCGGGCCAGCACGAGCGCCTCGCCGTACTGCGCCTGCGCGGCCTGCAGGTCGCCGCGGACCTCGTGCAGGTGGCCGAGGTAGCCGCGGCGCGTGACCTCGCCCGCGGGGTCGTCGACGCGGCGCAGCGCCGCGCTGGCGAGGTCGCTCCACATCACGCCCTCGGCGTGGCGCTCGAGCTCGACGCCGACGACGCGCGCGAGCTCGGTGGCGGCGCGGGCGAAGATCGCGTCGTGGCGGCTCTCCTGGGCGATCAGGGCCGCCTCGCGCAGGGCCGCCTCCGCCGAGCGCGGCGCGCTGACGCGGCTGTGCAGCAGGCCCTGCCAGAACTGCGCCTCGGCGATCAGCGGCGCGTGGCCCAGCGCCCGGGCGTCGCGCAGCACCACCGTGACCTGGTCGAGGCCCGCGGCGTACTTGCCGGTCTGCTCGAGCGCGCGGACGTCGGCGAGGCGCCGCTCGAGCGCCAGCGCCTGGGTCTCGGCCTCGAGCGGCGGGGGCGGCGGCGTGCGGGCGAAGAACGCCTCGACGTCGCGGCAGATGACGACCGGCTGGAGCTGCGCGACCGCCTGGACGGCGTTGTCGACGACCTCGCCGTCGGCGCGCTCGAGCAGGTCGACGAGCGCGCCGAGCTCGAACAGGCGGTGCTCGAGGCACAGGCCGCGGGGGGCGGCCTGGGCCTCGGGTCGCGGCTCGTCGGCGGCCTCGCACAGGCCGACGCGCTGGTCGATCCAGGTCTGGGCGTAGGCGTCGAGGCGGGCGTCGACGGCGGCCCAGGTCATCTCCGCGTGGGGTCGGCCGGAGTTGCGGAACGCCGCGCGGATCTGCTCGCGGCGCGCGGGGCTCCACACGGCCAGCAGGCCGCTGGCCGCGGCGGCGCACGGCTCGGGGCGGCCGGGCGCGACGCTCCACGCCAGCGCCCCGCCGAGCACGAACAGGCCCAGCGCGGCGGCCAGGGCCAGGACGGCGAGCGGGCGGCCGCGGCTGCGGTCGCGCTCGAGGTCGGCGAGCAGCGCCTCCATCGTCGGGTAGCGGCGGCCGGGCTCGGCCTGGAGGCCGCGCATGACGATGCGGTGCAGCCAGGCGGGCACGTCGTTGTTGCGCGGGGGTCGGCGGACGGTGCCGGCTCGCTTGGCCTGCTGGATGCGGGCCGGCGTGTCGCCGCCGAACGGTCGGCGGCGGTAGAGGGCCTCGTAGAGCGCGGCGCAGAAGCTGAACTGGTCGCTGCGGGCGTCGGCGACCTGCTCGTACTGTTCGGGGGCCATGTACAGCGGGGTGCCGACGAGCGCGCCGGCCTTGGTCAGGCCGGTGGTGTAGATCTCGTCGCCGTGGAGGCTGGCGCTGTCGGGCGGGCCCGGACAGACGGCTGTGGTCGGTGGGGTCGCCTCCTGCGACTCGCGGTGGCCGGGCTCCTGCGGCGGGAGCGAGCGGGACATCGCGCGGCGCAGCGGCTCGGCCGGGGTGCGCAGCGGGTCGGTCTCACCTGTCCGCAAGGCCAGGTCGTCGCCCGAGCGGTGGAGCTGGCGCGGCTCGGGCTCGGGGGTCGAGACGCGGCGGCCGTCGGGGCTCGGGGTGCGCATGAGGTTGTTCTGCGAGCTGTAGCGCAGTGCGGCCTCGCGGCTCTCCTGGACCACGCCGAAGTCGAACACGCGGACGCGCTCGACCCGGCCGTTGCGCGGGTCCTCGGTGACCATGACGTTGTCGGGCTTGAAGTCGCGGTGGATGAGGCCGGCGGAGTGGGCGGCGGCGAGGCCGTGGCCGGCCTGGATGAACACGTCGAGGACCCGGCGCCAGGGCCGACGGGCGCGCCGGAGCCACTGCTTGAGGGTCACGCCGTAGAGGAACTCCATGGCGATGAACACCTGGTCGCCGAAGGTGCCGACCTCGTGGACGGTGACGATGTTCGGGTGGGCGAGGCGGGCGAGGGCCTGGGCCTCGCGCAGCAGGCGGGCCTGGGCGAGGTTACTCTTGCCGGACTGGGCGATCTGCGGGCGCAGCAGCTTGATCGCCACCTTGCGGTCGAGCTCGGCGTCGTAGGCCGCGCAGACCAGGCCCATGCCCCCGGAGCCGAGCAGCTGGAGCACCGCGAAGCGCCCGATCCGGTTCGGGAGCGCGTGCGCCTCGAACGGTGCCTCCTCGGCGACCGGTGCGGGGCTCACCTCGGCCTCGCCGGCGCTGACACGGCGGTCCTCCTCGCGCTGGTGGGGCCCTGCCACGGTCTCCCAGGATAACCCCTGGGCACATGGGCAGCGAAGTCTGCCTCTGAAACGCAGCACGCACCGTGTTTTGAGCGACTCCTGGCCGGAAGGGACGATTCCGGGTCACGTGACGCTGTAATACGGCTGGACCTGCGGGGTCTGGCGGGAGCGGAGATGCTCGCAAGGGGACCCGACAACGAGCCCGGGAGAATTACTTGGTCTTCCCGGGCTTCGCGGGGGTGCGAACGGGTGCGACGGCCTTGGCCTCGGACTCCTGGACCCCGCGCTTGGCGGCGGCGCCGGCGTTGGCGTCCTCGCGGTCGAAGCACAGGTCGCCGGTGTCCTTCTTGAGCGTGTCGATCTGCTCCTTCGCGGCCTTCTGGTACTGCGGGCTCGCGGGGGACTTGGGCCGGATGAGCGCCTCGAAGTAGGCGATCGCGTTCTTGCACTGGCCGAGCTTGGCGAAGCCGAGGCCGGAGTAGTACAGCGCGTCGGACACGATCGGGTCCTCCGCGTACTCCTGAATGATGCGGTAGAACTGGCCCAGGGCGCTCTTGTAGTCGCGCTCGCTGAAGAACGTCAGGCCGACCTTGAAGTTGGCCTCCGGCAGCTTCGCGTCGCCCGGGTAGCGCGAGATGAAGGTCCGCCACAGCTGGCGCGACAGCTTGTAGTTCTTGCGCTGGAGCTGGCGGTCCGCCTCGCTCCACAGCTCGTCCTTGCCCTCGGGGATGCTCGTCGCCTCGTTGAGCTTCTCCTCGAGCGCGCGCAGGCGCTGGTCGACGTCCGTGCGCAGCTCGGTCATCGCCTGCTGGCTCGTCGACGACACCAGCTCGGCGTTCTCGGCCGCGCCGCGCAGCTGGGCGACCTCGACCTCGACGGTGTCCATGCGCGCGCCGATGCCGGCCTGGCTGCCGCGCAGCAGGTTCTCGGCCTGGTCGAGCTTGCCTTGCAGCTCCGCGAGCTTGCGGTCGGCCTCGGCGAGCTTCTCGTCGAGGTCCTTGCCGCGGTCGCCGGTCGACTGCTCGAGCTTGGTGACCTTGGCGGCGAGGTCGTCGTGCTGGGCGCGCAGGACCAGGCAGCCGGACGAGGTCGCCGCGGCGAGCGCGAGGACCAGCGCCTGAACCGTGGCCCCGCGCAGAAGCCGAAGCTGGACCGGACGCTGGACCGGACGCTGGACCCGAAGCTGAAGCAGAAGCACCGCCCGGTTCACTTGTTCTGCCACACGAAGTTGACGCGGCGGTCCTTGGCCATGCTCGCGTCGTCGGTGCCGGAGGCCTCGTAGTCGCCCTTGGAGATGACCTGCATCTTGGACGGGTCGACGCCGAGGGTCTGGAGGAACTCCTTGACGTTGTTGCCGCGCTTGTCGGTCAACATGACGTTGTACTCCTCGGTGCCGCGGGAGTCGGCGTGGGCCTCGAGGATGACGGTGGTGGCCGCGTTCTTCATGCACTCGGCCAGGGACTTGAGCTTCTCCTGGTCGGCGGCCTCGAGGTTGGGGTTGTCGAAGCCGAAGTACAGGGTCTCGACCTCCGGGCAGGGGTTGGCGCCGCCGCCCTGGGACACGCCGGAGAACACGCAGCTGCCCATGTCGCAGATCTCGTCCATCTGCGGGCAGTCGTTGTCGGTCTGGCACTGCCCGCCGTTGGCGCCGCCGACGGCTTCGCAGCGGCCGGTGCCCACGTTGCAGGTGCCGGGCTGGCACTGCAGGTTGTCGTTGCAGGCCGAGCACACGCCGGCCGCGCACACCGTGCCGCCGCTGCAGTCGAGGGTCTGCGTGCACGGCTTGCCGAGGCCGTCGGCCCCGCCGGCCCCGCCGGGCGGGATCAGGGCCGGGTCCTGGCAGCGGAACTCGGCGCACTTCCAGTTGGCGCCGTTCGGCCCCTTGCCGTTGCAGTCGGTGTCGCTCTTGCAGTTCTGGCACATCCCGTCGACGCACTTCTCGTCGAGGTCCACGTTGCAGTGCTTGTCCTTCTTGCACTGCGGGTACTCGGGCTTTTTACACGCCGTGGTCGACAGGCCCAGGACGGCGACGCCGAGGGCGAGCAGATGTGGAGTCAGGCGGGACAGCATGGCGCGCATTGTGGCGGCTCCGGGAGGGCGGGGAAAGTTTCCGACGAAACGGAAATCGTTGCGAGCGAACGTGCCAGAGGCGGCAGAGGCGGCGAAGGCAGGCGGCGAAGCTGTGAACGGCGTCGACCGCATGTCTCGGTTTGCCGGCCAAGGCATAGCCTTGCACGCCGCGCAGTGTCAACCACACGCCCGATCCGGCGCGCGCTCCATCACGGCCCGGCGCGCCCGGCAGGAGCCAGACCCGGACCCGCACTCGCTGGCCCCCTGGTTTTCACGCGGGATGCGCAGGCGGCGCGAAGACCCGCGAAGCGGCGTCGGCTTTTGCTTCTGCATCAGCTCTGGCATGGTTTGCCGCCATGGCGCCGGTCGACCACAAGACGATGTTCGAGATCTACCGCGAGACGGACTATAATCGCGCCTTTCGCTACGTCTTCTTCACGGACCTCGACGAGCACAACCGCGGCAAAGAGATCGCCCGCGCCGCGGCCGGCGAGACGGTGTTCTCCGGGTTCATCGCCGACGACCGCAAGCCCGCGGCGCGCGACGCCGTCGAGGCCATCGTCGACGAGCTCAACGCCATGGACGAGGCCGACGCCGGCCTCCCCACGCCCGAATTCCAGCGCCGACTCGCCGCCTTCCTCGTCCCCTGAACCCCCGGCATGCCGCCCGCCACCGCCATCGCGCCGCGCCGCGGCCTCCCCCGGGCCCTCGCCATCGCCACCGCGGCAGCCTGCGCCCCGGGCCCCGACGCGGCCCCGCTCGTCGAGCTCGGCGAATTCGACCTCGCGCCGCAAACCACGGACGACGCCGCCGCCGCGCTCGCCTGGCACCCCCTCGCCTGCCCCCAGGTCTACCGCGTCCGCGTCGACGAGACCTACCCGCCCGGCCTCGAGGAGCGGATGCGCAGCCGCGCCGAGCACAGCACGAGCTTCTTCGCCGTCGCGGGCGAGCCGGACCCGACCTGGCCCGAGGGCCCTGTCCCGAGAGCCAGGGTCCAGACCGGCCGCCTGGTGTTCCAGGGCCCCAAGACCCAGGGCCGGCAACTGCAGCGAGAGCTCGCGCTGTCGGCCGAGCTGGCCGGGCCGGCCTCCCCGGACGCGCCGTGCTTCGAGCGGACCTGGGACCCGGTCGAGGACGCGCTGGCGCTCGGCTGGCCGCAGCTGCCGGGGCGCCTGACGGGGCTCGGCGAGACCTGGCGGGGCGCGCGGGTCGAGGCCCGCTGCAACCGCTCGGCCTGCGTCGACCCGAAGACCGGCGGCGGCGGCCCGGACAACCATTTTCGGCCGTGCACGACGATGTCGTGGCGCGAGCGGCTCGACGGCGTCCACACGCTCGGCGACGATCGCGTGGCGCAGATCTCCAGCTTCTGGAGCGACGGCCACCCGCTCGACGAGGGCCTGTGGAGCGAGCGCACCGCGGTGATCTCCGTCGACCACGGGCGCCTCCTGCACAGCCAGACCGTCATCCACCACACGTACACCGGCGTCGAGCGCGAGGTCCGCGTCGACGCCGTCGACGCCTGCCCCGGCGGCCTCGTCGCCGCCGGCTGGACCCCCGACCCCGCGACCGTCGCCGCCCGCGACGCGCTGCTGGCCTCCGGCCCGCTCGCGCGCCGCAGCCCGGAGCAATCTCCCCGAGAGGGGCGTTAGGAGCCGATGGACAAGATCGTCATTCACGGCGGACAGCGCCTCAGCGGCGAGATCCGCATCCTCGGGGCCAAGAACGCCGCCCTCCCGATCCAGTGCGCCGCCCTCCTCACGGCCTCGCCGACCACCCTGCGCCACGTCCCACGCCTCAGCGACGTCAAGACGATGAACGAGCTGCTCGCCGGCCTCGGCTGCACCGTCGAGGGCGACCGCACCCTCGTCATCGACCCCGCCGGCGTCGCCGAGGGCCCGCTCGAGGCCCCCTACGAGCTGGTCAAGACGATGCGCGCCTCGGTCACGGTGATGGGCCCGCTGCTCGCCCGCTACGGCCGCTGCCGCGTGTCGCTGCCCGGCGGCTGCGCGATCGGTGCGCGCCCCATCGACCAGCACCTGCGCGGCCTCGAGGCCCTCGGCGCCAAGATCCGCATGACCCACGGCTACGTCGAGCTCAAGGCCAGGCGCCTCAAGGGCGCGGTCTTCAGCTTCGACCTCGTCACCGTCGGCGGGACCCAGAACGTGATGATGGCCGCCGCCCTGGCCAGGGGCACGACCCGGCTCGAGAACTGCGCCCGCGAGCCCGAGGTCCAGGAGCTCGCGGTCGTGCTCAACAAGATGGGCGCGAAGATCCACGGCGCCGGGACCTCGGCGATGGAGATCGAGGGCGTCGACACCCTCAACGGCATCGACCACGCGATCCTCCCCGACCGCATCGAGGCCGGCACGTTCATGGTCGCCGCCGCGATCTCGCGCGGCGACGTGCTGCTCGAGCACGCCCCGGTCGACCACCTCCACCCGGTCATCGCCAAGCTCGAGGAGGCCGGCGCGCGCTGCCGCGTCGAGCCGCGCGGGCTGCGGGTCATCGGCCCCGAGGCGCTGCGACCGATCGACCTCGTGACCCGCCCGCACCCCGGGTTCCCGACCGACATGCAGGCGCAGATGATGGTGCTGGCGAGCGCCGCGCACGGCCAGAGCATCATCACGGAGACCATCTTCGAGAACCGCTTCATGCACGTGCCCGAGCTGTGCCGGCTCGGCGCCGACATCCACGTCAACGGCAACTCGGCGATCATCAAGGGCCCGGCCAAGTACAGCGGCACGACGGTGATGGCGACCGACCTGCGGGCGAGCGCCAGCCTGGTGCTCGCCGGCCTGATCGCCACCGGCAAGACGGAGATCCGCCGCGTCTACCACCTCGACCGCGGCTACGAGACCATCGAGAAGCGCCTCCGCCAGGTCGGCGCGAAGATCCGCAGGTTCCATGGCGCCCCGAACTGACGGCCTCACCCTCGCGCTCCCCAAGGGACGCATCCTCACGCAGGCGATCCCCGTGCTGCGCCGCGCCGGGCTCGAGCTCGGACCCGCCGTCGCGAACGAGCACGACCGCCGCCTCCTCTTCGACCTCCCCGGCGGCCTGCGCGTGCTTTTGGTCAAGCCGGTCGATGTCCCGACCTACGTCGAGCACGGGGTCGCCGACCTCGGCGTGGCCGGCTACGACACCCTGTGCGAGGAAGCGCGCGACCTCTACGAGCCCGTGGACCTCGGGATCGGCGCCTGCCGCCTGGTCGTCGCCGAGCCCGCCGACCGCCCCGTGACCCTGCGCCGGGGCATGAACCTGCGGGTCGCCACCAAGTATCCGCGCCTCGCGCGGAGCCACTACCGCTCCCGCGGGATCCAGCCGGAGATCATCCCCCTCTCCGGCTCGGTCGAGCTGGGACCGATCACAGGCCTGGCCGACCAGATCGTCGATCTTGTGGAGAGCGGCGAGACCCTCCGGCAAAATAACCTGACGGAGGCGGGTACCATTCTTCACGTGACCAGCAGGCTCATCGTTCACCCGGCGAGCCTCAAGCTCAAGCAGGCGGCCATCACCCGCATCATCGCCGCCGTGCGCGCGGCAACCACCGCCGCCACGACCGCGACCGCGAGGACCGCATGAGCAAACACGACGACCCGGCCCTGGTCCGCGCGGCCCTCATCCAGCGCCTCAAGGTCCACCCGCGCCTGACGCAGCAGAGCCTCGGCCCCGCGCCCGACCAGCGCAAGCGCCTCGCCGCCTCGCTCCCCGACATCATCGCGTTCGGCGACCGCCGCTACGCCGCCGCCCACGTGGTGCTCGACTGGGACCACCGCCTCCCGAGCGAGGCGATCCTCCTGCGCCTCTACCTCAGCTACACCGACCGCGAGGCCGCCGACGTCGAGACCGCCCTCAAGGCCCGCGACCGCGAGATCGAGGCCGGCAACCTCTACCCCGAGTTCGACGTCCCCGACTTCGGCGAGATCGACGCCAGCGAGACCTACGTCGGCCTCGTCCGCCCCGGCGGCAACGAGGTCGAGGAGCTGCGCTTCTTCAGCGACTGGCGCAAGAGCGTCCAGCAGCCCGTGGTCCGCGATGTCCTCGCCGCCGTCCGCGCCCACGCCGGCTACGAGCGCTCGATGAAGGAGCGCAGCCACGACAACCTCGGCCCCCCCGTCGTCATCGGCTGGACCCCGCCCTGCCTCGCCAACTCGAAGCACTGGGCCGTCGAGGTCTGGCTGCTCGTCGACTTCGACGGCCACATGGGCCGCGCCCACGTGTTCATGGTCGACAGCAAGCTGCGCACGGTGACCCGCGAATTTTTTACAGAGGTCCAGATCGGCTGAACTCAGCCCGCCCCGGCCTCGATGCAGTAGACGCGGTACTTCTCCCAGCACAGCCGCGATGCGAAGCTCAGCCACTGCCGCTCGGCTGTCCACTTGGACAGCGCGGGATGGCCGGGTGGAAACGCGTTGTAGCCCACACGCGCGAACTGCTCCTCGCTCGCGGACGTCCAGCCCGCGCAGGTGTCGTCGGGAGCGAGGAGATAGGCCGCCCCGAACGGATTCAGATTGGTCCAGACGATCTGGTTGAGCGCGACCTCGCCGGTCTCGGTCATGGTGATGCCGCCCCCCGGTCCCTCGCCGATCAGCGCCGCGAAGCTGGTCGCCACGAGCAGCCCGCTCGGCAGGATGAACGGCCGGCCCCCCGGATCCTCCTCGACGTAGTCGAAGGGCCCGCCGGTGGCGTCGGCGAGCAACGCGCGAAATCGCTTCGGATGGCGAAGTTTGGCCTGCGCAGCCATGTTTTGGCACGCCAGGTCGGCACCCGCGCGGGTGCCCATGTCGCCGGTGAACACCTGTGACGAGAGGAAGATCCGGCGCCCGTCGAGCCCGCACGCGAGGTCGCATCCGACCATGCCCGTCGCGTCGACCCGGCCCGTGCCGTTGTCCTCGCCCTCGTCACACTCCTCGAACTGGGCGTCGAGTTGACCATCTCCGCAGCGGTTGATCGTGCAGTCGTCGTCGCAGCCGCCGTAAATCGGACCATTGTTCTTGCCCGCGTCGCACTCCTCAAGCACCGCGAACAGCAGTCCGTCGCCGCAGACGTTGAGCCGGCAGTTTGAACGGCAGTGGCCGGTGTCGACGTTGGCGGCCCCCTCGTCGCACTCCTCGATGCCGAGGCGAACAAAGCCGTCGCCGCACACGCTCAGCCGGCACAGCGGCGTGCACTGCTCGTACGGCCCGTTGCCGTCACCGTCGTCACAGACCTCGCCCGGGTCGATCACACCGTCGCCGCACACGCCCGGTGCGGCGCCGGTCCCGGTCGTGACCTCGTCGACGCCCGTCGACGTCACGCCGGTGGTCGGCGGGTCGCCGGTGGTCGGAGCGGGAGGGCCGGCGGTGGTCGGCTCGGCGCCGGGCTCCGTCGCCCCGGTGGAGGTCGCTCCCTGGCCCCCCGGAACATCGTCCGGACCGGAGCAGGCCGCGAAAAAATAGACAGGTAGGATGATGATGTCGCGGATGCGCATGGGTTACTCCTGTTCCACGCAATAGATGGGGCGCTCGGAGGCGCAATCGTCTTCCGGGTTGTACTTGTTGGCGGAGTAGGTCCACCCGCCGCCGATGTCGTCGCTGCGACCGTAGACATTGGACCCCTGGAAGTTGGTCCAGTCGGCGCAGAAGTCGATGCCCGGGAACGGCGAGCCGTCGACGTCCGTCCCGGTGTACACCGACGCGATCTGCGGCTCGCCGCGCTCGTCGCGGTCGATCGGGTGCTGGTGCGGCTCGCTGAACAGCTCGGCGAAGTGGTCGCTGACCGTGAGCCCATCGACGCGCCGATACGGGCCCTTGCCGATGAAGTGGCGGGCCCAGATCGTCTGCGTCGAGGTCGACAGCAGCGCCTTGAAGTTACCCGGATTGGTGATCGGTGAGTCGGCCACCTCCTGCATCGCCTTGAGCGCCAGCGACTTGCAGTAGGCGTCTGCGCCCTGCAGACCCCCCATCTCGCCCTGCAGGCGCACGCTGGTGACGAAGATCAGGCGTGGTCTTTGACAGGAGGTCGTGCAGCGATCTTCGTCGTCGAAGTTGCCGTCGTCGCACTCCTCGAGGCCCTGATTGACCGCACCGTCGCCGCAGAACGGCGCGACCTCTCCGGTCGACGACCCGTCGCCCGCGGTCCCGTCGGCGCCGGACGTCGAGCTCGCGCCCGTCTCCCCGGTCGACGTGCCGCTGCCACCGCCATCACCGCTGTCGCCGCTCGCATCGACCCCGGAGCTGCCCGTGCTCGCGCCGGACGCCGCTCCCGTGCTGCCCGGGCCATCCGTGGTCTCGGTCGATTCCTTCATCACCTCGTGGTCGCGCGGCACCCCGCAGCCGAGCGCCGCGCACCCGAGGACCCATGCCGACAATCGCATGTCTGCTTGGTTTCACGTCCAGCGGCGACGGTCAACTTGTAATCAATGTGCGCCGCGATACTCGAAGTGCACACCGAGTGAATGAGGCCAGCGCGGCGGTGTTCGTGATCAGACCTGCTGCTTCACGGTGCGCGCCGGGCCGGGGGCCAGCTTGGGCAGCGTCAGCGACAGCACGCCCATGTCGAGGCACGCCTCGGCGCGCGCCTCGTCGACCGCGGTCGGCAATTCGATGCGACAGAAGAAGCGCTCGACGCGGTAGAGGCTCGCGCTCGACTGGCTCGCGCGGCCGCAGCGACGCAGCGTGAGGGTCGCGCCGTCGACCGAGATGTCGAGGTCGTCCGGGCCCATGCCGGGCAGCTCGGTGAGCACCTGCACGACCTCGTGGTCCTCGCGGATGCTGACCGCCGGGAACGTCAACAGCGGCTCGCAGGCCGTGTCGCCGCCGAGGTCGGACGCCGCGCAGCGCTGGGCGTGCATGTGCGCGGAGCTCGTCTCCGGCGAGCTGTCGATGTCGTGCTGGTTTCCCCCGATGACCTGCATGGCGACCTCCGCGGCGGACGTACGCGCCCGCCTACTCGTGGGACAGTGTGGCCTCGAGCTCACGCGACGGCCGGCGAAAAATCGCGGCGCGTCTCATGGCCCGCGACCGACCGCCGGGCCAACTTCGGAGAGCGCGTCGGCACGCCGCTTGGACCGCCGCGATGCACGTTGTTCCTCGCGGCGTTTCGCCGGCACGCGCCTGGCATCGGGTCCGTGGCCCCCGCGTCGGTTCGCCCGCGAAACGCCCGATCACGGCCCGGGGCCGGCCCCGGGCGCTTTGGCGGGATCGCAGCCTTTGTGGGCACATGGCTCGCGGAGCGCGACGCAGTGCGCAGGGAGCGACCGACCGCGCGAGGCTCCAGGGCGCCGCGCGCCGGGCCCGTCGCCGCGACGCGGCGCGCGGCTTGCAAATCGCTTCAGGTCACGGGCACGCCGCGCTGATACACCGCGGCGATCAACGGCGAACCCGCGTGATAGACGAGGTCGCGATAGTCCGCGGTCGCGAGCACGACGAGGTCCGCGCTCATGCCGACCTCGACGCGGCCGACCTCGCCGGCGAGGCCGAGCGAGCACGCGGCGTTGTGGGTCACCGCGCAGATCGCCTCGGCGGGCGAGAGCCTGCAGCCGTAGCAGGCCAGCGCGAGCACCAGCGCCAGGCTCTCGAGCGCGCACGAGCCCGGGTTGCAGTCGGAGGCGACCGCGACCGGCACGCCGGCGCGGACCAGCGCGCGCCCGTCCGCGAACGGTTTTCCCAATACGAGCGAGGTGCCCGGCAGCAAGGTGGCGATCACGCCGGCGTCGCGCAGCGCGCTGCGGTCGTCGTCGTCGAGGTACAGCAGGTGATCGGCGGACAGCGCCCCGAGCTCGGCGGCGAGGCGGGCCCCGCCGGTGTGGCCCAGCTCGTTGGCGTGCAGCCGCGGCTGCATGCCCAGCGCCCGCGCCGCGAGCAAGATCTGGCGCGCCTCGGCCGGCGTGAACGCGCCGCGGTCGCAGAACACGTCACAGAAGTCGGCGAGGCCCTCCGCCGCGACGGCAGGGAGGATCTGCGCGCAGACGCGGCGCAGGAACTCCGCGCGGCCCGCCTCGCTGCCGCGCAGCTCCGCCGGCAACGCGTGCGCGGCGAGGCAGGTCGTGCGGACGCGTACACCTGTCTCTCGGGCCAGGTCGCGGGCGACCCGAAGTTGCGCGAGCTCGGTCTCGAGGTCGAGGCCGTAGCCGCTCTTGATCTCGACCGCGGTCGTGCCGCAGCGCTGCATGCGGCGCAGGCGGGCCCGGCTCTGGGCGAGCAGCTCGGCGTGACCGAGGCTCCGGGTCTGGCGCACGCTCGACAGGATGCCGCCGCCGGCCGCGAAGATCTGCTCGTAGTCGGCGCCGCCGAGGCGCAGCTCGAGCTCGTCCTTGCGGTCGCCGCCCCACACGAGGTGCGTGTGGCTGTCGACCAGCGCCGGGAGCACCGCCTTGCCGCGGCAGTCGACCTCCGTCGCGCCGGCGACCGCCGGACGCTCGCGCTCGGGGCCGATCCACGCGACGCGCCCGCCCTCGAGGACCACGCTGACGTCGCGGCGCAGCCCGAGCTCGGCCTGCGCCGCGCCGCCGCGTGGCCTGTCCTTTGGGCCATCCGCCAGGGTCACCACCTGCGCGGCCTCGATCAGCGCCGTCGCGCTCACGCGTCCTCCATCAGCGTCGTGCGGCCGGGGATGCGCACGCCGTGCTCGCGCGCGAAGCCGAGGGCCTCGTCGTAGCCGGCGTCGACGTGGCGGACGACGCCCATGCCGGGGTCGGTGACGAGGACGCGGGCGAGGCGACG
>Ga0075163_10000617_pt1 | contig 46192 bp, 49 predicted proteins | sample JI1023141ADNA_FD_71478 | JGI IMG/M metagenome (GOLD analysis project Ga0075163, IMG submission 71478) | Wastewater effluent complex algal communities from Wisconsin, to seasonally profile nutrient transformation and Carbon sequestration -... | ecosystem: Engineered > WWTP > Effluent > Algae...
GCAATTTTATTTCGGTGATGCCTACAAACCTCTATGGCCCGAATGATAATTACAATTTAAACAATTCACATGTACTTCCTGCCCTTATTCGCAAATTTCATGAAGCGAAACAGAACAATGCGCCCAGTGTTGAAATGTGGGGCACGGGATCACCTCTACGTGAATTCCTGCACGCGGATGATATGGCTGACGCTTGTGTGTTTCTTATGCAAACCTATAACGGCTCACAGCATGTTAACATTGGCACGGGCACCGATCTTTCTATAAAGGATTTGGCACTACTCATTAAAAAAATCGTAGGGTATAACGGCCATATTACACACGATTATGGTAAGCCAGATGGCACACCGCGCAAGTTAATGGATGTTAGCTTTCTTCACAGTTTGGGCTGGAAACATACCATTGATCTTGAAGAAGGTATTAAACTGGTGTATGAGGACTTTAAGAAAAAAGAAAACGTGAAAGTGTGGTAAAAAACGGTGAGAAAAAACGGAAACCGGCCGGCGCTTGCACATCGCTGCTTGCTGTTTTTTTTCTTTTGTCTACCCCAGCAAAATCGCAATTCTATAACTTACCAAACGATTACTTCTTTTCACTCCTTACCGAAAAACAACTTTCCGGGAAAGACGCGTCCCTTCACGCTGGTATTAAACCTTACATTCATTTTTTTTCGGAACAGTATATTAACGTCCCCGACTCCCACAGGATTTTTAAATACATTAGCGAAGATCCTGCTCTCGATGCCGTTTTCTTTAAACACCTGATTCGCATCGAGCCGCCCAAACAAAATTTCAAACTTCAGCTGGATCCATTATTGAACTTTGAACCGGGAATGGACTTATCAAAAAAAGACAAGTACCTGCTTACAACCAATACCAGAGGATTTATTGGAAGTGGTTATGTGGGCGATAAAGTGTATTTTGAAACCATCTTTGCCGAAACACAATCCATTTTTCCAGATTACATTGCCAATAACGTGCAATCCACCGCGGTCGTTCCGGGTCAGGGGCGATGGAAAACATTTAAAACTAATGGTTTCGATTACGCTTTTTCATCCGGCTTTATCTCGCTGCAACCAATAAAAAACCTGAACATCCAGGTAGGACATGGGAAACAAAAAATTGGTAACGGCTACCGTTCCTTGCTATTGAGCGATAATTCGTTCAATTATCCATACGCCCGTATCACCCAACAGTGGTTAAACGGCAGAGTTCAATACAGCAACATTTACGCGGCGCTCATGAATTTGGAACCGGCGGCCAAGATCCAAAATCCAAACGTGGAACGGTTATTTCAAAAAAAGGCAGCGTCCTTCCAGTATTTAAGCGCGAATATCAGTAAAATGCTTGATGTGGGCTTTTTCCAGGGTATGATCTGGCAAGCTGGTGATGAAAAAAACCAACAACACCTGGAATGGCAGTATTTTAATCCGATTATATACACAAACCTTGCTTATTACGGTCTCAATAACCGAAATAATATTCTTGTGGGGGCCGATGTGAAACTTAAGCTTTCGGATCGGATTAATATATATGGGCAGGCAATGGCTGACGATCTCAGTAATACAAAAAAGACCGGGAATGCAATTGGTTACCAGGCCGGGATCAATTATTTTGATTTTCTGGGCTTAAAAAATTTATTTCTTCAGATAGAATATAATAACGTAAAAGAAAGTAGTTATTACAGTCCTTTAGGAACCGCAACGAATCAGTCGTTCGCCCATTATAACCAGAACCTGGCCTTTACACCGGGGAGCGGCAACGAGTTGATTGTTATATCAGATTACAAATGGAGGCGTTTCTTTGTTAACCTAAAATATAATCATCAAATGGTTTTATTGAACGGAGAAAAATACTACACAAATACTATTATTCACCCAAAAATAGGTTACCTACTAAACCCTGCCTATAATTTAAATGTTAGTGTTGGAATCAATTATAGATTACAAAATTTTTATAACTTTAAACTCTTAAATAACGAAACAAACTATATCTATATTGGCATTAAAACCAGCTTATATAATATGTATTACGACTTTTAGATGACAGCACTTATCCTTGTTTTTTTAACATCCTTCGTAGTGGTACTCTACTCTACCCCGGCGTTGATAAAAGTAGCTGTTTTAAAGCGCCTTATTGATTCCCCGACAGAAGACCGCAAAATCCACAAACGTTCGGTGCCAACTATAGGCGGCATTATTATTTACGCGGGTACTTTATTTGCCTATACCCTTTGGTACAATATTGATGACATGATCTATTACGATAAGATCCTTCAATCTATTAAGGAATTTAAACTCATCATCGCTACCAGTCTCATTCTTTTCTTTGTTGGGGTAAAAGATGACATTATTGGTACCGCCGCGGTAAAAAAATTGTTTGCGCATATTATAGTGGCTTTAATCCTGGTGTTGATGGGAGACATACGCATTACGGGTCTCCACGGTATTTTTGGCGTTTATGATATTCCTTATTGGGGGAGTGTATTTATTTCGATTTTCACGTACGTAGTTGTAGTAAACTCGTTTAACCTGATTGACGGGGTAGATGGCTTAGCCGCGGGAATAGGGTTTTTGAGTTGTTGCGCTTTTGGTATTTGGTTTATTTTTGCCAACGAGTTTCCTTACGCGGCATTGTCCTTTTCTCTGGCGGGAGCGTTATTAGGGTTTTTGATTTTTAACTTTTCTCCGGCCAAAATTTTTATGGGTGACTCGGGGTCGCTGGTGATAGGTATGTTTATTTGTGTACTGGCTATTAAACTTATAGAATACCCCATACAGCAATTGGACGCATTTTGGGTAAGAGTAAGTAAACCTGTATTTGCGATCTCCACACTTGCCTACCCGTTGCTCGACACCCTGAGGGTATTTATCATCCGGGCAGTAAAGGGTCAGTCGCCCTTTAATGCCGACCGAAACCATATCCATCATAAACTGTTGGATTGCCGTTACGGACACATCAAAACTGTTACTATCATTTACGCCTTTTCGATTATTACTGTTGCCACTTCACTGACAACATATTTTTTCAATGCACCCACCTATGGCTTGCTCACTGTGGTTTCCGTGGGCATCATTTTTTTAATGATTGTTATTTCGCTTAACAAGCGTAAAAATAAAGCACGGGGAGCGGTCGGTCACAACAAAGAATAAATGAGTTCCGTTTTCGCCCCACTCCGGGTACATTCAGTCCTTAAAGCCCTCCCCTAAATTTTCCTGAGTGTTTTTAATTTCAGGCGTTTTATTCCGCAACAGCATTCTAACATTAAAATTTACCGCTAGTGTAAGTTTTCACTTCGGCTATTTCTCTGATGAATAAATTAACTACATTTATTTCATGAAATACCTGCTTTTTTTATCTGCATTCTTAACAGCTTTTTCCGCCAGCGCTCAAACCGGCTGGGACCTGCAACAATGTATTAATTACGCCCTAACCCATAACTTAACACTGAGGCAGCAGGGCGTTACAAACGAAATAAACAAAAACAACGTAACCCAAAGTAAAGCGCAAGTACTACCAACTCTAAACGCGGGAGTTTCTCACAATTACAACTTTGGCCAAACCATTGACCGATTTACCAATACGTTTGCAAATACCCAGGTGCTGTCACAGAATTTTTTCATAAGCAGCGGTGTTGTTCTATGGAGCGGCCTCAGCCAGTACAACACCATCAAAGCCAATGAATATAATTATCTGAGCGGTGTCGAAAATTTAAAACAATTACAAAACGATATTTCGTTAAACGTCGCTAACGCATACATCGGCGTTATTTTCTCCGAAGAAATTTTAAAGATCTCACAAAACCAATACCTTGTAACCCAGGAACAATTGGACCGCACCCTTAAACTTGTAAATGCCGGTGCAGTAGCTAAAAGCGTAGAATACGATATCCGTGCCCAGTTGGCCAATGAAGCGGTAAATGTAACTACAGCGGACAACAATTATCAGATCTCTCTCTTAAACTTACGACAGCTCATGAACCTCGACAGTCTTGGGAATTTTAATATTGTTCGTCCTGAGATCAATATGCAGGAAAACCAATTGCTGCAAAACAACATACAAGGTGTTTACGAAGAAGGTTTGAAAACGCAACCAAGTATTAAACGTGGGGAATATGCTATTCTGAGTGCCGAAAAAAACCTCGCTGCCAATAGAGGGCGAATCAGCCCAACACTTAGTTTCAACGCCAGCATGGGTACAGGTACTTCAGGGCTAGCAAAAGATATTCTCGGGTACAATTATCGCCTTTATACAAGCGGTATCACCAGCCGGGGCGACAGTGTATATTCGCCGCAAGTGGAGGCCATCACCCGCAAAACACCACTTAATGAACAGTTTAAAAACAACATCAACCAATCCATAGGTTTTAGTTTAACTATTCCATTGTTCAATGGTTTGCAAACGCACACCGCCATAAAAAACGCCAAACTAAATGCCTTGAACGCGCAATTTAGCCAGGATCTTGCTAAACAAAACCTATATAAGAATATTGCTCAAGCTTATGCAAATGCCAAAGCGAGCCTCGACAAATACAACGCTACAAAACTAAGTGTTGATGCTGCTAACGAATCATTCAAATATGCGCAACAAAAATTTAACGCCGGGGTCATCAGCGCGTTTGATTTCAGCACCTCAAAAAACAGATTGTACGCAGCAGAAAGTAATTTGCTTCAAGCCAAATACGATTACGTGTTTAAACTAAAAGTGCTGGACTATTATCAAGGTAAACCGCTTGGTTTCTAGCCTTGTTTTTTGTTCGGCCGTTTAAAAATAAGGCGTAGGATAGGGAGCGAAGTGAGGACAATGAGTGCGATAAAAATATACCCCATGTAATCAGTTATTTCTGGAAACACCTGCACGAGGAAGTACCCAATTGAGGTAAGACTTACAATCCAGGCCACAGCACCAATAACATTAAACACCATGAACTTAACGAACTCTATTCTTATCACACCCGATATAACAGGTGCAAAAGTACGGATTACCGGCAAGAAACGCGCCAGTATTAAAGTTACATTTCCACCGTATTTGTGGTAGTAGGTTTTGGTTGCTTCCAGATGTTTCTTTTTAAAAAACCAACTATCCTTGCGTGAATAAAGCCTTTCGCCTACCCGCCGACCAAACCAGTAACCCGCAATATTACCAAGCACTGCCGCACCCGTCATAAGTGTTACGAGCCCAAAATAATTTACATGAATTAGATCCGGTCGGGCTTTACACAAAATGCCTGCCAGCAGAATGAGGTTATCTCCGGGAAGAAAAAAACCTACCAGCAAACCTGTTTCGGCAAAAATTACAAATAACAGGAGCCAGAGTCCCCCATATTCTATAATGCTGTTTGGGTCGGTAAGTTGTTTTAAAAAATCCCACATAATTTATGAAGGTTAAGTGTTTTGTTTTTTAAACGGCGAAACTTTTAACGCATCGAGTGTTCCTCTTGGAATTGAATCGATCAGGCGTTTCGTATAATCGCTTTTTGGATTTTTATAAATCTCATCGGCGTCGCCCATTTCTTCTATCTTTCCTTTTTGCATAACAACCATTCGGTCGCTCATAAATTTTACAACACTTAAATCGTGGCTAATGAATATATAGGTAAATTTGAATTCCGATTTAAGATCATTCAACAAATTCAGCACCTGCGCCTGCACACTCACATCCAATGCGCTTACACTTTCATCACAAATGATAAACGTAGGATTTAAGCCCAATGCCCTTGCAATACAGATGCGCTGGCGCTGGCCACCGCTAAACTCGTGAGGATAACGGTTGAAGTGTTTTGGTTCGAGGCCAACTTTTTTAAGCAATTCAAGCACTCTTTCTTTTCTTTCTTTATCCGAATTAAGGATGCCATGAAAGGTCATGGGTTCCAAAATAGCATTGCCAATGGTGATGCGGGGATTGAGCGAGGAATATGGATCCTGAAAAATGATCTGCATGTTCTTTCGGTATTTCCTAAATTCTTTTTCCGGCATCCCCACCAGGTTTTCGCCCCAATATAAAATTTCTCCACTCACTCCTTCGGCTAATTTTAGAATACTACGGCCTAAGGTTGTTTTACCACAGCCACTCTCCCCAACCAAACCAAGGGTTTCACCTTCATACACGTCAAAACTCACGTCATCCACCGCCTTGGTGTAACCCAGCACTTTGCCAAACAAACTTCTTTTAGCTGGGTACCAGGTTTTCACGTTTTTTAATTCAAGAATTTTTTTTCGTTGGTATAACTCCTTCAGTTTTTTTTCCCGTTCTTCACTAGTTATTACCTCCGTTTTGTGCGCATGCTGCACTTCCACGATACGACCACCCTCATCCCTGGTCATAAAATCGCTTACCACTGGCAGGCGCTTTACACGAAAGTCCAATGGCGGTCTGCACGCCAGGAGGCTTTTTGTATAAGGGTGTTGCGGGTTGGAAAAAATATCACGCACTAAACCCTGCTCAACAATCTCACCCTTGTACATCACTATGACTGTATCTGCTAACTCCGCAATTACTCCCAGATCATGGGTAATAAACAGAATACCCATGTTGTGTTGCGCCTGCAGTTTTTGCATCAGGTCCAGGATTGTTTTTTGAACGGTAACGTCCAGAGCGGTTGTGGGTTCGTCGGCGATCAATACCTTCGGATTGCAACTCATGGCCATGGCGATCATTACCCGTTGCTTTTGCCCGCCCGATAACTGGTGCGGGTACCTGTCCAGCATAATCTCAGGTGTAGGGAGCTGCACCTCTTTAAATAATTCGATTGTTTTTTCGCGGGCTGCTTTCTTCGAAACTTTTTGATGCAATAATATTGCCTCCATCACCTGTTCTCCACATTTAATAACTGGGTTGAGGGAGGTCATTGGCTCCTGAAAAATCATGGCCACATCATTGCCACGGTATTTGCGCATCTCCTGTTCACCGGCCTTCACAAAATCAATCTGTCGACCATCTTTCCCATGGTAAATAACTTTTCCACCCGTTACCTTTCCCGGAGGGTTGGGAATGAGTTGCATAATGGAAAGGGAAGTAACCGATTTGCCAGAGCCGCTCTCGCCCACGATACCGATGGTTTCACCAGCATGCAGGGTAAAAGATACATCGTTAACCGCTTTCATTAGCTCCCGCTCGGTCCTGAACTGAGTCACCAGATTTTTTACTTCCAGTAGCGGCAAATTGTGCATAGTTAAAAATAGATGCCTGTAAATTACATTTTTATTTTGAGGCCGCTAAATACAATACAAGGGAATTATTCACCGGGCAAAAGGGATAAAGATGTATTTTAATAGAAAAACGACCTCAAGGCATTTAAAAAAACTTTAAAATAATGCTAAGAAGTGCGGAGGAAGAAAAAATTGGGAAAGTTGCTTTCAACTAAGTTTAAAACACACGTACTTAATATCCTCCCCTTTTTCGGTAAACAATTTTTCGTAATGGGTTTTAATTGTGATCAGTTCCTGCCGATGGGCAGGGCAATGTTGATACAAGTTATTGGTTTGCCATATAACAGGTAGGTTGTTTTCTTTAATCACCTCCAGGGTGTATTCGTAAAAACTGGTGCTATCCGTTTTTAAATGGACCAAACCTCCCTTCTTTAAAAATTTGCGGTACCGCTCCAAAAAAATAGGATTGGTAAGTCGCGCTCTCTTCCGCGTACTTTGTGGTTGCGGATCTGGAAAGGTGATCCAGATCTCGTCCACTTCGTTTTCGGCAAAACAATAATCAATAAAATCGATACGTGTTCTGATAAACCCAACATTTTCCAATTTTCGCTCCAACGCCTGTGTGGCGCCAGTCCAAATTCGGTTGCCTTTCACGTCTACCCCGATGTAATCATTTTCGGCGTGTTCCGTCGCCAGGCCAATGGTGTACTCGCCCTTGCCGCAACCCAATTCCAACACCAGAGGGTTATTATTTTTAAAGTAGTCCCTCCGCCATTTTCCTTTTAAAGGGAAACCAGCTTCCAGGTTTTGAAAAAAGAAGGAAAAACAATTTTTGAACGTTTCAAAGTCGGCGAATTTTTCTTGTTTACTTGGCATAGCGCTTTTTAGATGTGATTAACGTATGTGTTGCGGCTGAAATGAGCTATCATCAGGTTTTTAGAGATCTTCCAGAATCTCGGCTTTGTTCTGAAGTTCATACAGTTTTTTGAATTTACTTTCCCGCCCAAGCAGTTCATGGATGGACCCCTCTTCAATAACTTCTCCTTTCTCAAACACCATTACTTTATTTACATGTTTAATTGTTGATAAACGGTGAGCAATGATAATGGATGTTCTGCCCTCTGATATTTTCTCGACGGCCTGCTGGATCAGTAATTCGGTACGTGTATCGATGGTCGCCGTGGCCTCATCCAAAATAAAAACAGCGGGTTTGTAAACAAAAGCCCGTATAAACGCGATCAGTTGCCGCTGGCCGGCCGATAAGCTTTGACCGCGCTCGGTGACCTGGTAATTAAATCCTCCAGGCAATGACAGTATGTAATCGTATAAGCCGATTTGTTTGGTAGCGGCCACCACCGCATCCAATTTAATTTCGGGATTATTCAATGTAATATTGTTTATGACGGTGTCGTTAAACAAGTATACATCTTGCAAGACTACGCCAGTGTTTTTACGGAGCGATTCAAGCGTGTAATTATTCAGCTCGGTGCCATCAATTAAAATATGTCCTTTTTGGTAATCATAAAAGCGACTTAACAAATTAATGATGGTGGATTTACCAGCGCCAGTTGCGCCCACAAGCGCTACCGTTTGGCCTGCTTTGATGTTAAACGAAACCCGTTTGAGTACAAAGTGCTCGTCTTTATAGGCAAACCAAAGATCTTTGAATTCAATGCCACTTTTCACATTCTCAAAGGTGATGGTCCCTTTGTCTTCAATTTTCTCATCGGTATCTAGAACTTTAAAAACACGTTCAGCGGACACAATTCCCATTTGTAAGGTATTTAGGCGATCGGCCAGCATGCGGATCGGGCGGAACAACATGTTCACCATCATGACAAAAAATGTAATATCGCCCAAGCTGATGTTGTATTCGTTTTTATTTGCGCCCACAAACCAAATTACCAGTGCGATTGAAAAGGAAGAGAGAATTTCGACAACCGGAAAAAACACCGAATAATAAAAAATAGATTTAATGTTGGCCGAACGGTGCTCACGATTTATTTTTTTAAACTTTTCATACTCCTCGTCTTCACGGTTAAATAACTGAACTAATCGCATACCCGTAATGTGTTCCTGCGTAAACGTGTTTAGTGCCGCTACCGCATTGCGCACCATGGTGAAGGTTTTTTTAACACCCCTTTTAAACATGGCCGTTGCCACAAAAAGTAAAGGAATGGTACTTAACGATAGTAAGGCCAGTACCCAATTCTGAAAAAACATGGCAGTAACAAAAATGAGGAGCATCACGATATCACCTGCGATCACAATAAAGCCCTGCGAAAACACATCGCTTAAGCTTTCTATATCAGAAATGGCGCGCGTAACGAGTGTCCCTACCGGGGTGTTATCAAAATAAGTGTTTTTAAGGTGGATCATGTGTTTGTACACCTGATTGCGCAGGTCCCTCACAATGTTTTGACCCAGTAAATTGGTGATCCGCATGTTGATTACCTGACAAAGCGCCTCCATTAAAAGAAAAAACAAGATCAACAGGCACATCTTGTTTAATCCGGTTATGCTTTTATGGTTCACCACAAAATCGTTTAGTGTTCGGCTGATCAACAATGGCCTTACAATGGCCAGCGCAGATAACAACAACGTGATGCACACCGACGCGAAAAATAACTTTTTGTAGGGCTTGGTATAACTTAATATTCGTTTTATTAAACTAAGATTTAAGCCTTTATTTTTTTGTTCTTTAGTCAATGTAAACCTCCTTTGGGTAACTTACCCCTACTAAAAACAGTGCGTTGGGCGCGGCGTTTTTGCCCGCTGTCTGCCGGTTCTTTGCTTCAATGATGCGCCTGAATTCATCGAGCGAAATTTTATTTTTGCCCACCATTAAAAGTGTTCCCACAATGGCACGCACCATACCCCTCAAAAACCGGTCGGCGCTAATCGCAAAACGCCATTGATATTCGCCTAGTTTTTGCCACCTCGCTTTTGTGATTTTACAATTATTGGTTTTAGTTTGTGAATGCAGTTTGCTAAAACTTGTAAAATCAATGTACTCTAATAAAATGGCTGCCGCTTTGTTCATCAATTCAAAATCCAGTTCACCGTACACATAAGCACTAAAAGCGTCGGTAAACGGATCTTTATGTAAATTAATGTAGTAATGATATACCCGTTCTGTAGCATCAAACCGGGCACTGGCGGTATCCCTTACCCGCCGGATATCATAGACGGCAATACCGGCCGGAAGCACCGTGTTGAACTTATAAATCCAGTGTTTTTTATTTTCGATCAATCCGTTGGCCGACGCGTTAAATTGCGCCACATAGTTTTTGGCGTTTACCCCTGCATCGGTTCGTCCGCAGCCCAACAATTCAATTTTTTCTTGTAAAATCATGGACATTTTTTCTTCCAGCACCTGTTGCACGGTGTTTGGCGTGTTGTCCTGTATTTGCCAACCATTAAAGCCGGTACCGTTATAAGAAAGGGTTAAAAAAAAGCGGGGCATCCTGCAAAATTACGATTTTAATACAAACATGAGAGCCCGAACCGCGAACTAATTGCTATTAAACCCGGAATCTAAGGGGTAAATGTGAAGCCTCGCCTGTGAGCTACGTGAACGTATTATGTGCTTAAGTTTTCGTAAATTTGGCGCCCTGTTATGAGTAAAATTAAAAAAAACTTTATTTTAGAAAACCTGGAGGTCATTGACATCAGCACCGAAGGAAAAGCCATTGCGAAGCAGGATGGGTTGGTGGTTTTTATTGACGGTGCGGTGCCGGGCGACGTGGTGGATGTAATGGTACGCCGAAAGAAAAACAATTTAGCTGAAGGTAATGTTCACCAGATTAAACAGTTCTCTAAATACCGAGTGGAACCGGTTTGCCAACATTTTGGCACGTGTGGAGGCTGCAAATGGCAAAATCTGGATTACACGACGCAACTTACTTTCAAACAAAAATACGTTTACGATGCTTTTACCCGCATTGGCAAACTTTCATTTAGAGAAATCAGCCCTATACTGGGAAATAGGTCCGACTATTTTTACCGCAATAAAATGGAGTTTTCGTTCTCCAATAAAAAATGGCTAACCACTGAGCAGATAGCTGCTAAAGACGAGGTAGAAAACAAAAACGGTTTAGGCTTTCACATCCCAGGCATGTTTGACAAGATCCTTGACATCCATACCTGCTCATTACAAGCGGATCCGAGCAACGATCTGCGTAATTTGGTAAGGCAATACGCATTTGAACATCACCTCAGCTTTTTTGACATTCGTAATAAAACCGGGTTCCTGCGTACCTTGATGATCCGTACAGCCAGTACCGGCGAAATTATGGTATTGGTTGCCGTGTTTGAATGGCTCGAAGCCGAATTATTTGGGTTGCTTGATTTCTTAAAAAACAGGTTTCCGCAAATTACCAGTCTGTTATATACGCATAATCCGAAGGGCAACGATACCCTGCATGATCTGGAGGTGAAGGTGTATCATGGACGCGATCATATTATTGAAGAAATGGAAGGTCTTAAATTTAAGATCAGCGCTAAGTCCTTTTACCAAACCAACTCAGAACAAGCTTACGAACTTTACAAAATTACGCGGGATTTTGCAGGCCTTAAAGGAGATGAAACGGTGTATGATTTGTATACGGGAACTGGCACCATTGCTAACTTTATAGCCCGGCAGGCCGGGAAAGTAGTGGGTATCGAATACGTGGAAGATGCTATTAAAGACGCCGAAGAAAATTCTAAAACAAACGGCATTCACAATACAATTTTTTTTGCAGGCGACATGAAAGACATCCTGAACGAAGCGTTTATATTAACACACGGTAAACCCAATGTTATTATTACGGATCCGCCACGGGCGGGCATGCATGAGGAGGTGATTCAAGTGATCCTAAAAGCAAGTCCCGAAAAAATTGTGTACGTTAGTTGTAACCCCTCCACGCAGGCACGCGACTTGGCACTAATGGCGGATCACTACGAGGTAGTCAGAGTTCAACCGGTGGACATGTTCCCCCAAACCGCACACGTAGAAAATGTCGTATTATTACGGCTAAAAACCTGATTAAGACCGATCGACACTATTTACTGATTAACTCCACAAATTTGTCGTTTAATAAAATTTAAGCTATTTTTGGCGCCAACAACAAAACCCCAAAACCATGAAAAAACTTACAATTTTAGCCTTAGGGATTATAACCCTTAGCCTCTCTTCCTGCAAGAAGGACCGCACCTGCGAGTGCACAGAAACAGAAACACAGGGCAATACAATCACAGTTACCACTATAAACGCTACGTTTTCCGAAATTAAAAAACGGGATGCGAAAGACGCCTGCTCTAATTATGCATACACCACAACCTCTTCCGGGTCAACTTACTCGAGCAAAGTAGATTGTAAATTAAAATAATTTTAATCACATTACACCTTGAAAAACATGAAAAATCTTTTATTATTATTATTCGTTTCGGCAGTATTGGTCCTTTCATCTTGCCGTAAAGACAGGACTTGTGATTGCACAAATACTACCACATATATGTCAACTTCTGAAGTTGAAACAACCACAGAAACAATTGGTCATGCTACCAAACGCGAAGCAAAAAGAGAAGCAGGCTGCTATAGCCATAAGTCTACTATCACCCAAAATGGAGTTGCTTATCAAGTGTCGTCTGATTGCAAACTAAAATAGTCTCTCTACATTCTAAATATTTAGCCTTTCCTTCTGCGGGAAAGGCTTTTTTTTGCCTAAAACCTAAACCCCTTTTTTGAGGATTTTATTCCTCAAAGCGAGATACCTGGACAGACAGAAGAAGCAGAACCGCTTTCTTTTTATAAAAACATCACCCTCTGGTGCTGGCACCTATTTTTCATGGAATTACTAAATTATAATCCATGAAAAAAATTCTTTTATTGCCTATTGCCTTCTTGGCACTGGGTCTCTTTTCCTGCAAAAAAGACAGGGACTGCAAATGCACGGTGACCCATACCAGCTCAAGCGGAAACGTTACTACCGACATTGACCAGGTGACAACCTACACCGACATTCGCAAAAGCGGAGCAAAAAGCCGGTGCCAGAACTATACAACGGTAAACGTTAATTCGAATGGTGGCACATCTACCACAAAAGGTGAGTGTAAATTAAACTAAAAATTAAGTATGAAAAAGACAATTCCGATAACATTCGTTACGCTGGCACTTGTTTCAGCCTCCTGTAGAAAAGAACGTACGTGCGAATGCACCTCCACCGAAACAACGGTTACTTCGGGCTTGACTCCCGGTACGGAAACAAATGTTTATTCATACAAAGTAAGTATGGAAAAACAAAAGAAAAAAGAATTTAAGTGGATGACTGATTGCGTTTCGACCAAGGAACAACATACAAACAATTACGGTGCAAATACCGATGTGGTAACTACCGAACGCAAATGTGAATTGAAGTAAAGAATTACTTGTTAGTCGAATTGGCTGGTCGACGAATAAAATGATATTTCACAAAGCCCCCTCTACTGAAAATTGTAACGAGATTATAGGAACAAGAAAGGGGCTTTCTCCTGTTATGAGAAAGCCCCATTTACTACCAACTTACAGTTGTTCCCAAATAATTAACACCAGAGTAAGCTCTGCAATTGTAAGATCCAGAAACTAAATTTAGGCATGGCAATGTTGCTTCATTATTATCATTAAAATGATAAAAGGTTGCTGAAGACACCGAAGGAAACTCATAACTATATAAATTTAGATTCAAACTGTATTGATTCCCATTTATAGACCTACCGTTTTGTGGAGAACTATATCCTGAAAATGTCAACTTATCAGGAACAACAAGTGCCCAATAATTTCCTAATGTGTGTTTTTTATAATGAGCCCCAGATAATTTTAGGGATGATTTATTTACACATGACTGGCCTTCTAATGCTGGATTAAAAATCACTTGAAGAAGAGTTGGTGACTTTGATTGGTAAAAACTCACAGTTAGTGAAGTTCTGAATTTACCGTTCCCATCTGTAGTTGAATTTGATCTTTCAAACCCATTATTACAAACACAAGTGCCAGAAGTCTCTTCACTATTCGCCGCATACTCTTGAAACTCAACTGAACCTGTATTCCCAGTGGTTATAGTAGGTAGACTAGTTGTAAACGGAGAAACGGAAATATAAATCGTGTCTTTTGTATACCTCACCAAATGATCCCCAATAATTACGAATCCGTCCCTATTAACAAGCTTCGCGATTGTAGTATATGGGACATTCATTTTGTAATAGTGTTGCCCGTCTGAAAAAGTAGCATCAAGCATAACATCCTTGTTATTTTCGAACTCAGTTGACGATTCATACTCTCCTAGGTGAGTTAATGCTTCAGTTTCAGAACTGTAGGATGAAATAAATGTTGACTCGGCTAATGATTCAGCCGCCAAAGCACTTGTAAAAGTATGATAAAGAGAGGTAAACCCAGTCGAAGTATACTCTGTTTGTTGCTTTTCCAGTTCAACTAGAAGAGAATCAAAGACTTCAAGAGATTTAAAATCAAGGACATTTGCAGTAACGATGATGGGACTACCGGACCTCGCCCCAACAGTATTACCCGGTGAATCATTAACCGAGTTCTTCAGATTTTCCCTCTTAATCTCTTTTTTGCAGCTAACCAAAAGCATCAGGGCTGCACACGTAATTAACATTTTTGTTGTTTTCATAAAATTATTTTTGTTTTATTTTGATAAAGTTCAGCAAATTAAATTGGAGTATTTTACCGTACAAAGGTTTTTTTGCACACTTCTCAATTATTTAATCTAAAGTAGCTGTTTGATTCCTTTTTCATAACTCTATCGCCATAACAATTCAAACAAAACTTAACATCTACGAATGAAGATGAATTCATCATATTTCCTATTGATCTTCAAAATTTAACCTAAACTCATAAATATCAATTTCCAGTATTTCCAAGAAACAGTCTTTATTTCTCAAAATCCTTCATTAAAAATTTGCTATTTTTGTGGTTTACAATATCATGCTCGAAAAAATAGATAAATTATTGGTAGAGGTGGAGTCTTTTGCCGCACAAACTAAAGAACAGGTAGAGGAATACCGTATTAAATGGTTAAGCAAAAAAGGTGAGATCAGTGCCCTGTTTGATGATTTTAAACATGTTTCAGGCGACGTAAAAAAAGAAGTGGGCCAAAAACTCAATCTTTTAAAAAACAAAGCACAGGATAAAATAAACGAATTAAAAGAAACATTTGAGGCCCGGCAATCGAACGCTACCAGGTCGCTGGCAGATCTAACGTTACCCGGATTTCCAAGCCTTCAGAACGGCAGCCGACACCCACTTTCGTTGGTTAAGAACGAGATCATCGCTATTTTTTCACGCATTGGTTTTACAGTAAGTGAAGGGAAGGAAATTGAAGACGACTGGCACAATTTTACCGCCCTTAATACGCCCGAAAACCACCCGGCGCGTGATATGCAGGATACGTTTTACGTAAACCTGAATCCGGAAATGGTGCTACGCACCCAAACATCGAGCGTGCAGGTGCACATTATGGAAGGTCAGAAACCTCCCATCCGTACGATTTCACCAGGACGGGTTTACCGTAACGAAGCTATCAGCGCGCGTGCGCATTGTCAGTTTCATCAGGTAGAAGGTTTGTATATTGATGAGAAAGTGTCTTTTGCCGACCTAAAACAAACGCTTTTATATTTTTCGAAAGAGCTTTTTGGCGCCGATACGAAGATCCGTTTACGCCCAAGCTACTTCCCTTTTACTGAACCAAGCGCCGAAATGGATATTAGCTGCACTATTTGCAAAGGCAAAGGCTGCAATGTTTGTAAACATACGGGCTGGGTCGAAATTTTGGGATGCGGGATGGTGGATCCCCAGGTGCTTACCAACTGTGGCATTGACCCTGTAAAACACCGTGGCTTCGCTTTTGGCATGGGCATTGAACGCATTACGATGCTTAAATACCAGGTAAAAGACCTGCGCCTGTTTTTCGAAAACGATCTGCGTTTCCTTAAACAATTTACTTCCGCTTAAACCCAATGGATCAACAGGGGCGCATCAATAGCCTGATGGATATGCTGAAAAGCGAAAACGACGATGTGTTTCTGAACTACGCATTGGGAATAGAATATGTGACCGCACTTAATTTTACAGCCGCGTACCAGCAATTCACAAAAGTAATCGGACTTAAAGCAGATTATATTGCCGCGTATTACCAACTCGGAAAGTTACTGGAAATGCAAGCTAAAAAAGAAGAAGCAATCCAATACTACCGCCTGGGACTCGAAAAAGCCCAACTTAAAAAAGACAACAAAGCTGTGAACGAATTTAACGAAGCTATTTTTATGCTGGAAGACTAAAGGGCTCGTGGTGGTAAAATTCCTTGTTCTTACTCCGCCAATCAGGCCTTCGTTATTTTGCTGACTTTGCCCTAGATTTAACCGCGAGCGGATAATACCCCACTATAAAACTATACAGTGGCTTAATGTATTCCACCTGTTTCAACAATTCGGCCACCAACTCGTTTGCCTTAGGACGTGGTAATTGATCGAGGTATTTTTTTGCAAGCATAAAAAGCGGTTGTTGGTAGTTGGTGTATTTGGCATCGTGCAACGCGCTCGCCAGGTGTTGCCCGTAAACGGCCAGTAATTCGGGAGTATATGTTGGTAAACTTTGTACCGCGATTTTGTTTATCAGGTTAAACCTGTTTTTCTGTTTCTTCAGTTCTTTCACCAAATCGTTTAAACGCCCCGCCTTTAAAAGAATAACCGAAATTTTATCCAACACATCTCCTTTTGATTGGGATTTAATACCCGCAATTAATTCGTTTAATTGAACGCCTCGTTTTTTCTCCGGGATCAATTCTAAATAACGCTCCAGGGCATGTGGTACAATATGCAAACCGAAAATAAATTGTTTTTTCAGGTATTTTATTTCCAGTTCGGGTTTTTGTTTTTCCCGGGCTTTCGAAATAATATAGTCCGAATAAGCTCTTAAACCAGCTGGAAAATCGGTTTCCACGTTCGCATAATTTTCCTCGAGATAACTAAATGCTTTCTCAGCTTTCCCTCCACAAAAATACAGCTCGGCCTTTGCCAGCATCAATTCCGGATCCTGATTATACTTTTTGAACGGAAATGGTGTTTTAAAAAGTTCCGCTTCTTTGATCGCCAGTTGAAGCCTTACTATTTCCAGGTGGTTGAAATGGTTACCCGACCGTATTAATTTTAACTGTTTCCGTTCGAGTAATTTTTTAAGTTCATTGGCGGCCTCTTTATCCTTTAATAAATTAATGGCCCGAGGAAGGAGAAAAGAAAAAACAGGTGAATATGCCGGCGTTGCTTTTGTTAAAAAATATACAGTGGTGTCCTGCCAGGCCTTTTTTGCAACGGCAGAGAGACCTTTCGTATAATAGCGGTCCAGTTCTTTACAATTCTCTTCCAGCAACTTTAATAGTTCATTTTCATTTCCGGTGAGCCGTGCGTTAAATATAGCGGGCACTTCTGTGACGATTGCCAAGCGAAGGAAATACAAACTAGCATCGCTATTCCCTCGCTTTTCCAATAAAGTCCGAATCCGAATAAACACATCATCCAGATGTTTTTGCTGTAAATTTTCGCTCGCCGCGAACAAGGCCAGAATATTCTTTATCGTTACGCTATAAAAATTAAATGCGTTCCCTTCTTCTCCTCCTGAAAAATAAGCGTACACCGTTTCTTTAAACAAAGCATTGTCTTGCGCGTACTCTTCTATAAATTTTACCAAAGAGGGCTGATCGACCGGCTTTAAGAACTGGCCAAGATCGGGGATTGCTGCCACCACCCGTTTGGAGGGAGAGGCTGCAACCAGCTTGTGTTTAACTAAAATGCCCAATGCGTCTTTCTGAAAATAAAATAATACCGCGCACAGATGTTCGCAAAACGCTGACTTGTTGCACGAACAGGTATAATCCAGGATCTGATCCCCTTTCTTTTTTAAATGAAGTTCGTATTGGTTTTCAAGCAAGAATTTAAATTCATTGACCCCCAGACGTCCCTGCGCTTCCAACTGTCCCTTTTCAAACAGACGCAAGCCTTTTTTTAAAAGTGCGTTCGTAAAATGGTGTTCAAATTCCCTGGCATTAAAAAGCATAGCTCATAAAATTACCCAATCCTAACGCAATTTTTAAATATTTATTAATGGGCAGGGTACTATGACTAAAATCATGCCAAAGATCCCACCCAGCCACCGGATAAGGTGATAAAACGATTTTTAAAATATTAATTTCTTGTATTACCTTTGACCCCTGATGAATGAGTTTAGAGAATCCCTACTTGTATTGATTTCGATCCCTATTTACAGCATTGTCATTGGCTTCGAGTTTTTTTACTCTTATTTCCATAACAAAGGCTTATATACCACCAAAGGGGTACTGGCCAATGTTTACCTTACGGCGCTCAACATGGGTCTCGATATTCTTGTAAGAGGCCTCTGTCTTCTGGTACTCAACTATTTTTATGTGTTTAAATTGGTGAGTTGGTCTGAGGGTAATGTATTTTGGTATTGGGCCGTATTATTATTTGCAGAAGATTTTATGTACTATTGGTTGCATCGTATTGATCACTACTGTCGTTTTTTCTGGGCCGTTCACGTTACACACCACAGCAGTGAGGAGTTTAACTTCACTGTAGGATTCCGCTCTTCCGTGTTTCAACCACTTTACCGTTTTCTATATTTTATACCGCTGGCCCTGGTAGGTTTTAAGGCCATTGACATTATGTTTATTTACAGCGCCACACAAATATTTGGCATCCTGGCGCACACCCAAACCGTTGGCCGTTTGGGCTTACTCGAGTACATTTTTGTAACTCCATCCCATCACCGCGTTCACCACGGTAGTAATGTGCGTTACCTGGATAAAAACATGGGCATGTTATTCATTTTCTGGGATAAATTGTTTGGCACCTTTCAGGCCGAAGAAGATACCGATCCTGTTAAGTATGGCCTCACCGAAAACATTAACACTTATCACCCCATAAAAATGGTGTTCCACGAATGGAAAAATATTGCCTCTGATCTTAAAAAAACATCATCCTTTAAAGCCAAATTGCATTATGTGTTTGGACCACCGGGCTGGAGTCACGACGGGTCTAAAAAAACAAGCAGTCAGCTACGTCGTGAATTAAAATTGAAAGGACCTAACTAATGGCAACCACTTCTGCCATTGAGCGCCTAAAACACGTAAAACAATTATTGAAAATTGAGCGCGACGAAGATTACCGTTTATACAAAGAACAGTTTTTAAGGGTTAATTTAGAACAGCGTAAAAAAAATGGCGTTACCTGGTATCCTGTAAAAATAAACAGCGAAGAGTTGGGCTCAGGCGATTTACTGCACCTCGACATCGAACGCAGCACGCAATTAGATAAACCTCACCAGTTTAGCTCCGGTAAAAATGTTAGCCTGTTTAGCAATCATCAAAACGAAACGCAGGAAATAACCGGGACCATTAAATCGGTACAAAAAAACAGCCTGAAACTCATTATCCACAGTGATGAGTTACCCGACTGGGCCTATGAAGGGAAGCTCGGACTCAACATTCAGTTTGATGATAATAGTTATACCGAAATGCAGCAAGCGCTGGATCAGGTAATTGAGGCGAAGAATAACCGCGTAGCGGAATTGCGTGAAATGATTGAAGGGAACGTTCCTCTTTCGTTTGAAAAGTCAGATGAAGATCTTTTAATTCCGCAACTAAACCTGTCACAAAACCGCGCCGTGCGGCATGTGCTAAGCGTAAATGATATTGGAGTGATCCATGGCCCCCCGGGTACCGGAAAAACAACCAGCCTGGCACAAGCCATTCGTTTAACCTTGCAACACGAATCCCAGGTGCTGGTTTGTGCACCCACCAATTCGGCGGTAGATTTACTTACCGAAAAATTACTGGAGCTGGGCATTGACGTGATGCGTATGGGGCACCCGGCGAGAATCTCAGATGCGTTGATGAGCAGCAGTATGGATGGGAAAATTGCCGCCTCCCCCTACTATAAAGAGATAAAAAATCTGCGTCGCAATGCCGAAGAATATTTCCGTATGGCAGGAAAATACAAACGGGTATTTGGGCGTGAAGAAGCGCAACAACGAACCGCTTACTATACTGAAGCAAAAAATTCGATAAAGGAAGCGAGGCTGTTGGAAGACTTTATCGTAGATGAACTCTTTAAAACCGTGCAGGTGATTTGTTGCACGCCTGTAACCAGCACGCACCGTGGTTTATCAAGAAAGCGGTTTAACACCTTGTTCTTTGACGAAGCCTCGCAGGCATTAGAACCCATGATATGGATTCCGTTATTAAAATGCAAGCGTTTAATTTTATGTGGCGACCATTTTCAATTACCGCCCGTGGTAAAAAGCGTGGAAGCAAAAAAGGGCGGCCTGGATGAAACCATCCTGGATAAATGCATAAAATTTAAAGAAGCAGTTTCTTTACTTACCCGGCAATACCGCATGAGCAATGCCATTATGGGATTTAGCAATCGTTATTTTTACAACAATGAATTGCTGGCAGACGAATCGGTTTCCGACCAGGTATTAGTAAATGACAAAGACTCCACACTCTATTCTTCAATAGAGTTTATTGATACCGCGGGCTGTAGCTTCGATGAAATCCAGAACCCGGAAACCTTGAGTTATTTTAACCCTAAAGAGGGGGATTTATTATTTAAACACTTGCAACAATTGCTCACGGAATACTCGTCGCACCAAGAACTTTCCCCTATCAGCATCGGCATTATTTCTCCATATAAAGAGCAAAGGGAATGGCTGAAAGAAAACCTAGGTGAAATCGAATTGGAAAAAAGCAAACTGGAATCCTTAAGTGTAAAAACAATTGACGGGTTTCAGGGAGAAGAACGGGATGTGATTTACATCAGCTTAGTACGTAGCAACGAAAAACAAGAAATTGGTTTTCTCAGTGATTTGCGCCGCATGAATGTAGCCATTACGCGTGCCCGGAAAAAACTGGTTGTAATTGGCGATAGCTCTACAATTGGTTCCAGCAGGTTTTATAATTCCTTTTTAGAGTATTGCGAGAAACAAGGCTTGTACCGAACGGCCTGGGAGTGGGCATAGGCATTAGCAACAGTAAATCGTTAATGCATGGCGATTAATGCGCGCTTTCGTTGAACACTTTGTTCAAGCGCTTCAGCACCAGCATCATGATTAAAAATGCCAAAAGCAACAAGGCGAAATTTAGCCAGAAGTAGTTGGCTTTATTGTCGAACTTATCCCAGTTCTTGGCGAGCACACCGCTCAGTTTATTCCCAATAGACGTAGACAAATACCAGCCGCCCATCATCAATGCGGTTAACCGCATCGGCGAAAGTTTGGATACCATGGACAAGCCCATTGGACTTAAACACAGCTCGCCAATGGTAATGACCCCATACGCGGAGATTAGCCACCAGGCGCTCGCTTTATCCATTCCATTATTGGTATAATGCACCGCGGCTACCATCACCAGGGTGGATAAAGCACTGATTAACAAACCCAGGGCAATTTTAGAAGCCGTGGTGGGCTCCTTGCCCTTGTTTCGCATAAACGAGAACAGCGCAATGATGAGCGGCGTAAGGGAAATGACAAAAAACGGATTAATAGATTGAAAAATCTCTGTATTTAAAAGGTTAATGCTTCCACCGGGTTCCGGATATTTGGCTGGTGACAAATTTTTAAAATACACCGGATAATCCAAACATTTTTTTACTTCCCCGTTTTCATCCTTCAGTTTCCGGAACTGTTCGTCGTATTGCGTTACCTTTCCATTCTGCGCTACCAAAGGATCGGAAAAACCCATGGCTTTAGTCGCGGGGGCCAGTATTTCCGGCACTTCGCGGTCTGTATAAAACTCGGCATAAGTGGTAAGGGCCGAACCGTTCTGCTTAAATATGGCCCAGAACAAGATCACGATCACAAACACCGTGTACATGGTGCCCAAAGGTTTCTTATCTTCAGCAGGTGATTTAAAATAAATATACGCGTAAAAATAAATGACCGGTATGCAAAACATAAAAAACGAATCGGTACTGTCGCTTCCCATAACGGTACCAGGTATCATCCACCCGATAAAGGCAAACACCAGACCAACCAGCAGCACTTTAAAAAACTGCTTCAGCACCGGTTTATCTTCTGCGTTGGGCTCTTTACGTAGGTCCACATGGCGGTAATGTTTCATGCCGGCCCAAAATGTAATCACGCCAATAAACATGCCCACGCCCGCGGAAATGAACGCCGCGTGCCAACCAATTTTATTACGCATCAGCGCGGCCACAAAGGTGCATACAAAAGCGCCCAGGTTAATGCCCATGTAAAACAGATTGTAACCTGTATCTTTTTTATGGCGGTAACGGTCGTCGTTAAACAGATTGCCTAACAATGCTGAAATGTTGGGTTTAAATAATCCATTGCCAATGACCATGGTGCCGAGCGCGAAATAAAAAGTTGTTTCTGAAGGGATGGCCAGCATACAATAACCAATACCCATTAAAATACCACCCAGGCTGATCGAGAAACGGTAGCCCAGCTTAAGGTCTGCCAAGAGTCCACCCATAAATGGTGTTAGAAAAACCAACGCGATAAAAGTGCCATATACATCCGCGCCTTTGGCATTATCCCAGCCAAACCCGCCTTTTTCTTGGTCGGCGGTCATGTACAGCATAAAAATGCCAATCATGAGGTAATACCCAAAACGTTCCCAGAACTCGGTAAACACTAAAAAAAATAAACCCTTGGGAAATCTGGATTGCGACATCAAAAAAAAATAAAGGATGGATAATTTAACGAACTGTTATGAAACGGCGGCTTCTTTTTTACCCATGTGTTTTAGGTTTACCGCATACATGATAATGAAAGCAAGATCCAGCAAGATCATAAAAATCATACCGCCGTAGGACTTATTTTCCTCGCTTACCCCAATCGACAAACCAAAGAAATTAATGGCCAGTTCGGCAATGGCGTAAATAAAAAAACCGGTTTTATTTAAGCGCCACATCATGATGACACCCACCAGCGAAACAACGTTGGCCAGAAGGGCGTATAAACAATACATGCCTACTTCGTGGAAAAATTCCATGGGGTTCACGTCTTCCAGCTGCGGTTGCGTTTGCAACACTTTGTCCCAAACAGAGTTCACCGCTTCTTCATTAAAACCCAATACACTGGTGCCTATGGCAAAACAGATTATCATTAACCCACAGCCAATAAAGGAAAGGATACACAGCACCTTCAAAAATTGAGGTTTCTCGGGTAGTGGGACAATGTCGTTTACAAACTGTTCGTTAAAATTGTTTTCCATGTTAAAACTGCTTAAGTATGAGTGGTAAAAATGCTAATAAAAATAATGAAATGCTAATAACCCCATCTAAAACTATGAAGAACCGAGCCGGTAATTTACGAACGGCAAAATAATAAATTAAAAGGGCGCCACGTAGAAAAAACTGGCTTACAAAAAAAAGAAATGCCCCCCATGAAAGGGGGTTTGTCTGTTGGCCTTTTTCAAATTCACCATGTGTATAATGAGCAAAAGCGTTAGAAAAACCGCAAGCCGGACAATCTTGCCCCGTTATCTTTTTTATGGCGCAAGCAATGGGGTGTTTGTCAGGATAAAAAAAATAGGAATAGGTCAAGCCCATTCCTATTAGTATAAAAAACACCAGACAGATGATGACATAAGCAGGCGCTTTTCGCATGTTAATGTGGCATGGTATCGGTAATGTCTTTTAACTGTTCCAGCGCTTTGTTTAACGAATCCATTCCGCCATTTTCATTTAGCTCTTTTGAAATTTCCATCAGTGCTTCAGTAGAGTGGTGCATCATAAAGTAAGCGGCGTAAATCCAGTAAATAGCAATAATCAGACCAACGATAGAACAGATAAGACCACCCAGGGCCATGCCTTTTGGTGCACCTGCTTTCGAAGCCTGGCTCATGGCAATGGCCGATAATATTATTCCGACTACGGCCGGTAGTGCGGCATACATCCCCAGGCATGGGATAAAAGAAAATAACAGCGCAACAATGCCAACTATTAATCCTGCAGTTCCAAGACCTTTTCCGTTAGGAGCCGGTGATACCGGCGGTGTGGTTTGTGAATTTTCATCCATGGGGTATTAGTTTTAAATGGTTAATATGGATTGAAAATAGTTTCTTTTATTTAAAAAGACCATAAACCAACCCGTAAAGTTTTTAACAATCGGGGTTGCTTACCACTTTTTCCACGCTGCATAAGTCTCCGGGGCCTCAGCCGTGGGTGCTTGTTTTTCTTTTAATACCGGGTTAAAAAACCAGGTATTGCCTTTTTTATCTTTTTGTAAGACGATGGTTTTTAGTTGTTCGTTGCTGTTTACACTCAATTGTATCTCGTCCTGCCCCGAAAAATACCCCAGCCATTGCGCAAAATTATTTTTAACCATTCTGCCGTTCACCGCCACAATTTCGTCGCCGGCAAAAAGTCCGGCTTTCCAACCCGGTGAATAGGGGGCTACCAAGCTTACTTTACTAAAGGCACCGTTATCTACTACTTTAAATCCATAGTGGTGTTCGTGAGCGTTGGGCGACGGCTGCTTAATGAAATCGATGCCCAAAGCATCAAAACATTCCATTAGTGGCTGGGTGTAATCGTTCGCCGTGTACACATAGGTTTTAAAAAACGAACTCACATCCTGCGCACTGACTTCGTTTACTAAATCCACAATGTGTTGCTCGGTGTAACCAGTGCCAGTTTTGCCAAACCGTTCGTACAGCAATACACACACGTCCCGCAACGATTTTTTTAAACCGGTGGCCTGTAAAATTTTTACATCCAGCATAAACGCAATTAAATTGCCTTCGTCGTAAATATTGGTTTTACGGTAAGGTGCCCCAGGCACATATCCATCCAGCCAGGTTTCCCAGCTGCTTTGCGCCACGCTTAAATTGTAACGGCCAAAATTATCCAGGTGTTTGGTAAGCCGCTCCTGCAGGGTATTAATATACTGTTGTTGTGTAAACACCCCGCTGCTGAGTAACAGCTTATCGCCATAATAAGTAGTAAACCCTTCGTAAACATAACCGGTACGCGCGTAATTTTCGCGGGTATAATTATAGGGCATCATTTCCACCGGCCTTATAGTTTTTATGTTCCAGGTGTGAAATAGCTCGTGACAACTCACACCCAAAATGTCCTCGTAAGTAACACCGGAATTCATTGCGTAACCCGGGCCAATGGCAATTACTGTATTTTTCTTATGCTCTACCCCATGGTAAAAACGGAAAGGCAACACCTGGAAGAGAAAGTGGTATTCGTTGGTGGGGCAATCGCCCCAAAAGGCCAGCATTTTCGAGGTAAAGACGCCGAAGTCCTTTTTTAGTTTTTCAAAATCGGGGCGGCATTCCCCGTTTACGTGTAGGTAGAAGGTGGTGCCGTTTACCGTGTAACTATCGCTTTGTATTCCGGCAGAAGCGATAAGGGGCGAATCTACGAGCTCTTCATAATCGGTTGCAGTAAGCACAAAACCGTTACGTGGTAACGAGCAGGCTATTTTATAGTCTTCCGGTACTTTTAATTCCACCTGGTGCGGCTCGTTTGTACGCCCTACTACATAAAGGCAACAATGCACCGGATTAATGTAAAGCTGGCTGTCGTCGGCAAAACAGGCACCGGCGTTTAATTCGGCGGCGTAATAGCTATAGGTTACTTTTAAGCTGCGGCAGTTTTTAGTTGTTACCTGCCACAGGTCTTTATTAATTTTTTGAAAGGGAATGGCTTCATCCCGTTCGTTAAACATGTCGACCCGCTTTACATTTTTAGCAAAATTGCCCAACTCATAACGGCCGGGGCGCCAGGCCGGTAATTGCAGTTGCAACTCTTCGGTGGCTAGCCCATCAATGATCATATCAATATATACATAGTGTGAAGCCGGATTTTTTTGATAAATGGTGTAACGGATCATACAGATTTTTTTGCCGATAAATGTATATATTTGAATGATCGTCCAACTTATTTTTGCAAAATTTTATTCGCAATTTATAACCTTATTGTTGTGCTTTACCGATTTAGTCATGAGCAAAAAAGATAAAACCCGCGTTAATATTGTTTACTCTACCAATCCTGATTTTAAGTATGAGCAGGAACCCGAAGAAGAAACTGGACCGGTAGCGCCCGGACAACAAGCGTTAAAAGTTTACCTAGACCGCCTGGGTGGAGGTAAACTGCTAAGCCGCGTAACGGGCTTTAGTGGAAAAACCGGCGACATTGAAATGCTGGGAAAATTGCTGAAACAAAAATGTGGCGTGGGTGGTACTGTTAAAGACCGTGAAATCCTAATACAGGGTGATCACCGCGACAAAATCATTGCATTGCTTTTAAAAGAAGGGTATAAGGCGAAAAAAGCGGGAGGGTAAATGGCCCGGCCTGTTTTCTACTTACACAAACGGTATTTCTTTTGAATTAATCCGTAATACTTTTATACGGTGGAATAAGCCCCCTGAGGTGGTTAAAATGAGCAAACAGGTCCGGTCGGACATTTTTGGAATTATCAAAACAGAAAAAGGAAATGTAACCGGGTTGCACATCGCGCTCGGTTTCTATATACGTATCAGCTGGTACTATTTTAATTTCTTTTAATACGGCCTCCTCCTTAATGTCATTAAAGAAGCAGGTGCGGCCTATCAGGTACTGGAATTCTGCCCTGATGTTTTCGGCCTGGGTTTTTGAGAAATAGTTCATAACTGCTTGTATTTAAAGGTTCGTGTATCAAAGGTCGGTTAAAACTTACTACCATTTTTTAAAAATCGGCCAAGTGCGGTAAAGCACTTATTAAAGCAGTGATTTTACTGAGCAAACAAAAAAAAAATAAAAATTTCTGTAACTTTTTTAAAGTAGCGGTCGTCTTACTCCCAAAACCAACAGATAACAACCTTTAAAAAACACTACACATGAAAACTTTAAAATCTCCCTTTATCCTTTTAGTTTTGTTCCTGAGTCTGAGCACCATGGCGTTTGCCGCTGGTGACAAACCAAAAACTTTTACACAAAAAATTCAGGCGGCCCTTAGTGCGCCTAAACAATTAAAAAGCCAATCCGAAAAAGTAACGGTATGTTTTGTAGTAAATGCCGATGGTAATGTGGTGGAAGCCAATGCCAAAACTCAAAACTCCGAGATTAAACAACACCTCGAAAAACAATTTTTGGGTCTTAACCTGTGCGGGTTACAACCCTGCGTTACCAACAGCATTACCGTTAATTTCGTTACACAATAAATTACTTAGGGTCTTTGGCCTATTACCCCCTGCCACAGCAAATGGATGTATTGACTCCATCTATCTGTTGCGGGGGGTTTCTTTTTGAAGTTATTTTACACAGCACTCCTACACCACCTCCGCTTTGTCTCCGGATATCTCCCCACCATCGCCCTGTTTTGTTAAAATTTCTCTGTTTCGGACTACTCTCTTTTAGCGCTATTAAAGCCGCAAGCCATTCTTTTTAAAAATACTATAATTCGTAGCAAGCGACTGCTACAAAATACCTATACATTTGTGCATAAGTTAGCGGGAACGGTGGATAAGAATAGCGGAAAGAAAAACAAGGCCTTCTTAACTTTAGTAAACAAGTAATCTATAAAATAAGTAAATATGGCTAAGAAAAATGCAGAAGACGTGATGGAAGCCACCGACTCCAAAAAATCGGTGAACTCTGAAAAACTAAAAGCGCTTCAACTCACGCTCGATAAACTCGAAAAAACTTACGGTAAAGGCACCATCATGAAACTGGGCGATACCAAGATCGAAGCGATGGAAGTTATTTCCACCGGCTCGTTGGGTCTGGATATCGCACTGGGCATTGGAGGATTACCAAAAGGCCGTGTGGTAGAGATTTATGGACCTGAGTCGTCCGGTAAAACCACCTTAGCCATTCATGCCATTGCCAATGTGCAAAAAACAGGTGGTATTGCCGCGTTTATTGACGCCGAACACGCGTTTGACCGTTTTTACGCCGAAAAATTAGGCGTTGATACCGGTAGTTTATTGATTTCGCAACCGGACAACGGGGAACAGGCGCTTGAAATTGCCGATAACCTGATCCGGAGTGGCGCGGTTGATTTGGTAGTAATAGATTCAGTAGCGGCCTTAACGCCTAAAGCCGAAATTGAAGGGGAAATGGGCGACAGCCGCATGGGCTTACAGGCCCGTTTAATGAGTCAGGCCTTGCGTAAGCTCACTGGCACCATTAACAAAACCGGTTGCTGCTGTATCTTTATTAACCAGTTGCGCGAAAAAATAGGGGTAATGTTTGGAAACCCTGAAACTACTACCGGTGGTAATGCCCTTAAATTTTATGCGTCGGTGCGTTTAGACATTCGCCGCATCAGCCAGATCAAAGAAGGCGATAACGTAACCGGAAACCGGGCCCGCGTAAAAGTGATCAAAAACAAACTGGCGCCACCTTTCCGCATGGCTGAATTCGACATTGTATTTGGAGAAGGCATTAGCAAAGTAGGCGAAATCATTGACATTGGTGTGGAAAAAGGCATCATTAAAAAAGCAGGATCGTGGTTTAGTTACGACGATACCAAACTGGGACAAGGGCGCGACGCGGTAAAAGGCTTGTTTGCCGAAAACCCGGACCTGGCCGAGGAAATTGAAAACAAAATTAAAGACGCCTTAAACGCGGAAGTTGCGCCGGCGGAATAATTTTGAAGCAGAACACAGTTCGCTAAAAAACTAACCCTGAAGCAGAACACAGTTAGCTTCAGGGTTAATTGAAATAATTTATGTTGCCCATGGTTGTTGAGAGATTTGTGAGGTAAATAAATTCATTTCGTGAAAGCCACCTTCGGGTGGCTTTTTTGTTAATTAGTTTTCTCTAATAACTTACTATTCAACGCACAAACAAAACCGTTAAGCATCACTTCCATTGTCCGGCGACAATGGGAACCGCACTTGACCAAAGACTACAAACACAGTACTATCTAAAATAAAAATGCGGCCAGAGGAATTGGTTATAAATTACCAAGACTTTTGTATTCGACGAGTTTCATTTGGCTGATCAAATTCTATAAACCTTAATAAAAAGATATCGTAAAATTTACCCGACTTTCATCTTGTTATAAATAAGTTTGCGCTCAATTTTACCATAAAAAGAAATGACAGAAGTTTTATTTTCAATTATTGCCGGGCTGGTTTTATTCTTATTCGCAGTAAACAACTTATCGGAATCAATACAATCAATTATAGGAGACAGTGCTAATAAATGGATACAAAAATTTACTTCTAACACTTTTAGTAGTTTACTTGTTGGGATTTTTGTTACCACACTTTTAGACTCATCGTCAGCAGTCATTATTATTACCATTGTTTTGGTAAATTCTAAAATATTGACATTTAGACAAACAATGGGCATCGTTTTGGGTGCCAATATCGGTACGACCATTAGTAGCCAGATTATCGCCATGGATATAGGAAAATATTCGCCTATTCTATTACTGTTGGGTTTCTTGCTACTGTTTATTTCAAAATCTAAAAGAATTAATAATATTGGCAAAGTGATTTTATACTTCGGGGTGCTGTTTTTCGGATTGTTTACCATGGAAAATACCGTCGAGCCGCTTAAAGACGAAGCATTTTTCAATGAATGGATGAAAAAAACCGAAAACCCCTTAATGGGCGCTTCGATAGGGGCATTGATTACACTCGTTATACAATCGTCGTCTGCCACTGTCGGAATGGCAATAATTTTAACAAAAAAAGGTTTTTTAAGTCTAATAGGCGGTGTAGCGGTAATGCTGGGCGCGGAACTAGGTACTTGTAGCGATACACTACTTGCAACAATAAAGGGGAGTAGACAGGCGTTGAAAACTGGTTTATTCCACGTTACCTTCAATCTATTGTCCATCATTTTAGGACTACTCCTATTTTATCCGTTCGTTGAATTAGTAAAAAAAATAAGTGGCCAAGCATCAATAGAACGAACACTAGCAAATGCCCATATGCTGTTTAACATTTTTGGGGTACTTATTTTTATTTGGACAATTCCTTTGTTTGAAAAATTACTAAACAGACTATTGCCTGAAAAACAGATTTAAATGAAAGTGGTTTGAAAGCAAATGTTGGGTCTGGCAAAAGTGGCGGCTCAGTGCTCCTCAGACATACCTGCGATCATTCAAATATTGGCTCTGCCAATAAACATTCGTTGTAAACAGCCCTCCCGTCGCAGATCTGTAAGTCGACAATTTCAATGTCCGGAGACAATTGCTCGTCCAGATATGAGTTTCGACACTTTAAAAAGTTTGAGTGAAATTTACAGTAAAATAGCACTTAGTGTTAAGCAGGGCGTCATTAAGTATGAGACATACAAAATACATCGGCGTGTCGAAAAGCAGGTAAAAGTACTTGGACTTATGAGGCGAATCCCAATGACGGAGACTACCCTATTTCCAGGACTTACGCCTCAATTCAACACCTTATAAACAACAGATTTCGATTGAAAAACCGAGGCGACCAGGTAAACATAAAGTTACCTCTGTGCGCAACTACAATGTGGTAAAAGCAATATTTTAAATATATCTTCGTTAGGCAAGAAAACAGACGTCATGAAAAACAAACTTGGAACAACACTATTAAGTCTTTTCCTTATTTCAATCGGGCTGACACTATTTGGTTTTTGGATAGACAGCGACCCATCAGGTAGTCTTTCGACAACACTATTTGAATTCTTAATGATGACACTCATTCTGTTTTTAATCGTTTCCGCTATTTACTTTGGTTCAATTTTTACTTTTAAAAAAGTAAAACAATTATTCTCTTAATAAGCAGACTTTATATCCCGGACACATAAACTGCTCCCAGATAATACAATGATATTTGAGACTACCCGGCTTTATGCACGGCCACTGCAAGAAAATGACGAAGCGGCCTTTTTTGAGTTAATGAGCAATCCAAATGTCATGAATCCAATTCCTCAAAAACCTTTTAACAAAGAGGAAAGCGTTTCTAAATTAAGAGAACTAATTCTGTTGGAGAAATCCTCTGACACTAAAATATGGTGCCTTTGCAAAAAGGGTGATAACACCCTGATAGGAACTTGTGGCGTTTTAAAAAACGATGATAAGGAAGACGAAATTGCTTACCGTATTATAGAAACCTTTTGGGGCAATGGCTATGGAACAGAAATAGCAAAAGGCTTAATTGACTATTGTTTTGTTCATATAAAATCGGACTTAGTAACGGCCGACGTGTGTGTTGACAATGTTAAATCAGTAAAAATATTGACTAAATACTTTACCGTTAAAAAAGAATTTTTTAACCCCGAAGACAACTGTATGGACAGGCGATACATTGTAAGAAGAGAAAACTGGCTTTAACAACGGTCGGGCGTCTGCGACACTTTTCGTTAAACACATGCAAGTTGATGTTGGTGCTTCCTGCGTTTCTGTATTCGCACCAGCCCACTCTAAATGCCACAGGACTTCTGCCCTGCTCCGCCACAAATATTGAATTCCACGGATAAGATATGTTCGGCTGTTCTTCCTGAACGTTTTTCGCGAAAAGAACAAATAAGGTCGTTTCGAAAAATTTGCTGCCCAGCCAAACTTGCTTTATATTTATGGTGGGCGATGGGCTATTCGCGTTTATAATTACCGTTAGTACCAGTTCCCAACAGTTATGTGCTACTGTAAAAACACCCCTCCTATAACCAAATAATGAGAAACACCCTACAAATTGATAATGGCAAAAAGTAAGTTAATGGAAATGCACAATGTTGGCATTGTTGTTGAGTCCCTCGATAAGGCGGTTGCTTTTTTTACGGAAATTGGTCTGACTCTTGAAGGACGAATGATGGTGGAAGGCGAATGGGCTGGGCGGGTAACCGGACTTGGCAATCAGTCGGTAGAGGTAGCTATGATGGTGACCCCTGACGGACACAGCCGAATCGAACTTTCCCAGTTTCTGAATCCTAAAACCATAACAGACCACAGGACTTCTCCAGTAAACGCGCTTGGCTACCTCCGGGTTATGTTCCGGGTCGACCATCTCGACGAATTATTACCGAGACTTGAAAAACATGGTGCTAAACTCGTTGGGGAAGTGGTTCAGTTTGGGGACGTATACCGGCTTTGCTACATCCGTGGCACGGAAGGCCTGCTAATTGCATTAGCTGAACAACTCGGGACCAAAACAGCAACAGATATTTTAGAAAACTCTTGACAAAGCTTTAATTTCGAACGTAAATACCCTATACTGGAAATTCCAAATAGACACGGCCACATAACCAGTGTGTTTAAAAATTTCAACTAAATAGACTATGCTGCTGGAGTCGGCAAAAGGGTCGAATTACTTGAGCAGACTAAAAACCTATGGCAGATTCTTATGCACTTGTCCGAGTAAAAAATCTACCGGGCCTTGGATTTTGTTCTTGCTTTTGCTTCAAATACTTTAACTTCACACCGGACGTTAGCGTGTTTCAGCCCCCGTCGCAGATCCATTAGACGTAAGGCTGCCAAAGCGGCTCTAAAAATGAACAACTGACAATTTATGATAGAAGCGTTAAGCAACCACATAAAAAGCAGACTTGGAAACGACCTCCACAATTTGGACAAGGTTCTGTCTACTTTTAAACACATTACGACCAAACGAAACGAACAACTTTTACGGCAGGGAGACCCTTGCAAATTTGTTTACTTCGTGGCCAAAGGGTGTTTACAGGTTTACGTTTACGACAAAGACTTTAACGAAACTACAAGGGACATCGTTATTGAAGACAATTGGTGTTCGGAACTTATAAGTTTTGGCAATGGCAACCCGGCAACAGAAAATATCCGAACCGTTGAACCTTGCGAACTTTTTGCCATTGACCGACAAAATTTTCAGACCATGATGCAAACGGTTCCGCAGTTTGATAAAGTGTATAAACAAATTCTGGAGGCCTCTTATGCAAATTCTGTTTTTCGCATAAACACCTTTGTTTCCATGTCGGCATTAGACAGAATAAAATGGTTAATGGAATACCGACCAACGCTCATGACAAGACTGTCGAGCAAGCTCATCGCATCCTACCTCGGTATTAACAAAGACGTTTTCAGCCGACTAAAAGCCAAATTGTAAAACATCGACTTTTGTCATCGTTCAGGGAAATGTAATTGCTGAATTTTGTTTCATTATTCACACTTAAACATTAAAACAATGACAGAGTATTTATTATTATTTCGCAACGCCAGTGCTAACAACGGGTATCTGGCTACATCACACGATATGGCCGAAGACATGCCTAAATGGCAATCGTGGATCGGCAATATCGCCATGCAGGGAAAACTGATACATACTGCCCCTGTTCGTTACGACGCCTCCATTGTAAGTAGCAACGATGTTACAGTTGGGCCACACAAAGAAAACAACAGTGTACTCGTGTCGGGCTTTTTAATTTGCAAATCCGACAACCTGGAGGAAGTGCAAGACTGGAGTAAAACCTGCCCAATTCTTAAATACCCCAACAGTTCGGTAGAGATCCGGCCACTTATTCCATTTCCAACAAACTAATCCACACCGCCATGGACAAAATTTTAAACCTGGGAAAATACTTATTTCCCCTTTCGTTTTTATTGTATGTTGGATTACACCTTGGTAAACCAGAAGTTGGCGCTGCTTTTGTTCCCGACTACATTCCCTATCCATTGTTTTGGAACTACTTTACCCTGGTTTGCATTCTTCTTTTTATTATAAGCGCGCTCATCGGTAAATACGACAAGTTAGCTTATTCCCTAATGGCCTTGTATGTTATTCTGATGGGGATTCTGGTTCACCTGCCCCGCGCAATGGGACACGAATTTGGAACAGAAAACATGTTAACCGACATGGCTAGAGAAAAGGAATTAGAAATGGTAAACTTTTTCAGAAACATCATGGTGACCGGAGCATTATTGGCATTTGCAAAATTTGTTGCGAAAGACCAAAGAGTCATTGGTTAATACAAAAACAAGATTTTAACTTAAAGCCGAAACAAATTATGTTCCGGCTTTTTGTCGTTCAGTAAGCAACACATCCCCTCCACATTTAAAAACACGCCCGTGCAATTTTAGCAGACACCCGAATATCACGGCGGTAAATCGTCCATAGGCGGGAATTCCGTCATTACAAGCAAAGCACGGATAACCCCTTCCCTGATATAAAACAATTGGTTATATTTAATCCTATTTAAAAGAGTAATTATGACTTCAACCGACATAAAGCCCTCAAAAACTTTAAATGTACTTGTTTGGCTGGCCATTATTCCAACGTTAATAGGAGAATTCTTTAAGATCCAGCACTGGCCGGGCGCGTCAATTGCAATGGTGCTCGGAGCCTTCCTTTTTACTTTCTTTTATATCCCTTTATTTACCATTGAAAGCTGGAAGACAAAAGAAACAAGAAAATCAAAATTGATTTTATTCCTTCAAAGTTTTATTTTATTAAGTTTTTCTGTCGGATTCCTGTTCAAAATAATGCACTGGCCGGGGTCAGGGGTTTTTTACTTAGTAAATAACTTAATGCTCTTACTTGTTACCGTTCCATTTGCCTTGTATCATTTGGCAAAAGTCGGCAAAACAAGTCTCACCAAAACACACAGCATTTTATTAGTGATTTACTTTTTCTGCCACTGCTTTGGTTCATTAATGAACTCGAGTAGCGGGAGAATTAACATCGATACCGTTCTTCAGCAAGGCATAAATACCGAAGAAGCGCTTAAAGCGGCTTCCTCCAGAAACGCCCAATTATACGCCACGCTCAATAAGGTAAAACTGAACACAGATACCACTATTGTAAACAGAATCCGTCGATTAAAAGAGATCGCCAACTCCGCCTGTGTCCATATCAAAGATCTAAAATCATACCTGTTAATCCACACAGACAACCTCCCGAAAAGTACTGCGGATACGGTATCTTCCTTATACATTGAGAACAAAGTAAATTCTGACGTTCCAACCCTGATTATGATCGGGAACGAATACAGTCCTGCTACTGACAACTACTCCGCCGCAAAGTTAAAATCGGTTATTACTAACTACAGAGATACCTTGTTAAGTTTGGTACAAGAGCAAAACAGGGTCATTATTAAAGAAGGTTTAAATTTAAGTACTGACAATTACATGGGCGAAAACGGCGAACCTGTTAGCTGGGAAATGACTAATTTTTACAGAATGCCTTTGCTGCACGTATTTAATACCCTCACCAACATTCAATACGAAATAAAAAATGCGGAATACCAGGCGTTAACGGACATCATCAACTCTGGAAATAAAGATTTAAATACAGCGCTTTTTAGTCAGATTTCTGATTTAAACGCGAAATACGACGCCATTAAAAAACAAGAAGAGATTGCCAAATTGCAAAACGAAAATGTAATGGGTATGAAATTGCTGACCGCCAAGGATTCTGAGCTAAACGCTTCTAAACAAACCATTATCTACTTCGTAGTGGTTATTCTGGTGTTTTTAGTTCTGGTATTTTTTGTGATTCGCAGTAACTATTTGAGAAAACAAACCAACAAAACCCTGCTTCAACAAAAAGAAATTATTGAATCGCAAAAGTCGGAAGTAGAAACGCAGAAACATTTGGTGGAAGAAAAACAAAAAGAGATCATTGACAGTATTTCTTATGCCAAACGCTTACAGGAAGCAATTTTACCTCCACAGGAATTTATTAATAAACACCTGCCCGATAATTTCATTTTATACAAACCAAAAGATTTAGTAGCCGGAGATTTTTATTGGGCCGAGTGTGTTGGAGATTTGTTTTTTATTGCCGCGGCCGATAGCACTGGTCATGGCGTGCCGGGAGCCATGGTATCGGTGGTGTGTTCAAACGCCTTAAACAGAACCGTAAAAGAATTTGGATTAACCGACCCTGGAAAAATATTGGATAAAGCCAGAGAACTGGTGGTAGAAACCTTTGAAAAAAGCGCCAGTGAAGTAAAAGATGGCATGGACATTTCGCTATTGTGTATCGACAACAAAAACAAACATGTACTTTGGAGTGGCGCCAACAATCCCCTTTGGTTTATTCAAAATAATGAGCTCCTTGAAATAAAGGCGAATAAACAGCCTATTGGGAAAACAGAATCCCCGAAACCTTTTATCACCCACCAAATAGAGTTTAAAGAAAATACCACGTTTTATTTGTTTACCGATGGGTTTGCCGATCAATTCGGTGGTCCTAATGGTAAAAAATTCAAGTACAAACAATTGTCCAATTTACTTTTAAAGAATAAAGACCGTTCGCAAAAAGAACAATCTGCCATTATTGATAGAGTATTTACTGAGTGGAAGGGAGATCTGGAACAAGTGGACGATGTGTGTGTGATTGGGATCAGGATATAACCGGTAGCATTTCACAGGCGCATGCATTTTTGATTTTCAGTGGCAAAGACTTTTTGAGTTTCCTGGCACCCGGCGTTTAAAAGTGAGCGCCAACAGCAGGACAATACCGTTAAATGCCCGGATGGGGCTGGTACACTGGAAAATAAAAGATAACGGTATCCGGATGCAGACCCGGCGGGGCAATTGTCAGCCCGATAAACAACCGGGTGTATCACTTGGCAAACCTGTACTAAAAATTTATCTTTGTTTAAGCGGAAACCAAAACGCAACATAAATCCGATGCTGAGCCCGGAAATATGGCTTCTAAAGGTGTACTAGGTGTCGTCCATTTAAAATCTGAAGATGAAAGCACTATTAATTATCGACATGCAAAAAGGCAGTTTTAAACCTTACTCCCTGAGGCACGACACCTTAGGAACTGTTGAAAGGATAAATGCCATGGCAAAACAATGCAGGGACAATAATATCCCGGTCATTTTTATACAACACGACGGCTCCAACGAACAGCATTTTTATCCTGGCTCCGAAGACTGGGAACTGCTACCGGAACTAGAAGTACATTCAAGTGACCTCATCGTGAGTAAGACCGCTAACGACGCTTTTTATAAAACCCGGTTAGACACTTTGCTAAAGGATAAAAATATTACCGAGCTGCTTATTTCGGGCTGCGCAACAGATTTTTGTATTGACACCACGGTTAAATCCGCACATAATAAAGACTACAAAGTAACCGTCCTTGCCGACGCGCACACCACCGCATCCCGACCTTTTGTAGATGCGCCCACATTAATTAACCATTATAATTGGCTTTGGAACGACCTGTCGCCAACCAAGTATAAACTAGCGGTCGTAAAAACAAACGAGGTGGTAGTATCACCCTGATTGCTGTTGCCGGGTTTGCACAACTGTTAGTAAGTGCGTAACTTGAGCATGAGAAAACCAGACGCCAACGCGCACTCCGTTATAACTACTCATTAAAAACCATGAAAAAGCCCGGATCATTCCCCACCCGTTTAAAAGTTTACGCAACCGGCATTGTCCTTCTTATCTCCATTATTTTTTCCTCCTGCAAACTGGGTCGGTTTGTGTTTTACAACTTTGCCGACATTAAAGATTATAAAATATTCCCGTCGCGCCCCTTGCTGAGCGGTGAAACCAAATTCAAATTCCACGCCACCGACAAAGGGAAATACCCAAGGGCTATTAAAGTGGGAAATAAACCAGATTCTGTTTCTTTGGATCAACTGCTTGAAGCCAATAAAACGGTAGCATTTTTAATCATAAAAAACGACACCATTCAGTACGAAAAATATTTTAAGGGCTACAGCCAGGAAAGCATCATTCCTTCGTTTTCCATGGCAAAGTCCATTACCTCCATATTAATTGGCTGTGCGCTCGACGATGGCCTCATCCAATCGGTTGACGAACCCATTACCAATTACATTCCCGAATTAAAAAAGAATGGATTTGAGAAGGTATCTATTAAACAGGTGTTACAAATGACTTCCGCCTTAAAATTTAGCGAAAGTTATATTAACCCTTTTGGCCATGCGGCTTCATTTTATTATGGCAGAAATTTAAAACGTGAAATCGCTAAATTAAAAATAAAAGGCACCCCCGGGCAACAATTTGATTATGTGAGTGGAAACACCCAACTTTTAGGTTTGATCCTGGAGCGTGCTTTAAAGAACAAAACGGTGACACAGTATTTTCAGGAAAAACTATGGACCCCTCTTGAAATGGAATACGACGCTTCCTGGAGCATTGATAAAAAAAATAACGGAATGGAAAAAACATTTTGTTGCGTGAATGCACGGGCCAGAGATTTTGCTAAAATTGGGCGACTTTATTTGAATAAAGGGAATTGGAATGGGAAACAAATCGTATCCCAAAAATGGGTAGCGGAATCAACCAAAGTGGATACCACGGAAGGAAGCGCCGCTTATTACCAGTACCAATGGTGGCTGCCATCGGCAAACGGCGACTTTATGGCGGAAGGTATTTTGGGGCAATACATCTACGTAAACCCCGCCAAAAATGTGGTGATTGTGAGGATGGGTAAAAATAACGGAGGCATTAACTGGTCTGATTTTTTTATTTTGTTAACCAAATACATGGACAAAAAATAAGCGCCTGGCATTTGACCCAAATAATACGATCAAACAATAATGGCAGCAAAAAAGATTTTAAAAACCTGTAAAAACGGCCACAGCTTTTATAAAAGCTCTGATTGCCCCACCTGCCCTATCTGCGAGCAAGAGCGAAAACCCAAAGACACTTTTCTCTCGCCCCTGAGCGCACCTGCGCGACGCGCATTGGAAAACAATGGCATCACAAGCCTGGAACAACTTTCCAGGTACAGCGAACAAGAGGTACTCAGTTTTCACGGTATGGGGAAAAGCAGCATTCCCAAACTGCAAAAATCATTGGCAGAAAAGGGATTGGCATTTAGTATTAAAAAATAGTTCTCTTGTAAGGGCTCAAAAAAACAAACGCAGGCTGAAAGCGTTTTTACTTTTACCAACTAAAACCCGTTAGGGTTTGTTTGCCACGGTGTGCTTCTTTACTCACCAATAAGTATTTGTTATTAAAAACAGAAATTAGTTAGCTCTTTTAACCCACACAAAATCTTTATAAAAAGGGTGGCCCGTGCAGGAGCAAACAAAATCTCGGCAAAAAATCGGTAAATACGGCCAAGTGAAAAGGAACAGCAACAAACAGGAATTGTAAATGTATTTTCCTTACTTTTAATTATTATATCGAACGTCATGAAAAAGCTATTTACCACCTTAATGATTGTTTTTGCTGTTTATACAAAGGCACAGATCACACAGGAAACTACCTATGCCAATGCGGGGAATTTCGGAGGGAATAATCAGGGCAACCTTAGTTCTGAATACCTGAGCGCCGCGGGCTATAAATACTCTGTTCGAACCAGCTCCGCGATCACGCTTTACAATCTCAATCATTCGGTGTACACAACAATTGCCACACCCACGGTAAGCGCACTGGCTTGCCCCCAGTGCCCTTTAAACATCTGGTACATGAGCGATGCGCTTTTTGACACCAATCCCAATACCATCGAATACATGTGGGTATATGAGCTTCAAAGCACGCCCAATGTAAGTTACCTGAGGGTTTATAATCAATCGGGCAGTATTCTGCTGGCCGAAGATTCTGTTGTTCCCCGATTTCCAGGGGATGGTTATGCCGGACGGGATGCCTTCCTGAATTACACCCCCGCAGGCGTAAAAATGATTGTGTATAAATCCAATGGTGCGGCCAAAGTGTTTTCATTACCCGGGTCATTACCGTGTTATCAATGCTCAGGCGGTGTTATATCCGGTATGGCTACTCAGGGAGGTAATACTCCTTCGCAGCAACTCAGTAATTTTCCTAACCCGGCTTCCGATCAAACCACCATTGAATACCACCTGCCAAAAGGAATAAATACCGGAGAAATTATTATTTACGACGAAAAGGCTCTGGAGATTAAAAGGTATCAGGTTACCAGCGATTTTTCAAATCTTCTGTTAAGTGTTACTGATCTGCCATCGGGTATTTATTATTATGTACTTAAAACCCCCGACGGAACATCTACCTGCAAAAAAATGGTGGTGATGAAGTAGTTTTAGCAAAAAACTAACGGAGTAATTAAAGGTTAAGCCGGTGTTTAATAAATTTAGTTTTGTGGCTGGCGTTAAACAACGCCACAATTGCCTGTTCTCGGTCTTAAGTAAATAAACACATAGCCCCAGGGCTGAACATCTCATTTTGACAGAAAGGTGCATGAAAAAGAACTTATTAAATCAGTATGTCTTTGGTCTCCTCGAATCCATCGAGCAGAACCTTTCCAAGTATGTAAAAGATAAAAACCCCGACCGCCTTCACCAGTTAAGGGTAGGTATAAAAAAAATAAGGGGTGTATTCGCCTTTAGCGAAAAGGTATATAATGAATCCTATAAGGCGGTTCAGCTAAAACCGCTATTCGATAAAGCGGGTGAAATAAGGGAGATCCAGATCAACATGCATTTACTGAATCAGTTTCCAAAATCACCCAAAAAACTCATTGAACAGTTAACGAAAAAAGAAACGATTTTAACCAGGAAATTTATTGCGTCTAGTTCGCACTACGCAAAACACATCCGCTCATTTAGAAAAACGGTTTCTTTACCCAGCCTATTGCCGGATATAAAAACAATTAACAACTACTTTAAAACAGAGAAACGCAAAGCAACCCGGAAACTTAAAACGAAAAAGCGGGAGGATGCGCACCGCTACCGGATAAAAATTAAAAAGCTCCTATATGCTTATCAGGCGCTCCCCAAAAGCCTGCAAAAAGAAATTAAATTTAATGTAACCACCATAAGCAGCCGGCAGGAGGATCTGGGCGACTGGCATGACACCTACTCGGCCATCCAATTTCTAACACATCAATCCCTACCCACTTCGGCTGCCGACTACGTTTTACAGCTCAAGCAAAATGAAAAAAAACAATTTAATAGCTTGTTCAACTAGCAAAAGCTTTTTTGTAGGGAGAAGGTTGTCTTTTTTACACCCTCTGCTTGCTCCTTTGTTGTTTACCCTGCTGGCCTGCGAAGAAATAAAGGAACCGCCACTGCCACCAACCCAGGCGCGCGCCACTATTTTGATGGATTCCATGGGCAGAGCAAACATCCTGGCCTGTTTTGCGGAAGAGGGCGGCATTTCCATTTTAGCACGCAACCAAACAACTAACAAGGCCGCGCGTAAATTCGTGTACCGCACAGGCTACCCGGTTTTTACCGACAGCCTGGTTTGTGTCAAATACGACGAGTTCAGGTCCCCGCGTTTTACTACCACCTATTTGATTAAGGACAGCAGTGTACTTACCATCCGTTCTGTAAAAATAATTCACCCCTCCTCCAACTGGCAGGGACAAACCCCCTGGACACAACCTTATGTAAACACGTATAAGAGGATGGACCGGATGGATGAATAAACTCCCAGACAATCTCCCACTCAGGAGCGTGTTTAATCCTGAGCACACTTGCCCCGGTTAAAAGGCTTCCGCGTTAAAAAAAGGGCAGGGACCATTCCTTTGTTTTTCATTTTACTATCTCAAAACACCTGCGTATATTTAGTTCCCTGAGCCCCTGCAAAAGGATCAGCACTTTCTGTTTAAACATGTATACCTTATGAAAACATTCGCTACTTCCCTTATCCTGTTTATGGTTTTCACCACTTTTGGTCAGGATACGTTATTCTACGATGCCAACTGGAAAAAAACCAGCAAACTGCGTGGGTCAGAGTACTACACCGTGATAGTGAGGGATAAGCTGGATAGCACCCATGCCAAAGAAACTTCTTACTTTAAAGGGGGCCAGCTGCGGCAGGAAACCTATTATTCCAATTATGCCAAATACATTAAAAGCGGCTCCTCCAAAACCTGGTATAAAAACGGTAAATTAAAAGAAGAGGCGCATTACACCAATAACCAGTTTAACGGCAAACTGCAAACCTTTTGGGACAATGGGCAATTAAAACGCGACGATACCTACGACATGGGTCGCCTGGTGGCTGGCAAATTATTTAATTCCGATGGCGCCCCCACCCAGTATTACGATTACGAAATCATGCCCCAGTTTCCCGGCGGGTTTAATGAGTTGGTGCGGTACCTCAGTACCAACATCCACTACCCGAAAAAAGCCAAACGGCAAAAGGTGGCGGGCAAAGTGATCCTTAAATTTGTAGTGGATACCGACGGCGCCATTCAACATATTACGGTAGAAAAAAGTGTGTCTAAAGAACTGGATGCAGAAGCCATTCGCGTGGTTAAAAAAATGCCGAAGTGGCAACCCGGCTTGTTTGATGGCATTAAGGTAAAGGTGTATTATTTGTTGCCGGTAAGTTTCACGTTGAATTAATGGTATCAACCACCCTTCATCCGTAGCTAACTAATTATGCCCCCTACAAAAAAACATAATAACCCTTCGCTGCACGCGCTAAAACTACTGGCAGTGCTTGTTTTATTTGCCGTTACACGTGTGGGATACGGCCAGGAGAACACGCCCGTTCAACAAAAGGAAAAAAAATGGTTTATCGTGTTGCCACTCAGGTTTACCCAGCTTCAAAACGAAAATACCATGCTGAGTGGCATAAAAATTGGCCGGGCAATAAGTCCCCGTTTTAATGCCTCCATTTCTGTTTACCACTCCTTTTACTTAAAAGCCTTTAAAGCCAAAGCCAACCTGGATGGGTTTGCCGAGCAACCGCGGCTTTACATAAACTGTGTGGGCACCGAACTCGATTATTCTTTTTTTACACAGGATCGTTTTACCTGCGGCCTGCACCTTCTGGTGGGCTGGGGGTTTATGAAATACGATTTAAAGCAGCAGCAGTTTAAAAGTAAACAACTAAACTTTTTTGCTTTGGAACCGGTTTTAAATACCGAATACGCGCTTAACGCCTCCACCCGTATTGGTCTGGGAATTGGTTACCGGCCAATTTTAAGTAGTAAAACCATTTCGTACTCTTCCACTTTTTCAAACGGCCAAATTCCTGTGTCAAAGTCCATGCCCAACGGTCTGCAGGTTTTAGTAAGTTTTAAAGGGTTTATTTAAGGTGTATGGCGGGCTAACCGGTTGAAGGAATAAAGATTGTCTTGGCTAAGACTTGAGCAAAATCGGTTACTACAATTAAAACAAATGATACATTTAAATTTCATAGCTGGCAATAAATTTGATTTAGACGATTTCAAGAACCTTGAAAAATTTGTAGACTTCTACCCAGACTTTCAAACTGTAGTTCTAAATAATGAACAAGAACTTTATGTGTTATTACAATTAATGGGGATTGAAAAAACTGGTTCTACCGAGATAAACGGGGGCTATTTTTCGAACTATTGGGATTTGTCGAACCATAAATTACCGGAATATAACGAGGAACAATTTGCCAAATTCTATATGAAATGGATTGATGTTTCGGGTAGGGATAACACGATGGATGAATTTGGAAACTTGATTTTTCTCAAAAGCATTAGCTCAATGTGGAACAAATTAAATTACAGAATAGTACTAAAAGAGAATGAAAAAATTTGAAGATAAAGGAGAACTCCTAAGCGATTTTTGTAGTTATCGGATTGTTGAATGTCCGAAATGTTCAAAGCCCGTCGATTTTTTTGATTTAAAAGTGACCTGCCTCCATTGCGGTTATCATAAACAATTTAAACCAATGGATTCTTGGTATAATCTAACTCCTATAACTGTTGAAATAGAAGACTTTCTAAAAGTTCCTTGTTGCGGGGAGACCCTTTGGGCAATGAATTTAGAACACTTAGACTTTTTACAAAAATACGTGGAAGCAGAATTGAGAGAGCGAACTCCAAATATAAACAAGAGTTTAGTCAGTCGACTACCTCAATGGATTAAGAGTAATAAAAACAGGCTTGAAATCCTAAAGGGTATTGCAGTGCTTAGAAAAAAGCTGATACAGAATAATTATACACCCGCTCCTCGAAATTTATAATCCTCAGAAAGCTAAGCTTTTGAATTTTGCAGTTATGTAATCTCATTTTCATCCCGCATCTAATTCACATGTAACATCATTTCAACCAAAGGGAGAAATCTCATAGTAAGAGCTACACTTCGGATTTTCTTTTTTCTTGAAAAAAAAGAAACAAAAATTCAAGGCTGCATAAAATTCAGCTAAAATCCTTTGTGTTTCAAGCCGAGGCTATGATCATTTTCTGGCGAAGGGCCAGAAAAGCATAGCCTCTACGCACTGGCTTTCCAAAAAAGCCCCGAACCCTACTAAACGCTCAGGCTGTCGCCAGCTTTTTTGGAACTCTTTTTGAAACACAATGGATTTTTAACGCTGATTTTTATGAGGCCGGGGTAGCAATCCGGTTCTTTTAGCCCAGAATGTCATTTCAACCAACGGCAGAAATCTCATAGTAACAATCATCATTGAGATTTTTCAACTGAGACGAAAAAAAATTTTGCCCAAAAAACAATAGTTCATACATTTGCGTAGTTAACTACCTATTTTTAAAACCATGGAAAAAACGCGGGAACAAACAAACACCCAACACCTCAAAAGAACAGACTCCACCCACCCCGACTTTATTAGCCTGGTGCGCCTGCTCGATGCCGACCTGGCCAAACGCAACGGCGAGGACAATGACTTTTACGCGCAGTTTAATAAAATTGATTTAATTAAACACGTGGTGGTGTTTTATAAGCACGATGAGGCCGTTGGCTGCGGCGCCTTTAAGGAGTACAACCCCCAATCGGTAGAAATTAAACGGATGTACGTGCGCCCCGAATTTCGCGGCCAACAAATTGGCGCGCAGATCTTAAAAGCCCTCGAACAATGGGCCGCCGAACTTAACTACAGCGCCTGCGTACTCGAAACCGGTAAAACAAACCCCGAAGCCATCCGCCTGTACCAACGCGAAGGCTACACCCTCATTCCCAACTACGGGCAATACATAGGCGTTGCCAACAGCCTGTGCATGAAAAGAGAAATACAGTAACCCCGCTAAATCCCCTTAAAAATGGCTACAAATTATCACATCCAATTTATCCCTAAAGAGGACCTAAATAACATACTCCCTTTTCTGCAACTGCTCAACCCCAAAACAAGCAGCGCTGTTTTACAACAACGGCTCGATGCCATGAAAGAAACCAGCTACACCTGCGTGGGCGTTTACGATCATAACACCCTCATTGCCGTTTCGGGAATTTGGATGCTGGTAAAACACTACACCGGCAAACACATTGAACCCGACAACTTGATGGTGCACCCCGACTACCGGGGCAAAGGCGTTGGCGAACAGCTCATGCACTGGATACACACCTATGCCAAAAACAACGACTGCCTCGCCAGCGAACTAAACTGTTACGTGGCAAATCCCCGCGGGCACAAATTCTGGATGAACCTGGGCTACGAAATTATTGGTTACCACATGAAAAAAATACTTTAACCACTCCTCATGAACCTCATCAACGAACTGGGCGAACTGGCCATGGCCACCCGCCTCATGCGCTTAAGCGAACAAACCCGCAAAGATACCACGCGCATTTATCTGGAACACCGGCTGCACTTCGAGTCCAAATGGTTTCCGGTATTGTATGTGCTCTCAAAAAAAGGCACCCTGGGTGTAATAGAACTGGCCGAAGAAATTGGTTACACCCACCCCTCGGTCATAGCCCTGGTAAAGGAAATGCAAAAACAGGGCCTGGTAAAATCACAAACCAGCAAAACCGACAAACGCAAACGTTTGTTGTGCCTCACCGCCAAAGCCAACCACATGATCGAGGAGTTTAAACCCCTGTGGGAAGATTTCAGGGCCATTAACCGCCTCATTTATAACAACGGCAGCAGCCTTTTAAAAGCCGTGGAAGATTGTGAAGCCGCTTTGGCGAAACAAAGTTTTTACGAACGGTATAAAGCGTTTGAAGCAAAACGAACAACGAAGTAAAGGTGTTTGTTTGCTAACGCAATGTTATTTTCACCAAGGTGAGAAATCGCTCGGTAACAATTATCGTGAGCGTTTATCATAGGTACTTCTCAGCCCAACGTGTCTCCAACACGTCATTTCGACCAACGGGAGAAATCTCATAGCAATTGTTTTTTTAGCGTTCTTTTAAAATCTAACTTTTCTTCCTTGATGAAGAAAAGTTACAAAAGAAATCAAGGCTGCATAAAATTCAGCTAAAATCCTTTGCGTTTCAAGCCGAGGC
>Ga0075163_10000618_pt1 | contig 46191 bp, 29 predicted proteins | sample JI1023141ADNA_FD_71478 | JGI IMG/M metagenome (GOLD analysis project Ga0075163, IMG submission 71478) | Wastewater effluent complex algal communities from Wisconsin, to seasonally profile nutrient transformation and Carbon sequestration -... | ecosystem: Engineered > WWTP > Effluent > Algae...
GCGGCAGTACTACGACTTCGCGGCCGGCACTTCCTACATGCGCGATGTCACTCCGTGGTACTATCAGGATAGCGTTGACTTGGGCAGTGGCTATACGGCCCGCTGGCTTCAGAGCGAAACCGGCCTGCGCAACAACTGGACCGACACGACCACGAAGCTCGCCGTGTGGCAGGGCGCATGGCTTAACAACCGCGTGCTCCTCACGCTGGGCTACCGCGGCATGGAGCAAAAGAACTACCGGGGCGCCCAGCAGAACTCCATCTCGATCAATCCGGCGACCCAGCAGTATGCGTGGAAAGATGCGGTGACCGGCGAATATCGCGATAATATCTTCAATGCCAGCCGGCCGGCTTCTCCCCGGACGGTGGACAAGGGCGCCGCTCGCAACGAAGGCATCGTCGTCAAGGCCCTTTCTTGGCTCGCGCTCACGGCCAATCATGCGACCAATTTCAACCCCACAACCGGGGCCGCCGACATCACTGGGACAATCCAGGGTGCGGCTCGCGGTGAAACCACCGACTTTGGCATTCGCCTCAAGCTCTGGAACGACAAGGTCAATTTCTCCGCCCTGCATTACCAGACCGATGCCACTGGTCTCATGGTCGGCGGCGGAGCGCGAAATTCGCCTTATGCCAACATCGACACGGCATATGACATCCTCGTGGCGAACGGAAAGTTGTCCGCCAATCCCTTCGATACCTCCAGCGCGGGCAATCAGGTCGTCTACAATCAGAAGGCGAGCGGCTACGAATTCACGGTGTTTGCGCGACCTTTGGATGGTCTGAGCATCCGCTTTGGAGCCGCTAAAACCGAGAACATTGCCAGCGACGTCGGCCTCGAAATCATCGATTATTACCAGAACGTGGCGCGGCCCGTCCTCGCCAACCCTGCCTATGCGAGCCTGAGCAACGGAACTTCGACCGTCGCGACGCTCCTCGCCACAGCCGACTCCAACCTCCAGCAGATGCGCAACTACGACGGCCGACGCACTCCGCCGTCGAGCGAATGGACCGCTAATCTGAACGTAAGCTATAGCTTCGACCGCGCCTCCGCGTTCAATGGGTTTGCCTTGGGCGGCGGCGTCCGCTGGAGCGGCAAGCCCCTTATGGGCTATTGGACCAATGCGGATGGCACCCTCGATCTGGGCAAACCGTTCTATGCGACCGATAGTTACAACTTCGATTTCTTCGCCCGGTACCGGCGCAAGCTCTCGAACAAGGTCACCTGGTCGGTCCAGCTCAACGTCCGCAACCTGGCCAACAATCTTGGCTATAGCGGCGTCAAGGCAGCCAACGTCACCAGTGCAGCCGACTCGCCGGTCGTTGTCACTCGTTACGCACTCAATGAGCCGCGCCTGGTGATCCTCAGCAATACGTTCTCGTTCTGATCTGCGGTGAGCTGCCCGCGGGCTCACCCCGGGCAACTTACTGTTACGGAGCCGGGACGTTCGTCCCGGCTCTCGATTTTTCCAAGTCCAAGTTCCGTAAGACTTCGTTTTAAGATCCGGATCTAAATTCGCAAAGATCCGATTTCTTACCTCGGCGTCTGAACTATTTTTTCCAACTCTAAACCGCGCCGTCCTACCCGTCTCACCTCATCATGACTCTTTCGTTCAAGCTCCCATTGCTCGCCCGCCTCGCGGTGGTCGCAGTCAGTGCTGTTGCGCACGCGGCGACACCTGATTCCCGGCCCAACGTCCTGTTCATCGCGTCGGACGATCTCCGCGATTGGGTGGGCTACATGGACCGGGAAAACCAGTCGCTCACGCCCAATCTCGACCGCCTGGCAAAAATGAGCGAGGTGTTCACCCGCGCCTACTGCGCTTCCCCTTCCTGCAATCCATCGCGAGCCGCGCTGTTCTCCGGCCTGCGGCCGTCGACCAGCGGAGTCTACGAAAACGACGTGGATTTCCGGAAATACCTCCCGGCGGATCTCATGTTGCCCACCGCCTTTCGAAAGGCCGGGTATTACGTCCAGGGGTCCGGGAAGATGTATCACGAGGCATTCCGGCGCAGCTCGGATTGGGACGACTACCTCGAACTGGACGACGAATCGCCGGCCCTGGCGCCGGGCCAAACCGATGGCGTGGGCGGAATCCATTTTGCCCCGCTCGATTGCAAGGACTCCGACCTTTCGGATTGGGCCATCGTCGATTACGGCATCGCGTCGCTGCAGAAAAAACACGAGAAGCCCTTCTTCCTCGCGGTCGGCCTGCACAAGCCGCACATGCCTTGGAATGTGCCGCGAAAATATTTCGACCGCTTTCCGCTCGAAACCGTCAAGCTGCCGCCCTTCCTCGCCGACGACCTTGACGATGTCCCCGAATCCGGCCGCCGCATGGCGGCTCCCCGGGGCGACCATGCGACCATGGTGAAGTCCGGCCGCTGGAAGGAAGCCGTGCAGGCCTACCTCGCGACCATCGCCTACATGGACATGAATCTCGGCCGGTTGCTCGATGCCCTCGAAAAATCCCCTTATCGCGACAACACGATCATCGTCTTTTGGGGCGACCATGGCTGGAACCTCGGCGAGAAAAGCCACTGGCGGAAATTCGCGCTTTGGGAGGAGACGACCCGCACGCCGCTGCTCTGGCGGGTGCCGGGGCTGACCAAGCCAGGCACGGTCTGCGCACAGCCGATCGACTTGATGACGATTTATCCCACGCTCACCCAACTTTGCGGCATCCCCACCCCGAAGCACGTGGAAGGAGCCGACATGCGCGCGCTGCTCGCGGACCCGAAGGCCGACTGGAAAATTCCGGCGGTCATGACTTATCGGCGAGGTAACCACTCCGCGCGCACTTCGCAGTGGCGCTATATCCGCTACGACAACGGTGACGAAGAACTCTACGACGAGATCAAAGACCCCAACGAATATGTGAACCTCGCGAGCCGTCCCGAACTCGCTGCGATCAAGACCGAACTCGCCGCTTATTTTCCCAAGACCAACGCGCCCACGCCACCCAGCGACCGTTCCCCGAACAAGAAAAAAGCCAGGGCCCCCGCCGCCCAGCCCTGACGATCTCCCCCGAGCCGACTGGGGGCGTTGCGTCGGCGGATCGATCGCGTGCCTACGTCTCCTTTCCCTGCCATGCCGTTTACTCCCCTTCGCCAACCCCTGCATTCGCTTATCCTCGCGATCGCCGTCGCCCTCGGCGTCGGCACGAATCTCCTGGCCGCGCTCCCCTCGCTTTCGACCGCTCGTTTGCGCACGGAATACCTGACCAACCCACTGGGCTTGGATGAGGCCACGCCGCGCCTGAGCTGGATTGTTACCGGCGAAGGCCGCTCGCGACGGCAGACTGCGTACCAGATTCTCGTGGCCGGCAATGAGACGGACCTCCGCACTGGCCGTGGCAGCTTATGGGACAGCGGCAAGGTGACCTCCGCGGAAACCAATGCGATCCGTTATGCCGGCTCTGTGCTCGGATCCGGTCAGCGCGCCTGGTGGACCGTGCGAGTGTGGGACGAAGCCGGCCAGGCCTCGGCGTGGAGCGAACCCGCCTATTGGGAAATGGGCCTGCTCGCCCCGGAAGATTGGCATGGCCGGTGGATTGCCCGGGCCCCGTTCGCCGGGATGACCAAGCACGCGAATACGCCCCCGCCGCTGCTGCGCCGCGCCTTTCAAGTCGATGGCAAGGTGAAACGCGCCCGCGCCTACGTTGCCGGGCTGGGCTATGCGGAAGTGACACTCAACGGCCGCCGCCTCGGCGATCATCTCCTCGACCCCGGCTACACCCGCTACGACCGACGCATCCTTTACGTCACCTACGATGTTACCGCCGCGCTCCAGTCCGGCGAGAACGCTCTCGGCGTGATTCTCGGAAATGGATGGTTCAACGTCGAGACCCTCGCCGCTTGGCTCTTTGAGCAAGCGCCATGGCGCGCCTCGCCCCGGCTGAAGCTCGAGCTCCGTATCGAATATGAAGATGGCCGGACCGCCACGATTGCATCCGACGAAACGTGGAAGACCGCCGAAAGCCCGATCACGTTTTCCAGCATTTACAGCGGGGAAGCCTACGACGCGCGCCGCGAGCAACCTGGCTGGGATCGGCCGCGCTTCGACGACCGCGCTTGGACCCCCGCTCTCGTCGTCGATGCCCCGAAAGGGAAACTCGCGGCGCAAGCCATGCATCCGATCCGCTTGGACCGCGAGATCCGCCCGGTCGGCGTGAAGGAGCTAGCCCCCGGTCGTTTCCTGGTCGACGCCGGTCAAAACCTCACTGGCAACGCCGAGATCGCGCTATCCGCGCCCGCCGGCACCACGGTCACCCTGCGCTACGGCGAATCCTTGGGGCCCGATGGCCAGCTCAATCAAGCGGATACGGCCCGCTTCGTCATCAACCGCGATCCGACCCAAGAGGTTCAGACCGAGCGCTACACCTTCAAAGGCACAGGCGTCGAGCACTGGCACTCCCGGTTCACGTACCACGGATTCCGCTTTGTCGAAGTCGCCGGCCTGCCCGGCAAACTCACCGGGGACGACATCACCATTCGCTATTTTCATTCGGACCTGCCGTTGGCGGGCCAATTCGAGTCCTCCAATCCGTTGCTGAACAAAATATGGGAAGCCGGACGGTGGTCCTATCTGGGCAACTTTTTCGGCATCCCGACCGATTGTCCCCACCGCGAGAAAAACGGCTGGACCGGCGACGCGCATATCGCCCTTGAACAAGGCCTGTTTTATGCCGACGGCTACGCCAATTATCACAAGTGGATCAATGACCTCGCGGACGAACAGGCGCTCAATGGCGCGCTGCCCGGCATCGTTCCCTCCAGCGGCTGGGGCTACCAGCGTTACAACGGGCCCGCTTGGGACAGCGCCTTCCTGCTCATTCCGTGGCAGCTCTATGAATATTATGGCGACGATTCGCTGCTGCGCGCCAACTACGACGGCTACAAGAAATACGTCGATTACCTGACGAGCCGCGCGAGCAACGCCATCGTCGGCTTCGGTCTCGGCGATTGGTCTCCGTGGAAAACCCGCACCCCCGTCGCCATCACGGATACGGGCTACTATTACCGCGACGCGCGCCTCGTCGCGACGATTGCCGGCTGGCTCGGAGAAAAAGCCGATGTGGAAAAATACACCGCACTCGCCGCGTCGATCCGCGAGGCGTTCAACCGGAATTTCTACGACGCAAAGACCGGCCATTACGATCTGGGCAGCCAAACAGCCCAGGCCACTGCGTTGTATCAAGAACTCGTGGAGCCGCAAAACGACGCACGCGTCACCGCCGTGCTGATCGACTCGATCGAGCAAAACGACCGCCACCTCGACTTCGGCCTGCTCGGCTCGAAATACGTGCTCAATTCGCTCAGCGAACGTGGTCGAACCGATCTCGCTTATGCCATCGCCAGTCAAAAAACGCAGCCCGGCTGGGGCTGGTGGATCGAGCACGGCGCCACCACCCTCTGGGAACGCTGGGACGGGAAGGAATCACACAACCACACCTTCCTCGGCGACGTGAATGCGTGGATGATAAAATACCTGGCGGGCATCCGCGTCGATCCGCACGCGCCCGGCTTCCGACACGTTCTCATTGGTCCCAACCCGGTGGGGGATCTTACGTCCGCGAAAGCCCATTACGATTCCGTGCGTGGCCGGATCGCGAGCGAATGGACATTGCACGCAGGGGTCCTCGAACTGCAGGTGACCATTCCGGCGAATACCACAGCGACCATTTTACTGCCCGCAGCGGAAGATGCGCACATCGAGGAAAGCGGCCGGCCGCTCGTGCAGGTGGCCGGCGTTAAACTTATTTCCCGTGATTCCGCCCGCGCCACTCTCGCGGTCGGCTCGGGCCAGTATCGGTTTGTGGTGCGGGCGAAATTGCCCGAATAGCGTGTTGCGCCCGCCTCCCATGCTGAAACCCGCCCGCTCGGTCTCGCGCCGTCAATTCATCAAGCGCTCCGCGCTCGCCGCCGCCGCGCTGTCGCTGCCTCGATTCAGCCTCGGCCAGGCCGGCCCGTCGGCAAACAGCAAGCTCAACGTCGCCTGCATCGGCGTCGGTAACCGCGGTTTCTTCGCGGTGTCCGAATTGCTCGCCGCCCCGTGGGTGAACATCGTGGCGCTGTGCGACGTCGACCGGCAGCTCGTGGCGAAAACCCTGCAGCTGGCCGCTCGCCTGCCCGGCGAGCGCGGTGTCCGGGCCGCACAGCTCGGGGCGGCCCCGCTGTTCAGTGATTACCGGGAGATGTTCGCCTCGATGGGCGCAAAAATTGACGCGGTCACCGTCTCGACTCCCGATCATCATCATTATCCGGCGGCGATGCTCGCGATCCGGGAGGGCAAACACGTCTACGTGGAGAAGCCCCTCGCCCACACCGTGGGCGAAGCCCGCGCGCTCCGGGTGGCCGCGCGGCGAAAAGGCATCGTCTCCCAGATGGGCAACCAAGGCCGCACCACCGACGGAATCCGTCTGATTCGCGAATGGACCCAGGCTGGCATCCTCGGCGCCGTGAACGAAGTCCACGCTTGGTCCCCTGGTTTTCCGGACCGCTATTTCCGCCGGCCGACTTCGTTTCCAATTCCCGCCCAAGCCACGCCGGCCGGGCTGGATTGGGACAATTGGCTCGGCCCTGCGAACGCAGAGCCCTACAGCGAGCTGCTCGCGCCCGAACGCTGGCGTGGCTTTTGGAAATATGGCAGCGGCATGCTGGGCGACTGGGCCTGCCATACCCTGGACGGCCCTTGGTGGGCGCTCGACCTCGGCGCCCCCTGCTCCGTGGAAGCCAAGGTCCCGCAAGTGGACGAGCACATCACGCCCGAATCGGCGGAAGTAGCCTACACCTTCCCAGCCCGCGCGGGTCGCAGCGCGGTTACTCTGCGCTGGTGGGAAGGGAACGGTCATCGTCCGCCTACCCCGGCGCGCTGGGAGGATGATCCTCTAAAGCCTGGTTTACCCGTCCGCGGCATGTTCATGCTGGGGGAAAAGAACACGCTGTTTGCACCGAACGGGCGCCCCGATGCCCCGCGTCTGCTCGGCGCCAAGGCGAGAGAGGAACTTGCCCGAACTCCGGTGGCCCCGTCGATCCCGCGCGTGGAAGGGGGCCCCGTGCAGGAGTGGTTGCGGGCAATCGCCGGCGCCGGCCCGATGCCTGGATCGAATTTCGAATACTCCGCACGACTCACGGAGATGGTCCTGCTCGGCGTCGTCGCCGTGCGCACCGGCCGGCGCCTCGAATGGGATTCCGACGCCGGTCGCATCACCAACGACCCTTCGCTCAACGCGTTCCTCGACACGACTGCACGCGAAGGCTGGAGGTTCTAACCGCGCGGGTACGAACTGCCCCGGCACGGCGTCGCGCAAATTAAATCGACAGCGGAAGCCGAATGGGCGTTGATTGGTATACCGTCTAATTTGTCTACAATGGATCTGACCGCCGAAATCAATGAGCTGCGGAATATCGCCCAACACATCGCAGCCAAACTCGAGCAATTTATTCTCGATGGCACCATCGCCCCCGGGACGCGGCTCATCCAAACGGCCGTGGCGGAGCAATTCGGCGTTTCGCGCCTGCCGGTGCGCGATGCATTCGCGATGCTGATCAAGGACGAGCTGGCCGTCGCGCTGCCCCGCAAGGGCATCATGGTCCGCCCGATCCTGCTCAAGGATGTCAGTGATCTCTTCGAGCTTCGCCTTCTGGTGGAGACCGCCGCGACCCGAAAGTCGTTGCCGCTCCTCACCCCGGAGGATGTCGCCCAGGCGCGGACGCTCATCGCCGCCCAAGCCAAGATCGACCCCGTCAAAAATTTCGCGGGACTGCTGGCCGCAGACGAGCGTTTCCATCGCCTGCTCTGGTCGCACAACGATAATGCGGAAATCGATCGCGTGCTTTCACGTATTTGGAACCGCCTCAAGCTGGCGCGCGCGCAGCAGCGAGGTCTCCCCGGCTGGCAAACGGTTTCCGTCAGTCATCACGAACAGATTATCGCCGCGGTCGCCCGCCAGCAATTTGACGAGGCCGCCCAACTCGTGGAGGCCGGCATCAAGCGTTCGCAGCAAGAGCTCACTCCGCTCATTTCCCAATCCCAGGCCCGGACGCCTCCTGAAGCGGCCGAAGATTAAGCGAGGTCGGACCGTGGCGGTCTGGGCCGTGCCGCCCGCTCAACGACCGGACGCGCCTTTCCAGGACAGCACCTGTTTGTCGGCAACCAGGCGGTCGCGCAGTTTTCGATAATCGATCGCCTGCACCGGTTTTCTCTCGTCGATCGCCTGAGCCGCGGCGGTGGCCGCGGATTGTCCCAAGACCATGAACACCGGTTCCATCCGGATTGAGCCAAAGGCGATGTGGCTGGCCGACAGGCACACCGGCACCAACAAATTGGCGCATTGCTTCGCGGCAGGCACGATGGACCGGTAACTGATCGGGTACGGCGGAAACCCTCCGATCTGCACATCGCCTTCATTCCGCACATATCCCTGGGCGTCGACGTAGCGTTGCTGATTGTGCGAATCCATCGTGTATGCGGCCAACGCCACGGCGTCGTCAGCCACCGCGGTCCCTTCGCAATGGTGCTGCGTCATCACGTAGTCGCTGACCATGCGCCGCGCTTCCCGCACATAAATCTGCCCCGGCCAACCGTCGCCTTCGATGAATTCGTCCCGGGCGGTGCCCCAGCGGGATACCTCCCGACGCACCGCTTCCGGCACGCGCGGATGGTACGCCAGCGTCCACATCAGCCCCTGTTGATAAAGACGGTGCTGCGCAACGATCCTCTCGCGCTCGGCGTAAGAAGCCTCGGGATAGCGATAGTTTTGACCGATAAAATCTGTCGAGACACCACGCTTGTTGTTCGTGTCCGTTTTGCGGTTTGGCATGGCGGAATTGATCCACGGCATTTCCCGCGCGCCTGCTTCGAAGTTTCGAAACAACAACTCATACCAACGCTCGTCGTAACCTTCCGGCTTGGCGAACGGACGGCGGTTTTCGGGATGATCCGTCAGACACATCCGGAAGCAATAAGCCTGCACGCGCTGGTCGGCGGCCCCCTCCTCGCCTGGCCCCGTGGGATCGATGTGCGGCAACAAGCCGCTAGCGGGGTCGCCGCGCTTGATGTAGGGGTCGATGCCGGGATAGAGCTGATGCGCCTTCGCGCGCTGCGTCTGGACCCCGTTCGCCGATTCTCCGTATTGCGCATTGCTTTCGCGACCGACGGTGTACCTCACGCGGGCCGCCGCCATCAGATCGCCCTCATAGGTCGCATCGATGAACATCCGGCCATGAAAGGTTCGCCCCGATTCCATCGCGATCGCCCGGATTTGCCACGGAGTGGTCGTCGTGAGCGTGACGCCCTTCCCCCGATTGAGCCGCTCGCCATACACCACCTCGATCCGATCCGTCGTTACCCAATCGTTGAAAATCTTCAGCGCCACGCTCGGCTCGAAGGTCCACATTGTCGCCTCGCCCGCCTCCGTCCGCGTTTGTCCATCATCCTGATACTGTCCCCGCTGCTGCCACCGCCAAGCCGAGGGCTGTTCGTAATGGCGACGCACCGCTTGGTAGAATTCGCGCGCGATTCCACCGATGGCCGCCTTGTTTCCAATATCGGTCTGTCCCAACCCGCCGCTGCTTAATCCGCCCAGCCGATGCGTCGGCTCGATCACCACCACGGTTTTGCCCAGACGTTTCGCTTGCACCGCCGCGGCCACGCCGGCCGCCGTGCCGCCATAGATCACGATGTCATACTCGGTCGCCGCCCGCAGCGACACGACCGAGGACAAAATCATAGCCAGCAGCGCAGGAATCTTAAACGATCGCATGGAAAGCGGGGTTGCGGCGGCGTCCGATCGGCAGATTCGCGTGGCTTCACGTCGCAGGCGCAACCGGACGGTAGATCCGGCGCATTTCGAATTCCTTCACGACCTCCGGCGACAGGGGGACGAGGGGCCGCTTGCCGTTCTCCGCCGCCAACTCCAGCCCGCAGGCGAACTCCAATGACAGTAGCCGCATGCGGGCTTCGTCCAAGCTCGTGTCGAACACCATGACGCCGTGATTTTGCAGCAATAAGGCTTCCGCTTGCGCCGCACCTTGGCCCACGGCGTTGCCCAATTCCTCCGAACCGGGATGGAAATAGGGTATCGCGGCGACGTTTGCGACATAGGCCATGCCTTCCACGAACACGCCGCGCGATGGCAGCCGATTCTGCGCGGCGAACACCGTCGCATGCGGCGGCGTGCAGTGCAAAAGCCAGCGGGCGTCCGTTCGCTGCTGGTAGATGGCGCGGTGCATCCCAATTTCCTTGGAAGGCTTCCGCGCCCCGTCCCATGTCCCGTCCGCGATTCGACACCGGATTAGATCATCCACTTCCAACCGCTCGAACCACGTCCCGGAGGCGCTCAGCCAGAACGTGCCCTCGTCTGCACGGGCGCTCAGGTTGCCGGAGGATCCCCAAGCCAGCCCTCGCGCTGCCATCCAATGAGCGGCTTTAACAAGTTCGATTCGCGGGTCGGAAAAATGACTCATATATTATTACCGCGGCTGCTTGGATGAGGAGGGCATGGGAGAGTAGCGGTCTAACCTGAGAACGAAATTGAGCCGGACGCCGCATTTTACAAGGAATTTTGTATACGGTGTTACATAAAACACTGGCTTTTTGGCTTTGGGTCGCTAAACACCTTCAATCTCGCCGGCTTTTTCAAGCGATGGCTTTCCGCACACTACTCTCATGAACGGTCTTTTCCTCGGCACCGGCCAATTCTCGTCTGTCCAACTCGCCTCATGGGCCGACGTGCATGGCGCCGCCATTTCCGCCTTGCACGGCCGACAGGAAGCGACGGTCAAAACCCTCGCGGAACGTTTCTCGATTCCCCGCCACGGCACCGACCTCCCGGCACTGATCTCGGCCGCGCGCCCCGCCTTCGCCGATATTTGCACCGCCGTGGAGTCACATTTCGACTATATCCGCATCTGTGCCGATGCCGGGCTGCCGATCCTATGCCAAAAGCCGATCGGAGCTTCGCTCGCCGAAGCCAAGGCGTGCGTCGATTACTGCGCCGCCGCCGGGGTTCGTTTGATGATTCATGACAACTGGCGGTGGCAACCCTGGTATCGTGAAATCAAACGCCTGCTCCGAGCCGGTACGCTCGGCCAACCGCAATCCGTTTACCACACTTTGCGGACCGGCGACGGCCTCGGCGAGTCCCCTTACGCGGAACAGCCCTATTTCCGCCGTATGCCCCGGTTTCTGCTTCTGGAAACCGCCATTCACTACCTCGACACTTACCGTTTTCTTTTCGGTGAGCCGGAGCGACTGACCTGCGTTACGCAGCGCAATAATCCGGTCATCGCTGGGGAGGATCAAGCGGTGCTCACGCTCCACTTTCGCGGCGGCCCCATCGTCACCTGGGACGGGAATCGAGCGCTTCCCACCGCCCACCGGCGCCCGCCGTTCAACGGCACCATGCGTCTCGAAGGCTCCGAAGCCGCCTTGGATGTGGATGTTTTCGGGCAGATGCAAATCCACACCCCTCGAGGTCAGGTCTACCCGCATCAGTACGAAATTCCCCCGGGCTATCGCGGCGGCAGCGTGACCGCCGCCTTGGCGCATTTCGTCGGATGCCTGCAAAGCGGCGCTCCGTTTGAAACCTCCGGCGCCGACTATCTCAAAACCACCGAGCTGGTCTTCCATGCTTATGAGGCCGCCGCGTCCGGTCTGCCGGTGACTCTCGTTTCATGAGTCAGCGCATCGGCCTCTTCCATGCGACCCTGAGCGCCATTCCGGGCGCGGAAGCCGCCTGGCAGGGGACGCCCGAACCCGTGACGCTCTGCCATTACCTCGATGAGGGGCTGCTCGTCCACGTGCGCAAACACGGCCTCGATCAGAGGGCGCGCCAACGTTTTCACGCCTGGCTTGAACTCATCGCCGGAGACGGAGTCGCCGCCATCCTGACCACTTGTTCCTCCCTCTCGCCCTTGGTGCCCGAACTGCGACCGCAGCTCCGCTGCCCCATTGTCGCGATCGACGACGCCATGATCGACGAAGCTTTGCAATTCGGCTCGCGCATCGGAGTGGTGGCGACGCTGCCATCCGCCGCGGAGACAACGGTCGCCCTGCTGACCACCGCGTCGCCGAAACCGATCGAGTGCCAACTTCGCGTCGCGCACGGCGCTTTCGAAGCCCTTCGCCAAGGAGAGGCCACCACCCACGACGAGTTGATCAAAGGCCTCGTTCGTGAAACGGCCGGGCAATGCGATGTCATCGTCCTCGCCCAGCTTTCGATGGCGCGCGTCCTTGCCCAACTCGGGGATCTGCGCACACCCGTGCTCGCCAGCGGACCGAGCGCCGTTCGGCGAACCCTGCTCGCGGCCCGCGCCGCCCACCCCCTGCGCCAATGAAACTGGCCTACCCCGTGGTCACGCCGGAAGTCCCGGGCCGGTTCCTGGCTTGGTCCGCTGATCCCGGTATCTGCTTTCCCGCCCTGGCTGGATTTGGATATCGCGGCGTGGAGCTGTTCGTTCGCAATCCCGCGGAGTTCGATCCGCGGCTCCTCCTCCGCCTGCTTCGTCAACATGGCCTCGCGGTCGCCGCTATCGGCACCGGCCCGGTCGCGGTGCACGATCGCCTCACCTTTTCCGACGCCGATCCGTCCGTCCGCGCCGCCGCCATCACCCGCACCAAGGCCATCATCGACCTCGCGAGCGAACTCCAGACTCAAGTCAACGTCGGTAAGCTGCGTGGGAGCGTCCGCCATCACCCCGACGCGGCCAAATGGCGCGATGATGGTTTCCGCGCCATCTGCGACCATGCGTCCGCGCGCGAAGTGCCGGTCACGCTCGAGCCGCAGAATCGGCATATCATCGACAATCTCAATTCCACCGCCGAATCCGTGGCCTGGCTCGATGCCCTGGCGCTGCCCGGCCTGCGGGTGATGCTCGATTCCCACCACATGAATCTGGAGGATGCTTCGCTGCCGGCCGCGCTCGTCGTCGCGCGGCGCCACTTGATCCACGTTCACCTCGCGGACACCCATCGTTTGGCGCCGGGGCGGGGCGCGATCGATTTTGCGACGTTCCTGCGAACCTTGCATGCACTCGATTACGATGGGTTTCTCACGGTGGAAATCGAACAGACCCCGGACAGCGCCGCCGCCGCGGGCGCGGCCGCGCGCTATCTGCGCGCCTTGTTGGAGGTCATCTGATGAAGCAGGCGGGCGTTATTCATGGTGATGGCATCGGCCCGGAAATCGTCGAGGCCGCCCTGCTCGTTTTGGCCGCCACCGGCGTCCCGCTGGACTGGCAGCCCATTGAAGTCGGCGGAGCGGCGATGGCGCGCTGCGGCCATCCGCTCCCGCCCGAAACCGTGGCCCGGCTTCGAACTCTTCCCGCCACCCTCAAGGCTCCGCTGATTGTCAACAAACTCGAGGGGCGCGTCACCTGCGTCCAAGCCGACGGCACCAGCGCGGTTTATCCGTCGCTCAACAACGCGCTGCGGCGCGAACTCGGCTTGTTTGTCAATCCGCGGCCGATCCGCGGATTCGCCGGGATCAGCGGCCGCCACGCGACGCTCGACCTCGTCATCATGCGCGAGATCACCGAGGACGTTTACATCGGTTTGGAAACTCGGCAGGGCGACGATTCCGCCGATGCCATCAAGCGCATAACCCGCGCCGCCTCGCTTCGCGTCGCCCGCTTCGCGTTCGATTATGCGCGCCGGACCGGTCGCCGCCGCGTCACCTGCCTGCACAAGGCCAACGTGCTCAATTACACGGATGGCTTGTTTCTCCGCTGCTGTCGCGAGGTCGCCGAGGAATTTCCCGACATCGGGTTTGACGATCTGATGATCGATGCGGCGTGCTACGCCATCGTCCGGGATCCGGCGCGCTTCGACGTGGTCGTCTGCCCGAATCAATACGGCGACATCTTTTCCGATCTCGCGGCCGGACTCGTCGGCAGCCTCGGGCTCGCTCCGGGCGCCAATCTGGGCCCCACCACGGCCGCCTTCGAGGCGTCGCACGGAGCGGCACCGGACATCGCCGGTCGCGGACTGGCCAATCCCATCGCAATGATTCTCTGCGGCGCGATGTTGCTCGAGCACTTGGGCCACGCCGCTGCGGCTGCCTCGGTCTGGAATGCCGTCCGCGATGTCCTGCGCACCGGCGACCGGCTGACCCCCGACCTCGGCGGCCGCGGCACCACGCAGGAACTTGCGCAAGCCATTGCCGACCGCATTCCGGCCGCAAAGGCCGCGGAGGCTTCACCATGATCGGCGTCGTCGGCGACGATACCACGGGATCGCTCGACATCGGCGTGATGTTCCACCGCGCCGGCTGCTCGGTGCAAATGTTCACGAGTCCGCCGGCGGCGCCCTGGCCCCGCGCCGACGTGACCGTCGTCGACACGGACAGCCGGCTCGATCCGCGCCAAATCGCGCGGGACAAGGTTCTCATCGCCACCCGGCAGCTGATGGCCGCGGGCCACCGCCACTTCTACAAGAAAACGTGCTCCGTCTTTCGCGGCAACGTCGGCGCCGAATTTGACGCCATGCTCGAGGCCACCGGCGAAAAAAACCTGATTGTCGCGGGCGCGTATCCGCTCCTCGGTCGCAGCACCCGCGGAGGTCATCAGTACGTGCGCGATCTTCCCCTGGAAAAGACCGAGTTCGCCCGCGACCCGATCCATCCGCGCACGACCTCGGATTTGCGCGCGATCCTGGCCGAACAAACGGACCGCGCGGTCGGCGTCGTGTCGCTTTCGGTCGTACGCAGCGGTCGCAAGCCGTTGCAGGTTGCTTTGGAAACGATGGCGCGCGCGCACACCTATCTCATCGTGGATGGCGAAACCCAGGACGATCTGGCGCGACTCGCGGGAGCCGCGGACCGCTTTCGCGTTTTCGGTGGAAGCGCGGGCTTCGCCTCCGAATGGCCGCGCGAACTCGCGCTGGCGGGCTCCCGGGCCGCGCCGCCGCCGACCATGCCCGGCGGCGAAGCCGGGTTGCTCTATATCGTCGGCAGCTTGATGCCACAAACAAGGGCGCAGACCCAGCGGCTCCTTGCCACCGGTCTCGTCTCAATAGAACTCGCGCCCTTGGCGCTGGGTTTCGACGAAGCCGCAGCCGAAAGCTGGATCAAAACGGAAAGTCTGCGCGCCGCCCGGCTTCTCGCGGCTGGCAAACCGGTTTTGATCTTCACCACCCAGGAGCCTGCCGGGGTCGAGTCCGGGCAAAACGCCGCGCGCTTGGCCGGACTGGGGACCGCGGCATATGGACGAAAAATCTCGGGCTGGCTGGCACGTTTGTGCGAGGAGATCCTGGCGCGAACCTGGCCCCGCGGACTCATCGTCGCGGGCGGCGACACCTCGGGGGCCGTGACGCGCCGCCTCGGCATCAACGGATGCCAACTGATCGGTGAAGTCGCGCCGGGTGTCCCGCACTGTCTGGCCCAAGGCCTGGCGCGTCCGCTGGCCGTCGTCTTCAAATCCGGCAGCTTCGGCGACGAGGACTTTTTCCTGCGGGCAACCGAACGGATCACCGCGCTCACCCATCCAGGCCGCATCCCCTCATGTTGAAAGGCATTGTCGATCTCCACGTACATACCTCGCCCGACGTCCGTCCGCGACGTTTCAGCGACACCGAATTGGCGGAGCTTGCCCGGGCACTTGGCGCGGAAGGCTTGGTTCTCAAAGGCCATCACTTTTCCACCGTCGAGCGCGCCCAACTCGCCCAAACGACGGTGCCGGGCATTCGCGTCATGGGCGGGATCGTGCTGAACCATTCCTCCGGCGGCCTCGACCCCGTGGCGGTGACGCGAGCCTGCGAGGCCGGCGCGAAAATCATATGGATGCCCACCCTTGATGCCGCCAATCACCGCCGGCATGAAAACAAGCCGGGCGGCATTGAGATCGCTGCCGGCGGAATCTTGATGCCTGCCGTCACGGAAATCCTGGCGATCATCGCACGCCACGACATCGCTCTCGCCACCGGTCATCTGTCTCCGGCCGAAATCCGCCTCGTCACCGGCGCGGCGGCCGCCGCCGGCATCCGCCGGATCATCATCAATCATCCGGAGCATCGCGTAACCGGACTCTCCATCCAGGATCAGCGGGAGCTTGGCCAACTGGGCCCGGTTTATTTTGAGCGTTGCTACGCCCAACCGGCGGGCGACGGACGATATGCCTCCAACCTCGACGTCAACTTCGCCGCGATCGAGGCGCTGGGTCCCGACTCCACGGTGCTCGCCAGCGACTCGGGCCAGATGGAGAGTGTGCCTTGGGACATCGCCTGGCATGAAACCCTCCTGCACCATTCCGCCCGCGGTCTCTCGGCGAAGGATCTCGACCGCATGTCCAAAACCAATCCACGATTTCTTTGCGGCTTGGCCGAGACGGCGCTGACTCCGCCCGCGTCTCCCAAGCGCGCCGCCTAACCGGCCAGACAGCCATGCCCCCTGCCCCTACCTCCAGCCCTCTCCTTCCGCGCGAACGCCGGTGGCCCTGGGTCGTATGTGCGGTTTTGCTGTTTGCCACGTTGATCAGTTATCTGGATCGCCAGTCTTTTAGCGTCATGGCCCCGGTGATCCGGGAGGAACTCGCGCTCGACAACGAACGCCTTGGCGTCGTGCTTTCCGCGTTCTTCTTCGCCTATGGCGCGATGCACCTGTTCGTGGGGTTCTTTCTCGATCGGTTCAACATCCGCTGGATCTACGCGCTCTTCGTTCTCCTCTGGTCGATTGCCCAATTTGCGACCGGCTTCGCGCAGACCTTTGCCGCGCTCTTTGCGTGCCGCTTCGCGCTCGGCGTCTTCGAAGCGGCCGGACAGACGGGGGCCGCGCGGATCATCTCCCAGCTTTTCGGGAAAAACGACCGTACTCTGGCCAACGGCATCATGATGAGCGGCGGATCATTGGGCGCCCTCCTGGCGCCCCCTTTGATGATCCTGCTTCACCACTGGGTCGGCTGGCGCACGGGCTTCGTCATCCTCGGGCTGTTCGGCGCGGTGTGGGTGGCGGTGTGGCTGGCCGTTTTTCGACCCGCGTCCCATCATCCCTTAACCCTGTCCTTCGGGAAATCGCCTCGACCGCCGAACGAAAGGTGGGCGGTGATCCTGCGGGACCGTCGGTTCTGGGCGTGCGTGGTGGCCGCCGCCTTTGGCATCCCCATCATCCACGTCGCGGGCGCCTGGCTGCCGACTTATTTCGCGCAAAGTTGGCAACTGGGCCTGCAGACCGACCTCGCCCTCTATCTCACGTTGATCTATCTCGCCTTCGACGTGAGCCTCGTCGTCAGCGGGCTGATCGTCCGCGCCGGCATCCGTCGCGGCGTCCCGCCCGGGCTCGCGCGCAAACGCGTCCTGGCGGTCGCCGGATTGCTCATGGGCGCGGTCGCATTCATTTTCGCCGCGCCGAGCGTCGGCGTGGCCGTGGCCCTGATGTTCCTGCTGAATCTCGGCCGGGCCGCGTTTGGCTCGATCTTTCTTTCGTTCAACCAGGAAATCGCTCCCGGCCGCGTAGGCACCATCGCCGGCATCATGGGTGCCATCGGCGCGTTTTCCGGCAGCGGTCTCGTTTATCTGATCGGTCAGCTTACCACGCATGGCAACTTCGGCCTGCCCTTCGTCATCGTGGGCGTCATTGGCGTGATCGGCACGGCGGCTCTTCTCGCGGTGAATTGGGATGCCGACGCTCCGTCGAGTCACTCCGCCCTTTAATTTTTCCAATTATGAAAATTATTCGTCGTCTTCTTTCGCTCGGGTTTTTGCCGGGAGCGCTGGTGGCCGCCTTCGCTGCGGAGCAAACCGCTCCCAGCCGTCCGCCCAACGTGCTTTTCATCGCGGTGGACGACCTGACCTGCGCGCTCGGCGCCTATGGCAATCCGATCGTTAAGACTCCAAACATCGATGCGCTCGCGCGCCGCGGCATGGTCTTCGAACGCGCCTACTCGCAGTTTCCGCTTTGCAATCCCACCCGGGCTTCGCTCCTGACGGGCACCCGCCCCGATACCACCGGGGTCTATAACCTGACCACCCATTTCCGCGAGAAGCTGCCGGATGTCGTCACCTTGCCGCAGCTTTTCCGCAATCACGGCTACCGGGCGATGCGCGTCGGAAAAATCTATCACTTCGGAGTTCCCGGCCAGATCGGCACGCCAGGGCTGGATGACCCGCCCTCTTGGGACGAGACGGTCAATCCGCGCGGTCGGGATAAGGATGACGAGGGCCTCGTCACCAATCTTATCCCCAAAATGGGCCTGGGCATTGCACCCGCTTGGCTGGAAGCCGACGGCGCCGATGAGGAGCAGACGGACGGCTTCGTGGCCACTCGCGCCATCGAGCTGATGCGGGCCAACCGCGACAAACCCTTCTTCCTGGCCGCCGGGTTCTACCGGCCGCACACGCCTTACATAGCGCCGAAAAAATACTTCGATCTCTATCCGCTCGAGTCCATCCCCGCTCCCGCGACGCCCGATCTCAGTCTCGTGCCCACCGCCGCCCTGTGGCTGCCGGACGCCGTCAAAGACCACCCGCTCTTCTGGGGATTCAACCAAACACAACAACGACAGCTGATCCGCGCCTACTACGCCGCCGTTTCCTTCATGGATGCGCAGATTGGCCGTCTCCTGCATGAACTCGATGTCCTCGGTCTCGCCAACAACACCATCGTGGTTTTCTGGAGCGATCACGGTTATCTGCTTGGCGAGCACGGCCAATGGCAAAAGCAGAGTCTCTTCGAGGAATCCGCCCGGGTGCCGTTGATCGTGGCGCTTCCTCCCGGCCAGGCTACGCCCGGGAAAACCGAGCGGGTTGTCGAACTCCTCGACGTTTACCCCACCCTCGCGGAACTGGCCCACCTGCCCGCTCCCGCGACGCTCGAGGGCCGCAGCCTGCGACCGTTGATGGAAAACCCCGAAATGGCGTGGCCGTATGCCGCCTTTTCCCAAGTCCTGCACGGGCGCTCCATCCGGACGGAAGCCTGGCGTTATACCGAATGGGGCAAAGACGGCGCCCAAGGCGTGGAGTTGTATGACCATCTCCGCGACCCGCGGGAGCAGCACAATCTCGCCGCCCAACCCGCGCAATCCAAGGTGGTCGCCGAACTCCGCGTCCGGCTTCACGCAAATTCCCCCGTAAAATGACACAAATGATCAAACCAGCCGCTTCATCGGACTTTTGCCTTGCGAGAGGTTTTTCCAAATCCATCGGGCTCCTGCTGCTGACGGGGGCCGCGCTCATCGGCCATGGTGCTGAAAACATTCCGCCTCATCGTCCGCCGAACATCCTCTTCATTGCGTCCGACGATCTAAACTGCGCGCTCGGCGCATACGGCAATCCCATCGTCAAGACCCCCAATCTCGACGCGCTCGCCCGTCGCGGAATGCTGTTCGAAAACGCCTACTGCCAGTTTCCGCTCTGCAATCCCAGCCGCGCGTCGCTCATGACCGGTCGCAATCCGGACACGGTCGGGGTCTTTGACCTCGCCAAACATTTTCGGCAAAAAGTCCCGGACGTCGTCACTTTGCCGCAATTCTTTCAAAGGCTCGGTTATCACGCCATGCGCGTCGGCAAGATCTACCATTATGGCGTGCCCCGCGATATCGGCACACCCGGCCTCGACGATCCCCCGTCCTGGAACGAGACCGTCAATCCCCGCGGCCGCGACAAGGATGACGAGAAACTCGTCACCAACTTCACGCCCCAATTCGGACTCGGCATCGCGCTCGCCTACTTGGAAGCCGCTGGCGCCGACGAAGACCAAACCGACGGCATGGTCGCGAGCCGGGCGATCGAACTGATGCGCGCAAATCGCGACCGGCCATTCTTTCTCGCCGCCGGTTTCTATCGTCCCCACACGCCCTACATCGCTCCCAAAAAATATTTCGACCTCTATCCGCTGGAATCCATTCCGGCCCCGCCGAAGCCTGATCTGAAGGACGTGCCTCCGCTCGCGCTCGAAGTGCCGGCGAGGGTCGGAAAACACCAATTCTTCTGGGGTCTCGATTCCGAACAACAACGCAAGATCATCCGCGCCTATTACGCGTCCATTTCCTTCATGGACGCGCAGGTCGGCCGCGTCCTGAAGGCCCTCGACGAACTCGGCCTCGCCGATAACACCATCGTCGTCTTCTGGAGCGATCACGGCTATCATCTCGGCGAGCATGGCCTCTGGCAAAAACAAAGCTTGTTCGAGGAATCGGCCCGCGTGCCGCTGATCATCGCCGCTCCGGGCGTCCGCCGGCCCGGAAAAAGCGGTCGCACCGTCCAGCTGCTGGATCTCTATCCCACCTTGGCCGAGCTCTGTGGTCGACCCGTGCCCGCCGGCCTTGAAGGTCATAGCCTCGCGCCGTTGCTGCAGGACCCCGCCGCCACCTGGCCGCATGCGGCTTTCTCGCAAGTTCTGCGCGGCGGTCGCTCCATCCGGACCGAGGACTGGCGCTATACCGAATGGGGTCCGGACGGCGCCGCCGGCATCGAACTGTATGATCATCGCGGCGATCCGCAGGAGTCGCGCAATCTCGCGAAGGACCCCGCGCAGGCCTCGATCATCGCCGAGCTTCGCACGCGGCTGCATACCCACTTCGCCGGGAAATAATCTGCCTGCGCGTCGCCTCCTCACGCCGTTCGTTTTCCAAAAAACACCAACCCATGACCAACATGATCGCCCCCCTCCGACGCCTCCTTCCGCTCCTCGTCCTGCTCGTCGCCGCCACCGTCGTGCGCGCCGCCCCGCGCAACATCGTCTTCATCCTCGTCGACGACATGCGTTACGACGCGATGGGGTTTCTTGGCCATCCGTTTCTCCAGACACCCAACATCGATTCGCTGGCCCGCAACGGGGCCTACCTCCCCAATGCGGTGGTCACCACTTCGCTTTGCTCACCCAGCCGCGCGTCTATGCTGACCGGTCTCTATGCGCACAATCACGGGGTAATCGACAACAACCATCCGGTGCGAAGTGATCTCGTGTTCTACCCGCAGGTTCTGCAGCGCGCCGGATACCGCACCGGCTTTTTTGGAAAATGGCACATGGGCGGCGGCGATGCCGGCCCGCAGCGCGGTTTCGACCGCTGGGTGAGCTTTCCCGGGCAAGGCGAGTATTGGCCTGACAACCGCGGCACCGACCGGGCCACCGACCATCCCGTCAACCACCTGAACGTGGACGGCAAGGAAACGCCCCAACGCGGATACATCACCGACGAGCTGACCGATTACGCTCTCGATTGGATGAAAAGCGTTCCGAAGGATCAGCCGTTCCTCGTCTACCTTTCGCACAAGGCAGTCCATTCGCCCTTTGTTCCGGCCGACCGACATGCCGGGCACTACAAGGACAAGGCCATTCCGGTGCCTGAATCGCGCGATCACCACGAACATGCGCCGATGTGGGCGCAGAACCAACGCAACTCGTGGCACGGCGTCGACTATCCCTACCATACTGCCCTCGACATCGAGAAATACTATCAGGCTTACTGCGAGACGCTGCTCGCCGTCGACGATAGTGTCGGCCGCGTGCTCGCTGCATTGAAGGAACGCGGGCAACTCGAGGACACGCTCATCGTCTTTGCCGGCGACAACGGCTTCGCCTTCGGCGAGCATGGTCACATCGACAAGCGCACCGCCTATGAAGCGTCGATGCGCATTCCGTTGCTCATGCAGTGCCCGGCGGTCATCAAACCCGGCACGGTCGTGAAAGAAGTGGTTGCCAACATCGACTTCGCGCCGACGCTGCTCGAGGCCGCTGGCGCCAAGGAGAAGCTCGCCAACATCGACGGCCATAGCTTCTGGCCGATCATGCGCGGCGAAAAGATGGCGTGGAACAACGAGGTTCTCTACGAATACTTCTGGGAACGGAACTTCCCGCAGACCCCCACCTTGCATGCCGTGCGGGACGATCGCTACAAATACATCCGCGTGCAGGGTCTCTGGGACATCGACGAGTTCTACGACCTCGCCAACGATCCGGGCGAAACCAAGAACCTGATCTTCGAGCCGAAATACCAGGCCTTGATCAAAAATTATAACAAGAAGCTCTTCGAACTCCTGGCGGCCTCGCATGGGGATTCCATGCCGTTGCGTGCCGATGACTATTGGACGAAAAATTTCCGCCGCGCCAGCGGCAGCCCGGAAGCCAAATTCCCGGACGAGCTAAAGCGCTGAATCTTTTCAACGAAGCCACCCGGAGCCGAACGGGCGGGTCCGGGTGCCGTGGCGCGAAGCAGCACACGCGGCGCCCCTTCCTTGCCTCGTTCCCGCCCCGCTCGAAATCCATCACCCATGCACATACCCGTCCTGCTTCGAACCCTCGGCCGCGGCACTCTTCTTGGGCTAGGCCTCGGCCTGGTTACTCCGGCGGTCGCGACGGATTACTATATCGCCACGGACGGGAGCGACGTCAGCGACGGGCTCACGAGAGCCACCGCCTGGGCCACCATGGCCAAAGCCATGTCGGTCGCGGGTCCCGGCGATGTGGTCATCGTTCGCGATGGTATTTACACCGAGCGCTGCAACATCACCGGCAGCGGCACCAGCCAAGCCGATCTCGTCATCAAAGCCGAGCATCCCTTGGGCGCAGTCATCGATGCGAAGGACAAGGCCTACGCCTTCTTCATCACGGGAAATCACGTCAAGGTGGAGGGATTCAAAGCCTGTAATGCCAGCATGGCCGGCATCACTATCCACGCCACGCATCACGTGACCGTGACTCATTGCGAATCGTTTCATCACAAGGGCGCCGGGATTTACGGCGGCGGTTCCGACTACCTCGATATCGAGCGCAATCATGTCTATGACAACGCTTGGGGGGAGAAGATCGTCACCTCCGGCATCTCCATCCACCTGCCCGTAAACCGCACCGGCGACACGCAGACCACCACCCCGCGCATCAACATTCGCTGGAACGTGGTCCACGACAATTATCAGGTCGCCAAGACAATCACCGACGGTGCCGACATCATTCTCGACGATCTTCGCTGCGCTGCTTCGCCTAAGGGCAAGGTCTACGAATTTCCCGCCTTGGTGGAGGGAAACCTCACCTATCACAATGGCGGCCCCGGCATCAAACTTTACTCCAGCCGAAACCTCATCGTCCGCAATAACACCGCCTTCAAGAACGGCCGGCGGTCCGCGAAGACGACCACTTGGGGCAGCGAGATTCAGATCATCAATTGCGACAATGTGGAAGTCGTGAACAACATCGCGGCGCACGATCTGTTGAATCCCGAGTTTCATGCCGTGGCAAATCTGGTGCAGAAGAACGTGACCTACACCGGCGCCAACCAGAACATTGTTTGGAAAAACAACTTGCTCTACAATTACGCCGGCTCCGCGGGCACCAAAACCAATTTCCCTGAGGCTTCGGTTCCCACCGCCGGCGCGCCCGACAACAATAAATTCGACCAGGCGCCCGACTTCGTCGCCGTCGCGGACGAAAGCCCGGCGGCAGACTTCAATTTTCGGCTCACCGCCAATTCACCGGCACACGACGCCGGCACCATCGCGCTCGGTTATGCGCCGAAGGACTTGGATAATGCGGCGCGCCCTCGAGGTTCGACCATCGATGTGGGCTGTTATGAATATGGGGAACGATGACCCGCCGGGGAAGCGTGGATGTCGGCCGATTGATCTCACCTGGCGCCGGAAGGCTTGAACCTCTAAAAGATTACGGTTCCTCCCAAACAGTCCTCAAATGAAAAGAACTTGTGCCAGCCCTCTCCTCGCCGGATTACTTCTCGGCCTTTCCTCGAGTCGTTTGGTCAGCTCTAATGAAGACGTCTTGGATAAGTCCAAGCCTGTCGTCCGTTCCTTCTTTTCGGAACCGGCTCCCTTGGATTTCAACGACCATGCAGGTTACATTTCCCTCTTCGACGGCAGCAACCTCGACGGCTGGGAAGGAAATATGAAATTTTGGCGCGTTGAAGATGGCGCCATTGTCGGCGAGTCCACCGAGCAAAATCCCAGCGGCAACAGTTATCTTGTCTATCGGCGGCTACAGGCGAAAAATTTCACCCTCAAATTCGAGGTCAAAGTGGAGGGCGCCGGCGGCACGGGCTTTCAATATCGTAGCAAGACTGGCCTGCCTTGGTTGGCTCCGATCAAGAAGGAGGTGATCGAAAATGCCGGTCCGACGAATCTCGATTGGATGATGACCGGACCGCAGGCTGATTTCTGGCCGTCCAAGATTTTCACCGGCCAATTTTATTCTGAAAACACGCCCATGCGCATCATTGCATGGCGCGGCCAAGTGGTGGAAAATCTCGGCGACCGGAAAAAGCAGCTCCTGGGGGTCATCGGCGATCGGGAAACACTCGGAAGAGCCGTCAAACCCGATGACTGGAATCAATATACCGTCATCGCCCGCGGAGGAGTCTGCCTGCATATCATCAATGGCCAGCTGATGGCCGCGATGATCGATGACGATCCAAATTCGTCGAATAATCAGCCGGGGCTGTTCGGAATCGAGATCGAAGCGATCACCAAGGTGCACGTTCGAAATATCTGGATCAAGAATCTGGACTGATCGCATCGCATAGCCCTGACATGGGGAGGCTGCGATCAAAGCGCGCTGAGAGACATGGCATCGCGCTCAGCGGTTTGAATTGAGGTGTGGCGGTTGAGGAACCTGCCCGCAGGACGATGAGGAGCGACGGCCGGCGGGCCTCATCGGCGAGCAAGCGGGCATGGATGATGCGCCATTTAGCGGATTAAATTGAAGTGTCGCCGAGGGAGGAGCCTGCTTGCAGGCGATTCACGGTGCCCGCCGACGGAACACGTCCCCTCGCCTGCAAGCAGGCTCCTGCAAAAGCGGACACAGCATTATTTAATCTGCTGTAGAACGCGCAGCATTTGCCTAAATGCCGGTCATTGCGGCACGACCGTACAATGTCGCGCCTGAAGGAAAGCCGAGCCTGCGCTGCTCACCCACGGTGATATCCACATGTACTTTTGTGGAGAGCGATGCCCAGAGACACTGAGGGAAGTACGCCCCGAAAGTCCCGCTCAGCCTAGGTCAAAGCCCTTATTTACTGTATACTGAAATACGGTATTATAGTAGGTCTACCCCGTTTGATCGTTTTTCGCCGTTTCGCACCCACCGCTTTTGTCGGGAATGCCCGGCGATACCCAAACCTGCCCCAATATGAACCCCACTGCCTTCCGGTCGGCATGCCTGACCCGGTTTCGTTCCTGCATGCTATCGCTGCTCGCGATCGGCATTTCATCCCAGACGCATGCCGAAGATCACACCTGGCTCCCGGCCGCACATCGTTACAGGGGAGTCTATGACGCCGGCGTCGTCGGCAACCGGGGCCTGCAGTACCAGATGGTCGTCGCTTGGAACCAAGGGAAGAACGATTCCACCAAGCGTGGCTGGATCGTCACCGGCCAGGACGAAAACCGTGTCCGCCTTTCGATGGACTACGGTGCCACATGGGGATTTCCAAAACTCGCCGGCATGTATTGTGCCGGCATGGCGGGCCTCTATCTCAACACCGACGATGACATCTTCGTCGCAGTCGGAAACAGCACAAACGTCGAAGCTGGCGGCTCTGGCTATGCCGGACTCTACGTGGGAGATAGCAGCCTGCGTTTCGCCGAACGCGTAGAGCTGACTCGTGGTGGCACCGCTGCGTTCACCGCGGTGGCCAATGGCGTCAACCTCGATCGCAATATCAACTGCATCGGACGTCGTCCGCAAAACGCCGCCGGCACCCTGACCAACGCGGACCGGCCAGTCGTCGTCATCGAACAGGCCACCTCGGGCGGCATCATCAGCGGCATCTACGTCTGGCTCGGCACCAAGAGCGACGTCGACTCAACGTGGAACTGGACCATGGCCAGGCAGTTGACCACCGCCGACTATGCCGATGGCATCGACGGCATCCTGCAGGTCGCCGTCGCGCCGAATGGCGACGTTTTGCTGATGGGAGAAAAGGGAGCATTTCTCTCCAAGGACCTGTTCGCCACGGCTCCAACCAAAGCCTATCCTTCGTCCGGCAATCAAACGGTGAGCAGCGGTTACTTCTTCAACGGAAGCCCGACCACCGCTTCCGGCGCCCGCATTGGCGTGGACGAAGCAAGTGCCAGCGGCGGCGTCTACGAGACAACCAATATTCGCACGACCGGTACGACCACTCCCTTCGCGAAGCCCAACGGCAACAACAATCTGCCCGCCAACTACCGCGTGTGGTACCTGGGCGGTTCTCCGGCGAATCCTGATCGCCTCGCCGTGTGCACCACGGGAGGCAAGCCTTACTACAGCACCGATGGCGGGAGAAATTTTTATGAGACCGTCGAAACCAAAGGCTCCGGAGATGAGCAGGGACGTTACGACATAAACGTCATTCAGTCGCACGGTGACGCTGGCTTCTATTTCTGTCCGACCGACGAGCTCAAATGCCTCACGCCGACGTCCCAGACCATGGCGCGCTCCGTAGACGGCGCCGTCACCACCGATGGCGATCTCACCGCCTTCTTCGATGGCATGCACACCAAGGGCGTTGGTTTGCATCCCACCGATTACCGGAAAATGGGCCGCTCGACCCAGGACAGCGGGCTCAATCTTTCCGCCGATGGCATGCACTGGGTGCAACCCACGGGCCAGACGAACGGTTCCACGGGCAGCTTCACCGTCAACGGGACGGTCTACACCAAATTCGGTGACGCCGTCGAGGCGGCTGGCGGCGGATCCATGAACTTCCTATCGGGATCAGGATCGTGCCTGGCGCCAACCAAGAACCGGGTCGTCGCGTTCTACAACAAGAACACTTCCGGTTTCTCGAATATTCCCGTGATCCTCGACGATCCCGACGGAGACGGCACCTATCAAAATGTTTATTTCACCGGCTTGCCCAAGACCCGCTGCACCAACACGAGCCCCAGCCCAAAGAGCAACGCCGTCGCCTTTGCCGGACGCTGGGCTGTTTCCAATCTCGATGGGACAAATATGAGCGATGTGATCTTCACGGATCACACCGATGGCGCTTCCCCGATTCCCGAAGTGCACGAATTTATCGGATGTTTCATAAATGCTTCGAACAACAACCTCATCAGCTACTGGGGGAATTTCACCGCGGGCTCTCATGGGGAGGATCAAGGCACAAAAATCTTCCGTTCCAACGACGACTTGGGGAACAACAACCAAACGTCCGCTTGGTATACGCTACCGACCGATTCCGGAGGCATTCAGTATACCTATCCCTGCCGCCTCATCTGCGTTGATAAGTCGACCGTGGAACGGGTCCTCTACGTTAGAAGCGATGACCTGAACGTTATCCGTGAAATCAAGAAGGTGAGCGGGGTCCTACAGGACAACGCCTTGATAAATCTACGCACCATGTCCGGAGGGGTTGTCGATACGATCCGCACCGAGATCGGTAACCAGGCGGCCGTTATTCCTGAGCTTCCCATCCAGCAATTGATTGCCGATCCCAATCGCTCGGGCGTCTTCTACGCCATTGTGGGCCGACAGGGCGCGCCCAATTGGTGGAGAACGATCGATAACGGCGTCACCTGGACCAACATTTCCGGCGATTCGCCGAGGACGCTGTGGACCGGCATTGTTCACCCGCAGACAGGCGAGGTGCTTGGCTTCAGTTCGATGGGTGAACATGTGCACAAATCTCCCGATGTGTCGGGATTTAGCTACACCGCGCCGGATCGTGATGCTTTCACCAGCCAAATCAATACGTACTTCGCCTCCGCCTTTGCCAACAGCGTCCCGAATATCACGACGAGTTCTGCCCCGAGCACAATCGCCGGCGAAAATTACAGCCTGACGCTCACCGCCACCGGCGGCAACGCTCCCCTGGTGTGGAGCCTCGATTCCGGTTCGCTCCCCGGCGGCTTGGGTCTCTCTCCCGACGGCATCATCAGCGGCAGCGCCACGACGGCCGGCACCTACAACTTCACGGTAAGGCTCGGCGACAGCGACATCTTCGCTTCCGGCGATGAGGACACCCAGGCGCTCAGCATCGTTGTTAGCGCCAACAGCGTGCCCAACATAACCACCACGACGCTGCCGGCCGGCACCGCAGGCACCGCGTACAGCCAAACTCTCGCGGCCACCGGTGGTAACGGCACGAAAATCTGGAGCCTCGCCTCCGGCTCCCTGCCTGCCGGTCTGAGCCTATCGTCCGGCGGCGGCATCAGCGGCACGCCTTCCGCGGCGGGAACCGCTAGCTTCACCGTTCGAGTGGGAGACAGCGACGGCCTCACCGGGCCCAGCGACGAAGACACGCAGGCACTCAGCATCGTGATCAATCCAAGCTCGATCGGCAGCTTTTCGGCTCATGGGGACATCGGGAGCCCCGGGCTGGCGGGCTCTGCCAGTTACAATAGCAGTACGGGAACTTACACTGTCACCGGAGGCGGGACCGATATTTATGGGACTTCCGACAAGTTCCAATTCGTATACGAACCGTGGAGCGGCGACGGCCGGATGATCGCCCGTGTCACCGCGGTCGAGGGCACGCACGCCTGGGCCAAGGCGGGCCTCATGTTCCGCGAGAGCCTCGCACCCGACTCCGTGAACACGGACTTCATCCTGAGCGCGAGCAACGGCACCCAGCTGCTGCACCGCGCGACCACCGGAGGGACCACCATCCAGGATGCTAATGTCACGAACATCTTCGCCCCGTACTGGCTGAGGCTCGAGCGCCACGGCAGCATCTTCACCGGCTGGGAATCGCCGGACGGCGATATCTGGTTCCGCGCCGGTTCGACGTCGTTCACGATGGCCGCATCCACCTACGCGGGACTGGCCGTGACTTCGCACGACAACACCCAGCTCAACACGTCGACCTTCGACAACGTCGAGATCACCAATGTCCCGAGTTGGAACCGCGCCGATATCGGCTCCGTGGGCGCGACGGGCAGCTTCTCCGCGGATTATGCCTTGGATCAGTTCACGTTGAACAGCGCGGGCTCCACCATCTTTGGTGCCGCCGATTCCTTCCAATTCGTTTATCAAACGTGGACGGGGGGCGACGCGACGATCATCGCCGAGGTCACGGCGGTGGGGAACACCCACGCCAATGCCAAGGGGGGCATCATGATCCGGCAGAGCCTCAACGCCAATTCGGCGCACGCCTTGATCAACCTGAAGGCCGGTTCCGATTCGGTGGAGTTCATCCGCCGGACCACCGCCGGCGGCTCCGCCGCGGTGACGTCTGCAACCGGCGTCACCAAGCCGAGATTTCTCAAACTCGTGCGCAGCGGCAACAACTTCAGCGCCTATTATCTCTCCGACTCGCTGGTGTGGACGCAACTCGGCTCAACCGTCACGATTTCAATGACGGGAACCGTTTACGTCGGCCTGGCAGGGTGCTCAATCGTCAACACGAGCGTGCTGAGCACCTCGACGTTCGAAAGCGTCTTCGTCAAGTAACCGCCCTTCCTCCTGACCGGCCGCCGCCGGAAAGGCGACCGGTCTTCCCTCGATTTTCCGGCCGGCTCTCTGGCCGCTCGAACCTTTTGGTGGGGATTCCCTTCGCCGAAACCAAAAACAACCCGTACCCGAAATGAAAATGCCCCTCATGAACAGAATCGGCCTCGCACCCAGCGCTTTGCTGTGCCTCGCCTTCGGAGCCGCGACGTCGGCTTTTGCAACGAACTACTACGTGAAACCAGCCGCGAGCGGCGGCAACAACGGTAACACCGGACTTTCGACGACCGCCGCCTGGGCTACGATCAATTACGCGGTTAACAATAGCGCCGTCGGCAACGGCGACACCGTCATCGTCCTCAACGGCACCTACAAGGAGATCGTCAACCTCGCGAACAGCGGCAACAGCACTTCCAATCTTGTCGTCAAGGCCCAGAATCCCCTGGGAGCCATCATCGACGCCGAGGCGACGCGCACCAATGGCGTCCACATCACCGGCGATTACGTCAAACTCGACGGATTCAAAATCAAGAATGCCGTTGGGGGCGCCGTCTTCATTGATTCCGCCCACCATGTCACGGTGACCAATTGCGAGATATTCGATAGCGGCAAATCAGGCGTATACGCCGGAGGGTCGGACTACCTCTGGATCGATCGCAACACGATTTACAACTGCGCTTGGGCCGCCAACCAGGTGACTTCCGGCATCTCGGTCCACTTGCCAAAAAACCTCACCGGCGACACCCAAACCACGACTCCCCGCATTCTCATCCGGTGGAACACGGTGTACGGTTGCTATCAAACCGCGTCTAATCCCACCGATGGCGCTGGCATCATTCTCGACGACCTTCGTTGTGCTGTTCCGCATGCGTCTAATCCGGCGGTGCCCATTTATGAGTTTCCAGCAGTCGTTGATGGTAATCTCGTCTACGGCAACGGCGGGCCGGGGATCAAATTATATTCGAGCAAGAACCTCACGGTCCGCAACAACACCTCCTATAAAAACCACACGGATAATCGTCAAAGGACCTGGCGCGCGGAGGTCGCGATCATCAATTGCGACAACGTGGACGTCGTAAACAACATCGCCTTGTGCGACTCACAAGATGACGGGGAAGGCGCGGCGTCCTGGGATGCCTACAAGACCCCGTTCGGAAACTTCGTCCAAGGCGGCGATAGCAATACCGGCGATAATGAAAATATCGTCTGGAAAAACAACCTCTTCTACAATTACGACCCCAGCGGGACGACGTGGACCAATACGACCACCGGGCAATCCGTCCCGACCACGGGGTCTCCCGACTACAACAAGATCCAGACGCCCGGCTTCGTGAACGCAGGCGTTAATTTCCATATCACCTCCGTCTCAGCGTGCAAAAACAGCGGCACCTCCGCATTTGGCAACGCGACAACGGACTTGGATGGCAACCCTCGCGTAGTCGGCACCATCGATATCGGCTGTTACGAATATCAGCCTTAAGATCTCGGATGACGACGAGCCCCCGATAGCCGATCTCTCGGGGCTCCTTCCGACCCCGTCACCAGGCCGCCGCGACTCTTGAATTCATGAAAACAAAGTCGTTCAACACGGCAGGCGCCGCCCTCTTTCTTCTGGTGATTGGGTCCCTCCTGTGGTGCCGGTACGATCCGACGGCTTGCGAATCCCTGGAGGCTCCGGTGGCAGCGGCGAGCGCAACGCCGAAGACCCTCCCACTTTCGATCAACAGGTCCAAATCGCCACCAGCCGAGGCGATCACGCCTGGGGGCGCTCCGGCGATCCGTTGGGAGAAATGGACCGATTTCGTGGCCTCGATAACGGCCGAGAATCTCGCTGCCTATGTGGAAGACTCGCAACGACGAGTGACCCTCAGCCGAATGCCCGGAATAATCGAGCGTTACCACGTAAACCCTGATCAAGCCAAGGTGCTGGCGCATCTCTTATTGGAGCGTGAAAATTTGCGTCGGGATTTAGATGCCGTGCAAACGCAGTATAGGGATGCGGGAATATCCGACGCGGTAGAGACCTTCAATGCTGTCGAACAACGACGCATTGATTCCGGCATCGCCGACATTATCGGGACGGCGAACATGAGAGACTTCGCGGAGGAAAGCAACCGCGTCAGAACGCCGGTCTATCTAGTCGATTTTTTGGGCGAGGCGTATGCTCGCGGAATCGCGATTTCACCGGACAAGGAAAAGGCGCTCAGCACCCTGCTTGCAGAAGAGACTGCCACGGGCGACTGGCGGATGCGCAAAGATGATCCACCCAATCAGGACACTGGCCTGAACGACTATGACAGGCAGGCGCTCGCAGTCCTTTCGGTCGAATTGAGTCCGCAACAGCTCGATCTTCTGAAAAAGATCAAGAGTGAAGGCCGAGCATATGCATCCGCGGGAGAAACAGAGCCCGATCACTGGATAAAGTTCACCCTCGGATTATAGGCCGGACGCGTCGTCACGCGGCCCTTTTGCGAACGGTTTTCCATCACCCGCGAAGATCCTGTCACCACGTGCCTTTCCGACTCCCGCCGGGGTCGAAGCCTTTTTTGACGCAGATCCCCTGCGCATACCTGAAAACAACCCAACCCATAATGAAAATACCCCTCATCAACAAAATTGGCGTCGCGCCGTTAGTTTTGCTGAGCTCATGCCTGAGCTTCGCCACTGTCAGCGCCGGCACTTATTACGTCGGCGCCGGTGGCGTCGATTCGGCTGCTCGAGACGGAAGCAATGCTCAACCCTGGGCCAGTATCACTTACGCTCAGACCAGGATCACCAACAATGCGGGGCATACCATCGTTGTTAAAAACGGCACCTACTATCCTCCAGACAATACCGGTACCACAAACGACGAGATAGTAATCGGAAACAGCGGCACTAGCGCTGCCAATTTGGTGATTAAAGCCGAGAATCCGCTCGGCGCCACGATCGACGCCTCGAATAGGTTGCGCGGGTTCCACATCACTGGCCACTACGTCCGCTTGGAAGGCTTTAAAATCAAGAATGCCACGTGGGAAGGCGTGTGGATTGGAGGAACCCACCATGTCACGGTGACCAACTGTGAGTCGTTCGACAATGGAAAGGCGGGGATCTACGCCTCTTCATCGGATTTCATCTGGATTGATAGGAATATAATTCACGGGTGCGCCGGCGCGCTCAACCAAGTGACCTCGGGCATTTCCATCCACCTGCCGAAAAATGTCACCGGCAACACCTCCGATACGACAACGCCCCGCATTCTTGTAAGATGGAACACCGTGTACGACACATACCAAAACGTGGACTTCACGAATCCCACCGACGCTGCGGGAATCATTTTGGATGATCTGCGTTGTGCGGCCGCCGATCCAGACAACTTCGATCTTTACGAGTTTCCTGCGGTCGTGGAGGGAAATCTCGTCTATCACAATGGCGGGCCAGGCGTAAAGGTGTTCTCGAGCAGCAACGTTACAGTTCGAAATAACACCGCCTTCAAAAATAATCGGGATTGGCGCACCCGGACCTGGCGCGGGGAAATTCAGATTATCAACTGCGACGACGTCGACGTGGTGAACAACATTGCGGCCACCGATTTTGCTGATGGTGACACCGATAGAACGCCGTTCGACAACTTAACTCAGGGTAACCACCCGACCTATGACGACGATAACGAACGCATCGTCTTTAAGAACAACCTTCTCTATAACTACGACGGAGCGGCAACCACCAAGACAAATTTCGCCGGCGCCGCAGTTCCAACCACCGGTTCGCCCAATTATAACAAGATCGACGTTTCGCCCGGTTTTATTGATGCCACCGAAGACTCCTCTGTCCCGGTGTTTAATTTCAGATTAAACGGTAACTTAAATTCGCGAAACGCCGGCACCGTAGCGTTGGGCTATGAGAATCGGGATCTAGACAACAACGTTCGTCCCAAGGGGACGGCGATCGACATTGGCTGCTACGAATACCAAGAACCGTAATTTACGCCCCAAAAGGGAAGAGTCTCCCGATGCGTCGGGAGACTCTATTTCAACCAGGGCGTGTTTGCAGACCCAGTGGAACAGCAAACTCCCGGCCGATCGCAGACGGAACAAGGTTTCCATCATCGGTTCATCTCGTGGGCTCAACAAAAGATCAGCATCGTTGTCCGACCTGACAGCTCTTTGTGCCCCTCCCAATCGGTTGCAAAAGCAGGCGGTAAGATTAAGACGCTAACTGAGGTTGCTCTCGGTATTTTCACAGCCATGCGCGCCGGCGGAGTTCGCGTGGCGACATGCCCTGGCTCCGGGTGATCAGCCGGGAAAAATGAAACGGGTTTTTGCAGCCGCAGCGCACGCTGATCTCCGAAACCGTCAAGCCCGTGTTGCGCAGCATGGCCACGCCTCGTTCGACGCGTGACCGCCACAAATACCGCGCCGGACTCGTGCCGAGGAATTGGCGGAACCGCTGGTTGAGGCCGCTCTCCGAGCACCGCGCCGCCCGCCGCGCCTCGGCGAGGCAATCCTCCTCTCGGTAATGTTCTTCGATCCAGGCCATCGCCCGGGCCAGCGCTTCGTCCTGCATCCCCGGCTGGGCGCCCAGTTCAACCTGGCTCAAAAATTCCGCGAACAACGCCAGCCCAAGAAATTCCACGACCCGGCCGATCGCGGGGCCGGACACCTGCCGGTAGCCCAGCGCCGTCGCGAAAATCCGGTGCATTGACTCCGAACAGGCCACGAGCGGTACGGATCGCGTCAACCGGCGTCGCAAGTCCGGCGGCATGAAGTCCGGTCGGATTGAGCACCACACATGCTCGGTTTCCGCATCAGGGGAGAAAACGAAATGCTCGCGCCGTCCGGGCAAAAACAAGGCCGCCTGCTCTGCCGGTAATTCCCGCACACCTTGGTCGACGCTCACGCGCGCAGCGCCGCTTTTAACGATCACCAGCTGGTAGTCCTTCTGGCGCCGCGGGCCGCAATAGCCGCCGGGGAGATATTTTATTTGGCCAAAGTGCACATGCGTCGTTTGCACCAGCCGGTTGGCCCAGGCGATCTCTGCTCCGTCGTAATTTCGCATGCGGCTTGCCTAGCGGAGCCATCGGCCGGGTCAAATTCCCGTTTGCTGCCGGGGATATATTTTTCGCTGCCCAAGACATGGCGGGAATCACGCATTCGTAGTAAAACCTACCGTGGCTAAATCACCCCCGCTGGCTCGCCCGGCGCCCGTTGCGGTCAACCTTCGCTATCTCCTGCCCATCTGCCTCGTCGCGACCCTGGGCGGCCTGTTGTTCGGTTACGACACCGGCGTCATCTCGGGGGCGATCGAACCCCTCACGGCACGCTTCGCTCTGGGCGATTTCATGAAAGGCTGGGTGTCCGGGGGCGTGCTTCTCGGTTGTGCGCTGGGCGTTCTGCTGGCTGGCCCGCTCTCCGACCGGTTCGGGCGTCGGCCTGCTCTTTTTCTGGCGGCCCTGATGTTCCTGGCTTCGGCGGTCGGCACCGCGCTGCCGCCGAATATCTCGGTCTTCATCATCTTTCGCATCCTCGGCGGCGTGGGCATCGGCCTCGCCTCGATTGCCACTCCGATGTATATCGCGGAGATCGCGCCCGCGCACCTCCGCGGCCGGATGATCGCCGTCAACCAGATCGCCATCGTCGGGGGCATTGCAGCGACGTCGTTCGTGAACTATTTCATCGCCCAGCAGGGCGACGAGGCGTGGCTGATCGCGACGGGGTGGCGCTGGATGTTCGCCACCGGCATCGCCCCGGCCGTGGTCTTTAGCGCGCTGCTCGTCTTCATCCCCGAGAGTCCCCGCTGGCTGCTGGAAGCGCAACGAGAGGACCGCGCCCGGGACATCTTGCAGCGGGTGGCGGGCACGGCCTTCGCCGACGCCGAACTCGCGGGCATCAAGGCGGCGCTCTCTCGCGAGAGCGGCTCATGGCGCGAACTTTTCTCGAAGGATCTCCGGCGACCGCTGCTGCTCGGCACGATGCTCGCCATCCTGCAGCAGGTCACTGGCATAAATGTGTTTCTCTATTTTGGCGCAACGCTCTTCAGGAGCATGAGCGCGTCGACGGGCGTCGACGCCGGTTTGCTCCAGCAGATGATCATCAACGGGGCGGGGGTCCTTTTCACCGTGATCGCGATCGCCACCGTGGACCGCTGGGGCCGCCGGCCGCTCATGCTGCTCGGCGCCGCGGGCATGGGCGCCAGCCTTCTGGTGATGGGCGCGATGGCGCAATTTCTCGCCGATCCTATGGCCATGAGCGGCTGGATGCTTTTTCTCATCGTGCTCTATATCGCCGCATTTGGCCTGTCGGTGGGGCCGGTGACCTGGGTGATTCTCGCCGAGATTTTTCCCACGGCCGTGCGCGGGCGAGCGCTGGGTCTGGCGACGTTTTTCCTGTGGGTCGCCGACTACGCCGTCACCCAGACCTTCCCGCTCATGGACGCAAAGGACTCGTGGTTCGTCCTGCATTTCAAACACGCCTTTCCATTCTACGTCTATGGCGCGTTCTGCTTCGTGCTGATCCTCGTCGTCGCGCGGTTCGTGCCCGAGACGAAGGGTCGCACGCTCGAGCAGATCGAGCAGAGCTGGCGGAATTAGCCGCGCCTCCATTTGCCGCCCCGTCACTTTCACTTTTGCCTCATGAGTTCTGACCCTGCCGCCTTGCCGGCGTCTCTGCCGCTGAAACTCGACTACAGCCTTACGGGTGTGAATGCCGCGCGAGCCATCGAGCGCGGCCTCGCCGAGGCCGACTGGTATCAATGCCCGGTGCCACGGACGATCATGCGATGCCTGCTGGAACGCCGGAACGGTCCGGCCGTGCGGGACACGCTGCTGTGGTTCGGGCTGATTTTCGCGTCGGGCTATTGCACGTGGTGGCTCTGGCCTTCCTGGTGGGCCGCCTGGCCCTATGCGATTTACGCCATCCTCTACGCGTCCACGTCCGATTCCCGGTGGCACGAATCCGGCCATGGCACCGCGTTCAAAAGCGACTGGATGAACAACCTGCTCTACGAGGTGGCGTCCTTCATGGTGATGCGGGAGCCCGACGTCTGGCGCTGGAGTCACACGCGGCACCACAGCGACACCATCATCGTGGGCCGCGATCCCGAGATCGTAGTTCCCCGGCCGCCCGACCTCTGGGCGCTCGCGGCGAGCTTTTTCAATCTTCCTGCCTACCCGAAGTATTTTGGGCATCTTCTGCGGCACGCATTCGGCCAGATGTCCGCGGAGGAGAAAACCTTTATTCCAGCGGGCGAATTCCCGAAGGTGTGCCGCAAGGCCCGCGGCCATCTTCTCGTCTACGCCGCGGTCGTGGGGTTTTGCTTCCACCGCGGCAGTATGTTGCCGCTGTTCTTCGTGGGGTTCGCCAATCTGTTCGGGTCGTGGCTGATGGTAATCTACGGCCTGACGCAGCATGCCGGGCTGGCCGAAAATGTTCTCGATCACCGCTTGAACTGTCGGACGGTCTACATGAACCCGCTGAACCGGTACCTTTACTGGAACATGAATTATCACGTCGAGCATCACATGTTCCCCCTGGTGCCTTATCATGCGCTGCCGAAGCTGCACGCGCTGGTGAAGGACGACTGTCCCGTGCCGTATCCCAGCCTGGTGGCGGCCTATCGGGAGATAGTCCCGGCCCTTTTCCGGCAAAGCCGGGATCCCGCGTATCACGTGAAGCGCCGGCTTCCTGCGGCGAGCCGCCCCGCCCCCGCGGCCGTCCGCGGCTCCGAGGTGCCGCCCGACACGCAGGGCTGGATCGACGTTGGCCCCGCAACCGATCTCGGAGCCGCCGAGGTCATTCGTTTCGACCACGGTCGGTGCACTTATGCGCTTTGTCGCGACGAACACGGCGCGCTGTTCGCGACCGACGGCATCTGCACCCACGGCCACGCCCACCTCGCGGAGGGGCTGGTCATCGGCGGCATGATCGAATGTCCCAAACACAACGGGCGCTTCGTTCTCTCGGACGGATCGCCCGCCCGGGCGCCCGTCTGCCGCGGTCTGGCCACATATCCGCTGGAGGAGCGCAATGGGCGCCTGCATCTCAATGTCGCCCGGGCCGCGAAGGCTCGGAGCCGCGAACCAAAGGCATGCCGTCTGCGCGTCGTCAGCAATCGCAACGTCGCCACCTTCATCAAGGAGCTGGTGCTCGAGTCGGCGGAGGGAACGGAAGGAATCCCGTTCATTCCCGGCGACTACCTGCAGTTCGATATTCCCGCCTACGAGCGCATTCGCTTTCGCGATTTCGACATTCCCGAACCCTATGCGGCGGTGTGGGCACGCCAGCACCTTTTCGAACTCACGGTCGGTCATGCCGAGGCCGGCCGGCGCAACAATTACTCCATCGCCAGCAACCGGCAGCTCGAGCGCACGCTCCGGTTCAATGTCCGCATCGCCACCGCCCCGCCGGGACAGGATTGTCCTCCCGGCGTGGGATCGAGCTATATCTTCAATCTCAAGGCCGGTGACACGGTAACGGCGACCGGGCCTTTCGGGGATTTTCACCCCAAGGCTACCCAGCGCGAGATGGTCTACATCGGTGGCGGCGCGGGCATGGCTCCGCTGCGCGCGCATCTTTCCCATCTGCTCGAAACGGAACAGAGCCCCCGGAAGATCAGCTTCTGGTATGGCGCACGCTCGCGACAGGAGCTCTTCTACGAGGATTATTTCCAGGCCTTGGCCGGGCGGCACGCGAACTTCACCTTCAACCTCGCGCTTTCGGCTCCGCTTCACGGGGACGAATGGGCCGGTCACATCGGCTTCATTCATGAGGTCGTCCGTGAAAAATACCTCGCGCTCCACGCCAATCCCAAGGCGGTCGAATACTATCTCTGCGGGCCTCCCCTGATGATCAGGGCCTGTATGCGTTTGCTGGCGGAGTTCGGGGTTCCACCCAGCCAAATCGCCTGCGACGAATTTTGAGCGAACAGGCGCCCCGGGGCGCGTCCGCCTCCGATGAAGCAACGGATCTTGAGACGGACTCTTAAGAAGCCAAACGCGTTTGCGGTGGCGGCGTATCCGCGCGACGATGGATCGATTTGAATCGCTCGCCCCAGTGAGGCATCCCGCAAATGACTGGCAGGCACGAAGGCCTCCCGCGCCCCGGCTACTCCGCTCCCCTCTTGCCGGACTCGCCACTCCTGCCCCGCCGTACCGTCACTTCAGATCATAGATCCGCAGATTGCGAAACATGAAGCCAGGGATCGCGAGGTAGCTCCCCTTGTAGTTGTCGCGCCCCAGGAAAACATAACGGAAACCCGGACTGACATTCCCCCGAAGTGCACCATGGCGGATCTCCGCTCCGTCGCGCCACAAGCGGCATATACCGCCGTTGCGGGTCGTAAAGGTGGCTTTGATATGAACCCATCGGTCGGGGTCCGGCCAGGTGAGCGGACCGGTATGCTTTTCGATCGTCCGAGCCTGGCCGCTCGCGGTGAGTCGGAGCATCATGCCCTCATCCATAAGACGAAGCTGGAACAACGCCGCTTGTTTGATGGTTTTGCCGGCGCCGGCGGTTTCAGAACCTTCGGGAACATTCCAAAGCGCGAAGAGGACACGCTTGTCTTCCGGCAGCCAGTCTCCTTTGGCCTCGAACTCGATGGTCCCTTCGTCATAGGCACGCCCGAGATCCCAAACGAGCTGGCTGTTGCCCGAAGTGACCTTCCAGCCCCCGGGCGTCAGCTGGCCAGGATCGAGCGGAGTCTGCGCATGGGTGCTTCCGAGCAAAGGCTCATGCAAACCGGGCTCCATCGGATCGTCTCGAACGTCAGTTGCCCGAGCCGGCACGGCCGCGAAAACGAGCAACGGGGCTAAGATACGGAGAAGCACATGGGCCGGACAGGCGGATTTCATCATGAGCATTGTTTCAAAAGTTATTCGACCAGCATTGTCCGGCCCCGAAAAAGATAACCCCGGCGATCGAACCGCTTCGACCGCCGGGGGTTTTGATCACACGCAAAACGATTTGGTTAGAAATCCACGCCGAATGTCAGGGCGATGACCCTCGGCTCGACCGTCACCAACCGGGAGATGGCTCCCGTCGTCAGCGCCTGCATCGGCACCAGGTCGTCCTTGTCCAGCAGGTTCCGGATATTGAGCTGCACCTTGTAATTGAAGCCGCCGAACGCCTTCATTTTTCCGCGGTAGCCCGCCATGAAGTCCACATAGTACTCGGTGGATCCGGTGTAAACCTTGTCGAGGTCGAGCACGGTCGTGCCCGCGCTGTTCGTCTTGAGGCCGTAACCGATGACCGGGGCGCCGCGATACCGCAGCGCGCCGCCCACGTTGAAGCCCTTCAGCTTTCCGGTCGTGAACCGGTAGTTCGTGATGACGTTGATGCGGCCGTCGCGCGCCGACGGGTTCGAGCGGCCGTCGACGGCCGACATGAAGGCCAGCGCCTGGCCGACCAGCGTGTTTTGATAATAGTCCGCCAAGGTTGTGCCATCCGGGTTGGAGGCGTTGAGCGGCGCGGTGTTCCAAGTCACCGGATGACCCGCAGTGTCCAACTCGCCGTTCTTGGCCACGACGCTCTGCCAGACCGGCAGACGCTGGTCGAGCCACACCAGCCAGTCGGCGCCGATGTTGCTTTCGGTGGAGGTGCCTTTCGCGCCGTTGATGCGCAGGTTCCAATTCGGCGTCGGGCTGAAATTCAACTCCACCTCGTACCCCTTGGCGTAGGAATCGGAATTGATGTTGTAGTTGTTGGTGCCCAGGACGGGAAAGCCGCGCAGGGTTCCGTCATTCACGTTGAGCTGGGCGATCCCCGGATCGAGTTCCACCACGCGGTTCTCGATGTTCGCGAAGATGCCCGTGTAGTTGTTGATTTGCTGGATGGCGCGCGCCGGCCCGAGGGTGGATTCGTACTTGTTGACCCGCAGGGAGAGCTTGTTGCGCCACAGATCGATGCGCACACCGTAATCGTGGCCGTCGCCACCCGCGCCCGGCAACAGATTGCCGTACGGATCATATCGGCCCACGTTGAGATCGAACGTCGTGGACTTGTTGTAGGAAAGCGAGAGCCAGGGCAACGGGTGAGCCACGACGCCGAAGTTGCGATTGGTGCCGGATTCCTTGGCGCCGTAGGGATCATACGTCAGATCCCAGATCGCCGGGAAAAGGCCCGAGAAATCCTGTTTGGTGGAAGCGCCGTCCTGAGCGGCCGAACGCGAGGTGTCCTTGCGATAGCCGTACGTCAGGATGAGGCGGTCGCGATTCTCCTTGTCGGGCAGGAAATAGCCCTGCCACACGAGAATCTGCGCATCGACCTTGTTCTTGATGCCGGATGCGGCCGCTTGGGCGCCGAGCCGCTTGGTTCCTTCCGCGTTCATCAACCCCGTGTCGTATGTATAAAGCGTGTACGGATTGCCGTTGGCATCGGTCATCTGCCAGTTGCCCCAGAGCGGACCAAAGGCTTCGGTCGGCTCGTACGGATTACCGAGATAGTGACGGAATTGGGGAACGCGTGACGCGTGGTTGGCCCAGTTTTGGAACGTCTTCGCGCGAAGCGTGACGCCGGTGATCACCGGATTATCCAGAATGCGCGCCTGGAAAGTATTCTGATTGCGGGCTTCGTCCTTCGAATAGGAATAGAGTCCCATGAAGCGGTGGCGGCCCAGCCACTTCATCCACGCGCTCCGCTGACCCAGTTTTTTGCCGGCATCGAACTCGTAGGAAAGCGTCGCCCGCCAATCCTCCCGGTTGAAATATTGCAGGCGGCTCGCGCTGGTCCCTTGAAAATAATATTCACCGGCATGGGGGTTCGGAGTGGTGGTGCCTGGAAGGTACTGGTTCGCATCCACCATCAACCGAATGCTGTTGGTGGCGGGATTTCCACCCGCGGACAGGATGAGATTGTCGGACTTGTCGTTGTTGTAAGCCAGCTCGAGGAAAAGATTCTCGGCGAGCTTTTGCTCGATGAAGACCGTCTTATTGGTTCCGTTCAGCGAGTTGGCGCGCGAATTGCCGAGCACGTTGACGTCGAAAGGAAAAATCGAAGGATCGAGCAAAGTGTAGTTGGCCCCTGCATCGAAGGTGGGATCCACGCCGGGCAGTGTGCTCGGACTGCGCACGGTCACCGAGTTGTTCCAACTCCGCATCGCGGAGCTGGTTTCGCCCTGGATGAGGACGGGGTTCTCGCTGCCCCGCACGAAAATGCGATTGGTCCCGATATTGGGGAAACTCGTATTGTTGTAAATCGGCTTCGCCGACGTGTAGCCGCTGCCGGGGATTTGGTCGGCGTAGAGCCACGGCGTGACGAAATCGAACGGAGTCGTGCGCGGCGCGCGATTCCATGAGCGGCTGATCCGCTCGCCCTGCACGGTGATCGTGGTGTTCTCGAAAGGCCGGAATGAGAGCGTGCCGTAGAGCCGGTCATCGCGGTCGAAATTCGGCTTTTTGTAGGTGAACGATTTTTCGGAGAGCCCCATCACCCGGATCGCGAGCTTCTTCGGCATGATGACCGCGTTGGCGTCAAACGTTACCCGCTTGGAATTTTCGGAGTCGGCCTTCACCTGAAAGCCGTAGCGATTGCTGTTCATCCGCGCACGGGCCGGCGTAGCGTCCAGAATGCCGGACGGACTGCCGAGACCGAAGAGAATCGCGTTGGGACCGCTCGCAACGGTGACTCGATCGACGTTGTAGTTGTCGCTCGGGCTCTGCGTCTGGAAGAAATTGCGCGAAAGCGTGCCTTCGCCGAGACCACGCACGCGTCCGCCAGTGGTGGGAAATTGGGCATCCGTGGCTGGATTCTCCGAATAATCGTTCAGATTTTCGGAGTTGGCGGTGTACATCAGGGCGTCGTCGAAATTGTTCACCCCGAGATCATCCATGAACTCCTTCGTCAGCGTCTCGAGCTGATTTGGCAGATCCTTGATGTCGGTGCGGAGACGCGTTCCCGACAGGGTTTCGTTGGCAACCCACCCGCTTTGTCCCGTCACCACAAACGGGGAAAGCTGGACGGTGTCGGAGGCGCTCTTGTCGGCTTCCGGGTTGGCCGTGGAAACGGTCTGCGCGAACATGGCTCCGCCGACAGCCAAAAAGCCGGCCGCCCACTTCGGCGCTGAAAATGCGGCTCGGACGAACGCACGACAGTGCGTGGAAACTCGGAGGGAGGAACGCGATATCATCATAGGTGACGGGGGTTGCTTGGGAGGTTTGCACGGCGACTGAAACGCAAATTGGCCGCACTGTTTTACTGTATACTGTCTGTCATTATACAGTCAACAGCTAAAGCGATGTTCTAAATGACTGCCGGCTCGGTTCCTCTGTCCTCGAACCCCGCGGATTCGCAGATCTGCACTATGAGATGCTAATCTACCTTTACCCAACAACCGCCGCGTTTAGCGCTTAACACCGTCGTGGCGATGAAACGCATGCCCTCTACGCCGTCTGCAATCGTGGGATAATCCGCGTCGGCCGGTATCTTTTTCCCTTCCACCTCGGCGGCAATCGCTCGGAACGCTTCGCGATAAATGTTCGCGAACGCCTCCAAGTAGCCTTCGGGATGCCCGGCGGGAATACGCGTCACTGCCCGAGCCTCGCCGCCTAGATAATCGTTTCCCCGACGCCACAATTCCGCCGGGCGGCCGGCGCGCTTCAGCCAAAGCTCGTTGGGGTGCTCCTGCCTCCACTCAATCCCGCCTTTCTCGCCCCAGACCCGCAGCGTGAGGTTGTTCTCCTCACCGATACAAATCTGCGAGGCATGCAACAAACCTTTCGCGCCACCCCGGAAACGCAACAGGATCGATCCGTCGTCATCGAGCTTTCGCCCGGGCACAAACGAGGTGAGATCCGCGCAGAGCGATTCGAGGCGCAGACCCGTGACGTATCCCGCGAGATTCTCCGCATGCGTGCCGATGTCCCCGATCGCGCCGGCCGCGCCGCTTCGCTTCGGATCCGTTCGCCACGAAGCCTGCTTGTTAGCCGTCTCCAGTCGCGTGGCGAGCCATCCCTGGGGATATTCCACGACAATCTTCCTGACTCGGCCGAGCACGCCCGCCTTCACCAAGGCCCGCGCCTGCTTCACCATGGCATTGCCGGTATAATTGTGCGTGAGCACGAAGACCTTCTGCGTCTTTCGCACGATCGCCTGCAGCTGCTTCGCCTGCGCGAGGTCGAAGGTCACCGGCTTGTCACACACGACATTGAAACCGGCCTCGAGAAATCGCTTGGCCGGACCGAAATGCTGGTGGTTCGGCGTCACGATCACGACAAAATCGAGCCGCTCGCTCGCCGGACGCCCCGCCTCTCGCCGCGCCATTTCCTCATAGTCGCCGTAAACGCGTTGTGGATCGAGGAACAGATCCGCACCCGATAGCCGCGACCTCTCGGCGTCGCTCGAAAAAGCACCGGCGACGAGCTCGGCCTGATTGTCGAGTTGCGCGGCAATGCGGTGCACCGCGCCGATAAAGGCCCCACGGCCGCCGCCGATCATGCCAAAACGAAGTTTCCGATTCATAAGTTAAAGTAGCGGGTAGTGAGTAGCGACCAGCGAGTAGATCCGAGCAAACTGATGCTCGCTACCCGCTACTCGATGCTCGCTACTTGGATTCACTGGTTCTTTTTTTCGAAGGCCGCGTCGAAGGCCACCGCGCTGCGCGTGAAGTCGAGTTTCCGGAGGAACGCGCAGGATTCCGTCGCGCCGTGCTCGCGGTCCATGCGGATGTCCTCCCACTCGACGGAGAGCGGGCCGGCGTAACCAACGTCGTTCAGCGCGACGATGATCTCCTCGAAATTGATGTCGCCGCGTCCGACCGACCGGAAATCCCACGCCCGACGCGTGTCGCCGAAACTGGTGTGGCCACCGAACACGCCGACGGTGCCGTCGCCGTGGCCCCACCAGGCGTCCTTCATGTGCGCATGGAAAATCCGCGGGCCGAAGGTGCGGATGAACTTCACGTAGTCGACGCCTTGGTAGCCGAGATGGGACGGGTCGTAATTGAAACCAAAGCGCCGGTGCCGCTTCACGACCGCGACCGCCCGCTCCGCGGTGGCGATGTCGAAGGCGATTTCCGTCGGGTGCACTTCGAGCGCGAAGTTGACGTTCAGTTTGTCGAAGGCCTCGAGGATCGGCCCGAAGCGTTTCGCGAAGTCCTGAAATCCCTTCTCCCAGTACTCGGTCGACGCAGGCGGAAACGCATAGAGCGAATGCCAGATCGACGACCCCGTAAATCCGTTCACCGTCGCGGCCGTCGCGTGGTTCGCACGGCCATCCGGCCGGTCGTCGAAGAACGCACGCGCAGCCTTCGCGGTCGTAATCAGCTTTTTCGCCGCCCGGCGCCGCACGCCTTCCGGCTCGCCGTCGCCCCACACATCAGCAGGTAAGATCGCCCGATGGCGCTCGTCTATCAGGTCGCACACCGCCTGACCCACGAGATGGTTCGAGACCGCGTGGCAGGTCAGTCCATGGGCGCGCAACAGCTCCCACTTTTCCCGCCGGTATTTCCCCGACGAGGCGGCGGCATCCACGTCGAAGTGATCGCCCCAACACGCGAGTTCGAGCCCGTCATAGCCCATCTGGCGGGCCAGCGGCGCAAGTTTTTCCAAGGGAAGATCGGCCCATTGGCCGGTGAAGAGGGTGACAGGACGAGGCATGATTAGGCGGTAAAATCTAACGATACGGAGCCATCCGAACGTGAGCAGGCGGACACGTTTAACGTGGCAGGAACGTCAGCACGACCCGCCGATAACCAGTCAACTTTGGCCGGCCGGAATCGGTCACCACCAAAATCAAATGTGCGATCACTCCGGACGAGACGTCCGGCGCCACGAAGCGAACGGAAGAAGTCTGCGACGCTTCGAGGCGCAATTCGCCCTCGAACGTGCCCGGTTCCCGATAGAGTGACCAATCATAGTTCAAGGTATCGCCATCCGGATCAGTGGTTCCGTTTGCCGACAAGATGACCGTTTCCCCCGCGCGCAGGGTACGCCGCAGAACCTGCCGGGAGCAGTCGCCTTCGAGTTGAACCTTCGGAGCGTGATTTGCATCCGCGAAGGGCAGGACGCACCAATCCATGCGTGCGGCGAAATCATTCGCGATCGCTTCGCTCCACCGTCCAACGGTCCAGCCACTTTCGCGTGCGGGTTCGCGCGATGACGGATTCCGGTCCCGCGCGTCAACAAAACGCGGGCTGCGGGAATCAAAAGATCGGAACCGGCCTCCCCATCCGCCCCATGCCGGCTCCTCTGGATCGCTGAGACCGGGAGCGAGCAGATGGAGAAAACTCGGGGTGTCGCCCTCCTTCACCTGCAGTGTGTGGCGTCCGTTCGCGCCGGCAGCAGGATACAGTGCGCCAAGGGGGCCATGCTTCTCGACCACGTTTCTCCGAAGCCATTCATCGTCGCGAAGGTTGGCGGGGCCGTCTTGATAAATGCCGCGTGAAGCGAACTGACTCTGGATGCGAAAAACTTCGGGAAAGTTATCCCAGAGCCACACCGCACCCGTGTCCTGCCAGCTTACCTGATAATACCGGATGCGACTGACGATCCGGCGCGTTGCTTCGGACGGATGAGTCTGCCGAATCTTCCAAAGCGCCTGAGCCAGATCCATCGGGCCTCCCCAGGCGGCGATCCACAGGGGACGCGGGTCGTCCTTCTCCAAAAGCTGCACGAGATGATCCGAGGCTTCCGTATCCCGGCCTTCGCCGATCCATTTTTCCGCCGGATCGCAAGAGCGACTGTCAAACGCGCCCGCCGGATAAGGAACCGGAAAGCCTTCGCCCGTGCGAAGCCAGCGCCGGATCACCGGAGCACCGCCTTTTACCTTCGCTTTGAGACGCTCGGGTTCGGGATAAGGAAACCCCTCGGGGGCATTCGCAGAGAGACTCGGATAAACCTTTGCATACACGTCGATGACCTCGCGAATCAAGTCCGGCCGAACGGAGCCTTTGCCATCCGACAGCGAGGTCGCGAT
>Ga0075163_10000619_pt1 | contig 46189 bp, 30 predicted proteins | sample JI1023141ADNA_FD_71478 | JGI IMG/M metagenome (GOLD analysis project Ga0075163, IMG submission 71478) | Wastewater effluent complex algal communities from Wisconsin, to seasonally profile nutrient transformation and Carbon sequestration -... | ecosystem: Engineered > WWTP > Effluent > Algae...
GCCGCCGCGAACGGCGGCCGCCCCTTGTCAGCGACGCCGCCGCGCTGTTACTCCGGGTCATGCGCCTGCGCCTGGGCTCGCCGACCCTCCCGCTGCTCCTCGCCCTCGCGGGCGCCTGCGCGCCGCCCACGGCGGCCAAACCCTACCCCGCCGTCGCGCCCGCGCCCGGCGACCCCGCCGCGCCCGCGGCCTCCGGGCTCGTCCGCTACTTCGACCGCAGCGTCGACCTCGAGCCGTTCCTCACCGGCTTCCCCTACGAGCGCTGGATGCCCAGCCTCGCGACCGGGCGCCTGTTCTTCTTCGCGACCGGCGACCGCTACACGCTCAAGTCGCTCGACCTGCGCGAGGTCTCCGGCCCGCTCGACCTCTCGAAGGCCACCACCGTCGGCGACGCCGACTGGTCGAAGCGCAGCCTGTGGAGCCTGCATCACCACGCGGCCAGCGACACGTTGTGGCTGCACGCCGACGCGCGCAACGACGAGCAGATGAACCTCTGGACGCTCGACCTCAAGTCGGGCGCGCTCGCCCAGGTCACCCAGCACGACTACGTCTACGGCCTCGGCTTCTCGGCCGACGAGACCCAGGTCGCCTACCTGCCGCGCAGCGGCAGCAAGGCCCCGTTTCGCAGCTGCCTGCGCGTGATGGACACGACCAGCAAGGCCGCGCGCGAGGTCGTCTGCGACACGCCCGCGCTGCAGTTCACGTGGGCCGACGTGCGCTGGGCCCCCGACGGCGGCGAGGTCTACTTCGCGGCCCAGGTCGACGGCGACCGCAACCGCGTCCAGCTGGTCGCGGTCGACCTCAAGGCCGCGAGCCCGGGCGTGCGCGTGCTGACCGACCCCAGGGTCTCACGCACCGAGGCCAACGCGCTCGAGCACTGGGTCGACGGCGACGGCCTCGTGTTCATCGCCGACGACGACGGCTACTCGAACCTGCACGCCTATTCGCGCAAGACCCGGCAGGTCCGCCAGCTCACGCGCTTCACCGAGGACGTGAGCTCGGCGCGGCTGGTCGACGCCGGCGTGTTCGCGGTCCACCGCACGCCGATGGGCTCGACGCTCGCGCTGGTCGACCCGCGCGCCGGCAAGGTGCTCGGCCAGCAGGCCCAGCGCGGCGCCGCGGACGTGCTCGACGGCCACCGCGACCGCGTGCTGTGGACGCAGAAGGCGCCCGACCTCGTGTTCGAGGCCAACATCGCCACGCTCGCGCCGAGCGACGGCAAGGCCGCCGGCCTCAGCAACACGCGGGTGATCGAGCTGCCCGGGCCGCTCGCCGCCCAGATCGTGCAGTGCCGCGCCGAGGCCGTGAAGATCCCGACCTTCGACCGCGACCGCGCGACCGGCAAGCCGCGCGAGCTGCACGCATTCGTGCTCCACCCGAAGCGCCCGCTCGCCGACCGCGGCCGCGCGCTCGCCCTCGTCCGCGCGTTCTACGGCGGCGAGAACAGCTACAGCACCTTCGACCACGTCATGTGCGCCGCCGGCCTCACCGTGATCTCCCCGGCGGTCCGCGGCAGCGACGGCTTCGGCAAGGCCTTCCGCGCCCTCAACGACCGCGACCTCGGCGGCGACGAGATCGTCGACCTGTTCCACGTCGCCCGCTGGGCCGAGCGCAACCTCGCCCTGGCCCCGCGCCAGATCGGCGTCTACGGCGGCAGCCACGGCGGCTACGCGACCATGCGCGCCCTGACCTTCCCGCCCGCCACCAACGGCCGCGGCGAGTCCTACGCGTTCGGCTTCGGCCTGTCCCACGCCGGCTTCTCCGACATCAAGGGCTTTCACGACCAGAGCAACATCCCCGACTGGGTCGTGCTCGAGAGCGGCGACCCGAGCAAGCCCGACGACCTCGCCCGCATGCGCGACCGCAGCCCGATCTCCCACGTCGACCTGCTCGCCGCCCCGCTGCTGCTCACCCACGGCAGCAACGACTGGCGCGTGCCCGTCGGCGAGTCGCGCGCGTTCGCCGAGAAGGCGAAGGCGCTCGGCAAGCCGGTCACCTACGTCGAGTTCGCGGGCCAGGGCCACCACATCGAGGGCGTCGCGCTGCTGCGCAAGCTGTTCCAGGCCCGCTTCGACTTCCTCATGGCCGCCGCCCAGCCGCCCGCGGCGAAGGCCACGACGCAGCCCGCGCCCGCGCCCGGTCGATGAGCGCGGCCCGGCCCGGTCCTTCTCACGGCGACGAGCACATCTTCGCCGGGTCGAAGTTGCCCGGGTCGAACTCGCCGTGGCAAAACTTGCCGAAGTCCGGCCACACCATCTGCTCGTCGTCGACGAACGGCTCCTGACCGGGGTCGAAGGCGAAGGTGCACAGGTCGCAGACGTCGGGCACGCCGTCGAGCTCCTGATCGCGCGCCGGCAGGAAGCACATGAACGGCCACAGGTCGCTCGGCTGCGCGACGTCGCAGAGGCGCACGCGGTGGGCCACGCCGTCGGGGCTGGCGGCCAGCGCCTCGGCGCACCCGGGCGGCAGCTCCAGCACGCCGGGCGGCCGCGGACCGAGGCTCCCCGGGTCGATCGGGTCGCCCTCGGGGTCGATCAGCGGCTGACCGTCGAACAGGGTCACGCAGCAGTTGCCCGCCACGCTGATGTCGTAGAAGTCGAACGGCCGCGGGTTCCCGCGCTCGACGCACTCGGCGTTCTGCTCGCACACCGTGCCGATGAAGTCGCCGTCGGGGTCATCCTCCTGCGCGCCGCCCTCGAGGGTCTGCTTGGGGTTGGCCGCCGCGACGCAGGTGTCGCAGATGTCGCCGACCCCGTCGTTGTCGCTGTCCACGTGGTTGCACACGCCGGCGGTGCACACCGCCCCCGCGGGGCAGTCCTGGTCGCCCGCGCAGCCCTGCGCGGCGACCGGCTGACGCGGGCAGCGGTCGGTGATGTTGGTCAGGCCGTCCTGGTCGAAGTCGTCGCCGTTGCCGAGGCCGACCGGCCCCGCGGCGCCCGGCGCCGTCATGCCCGCGCACGCGTCACCGATCATGTCGTCGTCGTCGTCGGGCTGGCAGTCCGCGGCCTCGACGTCGATCGGCAAGCCGACCACGTAGGGCCCGAGGCCCTCGCCGTAGCCCTGACAGTTGGGCACGCGCACGCAGTTGTCGCACGCGTCGCCGATCCCGTCCTGATCGCTGTCCGTCTGCAGCGGGATGTTGCGCACCTTCATGAACGCCGGCAATCCCGGGATATCCTTGTTGTAGAAGGGGAGGTTGCGCATGCACGAGTCGCAGGCGTTGCCGACCCCGTCGCGGTCGCTGTCCGCGCTGTTGTTGTCCCCGGCGACCGTCGGGCACAGGTCGGCGACGTCGCCGAAGCCGTCGCCGTCGATGTCGGTCTGCTCGGGGTTACGGATGTCGGGGGCGTTGTCGCAGGCGAACGCGACGCCGTCGCGGTCGCTGTCGACCTTGCACTGTTCGACCGGATCGTCGCAAAACGACGCCGGCGGGTCCGCGCAGGCCGGCGGCGCGTCGCCGCCTCCGCCCGTGGTCCCCGGGGTCCCCGTCTCACCCGTGTCGCCCGTATCACCGGTATCACCCGTAGGCGGATCGTCGGGCCCGGTCGGCTCGACGCCCGTCGCCGGTCCGCCGGAGCCGCTCGTCGCCTGCGTCATCGAGTCCTCGTCGGCCTCGAGATCGCGGCCGGGGCAGGCCGGGACGAGCAGGCAGATCGCCACCAGCGGCGCTCGCACGGAGCGATCGCGCCTGTTAATCAAATAATAAGAGAATGTGTCGACGGACATCCTCCGGTTATAGCGGCCGCGGATCCCGCCACACCGCCCCCGGATCGGACGTCCGCCGGACCGCGCGGGCGCTCACGGATCGTAGGCGCAGCGAAAGCCGAGGTCGGCGCGGCGATCCTTGACGCCGCGCAGCGCCCGGGCGGTGACGCGGATCTCCTCGTCCATCTCGGTCAAGAAGCTGCCGCCGCGCACCACCCACGTGCCATCGGCGGGCCCGGCCGCCACCACGCTCATCGCGCCGTCCTTGTCGCTCGTGACGCGCCACATCGCCTGCGGGGTGCCGGTCCACTCCCACACGTTGCCCGCGAGGTCCTGCACGCGCCCGCGCCCCGCGCCCCGCGCGTGGCTGCCGACCTTCGCGGTGGCGTGGTCGCCGTCTTTGCCCGCGAACAGCGGCGAGAGGTCGTGGCCGTGCGTCGCCTCGAAGTGGCGCTGACACTCGCGGCCGCACGCGTTGACGAGCCGCGGGCCCGGCTCCTCCTCGCCCCACGCGTAGGTGCGCTGCTGGTCGCCGCCGCGGGCGGCCCACTCCCACTCGTGCTCGTTGGGCAGGCGCCCGCCGCGGGCCCGGCAGAACGCGTCGGCCTGGTGCCACGTGACGCAGTTGACGGGGTGCTTGCCGCGGGTCCGCCGCGCGCCGTTGCACAGCGCGCTCTCGGCGGCGCGCTGCTTCGGCGTGAGGTCCTCGGCCTGCACGGTCGTCGCCGCGGCCGAGCACGGCCCGTCGTCGGCGCACGCGGCGTAGGCGGCGACGGTGACCTCGGAGAGGTCGAGGCAGAAGTCGGCGATCGTCACGTCGATCTTCGCCACGCTCGGGAGGAAGCGACCGCCCTCGACGCGCGCCGTGCCGGGCGGGCACGGCCGGCGCTCGCGCTGCGCCGCGACCTCGTCGGGCTCGCGGATCGGCTCGACCTCGAGGCGCAGCAGCGACGCGCAGCCGGCCGGCGGCGTCGCCTCGTCGGTCGCCTCGCAGCGGCCCGGGTCGCCGTCGCTGCGCTCGAAGCCCCGCTGGGCCGTGGAGCCGACCCCCGCCGCCGGACCGGCCCCGAGCCGCCCGCCCGCCGATATCCCCGCACCTGCCTCCGAGGACAGCTTGAACGCGCCGACCGTGACCATCGTGATCACGTGGGTCGCGCGCTCGCAGTCGCCGGTGAGCTCGACGCGGTCGACCCGCTCGCGCGTCGTCCCGTAGTGGCCGACGACCGTCGTCGCCAGCGCCAGCGCGCCGTGCCGCTCGAGCTCCGCCTCGAGCTGCACCGCGCCCAGCGGGATCTTCGCGTACAGCTCGTCGGCGCTCTTGAACACCTCGTCGTCGCGCTTGGGCTCCACCGGCGTGTAGCGGTAGCCGCCCGTGACCTTGCAGCGGCGCACGACCTCCATCTCGCAGCCCTCGTAGCGGACCGCGACCAGCCCCGAGCCCGGGCGCTTGACTAGACCCTCGAGCGCGCCGCGGTCCGAGGACGGCCACTCGATGATCAGCGGGCGCGCGTGGCTCTTCATCACGCCGCAGCGCGCCTGGCCCTGCGCGTCGATCTCCGGGGGCCGCGCCAGGCCCGAGGCGAGGTTGCGCCCGCGACAACCTGTCCCCGCGGACATGACCGTAAGGACAAGTCCGAACAGACATGCCCCAAAGGCCAGGTCAGCGGGGCGGGCGAGCGACGGGCGACGCGGCACCCGCACAGACTACCGCAAAATACGCGCGCCCGGGCGGCGGCCCGCCGCGCCGCGCGTCGCCCGGATCACGGCGTCGGCGGGCCCGCGGGCTGCGCCGCGGCGGCCGCCAGGTGCGGCGCGAGGCCGCTGACCCGCACGGGGTTCGTGCTGCGCCCGAACTGCGGCAGCGCGGTCGCCCCACCCCAGCACAAGATCTTGCCGTCCTCGAGGCGCGCGCAGCTGTGATGCCCGCCGGCGGCGATCTGCACGGCCTTGCCGGGCAGGCCGACGACCGGGACGGCGGTCTGGCGCGTGACGGTGGTGCCGTCGCCGAGCTGACCCCGCGTGTTGACGCCCCAGCAGTGGACCTCGCCGGTCGCCGCGAGCAGGCACGCGTGGTTGCTGCCGACCGCGACGCCGACCGGCTCGACCGGGAGCTGGTCGAGCCGCCACAGCGGGCCGCCCGTGCTGAACGGAACGGGCGGGGGCCGCTCGTCGGCGTCGTCCTCCTCGCCCTGATCGAGGTGGTCACCGTCGTCGGGGTTCACGAAGTCGCCGTCGCGATAGCGCTGGGCGACCGAGCCCCAGCAGTGGAGCGCGCCGGCCCCGTCGATGGCGCACAGCGAGTCGTCCTCGGCGTCGACGGCCCGGACCGCGCCGGGCAGGACGAGCCGCGGCCGCGCGACGATCGCGTCGAGCACCTCCCCCGGGTCGGGGAGCTCGCCCCAGCAGCGCAGGCCCTCCCTGTCGACCACGCACGCGTAGTCGTACGCGACCGCGAGCGCCGTCACGGGCCCCTCGATGCCCTTGACCCGCAGCGGCTTCACGCTCGTCAGCCGGCCCTCCGTGTCGCGGTCCTCGGCCGGGCGCGAGCGGCCGTCGCCGAGCTGGCCGGCGTCCGCGAGGCCCCAGCAGCGCACGCTGTCGTCGCGCCGCACGGCGCAGCTGTGGTCGCTGCCGACGCCGATGAACACGAGGTCCGCGAGGTCCGGCACGCGCACCAGGCCGTCCGGGTCGCCCGCGACGCCGAGCGCCCCGGTGTCGCTGTAGCCCCAGCAGCGCGCCTCGCCGCCGCCGACGATGGCGCAGTTGTGACCGATCGAGAGCGCCACCGCGCGCACGCCCTCGACCTCGGGCACCTCGTCGATGCTCGCCTGCGCGAAGCAGCGCAGCGGGCTCCCGGGCGTCAGCGCGCAGGTGACCGGGCCGCCGGCGCTCACCGAGTCGGCGGGCGCGTCGAACATGCTGCGCGGCGCGGTCGAGTAGCCCGGCGCGCCGGTGCCGAGCTGGCCGAAGGCGTTGGTCCCCCAGCACCAGACCATGCCCTGGCCGTCGCGGGCGCACGAGACCCCGCCGCTGCTGTCGAAGTCGGTGGCCGTCGCCCACAGCTCCGCGGCGACCTTGGCCTTCCACATCGGTCCGGCGCTCGGCACCTGCCCCTGCCAGTCGCTGACCAGGTACCGGCACTGCAGCTCGCCGGTCTCGAGCATCACGCAGACCTTCGAGTCGACGCGGCCGAGGTCGACGACCGCGCCGAACGGCGCCCGCGGCAGCGCGACCAGGGCCCGCTTCTCGAACGTGAACACCTCGAGCTCGCCGCCGGCGCGCAGGACGTACAGCTGGCGCAGGTCGGCCTCGACGCCGACCGCGTCGGCGACCGACGCCGTGAACGCGGCCTCCTTGTCGAGGTCGGCCGCGACGACGCAGGCGACGGTGCCGTCGCTGCGGCGCGCGCACAGGTGCGACTCGTACGCGTCGGACATCACCAGCTCGACGACATCGCCGAGGGCGCGCGTGGTCTGCATCCTCGGCGGCCCGCCCGCGCCGACGTGCCCCCAGCAGGAGATCGCGCGGTCGGCCCGCAGGGCGCAGCTGACCCGCCGCGAGGCCACGACCGCGACCGCGTCGGCGATGCCCTCGACGCGGGCCGGCGCGGCGAGGGTGCCCTCGACGCCGGGCCCGAGCTGGCCCTCGTCGCCGGCGCCCCAGCACCAGACCTCGCCCGCGCCCGCGAGCGCGCACACGTGATCGCCGCCGACCGCGATCGTGGTCGGGCGCGGCACGTGGCGGGTCTTCGGCGGCGGCTCCGGCGGGGCGACGACCGGGGGCACCGCGGGCGGGGCCTCGGGCGCCACCTGGGCCGGCGCCGGCGCCGGCGCGGGCTCCTTCTTCTCTTCGGGCTCGGGCCGGTTGCGCGGCGTGCAGGCGGCGAGGGTCGCCGCGACCGTCAACAGCAGGCCGCCTGTGCGCGCCGGGCTCGACATCGCGGATGCATGCATCCGCGAAATCTATCATCCCCTCCGGGCTCGAAGGTGCGCCGCGTCGCGGTCCGAACGGCGTCAGGGCGCGTCGTCGCGGCGGACCGCGGCGACGGCCCGGCGCAGCTCGGCGACGCCGTCGCCGGGGCGGGCCTGCCAGCGGACGACGCCGGCGCGGTCGAGCACCAGGGTCGCGGGGATCTGGCGCACGCGGAAGCGGGCCGCGAGGCTGTTGCCCGCGTCGTGCACGACCGGGAACGTGAGCCCGAGCTGACGCGCCATCACCTGCGTGTCGCTCGCCCGCTCGTCCTCGCCGACGCCGAGCACCAGCAGCTCCGGGTCGCCCGCCGCGAGCCGCTGGACCTCGGGCAGCGCGTGCCAGCACGGCTTGCAGTACTGCGCGAAGAACTCGACGACCACGACCTTGCCGCGCAGCGCCTCGCTCGACACCTGCGCGCCGTCCAGCGTGCGCCGCGTGAACTCCGGCAGCGGCCGCCCCAGCGCCGGTCCCGGGGCCGACGGCGGCAGCGTCGGGCGGGCGCACGCGACGAGCACCGCGGCCAGCGCGAGCGCCGAGCGGACCGGAGCACGTGGCGAGCGCGGGAGCATCGGCCCGCAGTGTCGCACGGTTCGCCCGACGGGCGCCGCGGGCCGGCTGCGGCGTGGCGAGCAAACTGCCGTGTGCGGGCGCCCACGCCGGTCTGTGCGCGCGTTCACGCAAAGCTTTCGCGGCGAATTGCCTGCCCGGCGGGGGGCGCGTGATACTGTCCGCGCTTGCTCCCTGGCCTGACCTTGCTCGCAGCGCTCGCCCCCGAGGCGCCGAATTACAGCCGCGTCCCGCCGGAGCTGGGCGCCCAGGTGGGGTGGCTGTGTCTGGTGGTGTTCGTGCTGCTGCTGGGGTGGCTGGCGACGCGGATGGAGTCGGTGCGGCGCAGCTTTTTGGCGCTGGAGGACCCGCGGATGTTCGCGGTGATGCGCATCGGCGTCGCGCTGATGACGATCCAGTGCTTCTGGAACCTGAAGCCGTACTGGCGGATGTTGTGGAGCGACGAGGGCCTGTTCACGGCCGAGGACGCGCGCTCGCGCATGGGCGGCAGCGCGCTGTCGGGCTGGACCCCGGAGGACGGCTTCCTCGACGGCTGGGCGCACCTCAAGTTCTATTGGAGCAAGCACTCCGCGTTCTTCCTCGACGCCGCGCCGGACCACGTCGAGTCGTACATGTACATGTTCTTCGGGGTGCTGCTGCTGTACGCGCTCGGCGTGTTCAGCCGCGTCACCGGCGTGATCGCCTGGCTGATGATGTCGGGGGTGTACAACCATAACGCGCTCTATCTCGAGGGCACCGATACCGTCTATCGCTCGTTCTTCTTCATCCTCCTGTTCTGCCGCACCGGCGCGGCGTGGAGCGTCGACAACGTCGTACGGTGCTGGTGGCTGCGCCGCCGCGGCAAGCTGCAGGCGCCCGGCGAGCCGCCCGACCCCGGCAAGGCCCCGGTCTACGCGCTGGTCCCGAGCTGGCCGCGCTACCTGATGATGGGCCAGCTGATCGCCATCTACACCAGCACCGGCATGGTCAAGACCGGCAGCGTGTGGGCCAACGGCGACGCCCTCTACTACTCGCTCAACCTCGACCACTTCTATCGCTTCGAGGTGTGGACGCAGATGGTCTCCGCCGCGCTCGGGACCACCGTGTTCCGCGTGATGACCTGGGTGACCCTGTGGTGGGAGTCGTGCTTCGCGGCCGCCGGCCTCGGCATGATCCTCAAGTTCGGCCTCGACCACCGCGATCAGCCCTGGTACCGCGCCCAGAACGTCGCGTGGCGGCGCTGGCTCGGGCGCGCCCTGCTGCTCGCCGCCTACCTCGCGGTCTACCGCGTGGCCGTGCTCGCCTACCCGTACTGCGCCGAGCTCCCGAAGGAGGCCGACGCCGCGACCGTCGCGCGCCTGCTCGCCGAGGGCCTGCGCAAGATCCACATCACCTTCGCGGGTATCGTCCCGGTCGCGACCGCGCTGTGGTTCGTGCTCGGGCGCTGGCCGCTGCGCGTCCGCAGGTTCACCCTCGACCAGGGCTGGCTGCGCCGCTGGACGCTCGGGCGCCGCGTGTGGCTCAGCCTCGGGCTGATGTTCCACGGGTTCCTGATCCTGTTCATGAACATCGGCATGTTCCCCTTCATCATGCTGATGACCTACGCCGCGTGGCTGCGCGGCGAGGAGTTCGCGGCGGCGCTGCGCCGGTGCGTCGACCTCGTGCAGCGCAGCGCGCTCGGGCGGGTCCTGCCGGCGCGGTGGTCGGCGCGGGCCCGCGAGTGGGGCGCGCCGGCCCAGCCGCACGAGGCCGTGCGGCCGCGCGGCCGCAAGATCCCCGACGCGCTGGTGGTGCTCCTGACCCTGCTGCTGGCCTACCCGATCTACCAGCGCATCGGCGGCGACCGCGAGTTCACGACCCAGGTCTACTGGTGGGCCGCGCTGTGCGTCGCGGTCGGGCTCGTGTTCCGCTTCATGCGCCCGCGGCCGCTGGCGGGCGCCCCGGCGCTCGCCTACGGGCCGGCCGGTCGGGCGCTCGCGCTCGGCTTCGTGGTCACGCACGGGCTCGCGGTCGGCCTGAGCCTGGCGCCGAACTATCCCATCTTCGCCAACTGGCGCGCCCCGGTGCGCGGCCTGTTCGGCTCGTGGCTGAGCGTCACCGGCACCTCGCAGAGCTGGAAGATGTTCGCCCCCAACCCGCCGCGCGCCAACATGTTCATGAAGACGGTGGTGGTGCTCAAGGACGGCACGCGCTGGAACGTCGGCAACAACGCCTACGACTGGCGCCCGAACCCGTGGATCTGGAACGACCGCATCCGCAAGATGCACCGGCGCATGGTCAGCAAGGGCAAGTGGTACCTGCGGCCGTGGGCCAACTTCCACTGCCGTGAATGGTTCCTGGCGACCGGCGAGTATCCGGCGGCCGTCGAGGTCCACAAGATCGTCACCAAGATCCCCACCCCCGAGCAGGTCGCCACCAAGGGCTATTATGAGCCGAGCAAGCTCAAGGCCACCGACGAGCTGGTCGAGACCCACGCGTGCCCGCTCGCCGGCGACATCCCGCCGTTCATGAAGCTGCGCCGCGGCATGCCGCTGACCGCCGAGGAGGAGGCCGTGCTCGCCGCCGAGGCCGAGCGCGAGGCCAAGGCCGCGGAGACCAAGCGCCGCAACTGGGCCAACCGCCGCGACTGGGGCGGCTCGGGCCCGCCGACCCCGTCCGCGACGATCCCGTCCGCGCCCAATTCATCCGCTCCCGCGTCTCCCGCGTCTCCCGCGTCGGCGGCCCGCGTCGACGACGACGCGCCCGCGCGCGGCGGCGAGGACGGCGAATGATGCCTGGACCCGAAGGACAGCCGACCATGGCCGAAGCTCCCGCCGACACCACCGCGGACACCCCGTCCCCCCAGCTCGCCGAGGCCCTGCTGCGCGCGCCGCTGCAGGTCACCGCGCCCGACGGCCGCCCCTGGGCCTACAAGACGGCCGGCCAGATCTTCATCAGCCTGTTCATCCTGTACCACGTGGTGGTGCTGCTCCAGCACACGACGCCGTCGACGGGGCTGGCGGCGACCTTCAACCGCACGCTCGCGGAGGCGCTCAAGGCCGGGCACTACATGCGCGCCGCGTCGAACGTGCAGAGCTGGTCGATGTTCGCCCCGAACCCGCACCGCAGCAACATGTTCCTGCAGGTGTTCGTGGAGACGAAGGACGGCAACACCTTCGACCTGCAGCACGACATGTACGGCCGGCGCGAATACCCGTACATTTTTTACGATCGCATGGGCAAGATCAACCGGCGGCTCATCGAGCAGGACCGGTATCAGCGGCACTACGCCGCGTGGGTGTGCCGCGACTGGGCGCTGACCCACGGCGGCGAGATGCCGGTGCGCGTCAAGTTCGTCAAGATGTGGACCAAGGTCCCGCACCCCTCGAAGGTCATCCCGACGATGGGCTTCGACCCGATGCAGCTCAAGCTGACCAAGGAGCACATGCCGAGCGTCGAGTGCTCGACGACCGTCCACGCCCAGCTCCCCGACGAGATCCGCGCGCGCCACGGGCTCCCGCCGCTCAAGCCCGGCGAGTTCCGCGACGCCCCGCAGCAGACCTGGTGGGACAGGGCCGAGATGCGCGCGAAGACCATCGAGCGCCGCCGCGCCCTCAACCCCGACGAGGTCACCCCGCCCGCCGAGGTCACCCCGCCCGCCGAGGTCACCCCGCCCGCCGAGGTCACCCCGCCCGTCGAGGCCGCCGGCGCCGAAGGAGGCGACTGAGGTGCAAACCCTTATCCTCGTACATGTCCGCAAGACCAGGTGCCCCCGATGACCGGCCTCCTCGCCATGCTCGCCCCCGCCGCCGACAAGCCGCCGCCGGTCGACGTCTCGGCCCACCTCGGCGCGGCCACCGGCGCGCTGTGGGCGGCGCTCGGGCTCGCCGTGCTGTTCTTCGCGCTGCGCCCGGAGCTGTGGCGCCGGCTGTGGCTGGTGCGCGTCGACCCGCGCCCGGCCGGGCTGTTTCGCATCGTCTTCGGTATCGTGGTGCTGTGGACGATGGTCGACCTGCTGCCGCTGGCGCGGTTCCTGTTCACCGACGAGGGTTTGTGGCTGCCGGGCATGGCGCGCCGCAACTACGGCGGGGAGTTTCGCGCGCTGTGGGACCCGGCGCACGGCTTCGAGAACTGGTACGACTGGCTGCTGGCGCTGTGGTACCGCTTCTCGCTGTTTCACATCCGCGCCGACCCGCCGTTCGTGTTCGGCGTGTACGCGGCGGCGCTGGCGTCGATCACGATGATGATCCTCGGGATCAAGACCCGGATCGCCACGGTCGTCACCTGGTTCCTCGTCAACTCGATCTACAGCTATAGCCCGATCTTCTACAGCGGCGGCGACACCGTCCTGCGGGTGTTCCTGTTCCTCGGCATGCTGACGCGCTGGGGCGAGGCGTACTCGCTCGACACGTGGTGGCGGCGCAAGAAGGCGCTGCTCGCCGGCGCCCCGCAGGTCCCGCCGCTGCGCCCGATCCCCGCGTGGCCGCTGCGCATCATGATGCTGCAGCTGGCGATCATCTACTGTGCCACCGGCGCGCTCAAGAGCGGCCACACGTGGATGGACGGCACCGCGCTGTTCTTCGCCCTCAACCTCGACCATTTTTATCGACACCCGGCGCAGATCTACCTCGTCACGTTCCTGCAGATGTTGTGGGTGCTGCCGATCGCCACGTGGATCACGCGCATCTGGGAGATGACCTTCCCGCTGGCGATGATCGGCGCGGCGGTCCGCGCCTACGAGCGCGAGCGTCGCGCGGGCACGTGGCCGCGCACGCCCGCGTGGCGGCGCATCCCGTCGTACCTGTGCGTCGCGGCGCTCTTCGTGCTCGCCGCGTACCTCACCGGCCTGACGGCGATGTACTTCTACGACCCGAACGCCGGCCCGTGGCCGATCGGCCGCCAGCAGGCGGCGGTCCTGTTCGGCGTGCTGGTCCTGGCGATCCCCGCGGCCGTCCTCGGCGCCTACCTGGCCCTGCGCCGCTGGAAGCCGAACGTCCACCGCGTCGCCCTCGACTGGCTGCTCGGCAAGCGCCTGTGGCTCGGCGTCGGCCTCATCATGCACCTCGGCATCGACCTGTTTATGAACGTCGGCACGTTCGTGCAGGTGATGATCGCCGTGTACATCCCCTGGCTCTCCGGCGCCGAGCTCGACAAGGTCTGGCACACCCTGATGTCACGCCCCCAGGCCCCGGGCTCCGGCGACCGCCCGCGCCGCACGAAGCGCTGGCAGGCCGCCCTGCTCGCCCCCATCGACCGCCTGCGCTTCCGCGCCCCGCGACCGCCGTACGTCATCCACCACAACCCCGGCGAGGACAGCGTGCGCCGGGCCGCCCTGCTGCGCATGTGGGACCTGGGCGACCGCCTGCAGTTCCAGCCCGACGACTCGGTCGCGCCGCTGCGGCTGTGCGTCTCGCTGCCCGGCGCCCCGCGCCGCTGCGACGCCGACGCCGGCCGCGCGCTCGTGGCGGTGTTGCCGGGCTTCTGGTGGATGTACCCCTGGTGCCTCATCCCGGGGGTCTCGCGGTTCTGCGGCTGGGTCGTGGTGCGTACATTCGTTCGCTGACCCGTGCTCCCGGGAGTCAATCTCGTGCTCCCGGAGATCCGCGGGGCGGGTGAGGCCATGAGCGACGGGGGGGCCGACGGAACGTGGGTCCCTCGCGGCCGCCGGGTACCCCGTGGCACGTGCTCGACCCCTCGGGCTGCGATGATCGGGTGTGGGACGCGCGGCGTCCTCCTGCCGGTTCAATGACGATGGGTCTGCGCGCGAGCCACGGGGACCCCGCCCCGGCTGCGTCCCACCCGTCGGCCCCTCGCCCGTCGTGCGGCATCGTCTGCGCCCCGCTCATCGTCGGACGTCAATCGTCTCGCGCGCGAGACCAAGCACGCTCCGGAGGGGCCAAAGGGCAGGAACAAGGGCGGCCTCTGACCGGCCATCCGGCGCACGCCGAGATCGCACTGGCCCGCGCCTTCGCTGGCGCGCACACCACGAGCGGGGCACCGAGGACAACGCACGCACCCGCCCCGCGCATCTCACTCACGCGATGATGACTCCGCATCCCCGCTCTTCACATCCACGCGATGATGACTCCGCGTCACACGATGACATCCAATTACAGCCCGAACAGATGCTGCAGCTTCACGAACACGATGTCCTCGTTCTGCGCGCCCGGGGCCACCAGGTTGCGAAACCCCGCCCCCGGCCGGAACGTCACCGCCATGCCGCCCTCGCTGAGCGTCGTGCGGTGGGTATACGCGACGAACAGGAAGCTGCCCGGCAGGTACTCCCAGCGCAGGATGGTGTTCGAGATGAAGCTCGACAGGCCCTGATCGACCACGCCGTAGTATTGTGACGGGTCGGTCGCCGCCAGCACGTTCGGGGCGGTGAGGATGAAGAAGTCGTTGTGGTGGGCGGAGAGGTAGTAGAGCTGGTTGAACGACTGCAGCGTCAGGCTCGGGAGGATGCCGAGGGTGCCGCGCAGGACGCCCGTGTACGAGTTGACGATCGCGCGGGCGAACACCGGCTCGCCCCACTGGTTGGTCATCGTCCAGCGCGGGCGGTTGTAGGTCGCGTTGAAGTCGCCGCGCAGCGTCAGCTCGAGGCGGTTGACCGGGCGCAGGCGCAGCTCGAGCGCGAGGTCGGGGCCGGGGTAGCCGTTCTGCTCGCCGTAGGCGCCGTTGAACGCCGCGATGACGCGGCGGTTGTCCGGCGAGGTGATGTCGAGGCCGGTCCACCAGTGCAGCGGGACCTCGTAGGCGATGCCGCCGCGGGTCTCGTAGATGTCCAGCTGCGGCAGGTGGCCGCCGGTGTTGAACGAGAACTGCCACAGGTTCAGCGTCGTCAGCCCGAGCGCGCCGGTGAGCTGCTTCTGCTGCAGCTGGCCCTGGAACGACGACGCCACCCGCGTGCCGACCTCGCCGGCGAGCCGACGCAGGCGGCCGACCGGCTGGGCGTTGTAGACGCTGATGCTCGCGTTGCCGTCGATGTAGTTGTTGAGCCGCATGAACCCCAGGTCGTTGAAGTTCGCGTGCGGGGTCAGCATATCGATGGATGTCCCGAGGGACAGGTTCTTGCCGCTGCGGCGGAGGTCGAAGCCGGCGCCCATGCCGGCGCGCTCGCCGTCGTGGGTGCCGATGACCTGGGCGGAGTGGCGCCAGCGCTCGAGGAAGCGGATGCGGTAGTCGAAGCCGCCGGTGAAGGCGCTGGGCTGGCCGCCGCCGCGCACGACGCCCGTGGCGATCGCGCCGACGCTGGTCTGGCTGTCGAAGTTCTTGCGCGCGCGGATCACCGAGTACTGGCTGACCGGGTCGACGGTGATGCGGTGCTCGGTGCCGTCGCTGAAGCGCTCGCTGCCGTAGGTCGCGCCGGTGTTGGCCGTCAACGCCCCGACGCTCCACGAGTTGCGGGCCTGGCCGGTCAGGCGCAGCGCCCCGAAGATGCGCGTCAGCGGGTCCAGGGCGACCAATTGGCCCTGCTCGTCCTGGCCGTCCGGGCCCTTGCGCGTGGTCAGGTCGGCGCGCGCGGGCCGGGGGTTGTTGCCGACGCGGCGCGAGTAAAACAGCTGGAACCGGGTCTCGAAGATCTCCTTGGACTCGAGGAAGAACTGGCGGCGCTCGGGGAAGAACACCTCGAAGGGCCCCAGGTTCAGCACCGCGGGGTCGACCTCCGCCTGGCCGAAGTCCGGGTTGACCGCGAGGTCGAGCGTCAGGTTGCCGCGCAGGCCGTACTTCACGTCGAAGCCGCCGTTGGGCAGGAACGGGATCGAGTGATCGAGGCTGTCGGGGGGCCGCCGCGCGGCGATGCGAAACGAGGTGAACGGCCGCAGCTCGAGGTTGAGGCCCGGCTGGATGCCCTTGACGCCGTGGTAGTCGAGCGCCCACGACAGCGAGCCCGGCAGGCCCTGCGGCGTCGGCGAGAGGATGTCGGTCTCGCCGACGTCGTTGATCCAGCGCCCGATGTTGATGCCGAAGGTGTGCTCATCCTTCGCGGCGAACCGGATCGTCGACCACGGCACGAACATCTCCGCGCTCCACCCGCGGTCGGTCATCTTGCCCGCCGTCTGCCACACGCCGTCCCACAGCGGCTCCTCGCTGTCGTCGCGGAACACCTGCGAGTCGGCCTGCGAGCCCGACGGGTTGGTGACGAAGACGTAGCCGTTGGTGTCGTCGTTGTTCGGGTCGATGATCAGCCACACGAGGTCGCTCGGCCCGATCTGGTCCTTGCGAAACACCCCGCCGCGGACCTTCTTCGGGTCGCCGTAGCACACATACGCGACGTAGATGCCCTTGCGCCCGTAGGCGATGCGCACGTCGGTCTCGTGCGTCGGCCCGAAGCCGAAGCGCGGCTCGTATTGCACGAGCTCCGGCACCCGCGGCACGTGCCGCCACGCCGACTCCGTGACGTGACCGTCGAGCGTGATCTGGTCGTCGTCGATGCGGTGCGCCGGCATCCGCACCCGCTCGACCCGCGCCCGCCCCACCCGCGGCAGCACCGACGCCCGCGCCGGGCTCGACGACGCCGGCGACACCGTCGGCGCCGCCGCCGTGGGCAGCCCGCCCCGCGGCAACGCACCCGCCGGCAACGGCTTCACCTCCGTGCGCGCCGGCGCGGCCGCTGCAGGCGACGCGCCCGCTGCAGGCGACGCGCCCGCGGCAGGCGACGCGGCGGACGGCGGGCTCGCGGGGGGCGAGGCGGCCGCAGGAGCCGCGCTCAGCCAGACCCACCACAGCGGCGACAGGGACAGGGGCACGAGAGGATGGGTCGGCCGCGGCCGACCTTGCATGTATAACCCGAGACGGGCCCCAGAGGGGTGAGCTTCCGCACCCTAAAACGCCGTTTGGTGGGCAGCAGCGGCCGATAGGCGCGTGTAGACAGGGCTCATGTCGTACAAGCTGGTGACCCTGGGTGGCGACGGTACGGGCCCTGAAGTGATGCGCGAGGGGCTGCGCGTGCTGAACGCGATCTCGAGCGTGCTGGACGTGGCGTGGAGCGTGGATGACATCCCGTGCGGCGGTCAGTACTACCTCGAGCACGGCGACCGCGACTGGCCGGAGGGCGCGGAGGCGCGAGTCGACGCGGGCGACCTGATCCTGCTCGGCGCGGTGGGCTGGCCGTCGCCGACGGGCGCGGGCCCGGTGCTGATGAGGGACGGCAAGATGGCGGGCTTCTCGCCCGTGATCGGCAACCGCACGCGGCTGAACCTGTTCGCCAACGTCCGCCCGGTCAAGCTCTACGAGGGCGTGCAGCACCGCATCCACGGCCAGAACAAGCTGGTCTGGCAGCCGGGCCAGGTCGACATGGTGATGATCCGCGAGAACACGGAGGGCCTGTACTCGCCGACCGGCGGCAAGCTGTCGCCCGGCGGCAAGACCGACGTGGCGATCGACACGCGCGTCATCACCCGCCGCGGCAGCGAGCAGGTGATCCGCTTCGCGTTCGAGCTGTGCCGCCGCCGCAACAAGGGCGCGCCGAAGGACGGCAAGCTGCGCGTCACCCAGCTCGTCAAGGACAACGTCCTCCACGGCTGCCAGCTGTTCTCGCAGGTGTTCCACGAGGTCGGCGAGGAGTACCCGGAGATCGAGAAGGACACGGCGATCATCGACGCCTTCACGCAGTGGCTGATCGGCCAGCCGGAATACTACGACGTCGTCGTCACGACCAACATGTTCGGCGACATCGTCACCGACCTCGCGTCGGTGCTGCAGGGCGGCATGGGCATGGCCGTCGGCGCCAACGTCGGCCGCGACCACGGCATGTTCGAACCGATCCACGGCAGCGCGCCCAAGCACGCCGGCAAGGACAAGGTCAACCCCATCGCCATGATCCTCGCGGTCAAGGAGGGGCTCGAGTGGCTCGGCGACCGCAAGAGCGACCCGCGCCTCAATCGCGCCGGCCGGGCGATCGAGGCCGCCGTGATCGAGCTGCTCAAGACCGGCGCGCCGCTGACCTACGACCTCGTCGGCGAGGCGAAGGCGGCGAAGTGCTCCGAGGTCGGCCAGTGGATCGCGGAGGCGGCCGTCCGCCACCTCGGCACCGCGGCCGCGTAATGTGGCGACCTGGCCTTCGGGCCAGGTCCGACGCCTCGCCAGGGCGCCGGCGGGCGGAAGGATCGGCGCACGGCGAAATGTGCGAACATGTCCCCGGGGACATGTTCGCAATCGTCGCTTTGACGGTCGAGCGCGCGGCCCTGGCTACTCGTCGCCGGCGACGATGACATCCTCGGGGATGAGCTTGCTGACCGGGCCGGAGCAGACCAGCCACAGCTGGTGCGCCGCGCGGGTGGCCGCGATGTGCATCAGGTGGCGAGACTCGACGACCTCGGGGTAATTTTGCGAGGTCGGGTCGAGGATGACGACGTAGTCGAACTCGAGGCCCTTGACCTGGCGGACGTCGGTGACGTCGATGCCGGGGGTGAAGCTGAAGTCCTGGCGGCCGACGCGGCGCAGCTTGGGGACCTCGGCGATGCGCAGGGCGTCGTGATAGACGTCGGCCTGCTGGGGGTAGCGGGTGATGAGGGCGACGCTGGCGGTGGGCTCGCGCTGCATCAGGCTGCGCAGGGCCTCGGCGAGGAAGGCGACGGCCTCGCCGGTGTCGCCGAAGTTGAAGAAGCCGACGGGTGCGCCCTCGCGGGCGATGAGGCTCTCCGAGGGGTTGTGCAGCGGGCCGAGGACGTGGCGCGAGAGCTCCATGACCTGGCGCGTCGAGCGATAGGAGATCTTCAGCGGCTGGATGGCGACGTGGGGCAGGCCGGCGTCGCGCAGCAGCTCGGGCCAGTCGGTGAAGCCGTTGTCGAAGATCATCTTCTGCGCGCGGTCGCCGGAGATCGTCACGCTCTGGCCCTCGCTGACGCAGTCGAGCAGGACGCGGACCTCGATCGGCGCGAGGTCCTGGGCCTCGTCGATGACGATGTGCTCGTACTCGAAGCGCTTGCCGCCGACGAAGATGCCGCCGTACTTGAGCTGCAACAGGCGCAGGAGGATCGCGTCGTCCTCGGCGTCGAGGCCGACGTTGGACACGCGCTGGCGCGGGCTCGGCGGGGCCTCGGCGTCCGGGTTGTCGTCGTCGGCCTCGCCCTTCGGCGGGCGCGGCTCGCTGTCGAGGTCGGGGACGACGTCCTCGTCCTCCTCGCGGTCCTGCTCGGCGGCGGCGCGGACCTCGGTCTCGCCGTCGAGCTCGTGCTTGGCGGCGCACCAGCGGATGATCGACAGGACGTCGGTGTCGCTGAAGTCGGCCGCGGCGTGCTCGCGGATCGCGGCGCGGATCGCCTCGCCGTCGGTCATCAGCTCGATCCAGTCGTCGCAGATGTCGCGGGCGGCCTCGCGGGCGGCTCGCAGGGCCGTCTCCGCGGCGGTGCGCGCCGACGGGTGCACGCCGGCGTCGCCGCGCAGCCACTCGAGCGTGCGGTCGACGCGGAACACCGGCGGGAGGTTGGCGGTGCGCTGCCAGGCGGCGAGCACCGCCTCGCGACCGGGGCGGCCCTCGAGGCGCTTCTCCAGGCTGGCCTCGGTCGCGGCGGTCTGCGCGGCGACGTGGTCCTCGAGCATGCGGATCAGGACGGGGTGCTTTTTGAAGCGGCTGACCGGGTCCGGGGTGCCGTCGACGTGCGAGATCGGGAGGCGCAGCTTGAGCTTGCGCAGCAGCTGGGTGCTCCAGCGGCGGTAGGTCGTGACGGCGACGCCCTCGATGCCGAGGGCGGGCAGCACGTGGCGGATGTACTCGACCAGGGCCTCGTTGAAGACCATGATCAGCATCTTCGACGGGGCGAAGCGGCGCTTGTCCTGGTAGGCGAGGTAGGCCACGCGGTGGAGCGCGACGGTCGTCTTGCCCGAGCCGGCGCCGCCCTGGATCAGCACGATGCCGGAGTCCGGCTGGGTGATGAGGTTGAACTGCTCCTTGTCGATGAGCGCGGTGATCTCCTGGAGGTGCTTGTCGGCGCGCGGCTCGTCGTCGTCGGCGTGGACGCCGAGCTGGCCGGCGGGGACCCGCGCGGCCGTGCCGACGCCGCCCTCGAGCGAGGGCTTGGCCGCGCCGACGGCGTCGTGCCAGCGGCCGCGGCGGTCGCACACGAAGGTGCCCTGCGGGGCCGCGACCCGGCGAAGTCGTGCGTCCATCACGGCGACGGAGCGGCGCACGAGCACGCGGCCCTCGAGGCTGCGGGCGTCGAACTCCTCCTCGTACTCGTCCTCCTCCTCGTAGCGGTAGTAGAGGCGCGAGACGGGGGCGTTGCGCCAGTCGACGATCGAGAGGCCGTCGCCGTCGTCGAGGAGGGTGCGCTTGCCGACGAGGACGTCGCGCTGACGCGAGGACCGGGCCTCACGCAGGCGCAGGTGGCCGAAGTACGGGTTCTTGGGGTCGACCGGGGCGTCGCGGCCCTGGCCGCGGGTGCGGCTCAGCGCCGCGACCTGATGCATCTGCTCGACGAGCGAGGCCTGGTCCTCCTCCTTGGCCTCGGAGAGGGCGTCGCGCAGCTCGAGCAGCTGGGCGTCGAGGTCCTCCAATTGCTCGGGGGCCGTCTCGGCCTCGCGGGCGAGCCGGGCCTGGATGCGCCGGAGGATCTCCGCCTCTTCGCTGACGATACGCTGACCTGCGGGCGACAGGGCGGCGAGCTCCGGGTCCGGCTGCTCTTGCGACACGATCGGGGTGCATAGCAAAACGCGTCGGAGCGGGCCAGTGCGTGTGCAGCTTTTTTAAACGGGGACACCCCCCGCGCTCTCGCGTGGGGGGTGCCTCGTCAGGGCCTCGCGCGCCGCGGTCGGCGAGCGCTGCCGGATGCGCCTCAGGCGCGGCGACGGCGGCGGATGAAGCCCGCCAGGCCGAAGGTGAGGAGCGTGCCCAGGAGGCCGCGCGTGCTGCCCTGGCCGTCCTCGACCTTGCAACCGCAACCCTCGTCGTCGACGCCGGTGGTCTCCATGGCGGTGTCGGTCGCGGTCACCGAGTCGGGGAGCTCCGAGTCGCTCGACTCCTCGCCGCCCGGCGTGGCCGGGGTCTCGCCGGACGGGCCGGTGGTCGGGTCGGGCTCCGTCGGGCTGGGCTCCGTCGGGCTGGTGGTCGTGGTCGGGTCGGGGGTCGTCGTGCTCGGGTCGACCGTGGTGCTGCTGGTGCTCGGGTCGACCGGTCCGGTGCTATCGGTATCGGTGTCGCTCGGGTCGACGCCGGTGGTCGTGGTGCCGGTGGTGTCGTCGCCGGACGAGCTGCTGCTGGTGCTCGGGTCGGGCTCACCGGTGGACGAGCTGCCCTCCTCGGGCGGGATCGGATCCGGGTCGATGGTGGTCGGCTCGGGGTTGAAGGCGCAGTCGTTGAACTGGCAGCAGGGGTCGAAGGTCAGCTGGCCGATGATGGTCGCGAGGGCCATCTCGAGCTGATCCTGGTTGTTGGCGTCGTAGTAGTTCTCGGCGTTGCCCGAGCCCCAGTCGGCCATGTTGTTGAGCTTGGCGATCGAGGCCGGCAGGTCGACGAGGTCACCGAAGCCGATGATGTAGGTCGTGATGCCGGCGTTGAACATCGCCTCGAGCGGGGCCTTGACCTGCGCGTCGGTCGAGTTGTAGTCGCCGTCGGTGACGAGGATGTTGATGAACTCGGTCTCGTCGCTGCACGGGTAGATGTACCCGTCGACCTTGCACTCGGCCTTGTAGCTGTTGATGTTCGACTGGACGAGGTTGAGGCCGAGGTGCGTGTACGTGCCGGAGCCGACGCAGGCGCCGGGGAGCTGGGCGCTGGCGTCGCACTTGGGCATGTGGCTGACGGTCTTCTCGTCGTAGCCCGGCGGGTCCATCTGCGAGCCGTCCTTGAACGTCCACTTGATCGTGGGCGGGCCGTACGGGTCGTTGCAGCCGACGTCGCAGGAGGTGGCGGGGTCGAGGGCCCAGCCGAAGTTGTCCTTGCGGCACGGGCCGTACTGGACGACGAGCTTCTCCTCCGCGGGGGAGTTGTGGCCGAACACGGAGAGGCCGAGGTGGACGAGGTTCTCCACCTTCTTCTTGGGGTCGCCGCCGATCTCGATGTCGAAGATCGAGTTGGCGCCGGCGAGGGCGTCGCGGGCCTGGTCCCAGCCGCCCGTGCCCTGCGGGGCGTGCTTGTTGTTCTCGTTGAGCATCGACGACGAGGCGTCGAGGAGGACCATGATGCGCGGCAGGCCGGGCGTACAGACCGGGGCGACGACCGTCTTCTTGATCTCCTCGATGACCGCCTTGAGGGCGTCGATGAGGGCCTGCGGGTCGACGGCGTCGATCGCGGTGCCGGTGCCGCCGGCCATGGCGAGCTGGTCGGCGAACATCTTGCCCTGCGCCTCGCCGATGGCGACGACGTAGGTCTTGATGTCCTGGTTCATGAACAGATCGGCGGCGGTGATCTTCGGGTCCTGGGCGGCCGGCGCGAGCTTCATCGTGCCGGTCGGGTCGGTCCACTCGCCGTCGGTGACGACCATCAGCACCGCGAGGCGCTCATTCATGTCGGCGGGGTGGTCGGCCTTGGTCTTGGCGATGTAGGCCTTCGTGAAGTCCATCGCGCCCTTGGTCCACGTGCCGATGCCGGTCAGCTTGCCGTTGATCGGGGGCGGGAGGCCGTCGAGGACCTCGATGATCTTGTCGCCGTTGGTGCACTCGTAGAACTTCTTGGCCGGGTCGGCCTCGTCGTACCAGGGCACGTCGAGCTTCTGGCCGTCGACGATGCCGGACGCGTCGTCCATGATCTTCGTGCCGGGCTGGCCCGGCGCCGGGTCGTGGCCGAAGCGGACCAGGCCGAGGATGAAGTTCTCCGCCAGGTAGCCGTTGTCCGTGTTGACGGCGATCTTGATGGCGTTGACGGCACCCTGCCAGCGGGTGATGTTCGCGTCGAACATCGTGTTCATCGACGTCGAGTAGTCGAGGATGATGCCGAACAGCGGCTTCTTGAACGAACACTCGTTCTGGAGCTGGCAGTCCTTCGGGGCCGCCTCGAGGCGCGGGGGCTCGGTGCCGCCGACGAACGCGAGGCCGATGCCGGCAAGCAGGCCCGCCTGAACGCCGAGCCGCTTCCATGAACCGATCAAACTGAGACGCTTCATCGCTTTGTAATCCTTTGCTAGTCGAAGTGGCCTGGAAGTCCGGCCGTGATGCGGGGGTTTGCGCAGAAGAAGAGAGGTCCGGACGTTACGCGACTTGGATGGGGGCGTCAATACGCCCGCCTGACACCGTGCAACCGCGATGGCGGTCGATCCGCCGGGTGAGGGTCGATGTTTCGGGCCACGATTTTCCAGGCGCGGGCTGCGTGCAGGATGTGAAGCAACGCACGTGCTGCTGCGATCCCCGCACGGGCCCGGACGGCCAGGGAGATCGCCGCGGCGGACCGACGCTTTGGGGTAAAACCGCCGCGCACATGCCCAGCCTCGCCGTGCCCCCGCGTCGTCCGTGGACCGCCAGCGTCGGTCTCCTCTGCCTCCTCGGCTCGCTCGCGTGCACGCCCAGGGGGGCCGCCGCGCCCGTGCGCCCGCCCGAGCGAGGGCCCGCGCGGGCAGCCACGCAGCCGCTTCAGCTCGACACGGCCCGCATGGCCGCGGACATCGGCGTGCTCGCGGCCGACGACTTCCACGGCCGCTACACGCTGAGCCCCGACCTCCAGCGCGCCGCCGACCTCCTCGCCCGCCGCTACGCCGAGCTCGGCCTGGTCCCGGTCGGCTCCAGCTTCGCCGTCGACTTCCCGCTGACCACCGGCGCCCGCCTGACCCAGCCCCCGAGCGTCGCGGTGTGGCGCGGCAAAAAGGCGACGTCCGTAGCCGCCGATGAATTCGTGGCCCTGCCGCAGAGCGGCTCGGGCAGCGTGCGCGGCGAGCTGGTGTTCGTCGGCTACGCGGCGCGCTCCGAGCCGGAGACGAAGGACGCGGACGCCAGGCCCGCGGAGAAGCCCGCCGACAGGCCCGCGGAGAAGCCCGCGGAGAAGCCCGCGGACGCCGAGCCCGCGGACGCCGCGGCGCCGGCCTACGACGACCTCGCGGGCGTGGACGTCAAGGGCAAGGTCGCGCTCGTGCTGCTCGAGGCGCCGGGTCGGCCGGACCCGATGGTGCTGTTCAAGCGGCTGCAGGAGGAGGCGCAGAAGTTCGCCGAGGCGGCCGCGCCGCTGAAGGCGGCGAAGGATGTCGCGGGGCTGACGAAGCTGCACGAGGGCGCGCGCGGGCGGCTGGTCGCGATGTTGCGGCCGTTCCTGCCGAAGGCCGAGCCCGCCGAGGTGTGGCCGCTGCCCGCCGACGCGCTGACCGTCGAGTACGACCTGCAGAAGATCGTCGGCACGCTGATGCGCCAGGCCGCGGCGGTCCCGGGCCCGCGCTTCGGCATCGGCGCCGGCGGCCTCAAGACCAAGGTCGAGCGCCTGGCGCAGGCCGGGGCCGTCGGCGTCATCGCGGTCCGCGGGCCGCGCAGCTTCGTCGCGCCCGAGGACCGCGAGGCCGACGCGCTGCCGACCCTCACCGGCGGCACCGGCGTCGTCGGCGAGCCGATGGCGCTGCCGGTCGTGCAGATGAAGTGGAAGACGGTCGACCGCCTGCTCGGCAAGCGCGGGGTGTCGCAGCTGCAGGCGCAGATCGACGCCGACCGCAAGCCGCGCTCGGGCCCGGTCGCCGGGGTCGCGGTCGAGCTCGCGGTGGCGCTCGAGCCGGTGCGCACGCAGGTGCCGAACATCCTCGCCAGCATCCCGGGCGGCGAGCTGGCCGCCGAGATCGTGCTGATCGGCGCGCACTACGACCACATCGGCCAGGCCGGCGTCGGCCAGTGCGCCGAGGCCCGCAGCGACGGCCAGGTCGACCGCATCTGCAACGGCGCCGACGACAACGCCAGCGGCACCGCGATGGTGCTCGAGCTGGCGCGCGCGTTCAAGCAGCTCGGGCGCCCGCCGCGGCGCACGCTCGTGTTCGTCAACTTCGCGGGCGAGGAGCTCGGCGTGCTCGGCTCGAAGGCCCTCGCCGAGGCCCCGCCCTTCGACATCAAGCGCGTGGTCGCGATGGTCAACCTCGACATGGTCGGCCGCCTCGGGCCCAAGGGCCTGGCGATCGGCGGGCTCGGCTCGAGCGATGGCTGGTTACCGCTGCTCGACGAGGTCGGCCCGGCCGGGCTCGAGGTGCTGTACGAGAGCAGCGTCGCGACCCGCAGCGACCACGCGAGCTTCTACCGCAAGGACATCCCGGTGCTGTTCTTCTTCACCGGGGTGCACAGCGACTACCACCGCCCCGGCGACCACGCCGACAAGATCAACCTCGACGGGATGACCGCGATCGGGCGCATCGTCGGCGGGGTGACGCTCGCGCTCGGCGACGGCTACAAGGTCCCGTGGAAGCCGCCCGGCCCCGACGGCGGGCTCAGCCAGGGGCTCCCGGGCCAGGACCCGAAGACAATTATTAAACGCGTCAAGGCCGGCGAGGGCGCCACTGAGGGCGCCACTGCGGGCGCCACTGCGGGCGCCAGCGCGGGCACGACCGGCGAGGCCGCGCGCTGACATGCGGCCGCCGCTGCACGTGCGCGTCGACCTGCACCCGGACGCGCTGCTCGACCCGGCGGCGCTGCGGCGCGCGGCGGCGACGGCGGCCGGGCTGCCCGAGGCGGCGGTCGCCGGCGTCGAGCTGGTCCACCGGGCGATCGACGCGCGGCGCGGCAAGGTCCGCATCCACGCCGAGCTCGCGCTGCGCCTCGGCGACGAGGTCGCGGCCCGCCCGCGGCTGCAACCACCTGTCCTCACGAACATGTCCGGAGAGCCATCCGTGGCGATCGTCGGGGCCGGGCCGGCGGGGATGTTCTGCGCGTGGGGCCTCGCGCGCGCGGGCATCCGCGCGGTCGTGCTCGAGCGCGGCCGCGAGGTCCGGGCCCGGCGTCACGACCTCGCGAGCCTGAGCCAGCGCGGCGAGCTGGTCGCCGACAGCAACTACTGCTTCGGCGAGGGCGGCGCGGGGACCTTCTCCGACGGCAAGCTGTACACCCGCGCGAGCAAGCGCGGGCCGGTGCGGCTGGTGCTGCAGGCGCTCGCGGGCTACGGGGCGCCGGCCGACATCCTCGTCGACGCCCGCCCGCACATCGGCACCAACCGCCTGCCGCGCGTCATCACGGCGATGCGCGAGCACCTCGCGGACGCCGGCGCGAGCATCCGCTTCGAGGCCCGCGTCGACGCGCTGCTGACCGGGCCCGGCGGGCAGGTCCGCGGGCTGCGGCTGCAGTCGGGCGACGAGGTCCCGGCGGCCGCCGTGGTCGTCGCGCCCGGGCACTCCGCGCGCGACGTCCAGCGCTGGCTGCGGGCCGCGGGCGTGCGCCTGGCGTTCAAGCCGTTCGCGCTCGGCGTGCGCGTCGAGCACCCGCAGGCGCTCATCGACCGCCTGCAGTACGGGTCGCTCGCGGGCCACCCCGCGCTCGGCGCCGCGAGCTACCGGCTGGTCGAGCAGACGCCCGGCGGCGCGGTGTTCTCGTTCTGCATGTGCCCGGGCGGGTTCATCGTGCCGGCGGCGACCGACCCGGGGATGCAGGTCGTCAACGGCATGAGCCCGAGCGCGCGCCACGGGCGCTTCGCCAACTCCGGGCTGGTCACCGAGGTCGGCGCGGCCCACCTCGCGCGCGCCGGCCTCGACCCCGCCGACCCGCTCGCCGGCGTGGCCTATCAGGCCGCGCTCGAGGCCGCGGCCTACGCGGCGGGCGGCGGCGGCTTCGTGGCCCCGGCGCAGGGCCTCGCCGACCTCGCGCACGGCCGGGCGTCGCGCGAGCTGCCGGCGACCAGCTACCACCGCGGCCTCGCGCCGGCGCGGCTCGACCTGCTGCTCGGGGAGCTGGGCCCGCCGCTGCAGCACGCGCTGCGGGCCCTCGGCGCGCGCATGCCGGGGTTTTTGGGCCCGGACGCGGTCGCGGTCGGGCTCGAGAGCCGCACGAGCTGCCCGGTCCGCGTCGAGCGCGACCCGGAGACGCTCGAGTCGCCGGGCACCCCGGGGCTGTACCCGAGCGGCGAGGGCGCGGGCTTCGCGGGCGGCATCGTGTCGGCGGCGCTCGACGGGCTGCGCGTCGCCGAGGCGGTCGCGCGGCGCCTGGGCGGCCGCGCCGAGGCGGTCACCGCCGACTGGTGAACCTGTCCCCGGGGACAGGCTACCCGATGGCGTGACGACCGAAACAGTGGCATGAGAGCGGTCATGCCCCGCGCCCGCACGTACGCCAACCTGTGCGTCGCGGGGCTGCTGCTGGCCTGGCACGTCCCGGCGCTGTACCACGGCGTCTTCGGGCCGAAGCCGCTGCCAGGGGTGCCGTGGAACCTGCACCGCTGCCACGACATCACCTGCCTGTTCATCGTCGGGCCCCAGGCGCGCAGTCACTACTACGTGCAGGTGCGCAGCCGCGGCCGCCCGGACTGGCGGACCCTCGACGTGCGCGAGTACTTCCCGATGCAGCCGTTCGGCCACCGCAGCCGGATGGAGCGGCTGCTGGCGATGTGGGGCAGCGAGTCGGGCCCGGCGCACCGCGAGCTGGCGGCGTGGCTGTTCGCGCGCCACCGCGAGCGCCACCCGGAGCTGCCGCAGCCCGACGAGCTGCGCCTGCTGTGGACGTGGGTGAAGATCTCCGACGACCCGCCGCCGCAGGGGGCCGGCCGCGCGCCCGCGCCGGAGAGCTTCGCCTTCGACCGCCGCCGCGTGCTGTCGGTGCATACGCCATGAAGCCGCCGCGATGGCACCTGCAGGCCCGCTGGGACCGCTTCTGGCACGCGGAGCTGCCGGAGATCCGGCTCGCCGCGTTTCGCCACGCGATCCTGCTGTCGCTGCTCGCGTACCTGCTGCACCGCTGGCGCCACGCCGGGGAGTGGCTCACGACCGCGGGCTTTCACCCCTCGCTCGCCGTCGACGCGGTCCACGGGCCGCAGGTCCCGCTGATCCCGGCGGCCTGGCTGCCGCTGTTCGGCGCGCTTCTGTTCGGCGGCCTCGCGCTCGCCGTGCTCGGCTGGCTGCGGCGCCCGGCGACCTGGCTGACCCTCGCGCTGCTGTCCTACGCCAACCTCGCCGACCCGGTCGCCGCGTTCACGCTCAACCGCGTGTACTGCTTCGCGCTGCTGGTGCTCGCGCTGGCGCCCGCGCCCCGCGACTCCGCGATCGGCCCGACGATCCCCGCGTGGCCGGTGCGCCTGCTGCAGCTCGGCCTGCTCGTCCACTACTTCAGCTCCGGCCTGTGCAAGTCGCTCTACGGCGCGTGGCTCGGCGACGCCGACGTCCTGTGGCGCCAGATGCAGGGCATCTTCATGACCGACAGCGCCGCCTGGCTGGTGCGCAGCCTCCCGCGCTGGGCCTTCACCGCGCAGCAGCACCTCGCCCTCGGCTTCGAGCTGCTCGCCCCGCTGCTGCTCGGCGTCCGCCGCCTGCGCCCGCTCGGCCTCGTCCTCGGCGTCGGCATGCACGTCTTCATCGCCGTCAACATGCACCTGCTGGTGTACTTCAGCCTGCAGATGCTGTGCTTCTACGTGCTGTTCATCGACGCGGAGCGGCTCGAGCGGCTGTGGCCCCGGTGGTTGCGCTGAAGTGGCGGTCGCGCTGACGTCACAGCGCGAAGCGATGCGGCGCGAGGTGGTCGATGGGCGTCGCCATCGCGGCGGGCCAGTCCGCGCCGGCGATGACCTTCAGGGCCCGGATGACGCCGGCGTGGCCGATCAGCAGGTGCGCATGCCCGCGGTCCAGCGCGCCCCACCAGGCCCGCACGCGCCGCTCGAGCCGCGCCACGTCCTCGCCGCCGGGCGGGGGGACGCGCAGCCAGTCCTCGGTCCAGCGGCGCATCGCGGCCGCGTCCTCGAGCGCGAGCGCGTGCCAGCGGCGGCCCTCCCACGCGCCGAAGTCGAGCTCGTACAGGCGCTCGTCGACGCCGAGCGGCACGCCGAGCGCCGCGGCGACGAGCGTCGCGGGTCCGCGGCAGCGAGCGCTCGGCGAGCTCCACACCTGACCGATCGGCCATGTCCCATGAGACAGCGGAGACAGCGGAGACAGCGGAGACAGCGGAGACAGCGGAGACAGCGGAGACAGCGGAGACAGCGGAGACAGCAGGCAGAGCACGCGGGCGGCCGCGACCTCGGCCGTCAAGGTCGTAGGGACCTCGGCGCGCCCGTAGCACACGCCCGCGGCCGCGACCGGCGCGTGGCGGACGGCCCACAGCGCGGTCAACGAGCGCCCACCCACAGCAGCGCGAGCAGGCCGCAGCCCTCGACGACCTGCTGGGTGGCGCCGAGGAAGTCGCCGGTGATCCCCCCGGCGCGCACGACGAAGCGCCAGCCGCACACGATCGCCGCCGCGACACCGACGACCACCAGCGCGACCGCCTGCCCGCCCGACAGCGCCCCGAGCCCGACCGCCGCCAGCAATACCAGCGCCCCGCTCACGGTCGCGAGCAGCGCCTGCGCGGCGCCCGGGCGCGCGACCAGGCGGCTGCGCGCGGCGTCGTCGCGGGTGACGTAGGGCAGCGCCCGCATCAGCCAGATCGGCGGCACGCGCGAGCACGCGTGGACCACGACGATCGCCGCCGGCGCGGCCGGCCCGAGCGCGGCCAGGCACGCGACGCGCAGCAGCAGCGCCATCGTCAGCGCCGCCGCCCCGAAGCTGCCGACCCGGCTGTCCTTCAAGATCTCCAGCAGACGCTCGCGCGTGTAGGCCCCGCCCATCGCGTCGGCCGTGTCGGCGAGCCCGTCCTCGTGGAACGCCCCCGTCAGCAGCAGCCCGGCGATCACGCTCGCCGCCGCCGCCGGCCACGCCCCCGCGGACAGCAGCGCCACATACACCAGCGCGCACGCGCAGCCGAGCAGCAGCCCCACCGCCGGGAACCACCCCGCCGCCCACCGCCACTCCGCGTCGCTGTACGGGAAGCCCCCGACCGGCACCCGCGTCAAGAAGGTCAGCGCCGCCCGCAGCCCGCGCAGCGCGGTCACCACGCCCGACCTGCCCCTCGTGACATGTTCTGAAGAGCATGCCCGTTCGGCCATGTCCATCGGGGCATGTTCATACGGGCATGTCCTCCCGGCCAGGTACGCCGGCCGCGGCGAAGGTGGCCATCTCGGCGTGGAGGACGCAGGCGGCCTCGAGGATCGGGAGGGCGGTCAGGGCCCCGCTGGCCTCGCCGAGGCGCAGGTCGAGGTCGAGCAGCGGCGCGGCGTCGAGGGCCTGGAGGGCGCGCAGGTGGGCGGGCTCGGCCGACCGGTGGGCGAAGATCATGCCCTCGCGCCAGCGCGGATCGATCCGACACAGCGCGAGCGCGGCGGCCCCGACGATGAAGCCGTCGACGAGCACCGCGCAGCGCCCGGAGATCGCCCGGACCATGGCGCCGAAGATCGCCGAGATCTCGCGCCCGCCGAGCGCCTGCAGCACGCGCCGCGGGTCGTCGAGGTCGGCGTGCTCGCGGCGCGCCCGGGCCACGGCGCCGCGGACGACGTCCTGCTTGCGCGCGAGCGCGTCGCCGTGCACGCCGGTGCCCGGGCCGACGTATTGCGCCGGGTCGCCGCCGAGCAGCCCGGCGTACACGGCCGCGGCCGCGGTCGTGTTCCCGATGCCCATCTCGCCGAGCACGAGCACCCGCAGCCCCGGGCCGAGCGCGTCGACCTCGTCCGCGCCGGCCCGCTGCGCCGCCGCGTGCATCGCCGGGGTCATCGCGTCCCGGTGCAGCAGGTCGCCGGCCCCGTCGCGCAGGTCGACGTCGCCGCGCCGCCGGACCCGGGCTACCTCCGTCGCGCCGGCCCCCGGCGCCGCGCCGGCGTCATCGCGCGGCTCGCCCGGGGCCGCGTCGACGCCGACGTCGATCACGCGCAGCGGCAGTCGATGCAGGCGCGCGAGCACCGACGCCGCCGCGCCGCCGCCCGCGAAGTTACTGAGCATCGCCGCGGTCACCGCGGCCGGGTACGCCGACACGCCGTGCCGGACCACCGGATGATCGGCCGCGAAGATCAGCGCCGCGGCCGGACGCGCCGCCGGCAGCTCGCGCCCCTGCAACCCCGCGAGCTGCAGCGCGACCCGCTCGAGCGCGCCGAGGCTCCCGCGCGGCTTGGTCAGCGTGTCCTGACGCGCCGCGGCGCGCCGCAGCGCCACCTCGTCGCGGTCGGGCGGGGACCCGGGGAGCGCCTCGAACATTGGTAGATCCTATCCTTTCTCTTGACTGGCCGGAGAAAGGACAGGACCACCGTTCAAACCGTGCATGCGGATTTCCCGCACACGGCTTACCGATGGTCTCTCGGTCCGCTGCATTACGCAGCCTCCGGGTACTTGATTCTTCTTCACCCGCTTCCACGCCTCCTTCAGGATGTCATCCCTGAAGATGCGGTCGTACAGCGCATGGAAGCGTCTACCCGGTTGCCGCTTGGCCGCGGCCCACAGTCGGCGTTGAAGTTGTCGCACTTTGTCGAGCGGCCTACGCCGCCCGGGGTTGTTGGGACCTGTCTTGCAGGCCATGCCCTCGCGCTTACCCTCTTCTCCGACACGACCACCCCGGGGGCCCTTCCCTCCGGCTGCGTTGTTCTGCGCCGCCATCATCGGTACTACGACCCCCTCGGACTCCCGCTGCACAGCGCTCGACTTCGCCTTCGGCTTATACGACCCTTCGGGGGCTCGCCGGACCGCTTCGTCAGGACGCACCATGCGCGCGATGCTACCCGCGCCCGCGCACCCTCGAGGTCCGCGCGACCGTGACGAGCCTCTCGCCGTCGCGTCAACCGCGGGCCGGCTGCTGCTGGCTCAGGCAGTGCAGCGAGCCGAGGCCGACGACGAGGAACTGCGCCGGGACCCCGACGACCTCGCGGCCGGGGAACAATTGTTCGAACAGCCGCAGCGCCGCGTCGTCGCTCGCCTGCGCGAAGGTCGGGACCAGCACCGCGCGGTTCACGATCAAAAAATTCGCGTAGCTCGCGGGCACCAGGCGCTCGCCGCCGGGCCAGTCGTCCTCGGCCGGGAAGTACCACGAGCGCGGCTCGGGCATCGGCAGCGCGACGCGCTCGATGCGGCGGCCGTCCTGGTCGCGGGCCTGGCCGAGCACGTCCCAGTTGCGCTCGAGCACGTCGTGGTCGGGGTGGCCCGCGGGCGCGCGCACGGCCGCGACGGTCGCGGCGTCGACGAAGCGGGCGAGGTCGTCGATGTGGCCATCGGTGTCGTCGCCCTCGATGCCTGCGGGCAGCCAGATCGCGTGGCGGGTGCCGAGGAAGGCGTGCAGCGCCGCGTCGATGTCGACGCGCGTCAGCCCGGCGTTGCGCCCGGGCCCGAGCAGGCACGACTCGCTGGTCATCACCGTGCCGGCGCCGTTGACCTCGATGCTGCCGCCCTCGAGCACGAAGTCGTGGATCCACACCGGGATCCCCAGGCGGCGCGCGACGTGCTGCGGGACCACGTCGTCGTTGCCGCAGTCGCCGTACTTGCCGCCCCAGTTGTTGAAGTGGAAGTCGTGGCAGGCCAGCTCACCCGCCGCACTCTTGACGAAGATCGGACCGTAGTCGCGGATCCACGCGTCGTCGGTCGCCAGCTCGAGGTCCTCGCCGACGATCTGGACCGTCACGAAGCGGCGCAGCTGCGCGGCGAAGTTCGCGTGCTGCGCCTGCGCCTCTTTCAAACAGCCGGGCCAGGTCGTCGGGTTGTGCGGCTTGCTGAGCCACACGGCCGCGAGCGGCTCCCACTCGGCGGGCATGTGGTAGCCGAGGGCGGCCGCGGTCTGCGTGGGGGTCTCGAGCTCGGACGCGAAGGGCGCGCGCGGGTGCATGGCGGTCACTGGCCGAGGATGTAGGCGAACACGAGCGGCGCGACGATCGTCGCGTCGGACTCGATGATGTAGGCCGGGGTGTCGACGGCGAGCTTGCCCCACGTGATCTTCTCGCTGGGGACCGCGCCGGAGTACGAGCCGTAGCTCGTCGTCGAGTCGCTGATCTGGCAGAAGTAGCCCCACAGCGGGGCCTCGGTGCGGCGCAGGTCCTGGTGGAGCATCGGCACCACGCAGATCGGGAAGTCGCCCGCGATGCCGCCGCCGATCTGGAAGAAGCCGATCGTGGTGTCGCGGGTCGTGCGCGTGTACCAGTCCGCGAGGCGGATCATGTACTCGATGCCGGTGCGCACGGTGTGCACGTTCTTGACGTCGCCGGTGATCACGTGGCCGGCGTACATGTTGCCGAGCGTCGAGTCCTCCCAGCCGGGCACGAAGATCGGCAGGTCGGCCTCGGCCGCGGCCAGCAGCCACGAGTCCTTCGGGTCGATCTGGTAGCTGTGCTTGAGCACCCCGCTGCGAAGGATCCGATAGAAGAACTCGTGCGGGAACAGACGCTCGCCGACCTGGTCGGCGCGCACCCACTCGGCGAGCACCGCGTCCTCGATGCGGCGCATGGCCTCCATCTCGGGGATGCAGGTGTCGGTGACGCGGTTCATGTGGCGGGCGAGCAGCGCCTGCTCGTCCTTCGGCGTCAGCTGGCGGTAGTTCGGCACGCGCTCGTAGTGGTCGTGCGCGACGAGGTTGAACACGTCCTCCTCGAGGTTGGCGCCGGTGCAGCTGATCGCGTGGATCTTGCCCTGCCGGATCATCTCCGCGAGGCTGATCCCGAGCTCCGCGGTGCTCATCGCCCCCGCCAGGGTCACCAGCATCTTGCCGCCGCCCGCGAGGTGGCGGTTGTAGCCCTCGGCGGCGTCGACCAGGGCCGCCGCATTGAAATGGCGGTAGTGCCTGCGGATAAAGCTTGAGATCGGGGCGTCGTGCACGGGCGGCGAGGGTACGCCATCTCTGCGGCCCACGGGGCGCCTTCGCGGCGTCGGCGCGCGTCAGCTTCAGCACACCTCGCGCGCCTGCGCGCCTCGCCTCCCGGGGCCCGCACCGGGGTCGCACGGGCCTTTGCGCGGACAGGGCGGCCGGGTAGCCTTGCCGCGCATGCGACCGGCCCTGTCCCACGCGAGCTCCCGCGTCCACGACCTCGTCGTCGTCGGCGGAGGCGTGACCGGCGCATGCATCGCCCGCGACGCCGCCCTGCGCGGCCTGTCGGTCGCGCTGCTGGAGAAGCACGACTTCAGCCACGCGACCAGCGCGGCGTCCTCGAAGCTCATCCACGGCGGCCTGCGCTACCTCCGTAACTTCGAGGTCGGCCTGATCCGCGAGTCCCTGCGCGAGCGCCGGACCTGGCTGCGCATCGCCCCGCACCTCGTCTATCCGCTGCCGGTGCTGCTGCCCTCGTACCGCGGCGACACCGACGGCCTGTTCAAGATGCGCGTCGGCCTGACGGTCTACGACCTCCTCGCCTTCGACCGCCGGTGGCTCGCGGACCCCGACCAGCGCGTCGACGGCCACCGCGCGCTGAAGCCCGCGGCGGTGCTGGAGCTGCAGCCCGACCTGCCCGCGGAGCGGCTCGCGGGCGCGCTGCTGTACGAGGACTGTCAGATGTACTCGCCCGAGCGGCTCGCGCTCGAGTGTCTGCTCTCGGCGCGGGCGGCGGGCGCCCGGCTGTACAACTACGTGCGCGTCGACGGGCTGCTGCGCGAGGGTCCGCGGATCACGGGCGTGCGCGCGCGCGACCTGCACAGCGGCGAGGAGGCCGAGGTCCGCGGTCGCCTGGTGATCAACGCCGCGGGGCCGTGGGCCGACCTGCTGCTCGCCGACATGGCGGACATGGCCGGGCCGCCGCCGCAGAAGCTGATCCGCTCGAAGGGCATCCACGTGATCGTGCGCCCGCTGACGACCGGGCACGCGCTGGCGATCGCCGGGCCCGGCGGGCACTTCTTCGTGCTGCCGTGGCGCGGGCGCAGCCTGATCGGGACCACCGACGAGGCGTATCACGGCGACCCCGACGACTTCCGCGTCACCGAGGCCGACATCGCCGGCTTGCTCGCGACCGTCAACGCCCAGCTGCCCTCGGCCCAGCTGACCCGCGACGACGTGCAACACTTTTACGGCGGCCTGCGCCCGCTGGTCGACGACGGCGGCAGCACCTACGACGCCAGCCGCCGCTCCGAGGTCTGCGACCACGCCGCGCAGGGCGGCCCCGAGGGCCTGATCTCGGTGATCGGCGGCAAGTGGACGACCTCGCGGCACCTCGCCGAGACGGTCCTCGCGCTCGCCGGGCGCAAGCTCGGGCGCAAGCTGCCGCGCTGCGTCACCGCGACGGTCCCGCTGCCCGGCGGCGCGATCGGCAACTTCGCCGCGTTCGTCGCCGCCGCCCGCCTGCGCTACCCCGGGCACGACGCCGCGACCCTGCAGCACCTCGCCCGCAACTACGGCGCGCGCATGGGCGAGGTCCTGCACCTCGCCGACGCCGCCCCCGCGCTCGCCCGCCCGCTCGCCGACGGCCTGCCCGAGCTCGGCGCCCAGGTCGTCCACGCGGTGCGGGCGGAAATGGCCGTGCAGCTGGAGGACCTCGTCCTGCGGCGCAGCGGCCTCGGGACGCTCGGCAACCCCGGGGAGACGGCGATCATCGGCGCGGCGGGCCTGATGGCTCGCCTGCTCGGCTGGGACCGGGCCGAGCGCATGCGTCAGGTCGAGCTGGTGCTTGACCATTATGTCGCCGCGACGGCATGACTTGGGGTGCATGCGCGTCCGGGCGATCGTCAATCCGAACTCCTCCCACGGCCGCACCCGCGCGGCCTGGCCTCGCATTTCGCAGGCGCTCGAGGCAGCGATCGGCCCGGTCGAGGTCGCGTTCACCGACCAGCCGATGGCGGCGACCGAGCGCACGCGCGAGGCGCTGCGCGACGGCGTCGACCTGGTGATCGCGGTCGGCGGCGACGGGACCGTCAACGAGGTCGTCAACGGCTTCTTCGCCGCGCCGACGGGCCCGGAGGACCACCTGCTGCGCCCCGAGGCCGAGCTGGCGATCTTGGTTTCAGGCACCGGCGGAGACTTCCGCAAGACCTTCGAGCTCGGCTCCGACCTGCCCGGCCAGATCCAGCGCATCGCTCGCGGCGCGGCCCGCCCGATCGACGTCGGCCGCATCGATTACACCGACCACGACGGCCGGCCGGGCGCGCGCTACTTCGTCAACATCGCCAGCTTCGGGCTCTCGGGCCTGGTCTGCAACAGCGTCAACGGCGCGCGCTGGACCAAGCGGGTCAGCGGGCGCTTCGCGTTCTTCTGGGCCTCGCTCAAGGCCGTGCTGCGCTACGAGATGCCGCGCGTGCGCCTGCAGGTCGACGACCAGGAGCCGCTCGAGCTCGGCGTCAACACGGCCGCGGTGTGCAACGGCCGCTACTTCGGCGGGGGCATGCACATGGCCCCGCACGCGCGCCCGGACGACGGGGTGTTCGACGTGGTGATCATGCACGACATGAGCAAGGGCGAGCTGCTGCGCGACCCCAACGCGATCTACCGCGGCACGCACATCCAGCACCCGAAGGTCCTGAGCCTGCGCGGGCGGCGGATCTCCGCGTCGGCGCTGCCCGGCCCGGAGGCGCTGCTCGACGTCGACGGCGAGACCCCCGGCCGGCTCCCCGCGACCTTCACGCTCCTCCCGTCTGTCCTCAAGTTCAGGTGCTAAAGGCAAGCCAAGGTAAGGTGACGCGATGACCCTCGATCGGCGAAAGCTGCGCTGGAACGGCTGGGGCTGGGCCCACAGCACCTTCGAACTCGGTGCCCGCGAGCCCGAGGTCTGGGCCTACATCGCCCGCGCCCTCGGCCGCGAGCAGCTCGCGCGCAGCCCCGCCGTGCCGCTCCCGGACGTCCACCTCGCCGCTTCCCGCCTCGACGAGCCGACCGTCGCCGCGCTGCAGGGCATCGTCGGCGGCGAGCACGTCAAGACCGACCGCTACGAGCGGGCCTTCCACGCCCGCGGCAAGAGCTACCTCGACCTCCTGCAGGTCCGCGCCGGCGAGCTCGGCGACCGCGTCCCCGACGCGGTCGTGTACCCCGGCGACGCCGAGGAGACGCAGGGCGTCGTCGACCTCGCGGTCGCGCGCGGCCTCGCGGTGGTCCCGTTCGGCGGCGGCTCGAGCGTGGTCGGCGGCGTCACGGCGCAGCGCGGCGAGGGCCACGCGGGCGTGTTGACGGTCGACACCACGCGCATGCACCGACTGCTCGCGCTCGACGAGGTCTCGCACGCGGCGACGCTCGAGGCCGGCGTGTACGGCCCGCACCTCGAGCAGCAGCTCCAGGCGCGCGGCTGGACGCTCGGGCATTACCCGCAGTCCTTCGAGTTCTCGACCCTCGGCGGGTGGGTCGCCGCGCGCGGCGCGGGCCAGCAGTCGAACCGCTACGGCAAGGCCGAGAAGTGGCTGCTCGGCGCGCGCCTGGCCACGCCGCGCGGCCCGTGGCACACCGAGTCGTTCCCGGCCTCGGCCGCGGGCCCGAACCTGAACCAGCTCGTGCTCGGCAGCGAGGGCACGCTCGGCCTCATCACCGAGGCGACGGTCCGCGTCCACCCGGTCCCGGCGGCCCGCGACTACCGCGGCTACCTCTTTAAAAATTTCGAGGCCGGCGCCGCCGCGGTCCGCGAGATCGTGCAGCGCCAGATCCCCGTGGCGATGCTGCGGCTCTCGGACGCGCACGAGACCCACTTCCTGCAGGCGTTCTCGGGGGCGCAGCACCCCCCGGGCCTGGCCACCCGCGCCGGCAGCTCGGTGCTCGCGTGGCGCGGCTACGGCGAGGACCGGTGCCTGTTGCTCATCGGCCTCGAGGGCGAGCGCGAGGCCGTGCTCGAGTCGCAGGTCCTGACCCGCTGCGCCTGCGCCCGCAACGGCGGCGCGGCGATCGGCGCGAGCCCCGGGCGCAAGTGGTACGCGCGCCGCTTCATGATGCCGTACCTGCGCGACCCGCTGCTCGACCGCGGCGTCGCCGTGGAGACGCTCGAGACCGCGACGCGCTGGGCCAACATCATGCCGCTCTATCGCGACATCGACGCCGCGATCCGCGAGGCCCTGCGCACCCACGCCGCCGACGCGAAGGCCCGCGCGATCGTCATGTGCCACATCTCGCACGCCTACGAGGACGGCGCGAGCCTCTACTTCACGATGGTGTTCCCGCAAAAGCTCGGCGACACCCCGGCCGCCACCCTCGCCGCCGCCACCGAGCAGTGGCTCGCCGTCAAACAGGCCGCCTCCGACGCCATGACCCAGGGCGGCGGCACCATCAGCCACCACCACGGCGTCGGCACCGACCACACCCCCTGGCTCGCCCGCGAAAAAGGCCCCGTCGGCATCAGCGCCCTCCAGGCCGTCAAGGCCGGCCTCGACCCCGCCGGCGCCATGAACCCGGGCAAGCTGCTCCCGCCCTGAGCCTGGGCCGGGATCGTCGCCCCAAAGCTGCGGCCAACCTCGCGGCCAACCTCGCGGCCAACCTCGCGGCCAACCTCGCGGCAAACCTGTCCGAAGAGACAGGCACCATTTCCGCCCGGGTCGACCGTGCCGGGTACTTGCCCGGCGCGGCGCCCGGGGTTATCGTGCGCCGATGGCTCGCTGCGCATACATTTATATGGGAGTCCTGTGCGCGGCGCTCGGCGCCTGCGGGGACGACGTCGCCGACAGCGCCGAGGCCGGCGCGAGCACGGGAAAGATCACCGGCGTCGCGCCGACGTCGGGCGACAGCTCGAGCACCGCCGTCACGCCGACGACCAGCGAGGGCTCGATGTCGGCGAGCGGCACGACCACGGGCTCGACGAGCGAGGCCGTGGGCACGAGCGAGGCGAGCAGCACCGGCGGCTTCAAGTTCGACCTCCCGAACGTCGACGCGGGCACCGGCGAGTGCGTCGCGAAGTGCGGCAACTCGGACTGGAGCTACGTGTGGATCGCCAACAGCGGCGAGCACACCATCAGCAAGCTCAACACGCGCATGATGACCGAGGAGGGCCGCTACATCACGCGCGCCGACCAGCTCGGTAATCCTTCTCGCACGTCGGTCAGCATCGACGCGAAGGCGGTGGTCGTCGCCAACCGCAGCGGCGGCCTGACGAAGATCTGGGCGCGCCCGGAGTACTGCGCCGACAAGAACGGCAACGGCAAGATCGACACGTCGACCGGCAAGGCCGACCTGCTGCCCTTCGACCAGGAGGAGTGCATCGCCTGGTACACCGACTTCCCCGGCGCCACGACGCAGCGCCCCGTCGCCTGGACGTCCGGCACCTACAACCCGCGCACCTGCGAGTACGAGGACCAGAAGATCTGGACCGCCGCGAGCTACGGCGTCAACGGCATCGGCAGCCCCTGCGACGGCGCCGACGGCGTCCACGTCTACCGCGTCAACGGCGACACCGGCGTCGTCGAGGACACCGTCGACCTCCCCGACGTCACCTGCGGCGCCCTCGGGGCCTACGGCGCGGCCGTCGACGTCGACAACAACGTGTGGTTCTTCGTGTTCGGCGGCGGCATCATCTTCCGCGTCGACAACATCACGCTCGAGCACGAGATCGTTCAAAGAGGCTACTACGGCATCACCGTCGACACCAAGAGCCGCGTGTGGCTCGACGACGGCTCGCGCTACGACCCGCTCACAAAGATCTGGGACGTCCAGATCGGCGACCTCCAGCCCAACGGCGGCAGCGGCGTCGCCGTCGACCTCAAGGGCCGCGTCTGGCACGCGACCAACGGCGGCGTCGGCTGGCTCGACTCCGACACGATGGTCGTCGGCGGCAAGGTCAACCTCCCCGAGCAGGGCCTCGCCCGCGGCATCGGCGTCGACGTCGACGGCTACATCTGGGCCGTGATGCTCGGCGGCACCACGGCCTACCGCATCCACCCCGAGACCTTCGAAATTGCCACATACGACGGGCTCAACCAGCCCTATACATATTCGGACATGGCCGGCGGACAGATCAACAATGTGACCTGCAATCCGCAGGGCTGACCGCGACAGGTCAACCGCGGCGCCGCAACAACGCCCGCACCCCGGGCGACCGGTCCGGGGCCGCCGCGGGCGCCAGGTCCTCGAGCCAGACGTCCTCGTTGGCCCGCGACCCGAACAGCTGCACGCGGGCCAGCGACTCCGCCCCGTCGACGACGCCCTGACAGCGCGCGAGCTCGACGTGCTGCGCGACCGGCTCGCTCGCCGCGGCCACGCTCGCCGTCTCGCTGCCCGCGCCCGACAGCCGCGGCTGCGCGACGCGCTGGAAGTACAGCGTGTGGTTGAACTCGGCCGTCTGGCGCAGCGCGCCGTCGTGGATGTGGGTGGTCGGGAAGAACAGGCGCTCGGCGAAGCGCTTGGGGAAGCTGAGGGCCATCGGGTGCACGTCCTGGCGGCCGGGGCCGAGCTGGACGACGGCGAAGCCCCAGTCGTCGTAATTCGGCAGGCGGGCCCAGATCGCGTCGGCGATGCGGAAGCGCGGGTCGAGGCGGGTGAAGTCGGCGCGCGACGGCACGAACGAGGCCTCGAAGGCGCCGACCTGCTGCACGCGCAGCGGGGACGCGGCGGCGGCGAGGCTCTGGGGGCGCGGCGCGGCCGGCTGGGGCGGGCGCGGGAAGCAGGCGTCGAGGTCGGCGAACAGGCCGGGATACTTCGACAGGTCGATGAAGCGGACCGCGTCCTCGCGCGTGCCGGCGGCGACCGGGAGCGGGAGGATCATCGCCAGCTGGTCGGCGCTGCTGATCTGCATCGCGTACACGAGGATCTGCCGCCACCCCGCGTGGCGGGCGAAGATCTGGGTCGATGTCACGCTCACCCGCAACCTCTCGCCGACGAACATACACATACGGCCGGCATTGTCGCAAAGCGGCGCGCCGGCGGCAACGCGGCGGTCAGCGGGCCGGTCGCTCGATCGGGAACAGCGCCAGCGTGCACCGGCGATTGCCGATGCGGTCGCCGATCGCCAGCGAGCGCTGGACCCGGGGCCACAGCGGCAGCCCGCGCATGCTCGCGCGCGCGGCCCATACGCCGAGGTCGTGGTCCGCGACCGCGGCGTCGGCCGTGAACACGATCAGCAGCACCGCCGCGTGCACGATCGCCGGGTCGCCCGCGAGCTTCTCGACGTCCTTCCACACCGGGTGCTGCAGCGCCCGCGCGTAGGCCCGGTTCGGGTGCAGCTCCCGGAACTGCGCCACCGCCTTGACCTCGATCCATATCGCGTCCTCGAGGCCGACCGTCCGCGTCGGCACGAACAGCCCGAGCTGCGACTCGCCGTCCGCGAGCGGCAGCCCGCCCGGCGTGACCACCACGTCGCAGCGCACGCCCTCGCTGCGCCGGCGCTTGATCCGGTCCCGCGGGAAGCGCTGCTCCGGGTGCACCCCGAAGCCGCCCGCGCGCAGGCCGGCGTGCAGCAGCGGGTGGAGCTCGAGCTCGCTGTATGCATCGAGGCCGCGCACCGCCTGTTCGGCCTCCAGCGCCGCGGCGTCGCGCTCGAGGCCGGCGGCGAGGGCGTCGGCGAGGTCCTGCCAGGACCAGCGCGGGAGGTCGTCGGTCATTCGCCGCGAGCGTAGCGCGGACCGGGCTCAGCCGGCGCGCAGGGCGTCGGCGAGGCGACGCACGCCCTCGGAGATCTGTGCGGGCCTCAGGTTGGAGAACGACAGGCGCAGGTGGTGGGGCTCGGGGTCGGTCGGGAAGAACGCGGCGCCCGGCTCGAAGGCGACGTCGTGCGCGAGCGCCGTCGCCAGCAGGTCGACGCTCGAGCGGCCGTCCGCGAGGGTCGCCCACACCGAGAAGCCCGAGCTCGGCCGGGTCCAGCGCATCACGCCCTGCATGTGCTCCTGCAGCGCGGACAGCGTCGCGTCGCGGCGCTCGCGGTAGCTCTGCAGGCAGCGCCCGAGGTGCTCGCCGAGGTCGTGCTCGCGCAGATATGTCGACAGCACGATCTGGCTGAGCGAGCTGGTCTGCAGGTCGGCGGCGGCCTTGAGCAGGAGCAGCTGGTCGATGACGGTCCGCGGCGCGACGATCCAGCCGACGCGCAGCCCGGGCGTCAGCACCTTCGAAAATGTGCCGACATACACGACGCGCTCCTCGGCCCCGGGATATGCGCGCAGCGGCGGGCGCGGGCCGTCGAACTGGATGCTGCCGTAGGCGTCGTCCTCGACGATGAAGGCGTCGTGCGCGGCCGCCAGCGCGATCAGGCGCTCGCAGGTCGCGGGCGTCAGGGCGTCGCCGATCGGGTTGTGGCCGGCGGGGGCGAGGTACAGCAGGTTCGGGCGGGTGTCCTGCGCGACCGCGCGGGCGGCGTCGAGGTCGAGGCCGGCCTCGCTGCGGGCGATCGGGCACAGCTTCGGGCGCTGCAGCTTGAACACCTGGATCGCCGCGGCGTAGGTCGGGCGCTCGATGCCCAGCGGGTCGCCGGTGCGCAGGAACAGCCGCGCGAGCAGGTCGAGGGCCTGCTGCGCGCCGTGGGTGATCAGCAGCTCGCCGGTCCGCACCGACACGCCGCGGCCGCGCATGACCTCGACGATCTGCTCGCGCAGCGGCCCGTAGCCGTCCGCCCAGTGGTACTGCAGGACCTCGCGCCCGTGCTCGGCCATCACCCGCGCGAGCGTGTCGGTCATCGCCTCGGTCGGGAACAGGTCGTCCGCGGGCAGCCCGCCGGCGAAGGAGATCACGTCGTCGCGCTCCGCGGCGGCCTTCATCAACCTCTCGACCTCGGCCGGCTGCCCCGCCGTCAGCCACTGTTTGAAGGGGAAGTGCGCGCTCACGGCTCTCCATGACCGCGAACTGCCGGCCGCGCACGCGGGCGACCCGGAGAACCGGCGCACACGCGCGTGCGGCCGGCGGCGGCGCTCCGTGGTAGACACGGCGCGTGCTCCACGCCCTCACCAGCGTCCCCACCGACGATCTCAAGAAGGCCCTGAGCCTGCTGCACCGCGGCGAGCTGCAGTGCCCGCTGACCCCGCTCGAGCTGGTGCGAAGCGGCTTTCAGACCCACCTCGACGCGATGCTCGGGCACCTGCGCAACCTCGACGCGGCCGGCGTGCGCGCCGTGCTGACCGCCGTGCTCTCGGAGCGGCTGTTCGCTCGCTGACGAGCCGCGCGCGGCTCTGCTACGCTCGCGGGGCATGACCGCCTCCGCCGCCCGCCGCGCGACCTACGAGGACGTCCTGAGCGCGCCGCCGAACATGGTGGCGCAGGTGATCTTCGGGACGCTGCACACGCAACCTCGCCCGGCCAATCCGCACACGGTCACGGCGTCGACGCTGCTCGGCGAGCTGCACCGCCCGTTTCGCTTCGGCGACGGCGGCCCCGGCGGCTGGCTGCTGGTCCAGGAGCCCGAGCTGCACCTCGGCAGCGAGCCCGACATCGTCGTGCCCGACGTCGCCGGCTGGCGGCGTGAGCGGCTCGTCGGGCTGCCGCGCCAGCGCGCGTGGACCGGCGTCGCGCCGGACTGGCTGTGCGAGGTCCTGTCACCCTCGACCCAGGTGCTCGACCGCAGCGACAAGATGCGGGTCTACCTGCGTGAGCAGGTCCGGCACGTGTGGCTCATCGACCCGATCGCCCTGACGCTCGAGGTCTACCGCCACGGCGGCGACGTCTGGCATCAGGTCGCGGTCCACCGCGACCACGCGTCCATCCGCGCCGAGCCGTTCGAGGCGTTCGAGCTCCACCTCGACCGCCTCTGGGACCTGTAGAGCGCTGAGGCTGGCCGCAGGGACATGTCCCTGCGGCCAGGTCCGCGACCTCAGTGGATCAGCTTGCGGTACTTGATGCGGTGCGGGGTCAGGGCGTCCTCGCCGAGGCGGCGCTTCTTGTCGGCCTCGTAGTCCTCGTAGTTGCCCTCGAACCACACGACCTTGGACTCGCCCTCGAAGGCGAGGATGTGGGTGGCGATGCGGTCGAGGAACCAGCGGTCGTGGCTGATGACGACGGCGCAGCCGGGGAACGCGAGGAGGGCGTCCTCGAGGTGGCGCAGGGTGTCGACGTCGAGGTCGTTGGTGGGCTCGTCGAGGAGGAGGAGGTTGCCGCCGCGCTTGATGAGCTTGGCGAGGTGGACGCGGTTGCGCTCGCCGCCGGACAGGACGCCGACCTTCTTCTGCTGGTCGGCGCCGTTGAAGTTGAACTTGCTGACGTAGGCGCGGGCGTTGACGTCGCGGCCGCCGATGCTGAGGACCTCCTGCCCGCCGGAGATCTCCTGATAGATGGACTTGTCGGGGTCGAGGGCGTCGCGGCTCTGGTCGACGGACGCGATGTCGACCGTGTCACCGATCTTCATCTCGCCGCTGTCGGGCTTCTCGTGGCCGGTGAGCAGGCGGAACAGGGTCGTCTTGCCGGCGCCGTTCGGGCCGATGACGCCGACGATGCCGCCGCGCGGCAGCGTGAAGTTGAGGTCGTCGAACAGCAGGCGGTCGCCGAAGCCCTTGCTCAGCTTCTTGGCCTCGACCACCGTGTTGCCGAGCCGGCGCGTGAACGGGATCACCAGCTCGGTGGTGTCGACGCGCTTGTCGCTGCTCGCCGCGAGCAGCGTCTCGTAGGCCTGGACGCGCGCCTTGCTCTTGGCCTGGCGGGCGCGCGGCGACATCTGCACCCACTCGAGCTCGCGGGCGAGCGTGCGCTGGCGGTTGCTCTCGGCCTTCTCCTCCTGGGCGAGGCGCTTCTTCTTCTGGTCGAGCCAGGACGAATAGTTGCCCTTCCACGGGATGCCCTGTCCCCTGTCGAGCTCGAGGATCCACCCGGCGACGTTGTCGAGGAAGTAGCGGTCGTGCGTGATCGCCACCACCGTGCCCGGGTACTCCTGCAGGAACCGCTCGAGCCACGCGACGCTCTCCGCGTCGAGGTGGTTGGTCGGCTCGTCGAGCAGCAGCATGTCCGGGCGCTGCAGCAGCAGCCGACACAGCGCGACGCGCCGGCGCTCGCCGCCGCTCAGGGTCGTCACGTCGGCGTCGCTGGGCGGGCAGCGCAGCGCGTCCATGGCGATCTCCAGCGTGCGGTCGAGGTCCCAGCCGTTGCCGGCGTCGATCTTGTCCTGCAGCTCGGCCTGCTCGGCGAGCAGGCGGTTCATCTCGGCGTCGCTCATCGACTCGCCGAGCTTCATGCTGACCTCCTCGAAGCGCGCGAGCACGGCCTTCATCGGCGCGACGGCCTCCTCGATGTTGCCGAGCACGGTCTTCTTGGGGTCGAGCGCGGGCTCCTGCGGCAGGAAGCCGACGGTCGCGCCCTCCGCCGCCCACGCCTCGCCGAGGAACTCCTTCTCGACGCCGGCCATGATCTTCAGCAAGGTCGACTTGCCGGCCCCGTTGGCGCCGAGGACGCCGATCTTCGCGCCCGGGAAGAACGAGAGATAGATGCCCTTCAGCACCTCCTTGCCGTTGGGGTAGACCTTGCGCAGGTCCTTCATCGTGTAGATGTACTGATACGCGGCCATGGCTCTCCTCGGCGCGCCGCCGGAGCGCGCGCGGGCCGGAGGATACCAGCGCCCCGCCTCCGCCGCGCAGCCGCCCGCGAAGCGTCCACCTGTGCGAATTCTCGACCTCCGCCCCGGCGCGGCCCGCCCCGGGGGCTGGTGCCCGGGCCCCGCGACTCCCATAATCCCGCCGCAATGGGCCACGTTTCCGAAGTCGAGGTCGAAGCCAGCTCCGAGTCCGTCCGCGCGGAGGCCCCCGCGGCCGCCGGCGCGGCCGACATCACCACGACGGCGGACGCTCCGGCCGCCCCGCCGCGCGCGCCCGAGGCCAGCGAGGCCGAGGCGCGGACCGCCGGCGAGGCCGAGGCCAAGCGGGCGGCGCAGAGCCACGCGCTCGCGGTCGACGCCTCGTTCAAGCGCTACGGCATCGACCGCTGGGGCCGCGACTTTTTGCGCTCGAACGAGCACGGCCACCTGGTGTTCACGGCGCCGAATTGTCCGCCGGTGGACCTGCACGCGCTCTCGGTCGAGCTCGCCCGCCGCGGCATCCGCACGCCGTACGTGATCCGGTTCCCGACGATGATCGAGAACCAGATGGGCATCCTCAAGAGCGCCTTCGCCAAGGCGATCACCGATAACAACTATCAGGGCTCGCACGTCGGCGTGTACCCGCTCAAGGTCAACCAGCGGCGCAGCGTCGTCGACACCGTGGTCAAGGCGCGCGAGCGCCTGAACTACGGGCTCGAGGCCGGCAGCAAGCCGGAGCTGCTGCTGGCGCTGGCCCAGCCGCCGCTCAAGCAGTCGCTGCTGGTCTGCAACGGCTACAAGGACCGCGAGTTCATGCGCATGGCGTTCCACGCG